>Ga0065711_1000217_pt1 | contig 81376 bp, 30 predicted proteins | sample Hoacrofraction12_FD_59098 | JGI IMG/M metagenome (GOLD analysis project Ga0065711, IMG submission 59098) | Hoatzin crop microbial communities from Cojedes, Venezuela - Epithelial fraction 12 v2 (version 2) | ecosystem: Host-associated > Birds > Digestive system > Esophagus > Crop | place...
GCCAAGACCACAGAATCACAGAATGGTCGGGGTTGGAAGGGACCTCTGTGGGTCATCTAGTCCAACCCCCTGCCAAAGCAGGGTCACCTACAGCAGGCTGCACAGGACCTTGTCCAGGCGGGTCTTGAATGTCTCCAGAGAACGAGACTCCACAACCTCTCTGAGCATCCTGTTCCAGTGCTCCATCACCCTCAGAGCGAAGAAGTTCTTCCTCCTGTTCAGTTGGAGCTTCCTCTGCTTCAGTCTGTGCCCGTTGCCCCTTGTCCTGTCACTGGGCATCACTGAAAAGAGTCTGGTCCCATCCTCCCGACACCCACCCTGAAGATATTTATAGGCATTTATAAGATTCTGGAAGACAGTGTCTTATTTGAAGCAGAAACATGCAATATTAATACACACTTTAAGTTGTTCTTCTTCCTAAACCAGGATGCCCTGGCATGTAAATAAGCACCAGCCCAGGCTTCTTAAGTCTCTGTTAATTCTGAAGTAATCTGTGCAAATCAATAAGCCCTGTGTCAGCAAGTGAGAATAAGTCTAAGCAAGTCTAAGCTTGTCAAGTAGAAAGTATTGAAGGAAAAGTGCAAGTTACAACTTCTCTTGAACTACCTTTGAAACTCCTCTCTAATATCTTGAACTGAATAAGGGCAGAAAAGGTTCATAAAACACAGTAGTATTAAGTACTGAACAGGGAAAGTAAACACCTAGAAATTTCTTTGCATATCTCAGTGAAACTTCTTATATTCTAATCAGCTAGTTAGACTAGTACTTGTAGCCAATTTATACACATTACAAATTTAGTGAAACCTTTGGAAAATACACTAACAACGCAACTAAAATACAGTAGAGATGCTTAAGAACAAAATAAACAAACCACAATCAATTACCTTCTTACTCCTGGAATGCATACCTATTTCTAGAAACAATTGCTCTAGTTCAATTACTAATAGTTTAGGTTTTATGAATTCTCAGTATTATGCTTACAACAAATTCTTCCAATGCTTTACAGTAATAAACCCCAATTATTTTAAACAATTTTGCGAAGCTTTGAACTATTCAAGACTGGAACAACTGGTGTGGCTGATTCTTACATGAATGAAGACAGAGATATTTGGTGGACTACTTATCATTGCCCATAAAAAGAGAATTGCTCCATTCATTTCTTAGTTGTACATAGCAAAGGAATTATCTCATTACGTGTGAGATATGTTAATCATGCACAGCAGCACAACAGATTCTGACTTGCTGCGCATGTGAAACACACAAGCTGTGATCACCTAAAAATTGCTCTGCCACCATTGTTCGTAAGGTACACATTGTGCTGCATAGGTATTGCTCATGAATAAAACTACCAGTAACATTCTGACAACACTAGGACAGTCAAGAATTTCTATTGTGGAGGGTAATGAGCTTAGAATTAAGCATTGCTACTTGTTTTGGCACCCAGAAGCAGATGGAACTGTCTTGCCATCTCATGAGATACTAGAATATCCACACCCCAAAGCCTGTTAATAACATCTGTTAATCTAATTTCAAAGAATGTGCATCTGTAATGAATTAATTTCTAAGACAACTAGCTTCCAGCACATCTCTTACGACTGTTCATTTCAAAGGCTGACAATTTTTTTTTTTCCAGAGAAGAAAAAAACTCAAACAACCACCCCCCTCACCTGCCAGATATTTAAAAGTCTTAACGGATCAAACAGCTATCCTTTTGGTAGGATACAAATTTTCAGCTTGTGAAGATACAACACCAAACATAAGGATATCTACAAAAGTCCTCTTAAAACTAGTATTCAGACTTAAAGGTATTTGGACTCAGTTTAAGAGCTTTCTTACTGATTTTTCTATTTTCTTTTCTAAACTGGATCTCAGCTGAGTTTTGCAGTTGTTACTAATGATTTGCATGTGTGTGAGAAGATAAATGGCATGGTTAATTATGCGTTATCTGGTGAGAATAATGTTGTATCTGTATTATACACATGTATCATTGAGAATGACAATTTTATACACGAGACTAGGCAATTGATTAAGATGAATTATCAGATCACTGAAGCTCATTTTGCCACAGTCATTTCAACGGGCTCTGTCTGACAATTTCAGCACTTTGGGTTAACGTGAACCTCTTTCCTCAAGCTGTTTTGAGGGGATAATTCAAGCGCAGAAGGGCTAGATCTTCACTGTCAAATGGACGATGTCATGGGGGGAAAATATCATCATATACTATCTGCAGTGTATAAGGGTTGTCCTTCCTTTTGCATTTCTCTTGGGGGAAAGCAATTAAATGTCTCCACAATAAAGCAGGTAAGACTATTACCTCCTCTCACTAAATACAGCCATACACTTAAATTAATCTAGGTTTATAGAAGAGTCATCAATACAGCGAAAAAGACCTGGCAAACTTGCACTATCAGATTTACTACGTCTGAGCTACTGCAGTGACTTTCGTTCTGAATGAATGGTTTAATTGTACTGTCTCCAACACTGCCAACAAGACTTACAATTCTCTCTCTAAAACGAAGACTCAAAGGCATTCAGTGGTATTCACTTTGGAAGCTACAAATCCAGGACAGGTGAACTTTTGCCATTGCCCTAATGCTTCTGTGTTGTTGACTATTAAGTGTTGACCCCTATATTTTCCCACAGGGATGAAGAAACAGCCTTTTTAAATTTATTTTTTAACAGACCGCTACAATTTGAGAGTAGTGGTGACTGCAGTTATTATGTCTGATGTACGTTTAACAATGGACCCTACCGGAGGTCCTGAACATCTTCCACAATTACAGAAGGCAAACTTAATAGCATCTTTATTGCCCACAAGACAAGAAGTTTGAATTTGATTTTTATTAATTTGCACACATTGGACATTGAGTTTGCATTAAGAAAAAGCAAGACTGAAGAAGCATGTCTTGCATCCAGAGTGGAAGCTTTGTAATGACACTCAGCTCTTGTGGGAGTATGTCCCACAGTCTAGCGCTATTCCCAGGGAAGATCTGTTTGCTGAATAAATGGATTTAACTCTTTCTGGAGAACATTCCATGTGCTTTGTCCTAGAAACCACTGTCATCCAAGTGATACTAGAGTATGCTGAATGCCTGAAAAAGAGCCTCAGAGTGTCAACTTGGTTATGTATCATGGGCACAGTAAGAACTCAGTACAGAGAGGGAGGTTAAGGGACTTGCTGATGTAACTTGCCTGACCTAGACATAACGGTGAAATCAACCCAGAGTGACATTCTAAATGTCTATAACATGTTTCTGTTAGAAGGAGCTTTCCAAATTTAAAAAGGGAAAAGAAAAAAAAAAGAGATGCTTAGAAGACAAATGTATTAAAAATTAAGTTACATTAAAAACATTTTTGGAAGTGTTAAAGTTTTTTATGTAGCAAATTACATGCAATATTATAAAATCTTATGGTACGTGAAGCACGATTTACAATATCCCTTAAAGAGTAATACAAGCAGATGGATGATGTTTTAGTGGCAATCTCCTCTATGTGTGCTTCCAATTAAATAAAGAAATGAAACCTTTGCTGTTCTGTGATGTTATGATGATAACTACACTATGGCACATCCATTTAATAAAGTTTCCTATGAATTGTACTTTTAAAATTCAGAGGAACACCTCCATCTACTTAGGGAGATATCATTCACATTTCAGATAACTAAAGCGTAAGAAAGTGAATCATTACTTGGAACATTTTCTCTGAGGTACTTTTTTTTAGGTCCAAGAGAGAACATAAAGAAAAAACAATATCCAGAGAAAACATAATGAAATGCCATTTTTCTGTGGAATATATGGCCCATGTGGAATTAGCTTATGATCAATCCATGATATCTCTCTCAAACTCTGAAGGATGTTTCAGCACCTGAAGGTCTTCAGACCATCGCATTGCCAAGGTACCAAGATGTTCTGGCTGCCTAAACTCCCCCAGAAGATGCCTCCTTTTCTCCCAGTTCTCTGCTGCTCTCCTGACTGCAGTGCTCTCTCTGCCGGTGCTCTGTTAGTCCTTCACAAGGAATAGCAAAACAAAATCTCAAACCCCAGACATCAGCAGATGCAAAAAGCTGCCAATCACTCCTGAGCCAATGCATCAAGACACACATTTAAGACCAGCATCAATATCCTTTATGATCACATTTGCAGTATGAGTGGGTGACTCAACAGCATCAGCCCAGAAGGTACGATCTAGTGTAGAAGCAGGACTTCTGAAAATGAGGTGTGGAAACCCAATGAGTTTAGAAGGCTTCTGTTAGTCCAGGCTTTTTCCTTAGAGAGAAATGTCTGTTTGGAAGGGAACGTGACACCTTTTTTCTAAGATTTACACAATGAAAATACCCCATGTCCATCATTTTAAGTCAAAATTTCTTCATATAGAACTGTTCTATTCACTTTTTAAAATTATATGGGTAGTTTATATTTATGGTAGTCATAATTTCATTGTCATATTCCCACTACAAACTCTCTCAGGTAATATATATTTATCTATTTCTATCTACCTATAGAGATATTATAAATATAGTAGAAACATTTCTATATTTATATAGAATGTTCTATATCTCTATATTTCTATAGATTATACAGAATATATAACTAAAGATATCTCTCCATATACACATGAAAGTTAGTAAAACTGAAAAGATTATAAACTTCACAAACACAACAGTAGCCAGATTAAACTGACGCTTTTTTTACCTTTGCTGAAAAAAAAAAGGAAAAAAGAAAACCACCCCCTCAAACACCAGAAAATAACAACCCCTAAATATTAAAATTCAAGCAGAATAATTTAGTATCTGTAAGGTCTACTACATGGTGACAACATTAGATCACAGTTGCAGATAATCTACTTTCGTAGACAAACTGTCCTTTTGCCATTTAAAATTGATAACAAAAGCTCTTTTCGCTTACTGGCCATGCAAGATGCTGTAACTCTTCTGACATGTTGGATACTGAATTTCTAGTAAAGAACACAGCAAATACAGCTCTCAGTGCTTCACACAGTATGAATGAAAAAAGTTGTGATTTTGGTTCTGTTACTGATTTGCTCAGTAAGTTCCCAACCAGTTGCTTTTTATCTTAGTTTGTACAGTTAGGTTTGGGGGTTATTTTTCGATTTTGTCTCATAAATATGTCATAAGGTTTAATGAAATAAGAATTGTATCTTACAATGTTTTAAGATTGTTGGATGAAAACCACTTCAGAACCATAAACAGCACATGCATAGAAAAGCTGGGTATTAGCACGCAAGACTCCTGTCCTTAGCATCTACATTGAAGAAAGACCAGGAATACTCCTACTACTGCAATACTTCTCTCTCGCTGCAAGGATCATACTTTCTACACCAGTTGCGAGTTTCTACAGTATTTTTTAGTTCCTCTTTCTTTTCATGTACAATGCAACAATAATAATACTCTAAAATGCTGATCGTCTAAAATAGGGTAAGCATCTTAAAAAGTTTAGGACTGTCTTATAATCATCCGCTCTGAGATAACATACTTCAGAATTATGTCAATCTAGGGACTGTGGAGAGTTAGATAGCCCTCTAATCTTGCACTGGGAAAAAATCCCAAACAAAACCCAACATCATTGACACTAACGAGATCAGAACCAAATTCCTATGTTGCTCATTATTTGAGCATTTCAAGACCAGACTGGTTACAGTTCAGAGACACCAGTGACTACCTTTCATTTCTCTCTGAAAATGTTTTCTTTTGAATTACATGATATCCTGTGTTGTTTCACATTACAAGAAACAGTTGTCACCTCGCCTGATAATGCTTCCTCGTCCCTGCAGATTAGACTGGTTTACACAGGATTTACCCAGCCTAGACAGCAAGACATGAGAACACCAGAATACTTTTTAAATGACATTTTTTCCTTTTCTGTAAATATAGTTCTTTGACTATTTATATCCTACAACATTAAGTACATTTATAGAATCCAAAGTAGTGTTCAGTATAATACTTTTTAACAGAAAAATAAAGGAGAAAAGAAGAACTACTCCTTAAATATTTTGAACTCTCAGACATCACCAAAGATGGAAACATTTTTTCACTCATTTTTTAAAGTATCAAACTATGTTTTTATTTTTTCTTGTATGGCTGATAAAATGCTAAGTGCTGCATCTCATATCTCTCTGCATTTAGTTACAGAACAGCAGTCAAAGGCTCTACGCAGCTCTGAAAAGGTGATGAAATTCCACATTTTGAAATGTCCATTTGTTGCAAAAGACACTTCAACATTTTCTATCTGTTTCTCTATTTGAAAGTCATTGTTGAGATACCAGATATAAATAGACTTTGCTTTGTACACTAGGCACTTTTCCCTCATCCTTTCTTCTTCCCTGTGATTCTGCCCACTGAATAAGCACTTTGCTGAAGCAATTCAAGAAGTGCAGTGAAATCAAACATTCTCCTGTCTCTCTACTTCTTTTAAAAATAATGAGGGCTGGCTACAATTTTTTAATATGTTTCTATCTACTGTGGTAAGCCAGCAATTTTCTTCGAATATTTTCCTGTGTTACAGCTGATTGCCTTGATTTTGGAGGTTTCAAGTGGGAGTTTGGGGAGTGGGGTTGCTTTATTATTCCTTTAAAAGTCAGTTTATGCTAAAATTACATTTAAAAAAAAATAAAATTCTCAGTACACATTCAGGTAGTGAAAAATGTCATCCTAACAGGCCAGGCCCCATTTGAGTGGTTTTTCAGTCCAATAAAAAGGCTCATAATCTCCTGAGATCACATTTGACCCTAGTGGTTTTTTCATTCCTTCACAAAAAGAAAAAAATACAATTGTCATTCTGCAGACAAGATAGTGTCAAAATATGGAGAAAAGAGGTAAGTCATGTCAAAACGGTACCAGTAAACAAAGTGTATCCACTCGCCCTGAAAACAGCAGAAATCAAACTAAGAGATACGCACTTCTGCACTAACCTTCCATCAAAGAGGACTGAAGACAGCAAATCACCACTCACACATACAGTTATGTCCTCTCAAATTTTAAAAGCTTAAGCTAAATATCTGCATCGAGACAACATCAGTGTGTAGAATATTCATGGTTCTGATAATGTTATTTAAAGAGCTTCCCCAGTAGCAAGACATAAAAACATACGACAGCTCCTGATACATTGCTGGCTGTAAAACAACTTTGATTACAATCCATATAGTACGTTTCCCACGCAACATTATTTGGAAAACTGACAGGCAAACATAATCTAGAACACACTTATATCACTGAATATTTAATGCTAAAAAATAGGAGAAGCAAATATTAGGTAAGAAAATTCACACAACATTAAACACTGTTAGACAAAAAGTGAATTTTATACCTGATAGTTGTTTTTTTTAGTTCTGTTATTATAGATGTTAAAGGTGCACCACTAAAACATGAATATATAAAAATTCAATGTAAGTGAAGTTTAAGATCAGAGTAGACACTGGAAGATTTTTTTTCCAAAAAGCAATTATTTTTGGAAATAAATTTTTGCTTCGTTTCACACCTGCTAGGCGATTAGAATGTTCTTGCCTTCCGTGGGTGAGACTTCCCTACCTCCACAAGCAGGACTCAGCAATTGATGCCCACTCTTTTGTTCATTTCTACCTAACTATAGTATGATATGGAGGAGTAAAACTCCCAGAACACATCTTGTGTTTTGTCAGTACAAGCTATATCTTACGCACATGAAAACTGCATAAAGAGATCTCCTATGGTCATACACTCCTCTGGTCTCAGTTAGGCTGCATCCTGTTCCTAAGACTTAGCTATTTGCCTGGTGGATCCCTTTCAGGCTGGGGTATTGGGAACAGAGATGTAGCATCTAAATGCATTTATATGCCAACATCTCCTCCTCTGGTAAATTCCTTTTTGCAATACATGTATGCCCAGTCTCTGAGCTTTCCCAAATTTCTTTCTGTAGCCCACTTAACTCTTCTTACTCATTACATTCTCACACAATTTCTGCCTCCATTTAACCTATTTGCTAGCTGCATCCTTTCACGTTCCTCTCAGACACATACTATTTTGTTCCCACTAAGTTGAACAGAAAGTTTATTGTCATTTCAGTAAAATCAGCCAGATATCAGGTAAAGCTTTTGGAAGAGAGATTCTGCTAGTTCTTGTAGTCTTGGCAGAAATGTATGCATTCTATGAACGCATGAAGGTAAGAACTCTTTAGAGTTTTCTATGCCTTCTGCAAAATTGTACCTTTACATTCTTAACTTTCTGGGATTCACTTTCAGATTATCAAAATTGTTGCATTTAGTCCAGTAAATAAACCATGCTGATTTATATAACCTGATGAACCACTCCTCAGTGGAGTCTTCTGTTGCACTTTTGTTGCAAAGATTCTATTGCTAATAGATTTTCCCATAAGAAAGTTTTTAGTTTGTTCTGTAAAAAATGTTACTATTAATGAAGCTATTATGTTCAGTATGAGACTATAAAACAATCTAATACTCAGAATTTCTTAGCTTCTATATGGAGCTAGATGCTAAGATTAACAAGGAAAATGTTTCCCAAAAATATATAAAAAGCATCCTACATGTCAGATTTTAGCCAAGACTTAGAGAAGGAAGAATGGATTCGCTGTTTTGATTTCTTCTTTTCTTGATTATTTTGGATGCCGCCAGAACACTGAAAGAGCAACTCTTGAGTCTCTCAGCCACATTAAAAGTTTTTTAGCATAAATTTCTAGGACTAGGATCAGTGTTTGAAATGGTCAACACTGCTAGCAGCATTGTGAATAAGTTGAAAACATGACATTTTGGGTTTCAAAAACACTTTTTTTTTTTCACACCAGAGATACGTATATTGTGGTATATTTATGTACTACTCCTTCTTTATGTCATTTCTGGATCTCAAAGCAAGACCTACTAAGTTTGCATTTTCTAGAGATAAAAAAATGAAATAAAAATCAAAGAATGATGTGGGTGGGTGCACCCACATTATAAGAAACTCAAAGTTACATTTCAGTGGTTGAGGTCAGAAGCTAAGGTACTCATGTTCAGATGCTCAGCTCCACACTGAGGAACAAGCTTCACATTTAAAAAAAAAAAACAACAGTCAGATCTCTATCTAGGCTAACTCTCAGTAAAAAGAATGTATTTTAAACAGCAAATTTGATGCTATTCTTCATTATACTTACACCATTTAAACTAAAAAGCAAAAAAAGCAGATAATTCACTCCAGGGTAACCACACTTCACAAGAGAACCTATTATTTTTCAGGAATAATTGTGCTTGCTCTCTTCTGCCCCCTTCACCCCATTCAACTATGTCTCCTATGACCATTCAATTTAAAAATGCTTCATTCTGGTATATTATCTGAGGAACAAAAACACTTTATCTGGGCTTACTGCTTTTATTCAACACCCAGAACAATCTATGTCTATTCCTTTAAGCTCCTTTGGATGTGAAAAAATATGGTTACATAAATCTTTGTAATCCTGAGGGGAGGATAGCACATAAAGAGTTTACTAGCATTAGGATTAAGTCTAGTGTATTGCAGTGCAATCTTTAATCTCCTAAAATCTACCTCACAATTCCAAGCTGTTTTGTGCTAGTAGATGAAGCTTTGGAAATAGGACACAGCTGGCAACTGCGATAGAAAGAAACACTTAAAAAAAGAAATTAAAAAAAAAGAAAGAAAGAAAAGAAACATTTGGTGAAACTGCTAAAGACCTGATTTAACAGTGACTTGCACACTGGGTTTTTTTTATTTATCTAGAAATTATAGAAGTTGGAAGAAGTCCCTGTAACAGACATAAGGAGGAAACAAAATCACCGATGTTTGAAACCAAGGAAGCTACAAATGTGGACCAAAACCAGTTTAAAATACTGTACAATATCCAAGAGTCTTATGCTTGGTTTTGAGATTCATTGATCCAAATGAATATAGAAATGTGTCTTTAGTAACCAAGAAAACATGAGAAACACCTCATGCTGAAATAGACTTCCTGAACTCTCTTGATAAAACTGTATGGAATGAAAACACCGCTGAAGCCATATATTACTTGAGACAAAAATGCAGAAAAGGGTTATTATTAGGTATATTTCTAAAGAATGCCACAGTTCTACTACTTGGACTTGTGATTTCCCAGTCCAATAGTTTTCCATTGAGCTGCATATGGCCTCTGCTGAGTTTAAAGATTCAGAAGGCCAAAAGCAGCATAGCTCAGCACCAAACACCCAGGCCTGACCGGCCAGGAGACTGGAGCACTGATTCCTAGCTCTCTAACCCTGGCTGCATCATTTCACCTGCATAGGTCTCAGTTTTATTTGGCACTGCTGTGTGTTCAGGAAAGCATATGTACTTACAGCAAAACGTAAACATTTGTTTAAGGGCTGTCGTGACCAATGGTAATTAAATATGTGATTAAATGATAACCTAATTAGGGCCTTAGACAGTAATTACAGATTACATGCTCATGCTGTAAAGAGAGTTCCCTTGCTCCCCTTCTGTGGCCGAAATCCCTAAGCACAGGACCATCACACATTGAAACAAAATAAATGAAGAAAATTCGTCCCCTTCTGCTCTGAAATGATACTTGAATTTTGAACCTGAAACCACTGTTTTGAAGAGTTATAAGTCTGAGTACAATAAATAGTTAGACATCTGCAAAAACTTCTGTATCTACCTGGGACATTGTCAAAGCGATTTTTTTGGTTTTCTTTTTTTTTTTAATGGAGATGCGTAGTTTTCTATATTTGGGATTGTTACACCTGCCTTTGTCAAGCTTTAAATATAATAGAGCTTATCAAGAGCTAAAAATGAGCTGTAATAGACAGAATTATGTTTATCTGATAAAGTTATGCAAATAATTCTGCACATAACTGATATTCTTCAGTATTTCAACTGTTAGGTACATTAAGCTTTAAGCATTTCCAGCACTGAAGAGAAGTAGTAGCAGAAAGCAATCATGGTATTGCAGAATCTAGAAGACAGTAAAATAACACCATTTCTTTCTTATTTAGTAGTTTGTATTTCCAAAGCACTACACAATCATGAACAAATTAATCTAAGGCTTACCCTGAATTTTACTGATAAGGACATTAAAAACCTTTAGCAAATGTTTAATTGAAATAACTGCTGCACATTAATTCCAAGAAACTTGTTTTAGTATCATTGAGATTTAGCAGACACCTAATGAGAATGAACTCAATACGCCCCAGCGCACAGAATCCTGTGTGTGCCCTTCTTGAGTCTCAGCTAGCAAGGAACTGCTTTGAAATCAGTCAGGCAAAAACGCCTGGAGGCCTGCATGGCTGAACAAGGCACTCCTGGACAAACTCAAGCACAGAAAGGAAGGCTGCAGAGGGTGAAAGCAAGGACAGGTAGCCTGGGACAAATACAGAGAAATTGTCTGAGCAGCTAGGGATCAGGGTAGGAAAGCTAAAGCCCTGATTGTATTAAATCTGGCCAGGGACATCAAGGGCAACAAGACAAGCTTCTATAGGTACATCAGTGATAAAAGGAAGACTAGGGAAAGTGTGGGCCCTCTCTGGAAGGAAACAGGAGACCTGGTTCCTCGGAATATGGAGAAGGCTGAGGTACTCAACGACTTTTTGGCCTCAGTCTTCACCAGCAAGTGCTTCAGCCATATTGCCCAAGTTGCAGACAACAAAGGCAGTGACTGGGAGAATGCAGAACTGCCCACTGTAGGAGAAGATCAGGTTCAAGACCATCTAAGGAACCTCAAGGTGCACAAGTCCATGGGACCTGATGAAGTACACCCACAGGTCCTGAGGGAACTGGCAGATGAAGTTGCTAAGCCACTACCCATCATATTTGAGAAGTCATAGCAGTCCAGTGAAGTTCCCAGTGACTGGAAAAGGGGAAACATAACCCCCGTTTTTAAAAAGGGTAAAAAGTAAGACCCGAGGAACTACAGGCCAGTCAGTCTCACCTCTGTGCCCAGCAAGATCATGGAGCAGATCCTCCTGGAAATTATGCTAAGGCATATGGGAAATAAGGAGGTGACTGGTGACAGCCAACATGGCTTCACTAAGGGCAAACTGTGCCTGACAAATTTGGTAGCCATCTATAATGGGGTTACTGCATTGATAAGGAAGAACAACTGATGTCATCTGCCTGGACTTTGAGCAAAGCATTTGGCACCGTCCCGCACAACATTCTTGTCTCTAAATTGGAGAGAGATGGATTTGACGGATGGACCACTCAGAGAATAAAGAATTGGCTGGATGATCGCACTCCAAAAGTTGTGGTCAACATCTCAATGTCCAAGTGGAGACCAGTGACGAGTGGCATTCCTCAGGAGTCAGTACTGGGACTGATGCTGTTTAACATCTTTGTCGGCAACATGGGCAGTGGGTTTGAGTGCACCCTCAGCAAGTTTGATGATGACACCAAGCAGAGTGCTGAAGGGAAGGGATGCCATCCAGAGGCACCCTGACAGCCTTGAGAAGTGGGCCTGTGCAAACCTCATGAAGTTCAACAAGGCCAAGTGCAAGGTCCTGCACCGGAGTTGGGGCAATCCCAAGCACAAATACAGGCTGGATGGAGAATGGAATGAGAGTAGCCCTGGGGAGAAGGACTTGGGGTGCTGGCTGACAATAAGCTCAGCATGACCCAGAAATGTGTGCTCACAGCCCAGAAAGCCAACCATACCCTGGGCTGCATCCCCAGCAGTATGGCCAGCAGGTTGAGGGAGGGGATTCTGCCCCTTTGCTCCACTCTGCTGAGAACCCCTGGGAGTTCTGTGTCCAGCTCTGGAGCCCTCAGCAGAGGACAGACACAGACCTGTTGGAGCAGGGGGGCTGGACACAGGGGAATGATCCACAGAGGTACCTTCCAACCCCTACCATTCTGTGATTCTGTGGAGTGGGTCCAGAGGAGGCCACAAAAATGATCCGAGGGCTGGACACCTCTGCTGTGAGGAAAAGTTGAGAGAGTTGGGGCTGTTCAGCCTGAAGAAGAGAAGGCTCCAGGGAGACCTTATGCAGCCTTCCAGTACCTGATGGAGCCTACAAGAAATCTGCAGAGGGGCTTTTTACAAGGGCATGGAGGGATAGGACAATGGCTTCAAACAGATAGAGGGAAGATTTAGATTAGACAGAAGAAATAAATTCTTTACCATGAGGGTGGTGAGGCACTGGCACAGGTTGCCCAGAGAAGCTGTGGATGCCCCCTCCCTGGCAGTGTTCAAGGTCAGGTTGGACGGGGCTTGGAGCAACCTGGTCTGGTGGAAGCTGTCCCTTCCCACGGCAGGGGGGCTGGAACTATGTGATCTATAAGGTCCCTTCCAACCCAAACCATTGTACGATATGATATCTTAGGAGCAAAACATTAGGAATAGAAAGACCCTAATAATACATTGTCCTGTAAACGATGAGCAGAAATCATAGTCTTTAAAGCTGTCTCTTAGCTGACAGGACATTTTTCCATGGAGAAAAATTTTCCACTTTGTCCTTTCAGAAGTTCTGAATTTGACTCCCAAATCCAAAGTTTTGCCCTCTCTAAAATGAGAGTAGCTGTCACTTATTTTTCCCCTCCAGGATCGCAATTAATTCTAATAACTCATTAAAACCTGGCAGAGGATGCACTGTGATGAACCCAAAAGTTTTTTCAGAGAACTATATTTCAAGAAAAAGCATCATTGCTTCTTCTTCTGCATTCAGCTGTCTCCTGATGGGAGTCCGAATCCTTCAGGTTCCCCACTAAACACTGCTGTCATAAAAGAAATTTTTATTGTGATCTTCTGTTCTTCTTGTGCATTCATTTTTAGCCAGTTGGTCTTTTTCCCCCAGCAGAGGTCATACATAAAGAAAGAGGATGTGATTCTTCACAACCAATTACCCACATCTGAAGTCATTTTTTATATTGGAAAATTTTTGGCACATCCCATCTGTAAGGACACTCCTTTTCCCAGCACAGTACAAAACTGATGTTTTTCTGAAATCAGTACCAGTATAGATATTTCACTAAAAATAGGAGAAGGAAAAAAATCTAAATACAGTGAGAAAAATGGCCATTACAATTTCCTTATAACATGCACACATTGGGTTGGGGTCATGTGTGGGCATAGGGTTTGCAGTTCAAATGTACGGCTACCCACCCTGAAGCATGGCACCTGGTTGCATTATAATGAATGACTTTTTAAGAGATGTCTCTTAATTGTGAGGTCTACCACCTTTGGCTTCCTCTTCAAAACAAGGCTATGTCTCAGAAGTGCATAATTCCAATTGATGTGTTTTAGACTTCTTGATTACCCAGTTTTGGAGGACGGTAAGCAACAGAGGATCTCAGATATTTTCAGAGTGGGGAGAAAAGGAAAGGCATATGGCAGAGTAATCGGTAGGGAGTGGAGAGCAGAAGAGTGATTGACCACGTTTATGGAAAGATGGTAGGATGGAAGAGTATTATATTACCAACAGAGGATATCCTGGTGTTGTAAACTTGAAGTGCTTTTGAGATCCACCCATCCAAGTTTAGCCTACCTGAGCAACATTTTACTGAATCTCTACTACATTCTCTGAACTATGTTTTTTGCCTATCTTCAGGGTAATATCTTCACTTTCATATTAAAAAAATAATAACATTTCAACAAGGGATTTTAATATATGTAGATAACATGTTGAATTTCAAACTAACACCAATTCTCCTTGCATAAGCACACAGAAACAATGAGTATGCTAAGAAGAGAAACAAAAAGTGAAACTGCTTAGACAGTAAGTAGATGGCAATTCATACAGAAATATACACATGGACTAGATTGTTCCAATGTATCTGCCCTTAATACTTGATAATTTTTGTTACAAACTAATGAGCGTCCTTTTACTGATTTTCTAAATAAAGCTACAAACACTATCAGTCTGTGCTCAGATAATCTATCAAGGAAAATGCAGACATACAGCCAAATGTACTCACTTTAAGGGCCTGCAGGAAAAACAAAAAAAGTATATAGTGTTCAGTTAGAGTCTGACTGGATGGGTTTTCTGCAGGCCTTCCCAAATCCTTTCCAATTTCCACAAAATCAGAACATAAGTACTTACCCTCAAGCCCTTGCAAAATAAAAATACCTAACATAACAGCAGAACTTACTAGGCAGATATGAAGTAGATTAATTCCTCTCAGTAGATACACAAATGCAAATGTTTCCTTTAGTTCTAGATATATGAACATTTAAGTTACACTGCCTTGCATTATGTTAATAATTTCTATCCTAAATGAAGCCAGAGAAAGTATTTGTCACCAACTCCAATGGGATTCCAATTTCTTTAATATATTTAGCATATATAAAATTGACTGATTTCACTAAAGAGAGTTCTTCAATCCATAATGAGTAATTTTATTTTCAACATTTTTATGAAAAGGGAAAAAGAAAAATACTCATGTATGCATATTCCTAAAACACTATCACAGGAGAATTAAAACTGCATAAATTATGAACAGTTATTGAATTGTGGGGTGGGGTTAAAGCAACTTCACATTAGTGCAATATCCTATGGTGACTTTCATTATTGATTCTCTGTCAACATCATGTTAGTTCTTTTCTAAATTAGTTCGGTGGCTTGAACTTGAAAAGATCGTGACGCAGAGTCCACAGGTTCATTCTAATTGCTGTTTTTCCTGGTGGACTCCACCACGCCAACCTGTCACTCATCAAGACCATTTGTCTGTGAACAGACTTAATTAAACACCTCAAATCCAATTTCTTTGATCCTTTCCACCATTAAAAAAACCCCACCAGATGCACTCCATCAGCTATGAAGAGTTTTCTGAAGAAAAAACTCCTTAACATATTCATTGGCATTATTCTCCACTGTTGAAGAAATGGAGAATTCAAAACCAAGAAGATTAATTAGGAAGGGAAAATAAAATAGTTCTAGAGACAACAAAGAATTTATTAACTCCTAAATATTCAGGAGAAGATTAAAGAATGATTCACAGCACCTACACATCTCTTCCTTTTTTTCTCTCTCCTTCAAATAAGATCTTCAATATGCAGTGCAGGGTTGACTTGAATATAAATTTTAACTTATCTTCCTTCAGATTTAAACAAGTAATTGCATTGTGTTTTGTGAAAGAGGTAAGCATTTTCAGCATCTTTTTTCATGACTCAAACATCCGGCACATTGGTAGAAACTGTTAAAGTGAAAACGCCTCAAATACAAATGTGCAGTTTCATGAGAATAATTCACAAGGTGCTTTTGGTTTCTGTTATTAACAAACATTCTTGCAATTTAAACCCTATTTCTTAAATTGTTTTCAAATGACATTCACTCACCTCTAGTCTTCTAATTTCATTTGCAAAGCCTTTTGCATTTTAAAAAAAGACCAGATCTCACAGCTTTGTAACACAGATTATTTTGCATTTGATGGGCATTCATTGCACCATCAAGTACAGAAAATCTTCAGTGTAGATTGTTGAGAGTTATAATTTCAAAGCATTTATTGATAATTAATTTATTAATAACGACTACCTCCTACATTGGGTAGTAAGTACTCTGCATTTTAGAAAATGCTGTTTCTGTAAGTGCTTTTATGAAAGAAAATTACTGGTTATACCTGGGTTTATAGCAAGGTCTTTAATGCCTGGTAGGCTAATTCTCTCTTCTTGCTCTCAGTTATGTATTTTCCAGAGTTTTCTGGCTGCACAAAGGAGACCTGGTCTCTGCAGCCATGTCCGAAGAGGAGTTCCTACATGACAGATACTTCACTGGCTAAGCAGTATTTTATTACTCTAAGTAAGGCTGCACTAACATGTACTAATAAATATTCAGCCCAACCAATAAATTTGGACTGTAGTGTGAAAACAACTGTGGATTCATATCCTTCCCAAGAACAGTGATAGACAGGTTTGATTAACTTGTTATTTTATTGCTTTATCCATTTGGAGTTTGGGAACACAACAGAAGTTTGGGAATACAATGTTTACACAGAAGGACATTTGAAGAAGAAAGGCACTGAGGTTTCAGAATTACTTTGACCTTCTAAAGAAGAGTTCAAATATTGCCACAATGAGTGCTGTCGTTAGCATTTAGATCCTTCGCTCTGTAAAAAAACCTAAAGGCTTATTTTCTTGTTTGGTGCAGCAAATAATGTAAACTGCCTTAAAAACCAATAGTAATCAATCTAGGAAAGACAAACATACCCAAAACAGTGCGTCCATCTAATCTGTGTAGTGCCATGCTTGATACTTCTCTTCCATTGAGTTTGTATCACCTTCAAGAAACATAAAGTAACATGTCAGTGTCAGAAAAAGGTAACTAATGTGACACAATTGATCTCTGGTGTCAGGACAGCCAGACTCACTCCTGTGTCATTTCTAGGGCCAGTCAAGAGACATTTCCTGTAACACTTCATAACATATTGTATCACTACAGCTGCCATAACACCTGCCTCGTATAAATGCATGCATTAGCTCTTTATAACACTGGCAAATCTTTCTGTGTACAAAAGTTTTATTAACCGTACATGCCACTGGGATTAAAAAAAAATAAAAAAAGACTAGGCAAACTGGTTCTTCTCAATACAATCTTTTATATGAATGAAATCCAGTTCCTGGAGTCAGGGAGCAGAAGTGTCTGAATTAGTCAAGATTCAAAGTACTATTGTACTATTGTAAGTGATGATTTTGATGCACACATGCAATACAGTTTATCTGCTACTGAGAGATTGGACATTCGCATGTTTCAGATGTGCTCTCTTGGCAGAAGGACAGATTTGTCAATTTGAAGACTAAAAATATCAACGCTGAAAGCATCAGTCTGTTCTCTCTTGTGGTGACTATCACTCTTAGTGTTCGTTTCTCCCATTCTTTAAATTCTGCTTTACATCACACCAATGTACATCTAGGCAGCATCACTGATATAAATGAAGTTATTCAGTATTCAGCATGATATGCTTGGCAACAGTATTTTAGTGTTTTAACTGCTCCAGTTTAATAGACTTCCAAACATCAGTTCTCATCTTGGGGGAACTGTAATAAAGAGAAAGCAGAATCAAAAGTTGTACCTGCTTGATAAGACTCTCGCTTACAAACAAAGTATGTATGATGACAGTGCTGCCATCCTGCATAATAATGATACAAAAAAATGCCCTGAGTCAGACCTGTTGTCCATCTGGGCCACTATTCTGTCTCTGACATGTTCAGTGGGTGAAGCTACTAATTAGCACAGAAGGCTGGCTGCTTTCCACGGTCCACTGCCCCAATACTTCCCCACAATCCACAGCTGTAGTGCTAGGAATGTTAGTGGGTACAACCTGTGACAATGCTTTTAGCACGCTTTTATAGGCCTGTTGTTTGTCAGTTTGCCCAGATCCTTTCTGTACCTGCTGATAGTGCCTGCATTCACAATCTTCAGTGGCAGCAAATTCTAGAAGTTCCCTACCCCCTGTATCTTGTACTGAGGGATCTGGTGAACAGCTCTTCCACCATATTGAGCTAACCTACTGCCTTCACAATTTTGTGAACTTTAGCTCATTACCTCCCCCACCCTGGCAGCAACTAAGAATTTCAGGCATCTGACCCAATACACCCCTGTCTTCAAACACATGCTTAACTACTTGGAGTTGGAACATGGGGGTCAGAGCATTGCAAAAAATTATATTCAGGGATTGAAAAAAACACATAAAAACTTGAATAGATATGCCTAAACTCTGAAGTAGGTAATTTGTAACAAGAAGGATGTGGGTGACTACACACCTTTCGAGCGTTGTGAAAAGACTCAGGTAATTAGCATGTACTGAACTCCAGTGGTGCCTGGCAGTACGAATGGCAGCTAACTGAGAGATAGCCACACAAAAACCATGCTTTCAACAGATTTACTGATGTGATGGTTTTTGTCCTTACATGTTATTGCCACAGTTAGTGCTCAGCAATTACCACCTTCACCTTATAATTTCATACCTTTTAAGCTCATCCTGACTCAAAAGATTTATCACTACTGTTTCAGACTTAGCATTAAGAACAAAAAAGCAGTACAGGTTTTGAAAATATCAAAACAGCAAAGACAGGAGGGAAAAATCAATCTATAGATAAATTAAGATCAATTCAGTAAGTGGGTGGTCTCAAGCCTGCCAATCCAGTAATAAGTTCCAGTTCAGGATCTTTTGTTCTGTAATTGCACTTGGAAACTTTTTCTGATTACCCAAGTACAGATCAATGTGTACAAGAAGCATGACTTAAATGCCATAGTTTATAGTTTTAACATGAACAATAATTCCCACATTTAAACTCTTTTGTCCACCAGAATAAGGACTGAGAAGTCAAGTTTCCTAAACTGCTATTTTTAGAATGCTACCCCTTGGGAACACTTCGGAGTTGGCTTTTTCTGTAATGGTAAGAATGATCAGAAATAGATAAAAGCCATTCACTAAAACTTCATTATAAACTTTGCATATACATTTGTATATAAAATATTTAGTTTTCTCTTGAATTTGAGTCTGTTTCTGCTATTAACAGTCCAATATGGAAACTACTTACAAATGTAACTGAAGTAGAAATCTCTTTATGGTACATTATATTTTATTGTTTACTAAGCTTTTAAGTATCTTCAGACAATGAAATTTTTACGTGGAGAATGTAATAGTTTCATAGTCTTTTTAGAAGCATTTTTGTTTCTTCGCACAATTAAAAAAAATCAGATTTATTTTAGGGTTTAGTTTTCCTAAATTCCTAAGGCATATAACGGAGATTTTTAGATTAGAAAATAGTACAGAGTTGATTTAATTACTATTCCAGTCTCTATACAGAACACAAGGTACATTTGAAAGTTTGAGGAACTGTAATATAAAACTTCTCATGATCAAAGCTGAAAAGTGGCACGAGATTTGATTCAATAAATCAGGGTTAAAAGAAGGAAGAAAGAGCCCTGAGCAATACTGTAAATTCCATGTAGTCTCAAAACATTTCCATTTCAGACTACAATAATACTCATCTGTGTTATCTCTTATTGTAAGACCTACACAAACACAGCGCAGCCAGACATTGCTGTATTTTCTTCTAATTGAGTATCACCAAACTACCAACACAGATCATTCCCCGTAAGCATGCAGCAGCAAACTGCATGTATTTTTTCAAAATATCAGGCTTTTAGTTCTTTATCCTTACAACGAATATGAGGAGAAGGGTCTTTGTGTGTGTTAGGTGTCTTATCAGTAAGCCTCCATGTTATTGGAAGGCATAATCACACACATGGAGTTTCAGAAGACAGGACTTTCTTGTGACAGATATTTCCAACACTAGAAAGCAAAGGGCAGCAACTTCTACTGCTTCACAAGTTATCACAAAAATTAGTGACAAATTGTGTTGCTCTACAGACTACAACTTTGTCTTAAAAATATTTAATTGATTGTAAATACATTTTTCTTTGTACATTGAAGTGGCGCATTTCTGTGGTTGAACTGCTATTTATAAGATGTCACACCATTCTTAATCCCCCTATCTTCAAAGTATTAGGATCTGATCTGTACTGCAAATAGTACAGGACAAATCTTTCTTCAGAACAGAGCTACAAACTGTTTGAGGTTATGTGCTAAGACCCAGAATGCTGGTTTTGCTCTGTTTCCAAACAGCATGAACAGACATCGTTCTACTGGATACTGAGGCAGTATCAGCAGTACTGAAGTGTTCCAAGAGTCAAACATGGTTAAATTCAGAAAAGACTCTTCTCTGCCATTTCTCACTATCTCAAGCAAGTCCTTTATATAGTCTATCATAAGAAGGTACTTATTGAAAAAATAAAACATACATAGCATATCTCTTGAATCAAAATATTGTAAATAATGTTATTTTAACACAAACTAAGCAAACTTGCAGTTTAAATAGACCGTTGCTTTGACCTCTTTATCGAGCATTGACTGTACTTCAAAACGTGACTTTTTTTTTTTTTTTAAACAGTCTTACCCCACAATCCACTAGAATTTTCTGACGAAAATCACTGAAAATAAACTGAGTGAGAATAGGGGAGAGGTGGCTAACACAGCCAGCTCCAATTTCCTTGAAGTACTCAACTAGGTCCAGTCACCAAATGGTCTTAAATTAAGCTGACATAAGATAAGAGGGAAGGTCCTCACAGGGATAACTAACTAAAAGAACGGAAACAAAGAGCTGCAATAAACGGTCCATTTTCTCAGCGATGGGAAAGCACGAGTGGAATCCCAAGGGGATCTTTGCTGGGGCCTCAGGTGCTCAACACATTCAGGAATGATCAGGAAAAGAGAATGGAGAGGAGATTAAGTTTTCTACTGAGGATAAGTTTTTCAGAGGAAGAAAAAGAAAAGTTGACTGCAAAGAAGAGTTGCAGAAAGACTCTGTGGCAGTGAGTGACTGAGGACAAAACGGAAGATGACGGTCAAACTAGACAAATGAAAAGTAATGAACTTGGCAAAAAAAGCAGTTCTCACTTTATGCACCCAGTGACTGATTCTGAATCAGCTACTAACAAAACCAAAATGGATCTTAGGTTAAAATAATAGCCTTACGAACATGTCAGTTCAGTAGCTTAGGAACTATTGTTTAACAGAGGAAAACCTCAGAAAATGTAATGCTACTGGGTAAATTCAGTGTTGTGCCCACACCATGATTGTTATGTGGAATTCTGGTCCTTTCATCTGAGAAAAAGACTGTAGTAGAATTTGAAAAAAGGTTGATAAAAATTATCGAAGGTAACCACATTACTTGCACAGAAGGAAGATATTTACAGGCTAGGACTCCCTGTCTAGAAAAGTGTCAACCAAGAGCCAGCTAAAAATCATGGCAGGCATGGAGGAGGTGAAAGAAAAATCAGTTAGCTGCCTCTTCCACTACAGTAACAAGAAAGCCTCAAATACAAATTAGCAGGTGGAGGTTCAAAATTAAAAACCAGGCAGGCACTTCTTCACAATGCAAAGGTGAACAGTGGAACTCCTTGATACAAGATATTGTGAATGCTAAAAACATGCATGGATTCACAAACTTTGATAAATATTCATAAAAGAAAAATCTGACAGGCCATTAAAAACAAAAAGCCTATCCCTGATTCAAGTATCCACTTTTCCTCAGAAACCAGAAGAGCGTTCATCAGACTTACCACAAAGTGTCTCCTCCTCATCTGTGCTCATTTTCAGCCCAAGTCTGAGCTGGGATACTGACCTAGACGGGGCATTACTCCCATTCCTGTTAGGAATATTTTTATGGGGTCTACAGACAGGATAGCTGATAGCCACAACAGTCACCATGTTCATAAAGCATTGTAGTGCCAGAATCCCAAGGGTACCGATTTCAAAATCCTGTCTCAGTAGGACTAATTCTGAGCAAGCAATGTTAACCATGCAGTCTGTCTATCTTCAGCAATCCTCCTAAGATTTTGTCTTAAAAAGACTTTTCTAGAAACAAACATGTTCATTTTAGAGGATGCATTTTCATTCTGGTGGCAAATGGAATCTAAAATGAGAAGCAAATAATAATATGCATATTAATAATTTCACAGTCATCAGTAGGTTCAAAAGTCCTTTATAAAGGAAAGAAAGATTAATAATCTATTCTGCAGATGAGAGGAATAAATGGCAGAGCAGGCTGTACATAAAATCAACCTCATATGCTGGTTCAGTGGTCTGTACCTTGAGCAATGCAGTCTCCTAGGACGTACAGGAAAACTTCAGGGAGAGTTAGAACAGGGATTTTATTCCATACATTATAATAAAAGAGGTTTCTCCATTCAAAATGATTTATCCTTCAGTCTTACAGCTGGCCTGAACTGCAAGAAATGTGCCATAAAAGTCTCAAACGTTAAAAAAAATAGAGGAAAAAAAAGAAAGCTGCATCTCAGTTCACCTATGCTACTAACAATAATGAATTCAAGAGCTTTTAATACTAATTTCCGGTAACTTTGAAGTTCCTGTTTACAAAAATGTGTCTTTATTTTTCCTTACCTCCTAAACTGTACTTAAAACAAAGGCTACAGTCTTACAAAATAAGAGTGCATTTGATCTTGAAGATTACTTGAGCTACACATTCTGTATACAGTTTTTCAAGTCCAGCAAATATATTTTGTTTTAGGAGTCCTGCTTTGAACCACTATGCATGACCTACAGCTAAAATCGGTTAACAGAGTTTTTGTTTGCTTGTTTAAAATTCAAGACAAAACCACATAATTGCACTTAATGGTTTTAGGCTTTTTATCCTAATGCTTAGAATTTGACAATCTATCAAACTGTACCTTATACAGTCTGTTCTCTTTACCAAAAAGTTTAGTGCTACAAGAAAGAGAAATACAGGAAAAATTTGGTGCTTCATCTGTAGGCTGATTGGCTGTAAGATCGGTTGTAAGACCAGTGTCTCCAAAGCAATAGCAAAAAGCTAACTTTGGGAGGTAAGCACAAACAAGAGTAAACTAAGATGGCACAGCATTTCCTTAACTTTGTAAACTGCCTAAAAGGAAACTATCAGGTAATTTTGACAAGCAGGCTCATTAACATGCAGACTGTGCATTAATCAGTCAAACCTCTCTAAGTCTTGGTTGCTGATCATCTCCGAGTTGTGATGATTCATTATAAAGATCAAAGTGAACAGCCGCTTGAAGGAGCTCCAACTAAGTCTATTAACATTCCTCCTCCTGAGAATCTCTTTTTTTACAAAGCTCAAATGCAGCCAAAAATGTCATGCATTCAGATGATCGACAGGTTAGAAATATATATAGCATCGAGATAACTCTTCAGGGGTTACAAAGACAGATAAGGAAGGAAACGTATACTGCTCTCATATTTACACATTTAATATTAGAGAAGGATTCCAAACAGTTTGAAAACAGATGGTCATGCCAGAATTTTGCAGAGTAAGAAGAATTTATTGCACTGCTAAAGAGCTTAAACTTTACATGCAAATCCTCATGACAATTGATTCGTAAGTGTACTCTACCTTTCTGTTGTTGCATTGCCCTCATTGGCATTAATTTGTGTTTTCCCCTGATATCTGAGACTAAAAACTGGCTGCAGGTAAAAGATTAAAAGGGACAGAATCAGAGTTCCTTTACTGGCAGTAACCCTGCCCTCCTTTATTTCCGGATGAAGCTTTGTGGTTTAACAAACACAGGCATCAGCACGGTAATGAGTAGATACTCAAAATTTTCTTGCACGCTCTGATATTTACTGTACAAAATTCAAATTGTGAGCTGAAGATGTAATAATTAATTTTGTCATAGGTTTTTCTAGACCCTTATCACTGTGGTATGTAAGTTATTCACAAAAAAATTAATCTTCATGACACTCCTTAAGGACAAGTAGGGCCAAAATTCCCAAAGTAGTGAGTATTATATTATGATACAGACATAATGATATCTGAAATACAAGTTTCTGATTTTTTTAATTTTTCAGCTCTGGATTCTAGATTTTGGGGAGGGTTTTATTTTTTAAGGAAATGGTAACTTTAGATACACTTTATGACCATCTGCCTCTTGATTACCAAGAGTTAACTGACAGAAGTATTGTCTTTTAACAATTTTCCTAGCCAAATTAGCAATAAAGACTCACTCACTTTGACTGTGAACTATTTTACTTTTCAAAGTAAGGAACATGGCATTTATTCAAAAAGAATACAGTATTAATTTTATTAATTTTATTAATTTTAACTTACAAAGGTAAAAATCTGTGGGATTTAAGTAATATAGCCAGATGATTTGAGAGATCATCCAACATCTGAATTAATATCAGTGATAAATTATTTCACAGTAAAATTATTCATACTCAGTAGGAAATTAAATTGTCATAATATGATAAAGTGTTAAAGAAACAGTATCTCTTATCTACACCTACATATGTTGTATGAAATCACCAAGTAGTAGTTTTTCATAGTGTTATCTATAACACATTCCGCTCTATACATGGAATAAAGTCATGTTGCTTATTTAGTACAAGTTACTGACTTCATTAACTTTATATTAAAGTCCTACCCTCCTCAATAAGTGAACAGTGAAGGAGTGCTAGAACAGCTGCTCAGTGACAGCGCTATTACAGAACATGGTTAAAGTAACTCTCTCTCCCAAGACTCAATTTTATAACTGTATAGATTAATTCATTTAAGATTTAAGTGATTGTATAGTACAAAGTAAGTATTGCATGTAAGCTAAGTATGAGTTCTCCATTTTCTGGCCTAATCAGGGGTTTGGGAGCATATTATATAGAAATATAAGTTGGTCAGGAAGGTCAAATCCATTATTAGTTACACCTTGACACAAGAGGAAATGGCAACATCAAATATAAATACAACCAGAAGTGAGGGATATGTGGGGTTTTTCTCTCGGCTTGATATTACATTGTATAAATAATGTAGAAGGTTCAGATCCCAATCTAGTTTTATCAGATTAGCATATCTAAAGTAGATTGCCTATAGCATTGTGTATCACCGTTGTACAGAAATGAACCGCAGTGGAGATATCTAAGATATTTTATGTGTCAGTCCATATTTTCACCACTTACCACCTGAAGTGTTTTCTTGTTGTTAGGAAGATGGAGGTATTTCAAACACTTGCAGAAGAAAAATGGTTCATAAATATATCTTCTAGTGATTACTACTGTACCTGCTGAGTAACTTCTTTTTTTCTGCCAGATTCAGGAAGAACTTTGCCTAAGTTGGAGATCCAGTAAACTAACCAAAAGTACACTTAACTAAGCAATTACAGTCCTTCAAGTCTTAGCATGAAGCATGAGCATAAATGGAGACAAAAATCTCTTGGTTTTTCACAAACAGGTCCATCATCATTAACAGACAGATAATCCTCCTTTTCCAGGAAGGCAGATAAACCAAGCAGGTCTTAGAGACTTTTCACCAGCATCAAGATACTGAGCTAGATATTCAAGGATGTTAAATGAGACACATTCACTTGGCCAAAATTAATTGCCTGTCCCCCAAATTATCAGAATCTGTATAAACAATTCATTGTTTTTTCTTTAGAGACCTGCACATAAATTAGAGAAAATGTGAGCAATGTCAGAACACTTTCTGCTCAACTTTAGGGAGACATAATTCCAAAGAACCAGTAACTGATTTAAAAAATAAAGCCTGGTGTTCACAAATTGCCAGGAAAAATGCTGCCATATACTGTCCTGTGCAAGTCTGTAAGTCCTAATTTAAAAATCTTGTCTGTGTACCTCAAATTAATGAACTTGCTCTGTACAAAACTATCATTGTATGTATCTGTAATATAACTTTTTCTTAAGTGTAATTTTGCTAAAGAAACAAACCCATTGAAAGGAAAATCTCACAAAGTACTGAAGACAACGATGTGGGAGTTTTTCTCGTGTTTCATAATTCAGCTGTTCGGTTAATGGCTTTTTCCTACTGAAGAAATAAGTAGAATTAAATGGAAGAGGTGTGGAATAAAATTTTGTTTTAAAGGCCTGTTTTCCAGTCCTTGTTATGACAATTTAACATGGTGCTAATCTTGTTATTTTCTTCCTAGTAACTAAAGCACTCACTGAAAATGTGAAAGAGCATGAAGGACTTTTGGCTTAAGTCATCTATTAGTCAATCAATTTTGCTTTACTAGGGAAACAACAGTCTCAATTTAAAAAAAGTTTATTTCTATGTTATAAACACCTCTTGAGAGGGCAAAGTCATCACTACAATTACATTTGACCTTTACTGCTTGAATTCCACGGAAAATAATCACAACTCATAGAGTTAATTAAAAATACACAATGCTGCAGAAAATTGAAAACTGTTTGAAACTAAAGAGAGAAAATTTTATTTGGTAAGCAAAGCTCCAGGTGCAGCTGTTTCTCAGACAGGTAGAATTTAAAAAAAATCCCTGCTGTTATAATTATAGTAATAGGTATTATTCTGCAATTTCCCAAATTTTCCAGTCTCTTGAATACTATGGTATAATCCTACTGTTAAAATTACATCTGCTGATAAACTATATGTTCCATAGATTGGCCTGAAGTGTAAGCTGATATTTTGCAAATCTGATAGTTTTTTTTTCATGCTATTAAAGTATGTATATGTATACACACACATAAAGATAAACAGTTTGTGTATGTCCACCCTGAAATGCAACCGTTAGGTCTAATGTAGACTCCAACGCAACACTAAAATAGTTGATCTGATTTCTCCTAAGAGATTTAAAATACATTAATAGAATTACCTATTTGCCCATTTGGGGAGGTTTCTGATTCTTTTATAACACTGTCACTTTAGCATTCAATGCTTATAATAAACAGACAGAAGATCTCAGCCAATGGGCTTGGTCACAACTGGGATCTCAACAATGCTATTCACTAAATAAACCAGAGACAGTGCCCATCAAGAACATTTATAATGGCATTTCGTGTGCATTACGCCAACACGCAGCGTACTCATAGGACTCTAATGAGGAAGTAAACAACAGTGAGGGTCAGGTCAGAGGGCCGTGACATTCTGCTCTACTAGCGAAAATAAGGGTTGAATTAAATCCTCTGTCGGTAGCACTGCCACAGGTAGGGATGTATTTTACTCTTTAGACATATAAGCTGTTCTGGAAAACCATTTCCCAGCTTATTGTCACAGAGGTCTTCTATTGATCAGAGCAAAACAACACTGTGATTGATCCTTCTTGTCTGTAGTATTTCCAATACGCTCACAAACTAAAAGTCTAGTTACCATTTATGTGGAAGTTAATGGGACAGTATTCTTGAGCCTAGGTTACTCAATATATACTGTACACAGTTTTACAGAACAGAGTCCAACCTATTTATGTCTACTGGTTTTACTGCAAAGGATCAGCAGACTACTTAAATAGTATTGAACATAAAAATATTGCTTGATAAACCTATCACAATATATACACATCTCCATTGAATCATACTGGTTTTATACGTTTTTCCACCCTGGCCTTAGCAGTAGAGTAGCTGTCATATTTATCGCCTCAGTGTTCAATGCCGTCTTCTGTTATTTCCAGTCTTAGTCCCTTTTCTCTCAGGCTATGTTCCAGGGCCTATATTTATGCTTGCCCTTGAGCTTCACGGTGACAAAAGGGAAGCCCTTATTCCTCTTAAGAGTTTTTAGCTTTCCTGTTGACACGTGTTCTATGCAAACATGCAATCTTTTCTCTAAATGAAATCAGTCTTTGCCTGACAGAGCCTACCACAGTAGCATGTAACTCAACAAGGGGAAATTCAGCAAGGAAAGGAGGACAAAAAAAACAACAGTGAAACTGGTGCTTGCCAAGACAACAGAATGAAGTTTGTATGCTGTGTAGTCAGCATCAAAGCAACTGCCTTAGTCTTATACATCTTGTGAAATCCATACTTAGTTCTCTAAAACTGATGTACACATACCCACATCTCTCTCTTTCTGCTACCATGGACCCTTTTATTGAGAGCCATGAACTTCCCGACAGGCCTGCCACATCAACTGTCGCTAGAAGACAGGACAAACCATTTCCGTCAGCAGTGTAAAGCTGACCTCTTTCTCGGAACCTCCACTTTTTGTGATACTTTGGGCAACAAGGTGAAGAAAATGAATTTCACATTGTCATCTTCTTGTTAAGTGAAAGGAAGGAATACAAAAAAAAGGAAGAAAAATTAGCTAGTATTTGCCAACAGCAGCAAAGAAGAGGAGACAGAAAATTAAGTAGTTATGCAAGTAGCAATATTTAGAATTTGTTTTGAAGGAATGACTGCATTTTTCTGTCTGTTGCTGATGCCCTACTCTTTGGATGTGTGTAGTGTGCTCATGCATCTACCTGCATTAATGCACACGTGAAACATAAAAAAAGCAGTATCTAATGCACATCACAGGTACAGCACAGCTTTGATTTGAACGGGAAGGGGCAAGGCAGCCATGAGTTCATATAAATTATGTGAAATTATATATGGCTTCAGCCACCACCAATTAGCCAGTGAATGCGAGGCCCATTAATTTCTTTCACTCTATTCCTCAGAAATCCACCCTTTTAACACACTTGAAGCAAAGAGAGTGTATAAAATTGAGCTAAAGGAGGGAAAGATAAACTGTGCAGAGAAAAAGAATAACACTGAAGTCAATATGGAGTAGAATTGTCTGCAATTTTAGCATAAGTTAATGTTTTTTATTGAATGAAGCGTTCCCTGTAATTTGAGGTCTGCTATTCCAACCATATACCAAGTCCTGAAGTAGTTACAGAAATGACAGGAATTATGGTCATACTCAATTCTCCCCTGAAGAAAACTCCTCTACTTTTAAAAGTTAAATCTAGAGGTGAAAAACACTTATCTGCAGTACTAGCTTCATTTGTTTGTTCATTTATTTCACTGTTTCATTTTTTTTCAGTAAAAGCATAGCTGTTCTAAAATAAAACTCAAACACTGTCACAATCTGGTTTTCACAAACTGTATATAATTATATCTCTAATAAGTCACTGGGTTTGTTTATTAGCTGTTACCTACCTTTTTCCCAGACTTTAATCTGATACCATACCTGTTACACAGGGATTTATAGCAAAATGTTGCTGCAGTTGTTTCTTTGAAACTCACCTAATTATTAGTTCCAAACTTCTTCCCTCTCTGCAGGCTTATGGAAGCCTCCCCATCTCCTGCAAGCTCAGCCAAAGAGTGTGACAGAGCTACACTGCTGCAAAGAAGATAGATGAAGACATTTTATTCAGATCTGAAAAACAAAGTTGAACTTGCAACAGAGATCCAACAGACAACAGATGCATTCAGTAGTAGTAATAAGTAATAAGTAATTTTAAAAGTAAATAGTAATTTTAAAAGTAAATGCAATTCACTGTTCTAATACAATCACTTCAACATTAAACTGCATTGTTTAATCAGAACATTAATGATATTTGCGACCCTCCAGATTCTGCAGTAACTTCCACTTCTAGATTGCCTTTCACGTTAAAAATACTTGCTTTTAATAACAGCCAACTATAACAAATACTTAGTAAGAATAGAGAAGCAATGTATAAAAGTGAGGCACACTGTAAATAAAGATTCTATAGCAGGAATCTTTTTTTCACTAAGAAGCTATCAAGGCAAAAATAATATCTGTTCTGTGTTCTACCAAGCTCAATCTACTGTCACTCCTTGTGATTTACACCAGTGCGGCTACAACACCAAAGTTCCCTTCTCTGCTACTTCATGAAATGGACTGTGCCCATTAATAAATAGATCTGGACTAGGGCCTAAGAAACATCAGTTTATACAAATTTTGAAGGCAAAGATATTGTCTGGAAAGGGATTCTCTTGCATTAATATATTTATACAACACAGATTAACTAGGCTGTAAGATATTGAAAAATTAACAAAGGTAGTTATTAACACATACTGCTTGTTTAGGAACTGTGATTCAGGCTGCTTTGCAATTCCCTTCCATATAGACAAATCAAACTTTGTTTATGCTTGCACATTGTGTAATTTTAAATTTTTTTTCATATGCATTAGAATACTCTATTTTTTTATGCTGTGAAAAATAAATATATTCAGAACAGCTGCAAAACATTGCAAAGAATTACTTTATTTCAGCACCCCATTTTGGTGGAAAAATAGCATATAGATTCATCTACATCAGAAAGCATACATAATGATATATAGGGAAAATTAATTCAATGAACAAAATGCAGGAACTGTGTATTCTGGGCATCTTAACTTAGATACGTTTATTTGGCAGGCAAATAAATTATGAAGCTTTTGCTAAGATGTCAAGTTGTGGCACGTGTTCTGCTGGCAACAATGGGAATAGATCAGGTGTGTGGACTGGCTTTTCCTCTCCTTGAGTTCAGTCAGTCCCACAAAGACAAAAATATTGTCTGCTCATTTTGCCAAATGGTACTTTTCTTCTTGCCACTGAACAATAATTAAATTTCATTCACAGAAATAACATTTCGGTGGCTGCTGAATATAGATTGCTTCTTCCTGGATACACTTTCATAAAACCATATGAAAAATGCTACGGGTCTTGTATCAAGACTGTTCCCGATTGAGACTATAGGACAGACCTTTAGACAACACCGGCAATGCTAAAAGAAAACAAAGACTGAAAGACACTTGCACCACAATTACCTTTATCAACCTAAACCTGATTCCTGTTTGAGTAGGTCTTGTGGTCCTGCTTCCATTATAGGTCTTAAGAGGTCCAGAAAATATGGAATTAAAATTGCTTTTTTCCCAGCCAAAGAAATGTGTCAACATTACCTCTTACAGAAATCTGGGACAGAGCTGGCAAAAGAACAATTTGGTGATTTTAGAAGTGAAAGGCTTCTGTTAAGAACTTTCATAATATCTTGCTTAAACTATTTCCAAAAAGCACTTCTGAACTGTAGCTTGAAATGGAAATGTGTTTTAAAAATAATGGAAAGCAAAAGATCAAATCTACAAATTCGAAAATTAATTTTTAGGTCAAATTCCATAAAATCTGAAGTGATATATTAGCTATTATTTTTCTATATCAAACCTCCAAATGCTTCCATACAGCCACCACCCCCCAATCAATTTTTCCACTCAGGTCTATTTCCAATGCAATTTCCTAGAGGTCAGTTTAGACATATATAGAATATATATCATTTTAACCTGAGCAACAAACTAGAAGACATGAAACTGCTAGTGGAGCTAGTAATTTCTCTCTACAGTTGACCTTTCAGTCCTCTACCTGTTTCATATTTCTGTTTAATCACGTAGCCAGGGTTATTCTCACTCAGCCACTCTCTATGTATTTTACAGTTTTTATCAGATTTTTACCAGAGATGTTTTAAAATCAAGTCTGACAAAGTTCATTTTAATAAAAATATTCTTGAATCCTTTATCAGATTTAAAAATTACAAGATCCCACCATGTTCAGAAGTGGTATATCCTTTGATATTCCATAGTCAGTTTTAAGCTAATTGGACTAGTTATAGTTTCAAAAACAACACAGAAATGAAAGGAATTAAAATGATTGCTGATGAGTTGGCCATTATTTCTCCATAAAAAACAATAAAGAAGTAGTTTTAATTTGAACATTTAAAAAGTCAATCAAAATAAAATTGAAGTATTTTTTGCTTTTGGTAAGAGAAAACCATTTCGCACCTATTAGGAAACATAGCAAACAGGTCACATGGGAGGAAACGCAATCCAAACATAGTTTAACTCCACTACAAAGAAGTTGACCAACACTACCTTTTTATCCTCCATCAGAAATGCTATGTTTAAAAAGCTGTGCTCAAAAATAGAAGATTGGAACTTAAATTAGAGAACCTATAACAACAGATTTTATAAATTTGCCAAGTATGGATGCCAAGCATGGATTACCACTGACTAAAGTGGTAGCTTACACTGAACATGACACTGTATAATCACAAGCACAGTTATATAATTTTTCTTAGGTATAATTACACACCTCAATTTCATCACTTGCCCTCAGTCAGAAAGTAAAATAACTTTCACGAAAGAAGATCAAACTCAGCTTCGCTGACTATGCAAAGATGATAGTAATTTTTAGAGAAGTAATCAAGAAATACAATAGCTGTTTGCGTCCAGCTTTTTCTTCGCCTTCTACCATGACCATTTCTCCTGTATAATTTGCACCTGGCTATCAGAGTGTGTCCATGTTTGTCTCCCACCTACCAAGCATATAACCATTGTGTCAATATCCTCATTTTTAAATAGGTATATTTATTAATAACTTATTTTTGTTATACTAAGGCTGTCTTATAGCCAGTAGACTCATATACACAAACTGGAAATGATCTGGCATGCAGCACCCTGGGTGAACTGGCAGCAGTTCAGGGATCCACAGCAGAAAAGCAATATTCAACCACGACTCTCTTAGGGCTCCTGCCCTGGACTGTAATTGTGAAACACAGTTCCTGTTTCCAGCTTTAGTCAATTTGTATTCATATGTAAAAGCAATCCTCTATATGCATTTAAAGGCAAATCATAGTATATTTTAGGTTTAATAACACATTATTTTAAAAAAAAAATCTGTATGTTATCAGAAAACAGTTCTGTGTGGTTCTACTGGTTCTCTTTCAGAAAAAGCTACATTTTCAGTGAAACAAGCCGACAAAACAAATCAACCTGAAATCCCAATGGTTGAAAACTTTTTGCAAATGATGAAAAGCAGTTATTTTCTATAGAAAATACTATTTTCACATTACGTGGTTTTTATCCAAAGTTCAAGTATCTTTCAAAAGACAACCGAAGGGTAATTTGGCCAGCACTACTGAGAATGCTTTTTTATAGATGCAAATGTAGGTTCACAGCAGCGAGAGAAGAAATGGGCTTTATGTCCGTAAGTAACCCAAAGGAGGACTTCTCAGTAACTTCTGATTCAGGAACTGTCTAGTGTATTCCCACATACTTTGTTAGTCCATAGTATGGAAAACTACCCAAACTGAAGTCCACAGTGTAAACAATTCCCCTTTCAACTTTCTAGCTTTAAACTAGTAATTCTTCATTTATAACTTTGGTAGCTTACTATGTAAGGTGTCTTATTTTTACATTAACTTTCATGATTTTCCAATATACACTGTGAAGCATTTTGATTAACATTTCTGAGGGTGAAAATCTGAATTTGTAGAGTTCTTGTTCTGGAAATCTTAAGGCTTCTTGGAGTAGCACAATATTTCTACCATGGTTTGCTTCCTTTGCTGCAAGTAGGGACCAGGTTGCTGTGGCAACTGAGTTGCAGGATGACAGCAGAGCCGTATTTGCTGACACTGAGCAGCAGGATTACTGTCCTCCTTGAAGGAAGAGTGCCATATATTACACTCCAGTTGTTTAAAAGAAGGTTCATTTTGACTCTAGAGTCAATTTGTAGTCTTGCTTGTATTTACATCTTCTTAAAGGTCTGAAAAACTCTCAGGAGCCAGCTGTCACAGTACCACCCTGGCAGTGGGATCAATTAGATATTTGCTCCTGACTGTAAGTGGGACTGTAAAATTGAAGTAAACGAGGTCCTATCCTAGGGGAAAGGTTTGGTCTACAATACAGATCTCATAAAACTGGCTTGATACTTATTATTTTTAGTTTATAATATTGTACTTCTGCAAGTCTCAACTTAAAGGACAAAGTGGGGTCGTAGGTTGGACACTCAATAGCCTTACCAATACTATGGCTTAAAGAAAATCGTGAAGAAATTTCAGCAGCCTTACAAGTCTGCTACCTGGTGGGTCACCTGACAAATCAAAAATTAAACAGAGGTACACACCCACAAAAATCCCATTTAGCATCACCCAAGGATATTTCCACTTTATTCTTTAGGAAGGATTAGCAATTAAAACTTTTCCTATGAACAAACCAGACCAAGAGAAGCAAAGTGAAAATGATACATAGGCTAGTGTCTTCTCTTCCAAAAATTTCCATTCGTGGACCATGAACATGAAAAAGTGCATCAGTTATCTCAGATAGGAGACCTCCTGAGGTGCCTCTAGGCATGACACAGGCTGCGCACTACTAGCCTTCAGACGCTGATCGCAAGCCAAAGAGATCTTGGCTCCTGGTATCTCTCCAATACCCTATTACATCAGCAGCGTTTCTGTTACAGTGCATAAGGAAGATAAATAGGAAGAGTCTCAGATAAGTTTTTGAAGAAATCATGGCTTTCCACTGGACTGATGACCTGCACCTCCTTGTGAAGTCAACATTTAGGAGCTGCAAGTTAGTCAGTTGGTATCCAGGCAGTTTGGTAATTGCCATCCACTAGTGAATTCCCCAAACAGAGCGAGTCTCAGGCTAACCTGACTGTTCAAACATGTATGTGCTTGATAAAGCACACAAAAATACAAGAACGAAACTTAAGAAGAAAGATGGAAAATACCCTCCAGTTTAGGATGATTGTTTAACTTTCTTGAGTTGTGTCAGGAAAGGGCGTTCACTTTTCTTTCTGTTTCCAGGTTTCTCTTTCACTGCTCTCAAAGTCCTTCCTTCATCATACTACCTTCATTTTATAATACTGCCCAACAACATAGCACATATTCATCTGAAGCTTCAGGGAAAAATCCTAACCTCTCTGAAGTTAATAAGTGTTTTATCACTCAACTGCTTAGGGCCATAAGTTAATTCCTGGAAAAGGTAAGACCAGTCTAGAGAATATGCAGGTGCCATCACTGTAACTAATGTACTCTCCAAGGTAAACAAAATCCTGAAAATAACTTATTATTAACACTATTAACCTAACATTCCTTTAGCTCAAAAAAGGGCTTGTCTTCATTAAAATTTCATCCAAATATCACTTATCAAATTGGCAGATCTCATTAGTTAGATTTCGCCTCTAAAATCTAATCAGTATCTTAGTCCCAAATCATTTTTATGCTTCTTCCTCATTACAAAACCTGCTATTTTCAACTTAATCAGTTTTAGTACTTAGTTATATTTCATTATACACAAAAAAAAAGCTATGAGAGTGGGGTAGTCTATTAAAGAAAACATTAAACCTAGAGCTTGGTTTCTGAGAAATAAAGTGCTCTACAGGAATCCGAAGAGAAGAGAGTGAAGGAAACATCATCCTAACAGAAATTCAGGAACTATACCTTGCAAGATATTATTGGGCTTAAAATGCACTATGTTTAAAAGAACTCTCAAATTAATTCAAGTGGAATTACTGCAAGTGCATAATTCAGCTCACACCTATTTTTCCTGTGTGCAAATCTCCTAAATCAACAAGAGTAGCATTCAAATCTCAGGTATGCATGCACGCCAAAGACTGATCATGTATCAGCTCTACTGGGTTGGGAGGGCAGAGGGAGAGCACAGAAAGGAGCAAACCACAAACACAAAAAACTTTCAGGATTTTTTGGAGGTGACAGCCGTGACAGTAGTGAGCAAAATCCCACTGTTCTCATGTTTGAAGGTTATGAGGTTGCTGAGCCAAAGTAGAAACTCCCCTGAAAACCCAATGAAGCAAATTTTGTAGGACCTCACAGGAGAGATAGGTAACTTTTAAAAAGCAAATCTCTATCACTATGTTTTGGTGTTCTTCTGATTGTATGATATACACCGAAATCTGACCACAAAATTTTTGTTTCAAAGCAAAAAGAAATTGATTTATCTTTTGTTCACGTTTAAGTCATGGTTCAGTTCAATTCACCTTGTATAAGAGAAATGAAAGCAAACCATGGAGATAATCAATGCAAAAACTGAAACCTCACAATGATATTGTGGAGAAGTCATTATTCAAATCCAAGTCAGTGTGAGGTGAGTGATACTAGGCCCCCTCAAGCTCAAGGCCAAATTTTAGGTGATAGTGAGAGATGCCAAATGCTCAAGTTGGAACTTCTCAAAAAGACTGATTTTCAAAAAGCACCAAGGGTTAAGTGAAAAAAAAAGGGTTCTACACGATGCTTTCAGTTCACAACCCACAGACTGAAACGCTCTACGCCAGTCCTTTTATTTAAACACAGCTTAGGCATCAGCTGTCTGAGCTGCACTGCCACTAGCACTGTTAGGAACACTGCATTTCAACTGAACATCAAAACTCAGGTTCTTATATGTTAAGGAGAAAGTCATACACCACTAAACCTAAACTAGGACCAAGGCTGAGCCCTAACACACCATCCATCCACACTGCAACCCCTTGCGTCCTCTTGATCTCTGACCATTTCTCAAAGCTCTGTCTGAGCACTGGTGCAGCAGAAGCTAGACACTCACAATCTGCGCTCGGAGCTTGTCCTAAGTGAGGATTAAAATCGTGGGCGTCTTTTGTCCATCTGGTAGCTTAAATGATCGCTGAGTGCTACCTCAGGTCAACTTGTTTGATTTGCCTCTGGAACAGACTAAAAGCATTCAAAATAGTCCCCATGTCGCAGCTGAAGGTGGTGACCAAAGACGGTGAGTACAGGGAAGTACCCAAGGCTACTCTCATATAGCTACTGTCTCCAAAGCATATGCTGCAGGACAAGCAATTCAGGAATCATACTACCAGAAGTCAGGGTATGTGGTATCATGGTGTTTTCTTTGTTTAGCTACCACAGGTACTTAACATCAGGCTCCATTTACTGCCTGTACTGTGTCAGCATGCGTTCAGCGAGCCCACTCTGCTGTTTTGGACACAACAGCAGTGGTTCAGGACATTTGCCCAACCCAGGCCCAATCTAAACTACAAAAGAGGAATAGAACTGCAAGTTCGTATCAATAGGACTGCTAATGTCTCATCTTTGGCAACTGCCCTCTCCAACCAAATATTTCATTTTCTAGGAAGTAATACATCTTTCTCAATATCATGTACAGAAACCAGTAAAACGCTATCACTTCCAAAGGGTAAAACAAACCAGGCCACAACACTGCTTGAATACAGGTGAGAATGAGCACAATATAATATTTAGATTTGTAAGAGATACTGCTGATGTGTCTACTGCTCCGAGAAAATTTACAGCACAAACGTTGTATGAATCAGTGTGATGACTGCTGTCAGCTACAAATATCATCTGCATATTACGCACCTACCACATGCAAAGTACTCCCACAATGATCTTATTAAGGAGGCTGTGCCATACATCAAAATAATGTTATACCTACAGCAGCCCATAGGTACTAAAATATGCCCTTCCTGCTTATTTTGTACGCAGTGAAAAATGACACACTTATGGGTAAACTTGCTCATTAATTCTGACAGATAATTCAGAATACATGCTTGATACCACAACTTCAGTATCTGAAAGCTGTAGAAATAGAAATGTTCTAAATGTTAGTGAAAAAGAGAAAGAGAAAGGAAGAGAGTTGATAATTGAGCCACACAGAATTTTAGATAGGTAATAACTTGGTGGTGAGTAGCTGAGATGAGTGATAGAAAAATCTCACAGGTTTTCTTGAGTAGCAGCTAAAAATATCTGGGTCAGAAACGGAAGAGAAACTTTTTCAATAATTACTTCTGAGTTTCCTTCTTCCATCCTTTGTGGGAGAACCAACTTCTGTTATTTACTTCATTATCTAAAAATCAAAAGAAACTCTGCACATAAAGATCAAAGAATTGAGGACTAACTTTTACTTGTTCATGGCCCTGAGCAGACCAGCGTTCCCTAAGATAGGGTAAAGCTGACAAGAGGAATTCCAAAAAGTTTTGTCTCCGGAAGACACAATGAATCCCAGAGTTGCCTTACATGGCTGAGATCATTCCTACCTCAGTGCTTTCAAGCAACATGGATATTCCTCTCCCTTCGTAACTAAAGTCCTAAGCATAGCACAGGGCACAGCTTAATTTCCTGGACAGGGTATGGCATACCCTTTGATTATCAACCAGCTGCAAGAGTAGCTTTGGCAGGCTGGCCTCTTCATTCCTTACTTGGAATTAAAGACAACCAAGTCAGAGGCTGAAAGGAGCAGGGAGAAGCCCCCACCCCACCATGCATGGGCAACATGGGTCCCAGAAGAGATGACAGCAGCAACAGAAAAAAACATGAGATGAGTTTTAACTTGCATGTCAGAAACCAGCTGTGATTTCACCAAGTGCTGTGATCAGACAGAATCAAAGCATTTCTTAGAACAGCTTTGTGTCAAGAGCTGAACCTGCTCCTCAGGAACCAAGTGGATTATTCTCCTTCACTTTTCCTTTGCTGTATAAAAGCTATGCATAATCCACCCTGTTCCATTTTTTTTTAAGCAGGATCAATTACATTGTTCATTCAAAGGTCAAGCCAGCACATATGGCATGCAACTCAGAACAGTAAACATGAAAACATTTTTCCTTAATTATTATAACCACCAAGTAAAAAGAAAGCATAGTTACCTACAAAGAATATTTCGTTTTCTATAAAAGAATGTGGCAGTGGATCCTCACTAGCAATGAGTTGTAGCCAGTACAATAATTTGAAAATTTATATACACAGTTGGTGCTCCAGCCAGCAAATAATGTACGCAATTACTGCTACTGTTAATGCGCCTGCATGCCTAATTTCTGGAGCAGCAAGCAGAGCACTTTCCCCTTAAGGTGGCTTGAGCAACTGGTCTGTATTTTAACAGAGAGAACCATATGTAATGACAAGGCACGCTTTCAACTTCTTCTTGCTGCCAGAGTAGTAATTGCAGTGAAATGGAAAAAAACAAGTACACACCTACTATAAACAGATGGCTAATAAAAATTTGGGGAGCTCTTTCAATACAGAAATTGAGTACTCTAAAAAGACACCTACATAACAAATGCTTGGACATGTTGTCTTCTTTTATAGACTACTTAAAGATGTGACCTTTAGCTCAGCAGCTGAACTGTTTGTTCCTTTATTGCCGATTCGGTGCAGAAGTTTCAGAATACATGTGTACCAAATATTTAACCTTTATAATAGAATGTATCAAATGTACTCAGGCAATAAAGGCAAGTCAGTCTTAACTACTAATATGACATACCCAAGTATGGTAATGAATTTTTATGTTATAGATCACAGCCCTTTGGTCCACCATCTTTATCTAAAGAGTAGTCTCGATGAAATTAGGAGGTTACAATATACAGTAAAACTGCATCTGGTCCACTGAGGTTTACTCACGCCTGCAAACATCTGCTCTTGTTTTGTACTTCCATTTGAAGACAAGAACAAATATTTCCATTTGCTCAAAAATGTTGACAGGTGAATCAGTGTTTCAACATTAAAGTAGGTCAGCCCACGTTGCATTAGTCAGTGTAGCAACATGACACTTCTGAATCATAAAATATTGTCTAATACAAATTTGAAGTGATACAAGCATATATCTGCTTTCTGCAGAAGAAAAGCTGCTTTAATTTGAAATTGTCCCTCCTCCATCTGTAAGAAAAATGTGAAGTATTACAAATCAATTCTTTTTGCCTGCCTATCCTCTTCATCCCAGTCAATAGCTGGGCAAACACATGAAATAAGGACAGGTGCGTGTCCGTTACCAGGCAGCACAAGAGACAGCAGGTTTGAAAGGATATCATCAGCTTCAAACGTAGTCAAGTAAAAGCAAAAGGTTCCTGCAGGTACTAAGAACTTCCTGCCAATTCAGGGAGGCATAACCAAGCCATTTTCTGTTTCCTAGAATTTTTTTTCTCCCCTATTTGTGTCATGCCCCTAAGGAAAAGTCAGTCTCAATGTTTTACATTATCTGTACACGGAAATACTTGTCAGTGGGAACAGTAAACAAAGCAAAGCTGGCACCTCTCACCTGCCTCATTTGCAATAATACCACGTAGCACTTCCAGCAATAGGAAGCGGGATATTTTCAGGAAGTGTTTACCAAACAAACACTTGCCCCTGAAAACAATAAAGAGAAACCAAAATTGTATTTCTACCAAGAAATCAATAAGGTGATTTACACCAAAATATAGCATTATATTACCTTTTTAGAATATGTTATTCTGTCACAGACTGGTGACATCATATATCTACGATAGAGTTTCCTCCATAGAAAGAAAATAAATTAAGATTGCAGACACAGGCCATGAGCACTTACTTAGTTCAGGTAGTAAGGTGTGCTTTTTTGGAATGAGAAGAGCCAAATTCTTTTTCAAGAAATACTGAGCAAATTCAGTATTTAATTAAAATAAAATGTTATAAATTTAAAAAATAAAAAAAAACCACAAAAAAACCCAAATCACACCATCACAAAAACCCCTCTAGTGTCCTCTAGTGTCCTGTGTATAATCTAGATAATTATTTATGAATTAGATCATTGAACAAGGTATTTGTACACAGTCTTAAACATTAATTTATGGAGTAACCTGCCTGAAATGCCATTTTTTGGCATTGTGGAGAACAGGCTTCACAACTTGAAGTATGTTCCTTTATCTTTATGTGCAAGCAATCTGGTTATTCAGCAAAGACTACACATATGCTTAAAGCTAGATATACCTGAAAACATCCTTGCAGATGGAAGAGCCCATAATTGTAATTGCAGCAGATATGATGGAAGGAAAAAAAATACAACCTCTTAAAGTAATATTAGCAGAGGAAACTGATGTGGATTTATCCAAGAATGCAGAAAGAAAAGCAAAATCTCTTATTATATGATATATTATATTACCTCCCCATTAGCAGCATGCTCCTGTGTGGTGGTTTTATCTGCCTCTGACCCTTAACAGATGTGACACAGTGCATTCAGCCCTCCTCTGCCACACTTCATAAAGCCTCCAAACGACAAATGGATCAGAACTGACTGGAGAGAAAAGGGAGGGCTGAGCCTTTAAATGTAAAACAATGGTCATAGAAGCCCACACTTCTGTAAATTGATTTCTCTATTTAAAAAAAAAAAAGTAACTGATTACATTAACATCTTTTTCTATTTCTAGAACATTTCAGATTAACAAAAAACGTCCCTCAGAAACCCTTCAAACATGTGCTTAAGATAAAACTCCAACAACTCTGATCTAGCTATGTGTACACGAGAGCTCCACTTGGACACTTTCTGTAGAAAAGGAAAAAAAAAAATGCAGTGACTATTCTTGGCAGCATTAACATTTTGGCCAAATGTATGGGCGGGAGGCTTGATTCTGGCTACGGACACTAGTTTTCCAACTCACACAAATTAAGCGCAAGGAGTCATCTAGCTGAAGCAAAAGTGAATAAAATCACTGATATTCTTTCTCTCAGTCTTTCTCCAAATCACAGATCCTATCTCTTCCAAATGCTCATTTACAGCACATGCCAAAGAACCCAAAGCACAATATTACAGCATGTGTGCTCCCACACGCTGTTGATAACACACTGGTAAACACAATAGCCAGCTATTTTGATGGCACGAATTTCTATGGGTCTGTATTCTCAAACACAACTCTTGCATAAAACTCCACAGAAGAGCTGGAGAATAAAGATCTCCTGAAATTCCACATATAAGAACCAGGCCTGTGCATCCTGTTGTTAAATACATTTTCTTCCGACCAATACTCCTATCAAATACTTATCTACATGAAACCTCCATGACATTTTGACTCCGATCACATTTAAGGTTAGCCACGCTGAGATCATTCTTTTAAACTTTCTGATCAACCACATCTTCATAGATTTAACATACGAACAGGCATCATTGCTCTATCTATTCCAGTCGCTGTACTTATCAAATAGTTGCTCTTACTAATTTTTTTTAGCAGTCTCTTGTTTCTCTCTTTCCTTTAGGTCACTTATCACAGGAGCTGAGAGACTCAAAATGTTGTGTATTGCCATCGCATTCTCACATAGCTCCAGCGCGAGCATTTAAAATGCCCCTGAGAGCTCTCACTTCCATCCAGGTGACTCTAATTATGTTGCAGAGACAGACTTCTTCAGTATTTACAAATTTGTATACACTCTCATCAAAAAGCATGGACGAACAGGTTCAGAAGCAGTTTTTCCAAGCAGGAGTTGGCAGTGCCTGCACTGGAAAATAATGATAGCATTTGTTTGAGGTTTTTTGCTTAGGTTTTGCTAGTCTTCCCCCCCACCCCTTTTCCTTCACTAATGGCAGTGGAACGTACGGCATAGAACAATCACCCCCTTGGTGACAGAAAACTTATGATAAGGTGACACATCAGTTACTAATTTTAATTAATTTGTTTTTATTGTGTCTTGAAAACACCAAAAAAGATTGTTTTCCTTTTAAAGTGTGATTCTCCATAGAAAGCTGACTAAACAGTGACACCACGGGGTGCCTTGCCTATTCATGCTAATTAATTTTCACCTAAAATTACATAGCATGTTATGCATTTCAACTGCTACCCCTGTGTAATAAATCAGAAAAAAGTGCCTTTTTCACCTGCCACATGACTAAACACTGAAGATTAGATTATTTAATAATTAGAATATAATTGTGATACAAGTCAAACAACGCAGCCCATTTGCTCTTCCACAGGGGTACTGGAATGTCATGGCAAGACCATAAACACCAACCCATAGTGGATCCGGATCCCAGGGTTTATCTAAGAACCGAAGAGATTAGAGCTGTTGCCTTGGGTTAGACAGATGAGACTCCAGAATACTCCCGGAGGTGCTGAGTAAACAGCTACCCCATTACAGCATCACTTGCTCAAATTGTAGCTTGTTCTAAGCAGAAGTGCTTTACCTTCTGTCAGGAATTATTCAAATGGTTTTGTGATTGTGGCCCTTACTGCAGCCTCTCTGGGTTATCTGGCTGGCACAAAGCAGAACACTAAATCGGCTTCCAGGGCTGTTTCCAGTGGGTGATGGGTAGCCAGCCTAGCCGTTCCTATGCTACCCTGATTTAGGAGACACAGCTACGAGATAAGGAAACCATGTCTGGCCAGTTGCCAGTCACTGTGACAGACCAATACCTCTCAGGTTAGTGTTGCTTGATATGAATGACAGTTTTGATCTCTATTTGCAAACTGTTCTTCACATAAGTTTTGTAATTGCCTATTTTTCACTACTGTTATTCTTAGGAGATACCAACTCCTGAACAGGAACTTTTCTTTCAAGAATTCAGCTTATTTTTCAGAGTTATAACCTTTGATCACGCCATTACTGTCCGGGTGCAAGGTTAAAGAGTTCAAGCACGGCTGAAATGAAGATGGAGAATCCTGTTGTTGAAAGTCCCGCTCCCCAGGCTGAAAGCTGGCCCCGCTACAGCCACACATGCAGCAGACCAGTACCCTTGAGACCAAGCAGCCAACAGCTTTGACACTCTCAGTTTCACATCACCACTGTTACAAATAGGATAGTCCCCTCCAGAAGAATTAAACAGAAGCGTATATCGTATACACCAGGCAATGACACCTTTATCATCACTTAATATTTTTGCTGAGCTATCAGTGGGTCCCTGTACTGAGCAACTCCACGCTCACATTCTTACATTTTCCACAGACATTGTATAAAAACTGTTCTATTGCTTTCTCAACAAATACTTTCCAAAATAGCAAAATAATGCTGAATGCAAATGAAGCTGAGGAAGCTGAAATGGATCTAACTTCGGAGATAGCAAAGTTGTAAAGTGATCATTAAAATGCTGGTGACAGACATGCAAACAGAGATACATTTGTTTTCCTGTATATTTTCTTTTTTTGTCTTAAGCACAAATTATTTGCATTCATTTTCACTTTTTTTGGAAAAAATAATCATTAGAAATGCAGTTTTAATAACAGACATGAAAAGATACTTCTGACACAAGTACAGATTAAGTTCAAAATTTTTAAAACAGTTTTGATAGTCACATTTATGTCCAACCCATTAATTTAAAGGTCTGTTGTAATTACAGTTTTGCCCATAAGCTTGACGATGTCTCTGATAGAATTTATGAGTCCAGAACCAAATTAATATTTAATTATTTTGATTTTAGCCATATGGATGAATCCCAAATCAAGACTTAGGGCCACACTGTACAGACTAACGTGACCTAAACTCCCTAATGCACATGTAAGCATGCTTTAAACAATAAAATTGGTAGGAGATAAAGTCAAATATAAAACAAAAGCAGACTGCACAGCAAACTTTTTAGTATAGCCAACTGCTTCTCTCATTGTTCCTGTTCAGTATTTTCCCATTTCAATGAAATTTTCAGTGCTCACTTGCTTAGGTGATGAAAATGAGGTGGTTTTTCACAGGCTCAACATCCTTCAGGAACACTTCAAGCAGTATGTTTTATCCAATTCTCACTTTAACAAGCTTGACAACTTTCTTCAAACAACTTCAAGTTCAGTCAGTACCTAATGCGCAGTCCACACATCTGACCTTGCCCTGCTGAATTAAATGGGAAGCTTGGTACTGACTTCAGTGGACCTCAGATTTCATACGCTCTTCTAGGGGTCACGAAAGCTAAAGCTGAACCTTGAATCACTGAATTCAAACAAACTTGGGAAATGATCAGGTCCAGTTGAGCACTTCAAATCTGGACTCTGCCTCTAATGATTAGAAAAATTATCCCTGCTCTGACTACACACCAAGAAGGATGAATCCAAGCTTTGTTTGCAACTGAGCCTTTCAACTGCAGGAGCTACATTCATAAATGCCATCAATGAACACACCCAACATGGAAAGAAACATGATATTGATACCACGCAGTACCTTCCAGATTTCCATGCATTTAAAATATACTCCCTTGTGGCTAGTAGCTTTGACAATCTCAACTTTTGAGAGCAAAACATGAGATATCTCAGATAAGCTCCTTGAAACTAGATGTATTCAGGAGGTCACCAACTGGGTATCCTAAAAAGGGAGGCACTCAAAATAACTTTTTGAAATGTACATCACTGTGCTTTAGATGAGGAACAGAAAGAGAAATTACCATTGCAGAAAGTTGTTTAACAACAATAAATGAGGTTGATTCAAGCAGGCTGAAAAAAACATTATCTGCCCTAAAGAAATGAATTCAGCACAGTGGTCTTGTTCTGTCCAGAAGCACCCACTTGTTTTGGGTGCACATCTCTAGACACAATGCCCTGGGTTATTATTTGTTTTCTAAAACAACCCTTAACTGTGTTTTTCTGAAACCTGTGTCTCTCTAGATTTCTCAGGGTGACACAGTACTGTGAGAGACATCATGTCTAATTACATCAGTCAGACTGCATTAAGCTCTGTCAGTAACGACTACCAATGTGACTGATGTAACTGGGTGTGACACACCATCACGCTGTTTCCTCGTCTGTGAAAGATGAGATGGATTCAGGGGCAAGGAGAAGAGGAAAAAGGAAAAACACAAAAATTTCATACCAAGAGAAAATGAATTTACATCAGCCTGTTCCTGTGCTCCCTTTCAAAACCAAAACTGATAGAAAATCTTTTATGATGTTACCGACTAAAATAACAGTAGTGAGAGATATGATATCTCTACAGTCAGCTGTGCAGATGTCTGTGTTGTACTGTGCACATCTTTTTAAAGAAAAAGTATGAAAACCGCAGGATGGAGCCTGAGGAGTTTTGCATGTAAGGAAGTACTGTGTATTTGCAGACCTGCATGGCCACCCCTTTAACACTTCTTTAATAATTCTGTGTATGTGAACGCAGCAGGTAAAACAAACCAGTCTTAACACTTGAATGCTTCTGGAAAACCATAAAAATTTGGTGGACCCTGAAGGCTTCTGGTTACTGTTTTATGATTACTTGTTTTAACATTATTAACACACCAGTCACTAACAAATTTCTTAGAACTCTTCCTGTGGCCATATGATTCTTTTGGCACTGGCTCAGGACTGTCAAAGGTGTTTACTTCCCTTGGTGACTGACGGGGGATTACGATCCGCATGTGCCCAGGCTGCAGAACAGGGGCCAGGAAAGCCTGCAGTAACAGACCTTTAAAAGCCTCAGCCTTTCAGTACTAATGTAGGCTCACAGGCGGGATTTAAGCTATCTTCAGCAATGCCAATACTACAGAAGCCAGCATATTACTTGCCATGGATGCATTGTCCCTACCCCTCAAAAAACTAGGCAGTCATGAGAATCCAAAACAAATCAAAGCCTGGAAAGCAGCTAGAACAGCAAGACTTTCATATGGTACAAAGCAGAAAAACATCAGCCTCTTTCAAAGCAGATCACTTTCCTAAATCCCACAGGAAACTAAGGCACTAAAATTACAAGTAGTAACAAGCACATAAGTGCCATTTATCCTTTTAACTTCCTACTATATCTCTTTTTTTCCTGGCCATCTGAAGAATTCTCACAGCCAAACCCTCAGAAAAACTAGCTGTATATGAGCTGCCACACTGCTATTTCCAATATAAAGCACTCGAATTGGCAGAGTCACATCTTGAGCAACAAGATGAATCAGTGATTCTTCATCATCCATCTTTGCCTCTCTGCTGAAATTACATGAAGCATGTTGAAGTCCTTTGTACCACCAACACTAGAAACTGGAGTCACCAAACATTTTGTGTAGGCTGACACCCACCTGATCATAAGAATTAACTATCATCGTACTTTTGTAGCAAAAGGAATCACACATAATCAAATGGCTACACTAAATGTTACTTTACAGTAGTGAGGGTTCAGAGGAAGAGCACAGCCTTTTTGCAGGCAGCAGCTGACATAAAAAACCCAAGTGTTAAATATTATTATGTATTGATTATACACAGATCTACCTTTGCCTTCTACTCTTTTTTCTTTCTCATTCTTTCTCTTTCCCTCCCTCCCTCCCTTCCTTCCCTCCCTTCCCTTCTGTAATAAGACCCAGCAAAGCACCTCTGGGTTTGATACTGCCCCAGTGCATGGCAAAGAGTGCAGCACTGCCAGGTAAATTTAAGTCCTAGTAATTAAATCCATTACAAGCAGCAGGAATTACATTCCATGTAATTCTGGGGAAATATAATCTTTTGTTTGTGTGTTGTTTTTTTTTTTTTCCAATAGCTTCAAAAGTACAGAACATCGTGGCCTACCAAAAAATACAGCAGCCATGCAGCGGGGTAGAGGAAATACACGTTGCAGGGGTGGAGAAAGACAAAGTCCCACATGCAGCAAACACACACACGGATAAATGCATGACATGTTCAAAGTCAACATATTGATCCTTGGTAACCAGTCCTCCAGCCTGCTCTCTGCCAAGTGCTCAATCCTGTATTAGCTTTAGCTAATGGCCCAGCTGCAGGGGTAGATGTGCCTGCCAGTAAACCCACAAGCTTCCACAGCAGTGCGATTTGCAGGGAAGGGGAGAAGATTGTTTGAGTGAAACAGATCTTTGCCCTGTTTACAGCAAAACAGCTAATGAGATTTTCGCCCTGTATACAAATGACTATGTGCAGGTCTTAAAGCCAGTTTTGTGGTTCAGTAGGAACCTGACTGTATATAAACAACAGATTAAAAAAACTTCTGAGTTTGCTTGCTGCGGAAATAGACTGATACATATTTTTCTATATGCACAAAAATGAATCCTTTAAAAAAAGAGTCATTTATATTTAAGCATTCATTTTTTAAAATGTTTTCATATTTACACACACAGAAACATGTATTCCAGACTACACACACTAAGATATTTGAGTACATTGATCACTCTGAGCTTTCACCTCTAAGACTAGTCTATGACAAGCAGAAGAAAAATAATTGGCCAGGTAATGTTTAGAGTCACACAGGTACATTTGAAGGTCCATCCCTGTCCTTAAACTCCATTTCCAAGTGTTCTGATAAAAATCAGCCCTCAATGTGAAATAGGAAGTGAATGCATTTTTGCTTCATTTCAGCCTTATCTCCGAAGGTCATCTCTCCCCGCAACCCATTTTGCTTACAACAGAAAGGAGACTATATTTTCCATGATGTTGCCTCAGTAAATTGCGTGAGTCAAATTAATTTGTGTGTCCATTTTCCACAAAAAGTTTTCTGAAGCCTAGAGCTCTGTACAAGAGAGGATGTATAAATTGATTGTCTTCAGAAGGAAATTATGAGAATATTGAAACTGGGAACTCTGCATGCAAACTTGAGAGCTGAACAGAATGCAGAGCATAAGCCTACAGGTGGAAATACAATTTACTACAAATGGCTTCGTATCTCACGCAGAAAAGTGGCATTTGCCACTTCTCCAACTTACACTCAGCTGAATAAAAATGGAATTACAGGATTTTGCTCGCTGGACTTGTGGCAGGGAAGAAATTAGTGATATTGCTAACTTTAACTGATCAAACTTTAATTCTAATTTCTAATTCAAATTCTTCTTTCCAATTTTATGACTAACCTTGGAGAAACAGAGTTTTTAAGTCTGTTTGAATATGTAGTGCCAGTGACAATCATCAAACACCATTTCTAGGTCACAGCAATCGGACATAGCAACCCTTGCTGCTTTCAAGAGCTTTTTCCTGCCCAGAACAGTCACAAAGCTATATAAAATAGTGCCATGTACCAACAAATTAGACAGTGATAGGGTCATGAAGTCAAGAATTTATTGGCTACATCTTCTTACCCAGAGTCAGTCAGGAATCAGGCTATGTTGGCCATGTTGGCCATGTTTTCAAAATACTTCTCCAGAATTTTAAAAGAAACAGCAAAGCTGCAAAGGAATGAAGGAAAAACATCTCCTTTGGACAAATACAATAGAGTCATGTTCTCTTTCAGGGCCCTGAGCAAATTCGTAGTTTACCTTACCTTTGCTCAACCACCAATGAAAGTTTGAAAGAAGTTCTTGAGTAAGGAAACACATTTCTCTTGGGAAACTAATCTGTAATCAAGGCATGGTGTATCTTCAAGGTAAGGCAGGGTGAAACAGAGCAAATGAATGCAGTTCTTTAGCCTAGTTCACCCTATGGCACCCTACACCTGCACCCAAAGGCTTCTCATCCAGTTTCACACAGAGGCTGCTATATCAAAGAGCACATATGCATGCTATCGAACATAAACCTACAGCAATCCTTGGAGCAACAGCAGGAAGACACAAGACTGATTCACAGTCTCCTTTCTGCTGATATGCTAGCTGAGCCAGCCATGTTTTGTTCCAGGTACTCTCTGTTTCCAAACACTGAGTTAGATTTCCAACACTTCCAACAGCAGTCAAGTAAGATCTGATGATGATACATCTCTATGAGCACCCCTAATTTGCTACAGACCTAGAGTGTTCTTGAGCACATGCAGAGCACGAAGGAAGGTACCAACCCTGTCCAGAGCACATGATGATCTAAAGAGAACTTTAAACATGTTAAACAGTAGACCAGAACTTACTCCCTAAAAAGACATACTACAAAGCAAATTCCTTCCCACTAATGTGTATACTATCAATGAAATAGTGAAAAGCTAACCAGCCCAATGACACCATGATGCCCAACTAAAAGCAATGAACACTGACACAGCTGAGATGTCTGCCTGGAAGCTGTCTTCTAACCCAAATGACAGCAACAGAAAAAAATGCATTCAAGAGCTTGGCATCCAAGTCTTGCAGCTGTCAGAGCACAGAGTGGCCACAGGTGTTCCTTCCAACCATGAAATCCACTGGGGAGGGAGAAGGCAAATGAGAGTACAAATGCTACCAGCAAAACAGGGAGTACAGGGCAGACATAAAAGCCTTTCAACTGCCAACATTAGCGGCATAGATGTCTTCTGACTGTATTTACATTGTGACATAGAAACGGCAATCAAATTAGCAATCTTAACCTGTTGAGCCTGTGCCTTTAATGAAGGCAAGTCAGCACCTGCCAAAGAGTCTTAAAAATAAGAGCAGGGGGTGGGGTGTAAATGTGTATATACATATATATAGTCAGAGCATTAAATGTCTAAGGGGAGAAGTTCTTTCCTCAGTGATTGCTCAGTGATGTGGCAATATACCCATTTCTATCAATTTTTCCTCTTGCTCTGTTTCGGCCTTCTCCCTTCATGCTTGTGGTCAGCTGTCATTTCTCATTATACGAGCCATCCATGGAGGATGTCACCCTTACAACTGCACTCACGTCCGCTAGAGTGCTATGTAAATAGCTACATGAAAACTAGTAATACTAGAGGTGAGACTGTGAAATGGCAGAGGAACTCATGTCAACTTTCTGTAGTTACAGAATTAGGGTAATGGACCATTTGCAGAATTCATAACAGAAGAACCCAGTGAACCCAAATCAAGTCATTCCCTCTCTTTTCTTTTCCTCCCTCCAAAATACACCTCTGCATAAGGTGGAAAGTTTCAGCAGCAGAATACTGGGAAAGTCATTACAATGGTGTAGTTCCGCAACACCCAGAAATAAATCAGACAGACTTGCTATTGCAGCCAAAGGAAGATGCAGGGCTCAGCCACTCTCCTATAAGCTGCTTACTCACTCCAGGAATAGAATCCACCATTATCTCATCTCTATGCATATTTTAATTCTCCCCTTTTAAAAACAGAAATTAACATAAGAGAGCAGTAAAAGGCAATACTCCTCACGAAAAACACCTTAACAGCAACAGAAAGCATTACTTCTATCTCACGGAATTTCAAATTTAAAAAAAAATTAAAATCCTTGTTTTTCCTACCATATACTAGATACGGATTTTTAAACATTTTGTCAAATCCTAATGTTTTGATAGCCACCTTTTTCCCTCCTTTCCATTTGTTCCTTTTATTTATTAATACATCTGTAATAATCAAGTATATACACAATACTAACAGACCTGATTCCTTAATCCACACAAATTCTGAAAACTTAGCTAAATCCCTTCCTGTTATTTCCTACCCAGCTTAAAAAAAAAAGACACATTTGCCCCAAACAAAACAGCTAGACCTAAATTCTTCCATGTAGCCTTATGAAAATGCAAGAAATCAGCCGCTATGTAACCACAATGGTTAGATCACAGATAGTCCTTTAGATACACGAAACAGGACATGGTTTAAGTGCCTTAGTTTTTAACTATTGCATGTTCAAACTATCAAGGCAGATGATAGATCTATGTCAGCCCTTACATGTGTAAAAGTAAAATATGGATTAATCTCGTGCAGTATTTTCTTTTACATCACATTTGGTCTCCATGTCCATTTATTCCAAAGCTTTTTCATTTAGTAATCGCACTTTGCAACTTAAAAGTCTAGGACCACGAGTATGTAGATGATTTACTCAAACTGAAAATCTGACACTGATGTTACACAGTTATTACCTAGCTACTGGTTAGATGATTTCCCAGGGCAATGCCTCCTTAATGTGATGGTGTGCACAGGGTCTACACTGCCGTAACTGCCAGTAACACGGAAGTTCAAATACCAGCCCAGGAACCCATGGCTGTGAATTTCACTAGGCATTGAAGACGTCTGTAGCAACTAATGGTTAAAAATATTTTGATGGCACTAGTAGTACTTACAATTCTATACCTCTAGCAGAGCAAGTACTAGTACTCCAGACGATACAGATGTCTCTAGCATATAAGAGATTTACAAACACTAAGTTTAAATACAAATTTAATTTACACATTCAACTCATTTAGGCATTTTGTTATCTAACCTGTCACCAATTTGCAACTAACAGTACCTAAATACCTTAATAATAAATGGATTTTACAAATTTGCGTCACACAGTTTCACTTTAAGGACAAACTATTTTCATGGTACTATGTTAGATTTATTATTACAAGGCCTTCTGAAAGTATGATGAACTGAGAGAGACTTGCAACATTAAAGAAAACCATTTACAGCTTTTGAAATACAAGGAAAAACAACAAAACAAAAAACAGGTATTGTTGGCTTTGTTAATGCCCGTCTTGGGATAACAGACTGGCTTTCATTAAAGCCACACGAAAAAGTCTATTACTGCTTTCCCGTCTTCATTCTCCACCTCCCCCACCCCCAAGTTCCCATTACAGACTACAGCACAAGTTTTTCCAGATCTGATGCCTGACAATGAAATGGAGAGACTATTAAAGAATTGTATCCAATCATCATCTCAACTCTCATTACAAGTTAGATATAGCCTACAACTTGCAAAGCCTCCTATTTTCAATTATGATGAACAATGGACTAAATGGGATACATTATCAACTTATACTACCAGCCTTTTTCAAAGCTGTAATATATTCTGCCTTGTCCAACACCTTTTCAGCGAGATAAACAGGGATCTGAACTATGCAGGTATCAGGCTCTGCAAAAGACAGGTGGGCAGTTTAGAAAAATGGGGAATACTGGACAATGTCAAGGTAGGGCTGTCCTAGGGAGGACATAACTCATAAATCTAAGGATTTCCAAACACTTGCTACTATTATTCATGACCATCTAAAAACGTAAATGGTAAAGTATGAAGGTGCCTTTATAACCTATCAAGTTCCATCTTAGTGCAATGAATATTTTTTCCAGAACAAACCATATATATTTGAAAGTAATGACAGGTGTTTTCCTTCCCATCCCAATGCCACACAGTTGCATTGAAACAAAGCTTCTGTGCCTCGCTGGGCTGGGATCTCAGGCTGGCATTTATCTTGAAATGAGGCTGCCCCAGGCTTTCTTGAGAGCGCATCTACCAAAACACTCCAAAGGAAATATGCTATTTATATTCTGTTACCCTCGTCTCTGCCTTCTTTTATCACAATGGGGAGGGCTCCGTTGCCTATCACTGTTACAGATGCTCTGGAACATCTGAGACATCTGCATGGGATCAGATATAAATGTTATCCTAGGAGTTAGTAGCTACACCCAGCAATGCAGGGTTAGGAAAACAAAAATCACCATTAACTAAATAAACGCCCTGATAAAGAAGGGTTTCTTGCAGCAAATTTATAATTTATGTGACTGACTTCAAATTGTATTTTTGAGATTGTTTTGTTCGTGAATAATAACTTACCTAATGTGGATTTCTTATACGGAAGTTTTAAAATGTGGTGATTTTCTAGGAAATGTACTTTCTGTTTCATAAAACTATTTAGCTTAGATATAGCTCTATTAATAGGTAACTAAGGTTTCAGTGAAACACTACTGTGTGTTAAGTATTAGGTACTTCAAGGTGCCAGGTCCCTGCAATGGAACAGAGTTCTTCAATTTCCAAAAGAGCAATTTACCTTTGTTGTATCACTGTAACATTCATATGGGAAGCCTTTCACAAAGTAACCACAAATTATGTGTTAGCATCCTGCTAGCAAGAAGTCAGAACACAGTACTTTATAAGGATAAGAACGAAAAGTAATAAAATTTGAACCCAATAATAAAAGTAGGAGTTAAACTTCAAATAAAGCTTGTTTGGAAACCTGATATTCTTGATCAGGTAGGATTAATCCTTCTCCTTTTCAGCGTCTGGATTAAACAAATGCAAAAGTCAATCAAATAGATCTCAGTCAAGATAAGATCAGACATGCCACTAAAACAGCACTTAAGAAGCCACCTGTCCTACCTGAAACACTGACGGGCTTCATGTAAGCAAAATTCCCTACTCTAACAAGAAAAGATAGTAAAACATTAATGTTGTGATTTACAGGATACCTGACTGCTGCTATATGGCAACATGTGATGCTGCACATTTCAAAAACACTGCTACAAATATTACGCACTCAGTCTAGACAGCAACGTTTAATTATTTTCCCTCCATTTATTTTCATGATGGGACATACAGATCGTAAAATATGGGGTGAAATTCACAAGTGAGGTTAATACAGCTGTTTAGTTTTACACTTGCCTGACATAAAGGAATGTTTCAGATAAAGAATAATGAAAGGTATAAATTGAATTGAATTGTAAAAAACCCTTAGATACCATATCTTAAATACTCTATTATTTTAAAGAGCAGAAGCATTGTTGTAAATTCTTTTACAGGTGAATAGTTCATGCAACTTAAAGATTACAATAACTGAGAAACAGTCTCACTCCTTAAAGAAAAGTGGAATGCTAACTATTAGCTTTTATAAAATGTGCTCTGTTTTGTTTTGAAACAGAAGTAATAAAACCACCACACTTAAAAAAAAAGGAAAAAAAAGATTATGAACGTACAATAGAGAGAATTGTTTTTGTGTGGGTAACCTTTGGTAAGATCTAATTAGTTAAGTGACACAGATGGGGTTTTTGTTCACTCGTGTAGATAATTATTCTTCCATGTAGCCATTTATTTGAATGGATGCTGCACAAGCCAGCCACTACTGAAGTTTATGCCTCCTTAAAAACTTTCAGTTGCATTTCCTGACAGAAAATAACCTTAAGTAACAAAGATTAACTTCCTTGATGACCTGACTCAATTAAGATCCATGTTATTATATATTATACCAAAAAAAGTTATTAAGCCACTTCACAGTGAAACTAAGAGCAACTGCATAGTTTTTGCATATCATGGCATTTGATTAAATATCAGTTATGGTCAGATAATGAATTTACTCGAGTTGGATGGGAGCTCTGTTATTTGAATTCAGAAGATCAGGACACCACCTTGAATGCTGTTTGAATCTCGAAGATAAAATTCTGTCTTCATTTAAGAGGCCGTTTACTGCTGTGCTCAAGATTTTTAGGAATCTGAAAATGTGCCCAGTGTTTTGAAGCTCAAGAGGAGCTTCTCACTTCAAGCTTGGGTAGCTGTTTTAGATTTTGTGTATGCCCGTTGTATTTGCTGAAGATAAACAACTCTCTAGTCAGACTTTGTCTTTATGAGTCATGACTAAACACTATGCTCAGTTTCAATTTACCAGATGAAGGCCCTAAAAATGCATTTTTCAAACTATTTTTTTCCTTGTTAGCATTTCCATTTGTATTCTGGTGTGAGTGAATTTCATCAACTAAAAGACTTCCAAACAATGTATAAGCCCAGGTAACGAGGCATTGGGGGGCAAAAAAGATGAACTGTAGGCAAAAGCACGTGTTAGCTACCATATAGCATCTGGCAGAGCGTTCAGGTCCTCTCTGTGTTCAAGGACCTACTGGGATGTAGCGAGACTTCAGCATGACACAGTCTGGTCAGACTGCAAAAGCTATTCCATTCTATTGTCAGAAACTGAGACCACTGAAATTGTTAGAATGAAGACCAAAGGCTGCCATAAGGTTTGCAAGATTACAGATTAACCACCAGTTTCCAGCCTGCAAATCAAGAACATTTGACTAGGTGAAATCCAATTGTATCAGGGCTGATACAATTTGCTAAATCTCAATGCTCGTAGGTTTCATTACAAAACTTGCAATTAACTAAAGCTGCATCCACAATTGCTCTTTTGTTTGTTTGTTTGTTTGGCATCCACTAAAAATGACACAATATTTAGTTTTGAACAAGGCAAATCTGTGATGTTTCAGTTTTTCTCACACAAGACAGGGGAAGAAATATTTATATTTGATATGAAATGTTCCACTTGATCAAATGTAAAATATAAGGACAGTTTTGAATGTCATCATCTGGATGAAGGAAACTGCCATACACAATATGATAGAAGTATATTATTTCTGATCACTTCTCTCTAAACGTCTGCTAAACATTTAACAACATGACAAGCATCTTATTTGCTGTATACAGAAAATGTTTCCAAGCAACCTCTTGGCGTCTCTGAAGAGAAGCCTTGAAAGAGCTCGTAAGCCCCAGACTACCTGCTTTCACCTCAGGCATGGGAGGTTATCAGGAAACCTGCTCACTATCCCCACAGACATTGCAGGCATCACAGTCATGACCTGGGCTACGGAATGATTTTGAAGTTACTGAAGGCAAAAAAAGGTTCTATTTTGTATCTGCTTTTTCCAAAGTATAGAACCTTCTCTACATTAATCAATACCTCAAATTCCCTGTTTTTTAATGAACTCATAATACACCATGAGTATACTGACACATAAAGTCCAAGCTCTTTTAAATAATTATTAACTTCATGCATCTCAAAATAACTTCACATGCAACACAAAAGGCAGTGGAAAGGCAGTTACTTTTGAGTTCAGACTCAGTAACAAAGCTGCATAGGAAAACTAGTTTAAAAAAAAAAAAAAAAAGTCTTTCCAGTAATGGGCAAGTTCTTGTAAGGTTTTTTTGGCCAAATCCAAAAGCATTACAGGCGCACCTTTCCCTTATGATCTCTCCTAAACCCCACACTCCTTCCCCTCTCATGTACTCTGCTGCCTTTACTCTCCCATTCTTTGGCTTTGCTCCCAAGTGTCTGACCTTTATTACCTCTTGATCCTCACTCAGTTTCTTATTTCTCACCAGCTACCATATCTTCAGAAGTCTTCCCTTCACCGGATGAGCTTTCCAATATGCAGTTCTATAAGCTGTGTTTGCCCAGCACCTCCTTGGGGAAAACATGCCTACATCTCAAACTAAACACTGAGAAACCAAAATTTTTATGTAAGCTGCAATGGGGATTATTATAATACTACGCCTGATTTTTACTTCAATTAAATGTAATTCCATCAAAGCAAACCTAGAGAAGAGAAATTAAGTAAGATTTTCCTATAAACTAGAGCTTGAAAATGCAAGAAATATCCTTGTCCAAATCAACAAGGACAGTGGTTTTGCTTGGCTCTCGGATTCCCACGCCCCCACACAGACTGACACAAGTTTCCATTTAGCATTCAGAGCCACAAGTTTCCATTTAGCATTCAGAGCCAAACTCCGGAGTTTGCAACACAGAAAACACCTGTAAAAAGACCTGAAATGACCAGGACCTAGACAACTAACACACACAATTAATATTAACACAGGCATTTGTACATCTTTGGAAAGTAGTATTTGTTTCTTTTTATACTGAATTTCAAGGAGAGACTTAATATTTGATTGTTTGACCCATAGAGGATTCTCTAAGTATTGTATCTCCTTTGTGCAAATTTGTCTACCATGAGGAACTCATTTATTTCAGAGCAGAATTGTTGATAGCTTCCAAAAACAAATAGAATGTCTGACTTAATAAAGAGATTATGTATCTATTGGATTTATGAGGCCATAGAAAATATTAAACCCACGAGAACTTAACTTCCAGTGGTTCATAAGTGTTATTTCCAACTGCTAAGTTAATGTCTTATGGTATCATTATGCAACTTTTTCAGTCCCATTGGAGAATTTCATCTATTCTCACTTCTTGAATAAATAGCCTGAAACGATGTACTCCCAAACTGTTCTGGCTGAAAATCTTATGACACCCTGTTGAGAATCATAGTTAGATTATTATTTCTTGCAAATACAAATATTTGCTTCTCAAAACATCCAAGGATGCCACATTACTGAACAGTTATTTCTTATGTATCTTTCAGCTATATTATTAAATCTTTAAGAAGTTATTTTCAAAACATAGACAACTGAAAATGAAGTATTATCAGCCATCTTATTGTTAAGCTTAAACTTTATGAAGAGCACAGGGATAACTAGCTGGTCTTCGAACGCGACTGACAGTTTTTCAGTATTTGTGTCATGTCATCGTGAGTGAATGCAATGAGGACTTCCACATATAGGAAATGTTCTCTTATAGCAGTGCCATTGGTCATGTTACTAACTCTCTACCTTATTGCACCAGGAAATGCAGTGAAATCCACGCCTGGAATCTCAGTAAGTCAAGCACTGAAGTGCCACAGGCTGAGAAACTATCATTGCAAGGGAGCCAAAAGTAAACTCAGCATCTGTTGTAACAGCGTATCAACAGCACTGAATGACTGAAGGTTTTGGAGCAAAAATCTTAGCCTGTCCAGCAATGGAAAGTAATTTTGCTACCCAAGCTTATGCACTGAGGCATATTTTGAGGATAGAGTCAAGGTCCTAATCAGAACAGAGTATCAATACTATTGGATCACAGAATAATCTTGATCCGAGATGACTTCAGGAGGGCTTCTAGTTCAACTCCCTCCTCAGAGCACCATCGTTGAGCTCATTGCTCAGGGCCTTGTCCAGTCAAATCATGAGATTATGAGTATCTCCAAGGATGGAGATGCCACAAAAAGCTCAAGGTAGTCTTCTCTGTTCGACCACCCTCATAGTTTTCCTGTCTAACTAGAATTTCCCATGTTCTATGTTGTGTCCATTTCCTCTCATCCTTTCACTGTGCACCTCTGAAGAGGGTATGGTTGTCTTCTCCACACCTTCCTATCAGGTTGCTGTAGATACCAGCAAGACCACTCCTTCACCTTCTGTTTTGCAGGCTGAACAGACCCAGTTCGCTCAGACTCTCATATACCATGTGCTCCAGCCTCCCACAGCCTTGGTGGTCCATCACTGGGCTCACTCCAGTATGCCAACATCTCTCTTGTACACAGGGGCCCCAGACTGGACACTCCCATCTGGTTTGAGATCACTCAACACGTCATCTTCAAGTGCCAGATAGAGGAGAAGAATCACTACTCTCAGTCTGCTGGCTACTCTCTTGCTATATATTCTGACTGGCACTCTTTGCAGCAAGGATACGTTGCAGCAAATACATATGTATGATACCCTGTTCATCAGGACTCTCAGGTCTTCTGCAAATGTGTTCTTTACTCAGTCACAAGTCTGCATTGCTGCACATGGTTTTCTCATCCTAGACAGAGGTTCTGAAGCAAATGCTTTAAAACATTTTTTCTTGTAATTGTTGAAGTAAATGTCTATTGAAGATCAAATAAATTGAAAGAATCATCTTCTCGATAAAAGCATCATGATTACATCTAGAATATTCATGTTATAATACAAGAGCACTTCAATCTCTGTAAAAATACGCCCTTGTCAATCTGTTGTCCTTGAAGACTTTTGTGCATCTTATCCAAGAAAAATTTCCACTGAGAAAACAGAACGCATTAGCTTCTCACTAGAAGAAACTTTCCTACTATTTCAGCTTTCTATATGTTCATTTAAAGGCAAATACTTCTACTGTCTTCTGGTAAACTTCCCATAGTGTGCAGCATTTTACAAAAGATGGACAAGGCACCACTCCAGTTCATATTAGACAGAAAACTAATACAGTGGATCCTTCCTTTAACCTTCTTTTTTAAATTGCACTATTTTAGAACTTTAAACGGAGTCTATAATGTTGAGAAAAAAGGGTTTCCAAATGACAGTTTATTTTAAGATGCAGACACGGGTTAAACAGGTAACCAGCAACTAAAATATACGACAGCAGAAAACTGGATTCATTTTTATTGTTATCTGAGTCAATGTTTAGCACAAGATGCTATGAAGCAAACCAAACTAAACTGCCAGTGAAAAACATTTGTTCTCTCTTACGTACACATGAAAAGTAGCAATATCCATTCATAAGTTCAAAGGATATGACACAACAGTTCTCACGTAAATGTTAACAAAATTGCATCATTGGTCCATCTACCACTGGCAATAAGGTTCACTTCTTTTTCATAGCAGGAAGAAAATCCTTAAATACAAAACCCGTGCCTATTTAATTTGGATCACCTTGTAACATTTAGTATACTATTTTCAGAATGGTAGTGGCATTTTTTTAAAGCTCTTATGGAAGTTCCTTATTTTTGTTAAGCACTTGGCTTCCACTTTACAATCTCATTTTCCTTTTTCCACCCAGGAAAATAATACTAAAAGAGATGGAATTTTGACCATGTAACTAATGAATACAAGAGCACACTGGCACATGAGTACTCAAGCACACATCGATGCAAACATGCAGTAGCAACCTACTCCAGCGTAGGATCATCCTGCCTAAGATGAGTTGCAAAGCTTTGCAATAAAAGCAATCATCCTAAACTTCTGGTGAAAAACATAATTCTGAAAGAAATTACATTTTTAGGACAGAAATAAAAAAATCGAAGTCAAAACTAGATCTCACTCACAGAATTATGCTTAATTTGATTTAAGTTTGGCTTAGAAAGTTGCATTCATTTATGTACCTGCAGGCATGTTCTTTTCTTATAAGTTTCAAACAGCTTTTAGGGGAAAACCCTTATAAGTGTTTCACTGAGAAAGGACAACAAATAATAGTGTAAATGTGTAGGAGCACATTCACTATGGTAAAACAGAATCTAAAAGGTTTTAAAATTCTTGCAGAAGATGTGATGTGGGGTTTTTTCCCCCTGAAAAAAATGTGGTTTTGAAAAAAGAATTATGCTAAGTAAAGCTCAGCCGGACACACTAAAATCCTTCATACTAAATCAATCGTAATAAAATAGTCAGTATTTGCAGGTTCCTGGTTCCCAAAACGACTTAGAGAATATTTAGATCAAGGAATATATATAATTCCAGAATAAGAGCAAGATATTATACATTTCACTTAATGTTATAAAATCAAACTCAAATCTTATGGATCTAATTCAGTTTTGATCACAATTAATGTTGAGGGTAGAAACTCAAGAAAATTTGGGAGTTTAACTCATTTCTACTGTTAAAAAAAAAAAAAAATCCTGCAAATTGTTTTAAATTAAACGATGAAAATCGTATCACTGAACAACCACATTTGGGAAGGAAAACTATAGAAGTTTTTCCATAAAATAATTTTTTCACCTGAGCAATAAATCTTAGTTAAACTAATTAAATAAATATCAGCAGATATATAAGCAAGATATCTAAGCCTTGATGGGTCTTTAAAATGTGATACAGATTTCCTACCACCTAGTTATCTGTGAAGTATGGCAGTTTCTTGAGAGGAAGAGAGGCCTGAACAATGATTACTTGAAACAAGCGCAATAAGCATTGAAGGATTTTGAAATGAAGATGTGGAAGATTTCTGCTCCTCCTGGTCGCTTCTACCCCATACACACACAAACTGCTGGGCAGAAAATACTTCAGAAACACTTCTGTTTTCTTCTGTATGATGTTTAAATCCAAACAGATGTTTAACTATGTTCTTACATTCAACAACACCAAACTTTTTAGGCTGTTTGGATAAAAGACTTCGTTTAAAACATCACTGACATTGGAGTTATCACACAATTGCTATCGGTATAAATGGCAAACAATCAAATTCTATAGCTTGTAAAACTGCAATGGCTGTATACTCCTAATACTAAAGTGTTAAGTAATTTACATTACTAAGCTTCTTTTCCTAAAAAGTTTTCTATGTCTGGAAAATGCTGAAAATTAGATGTATTAATATCCTCAAAATACTTCACTGTTTTAAAGTGACATCTTATTTAAAGTTTCAATTTTAAATTTTGAGCATTTTCTTTCAACTTCTGCTACGTAAATCACCAGCTATGTCTATGGTTTGAGAAAGCGAATGGCAGAATACATGAAGCATGCATTGGGAGGTTGGTTTTGGGGTTTGTGTCATATGTAACTTTATATTTGTAAACCAGCAACAATAGTCTGAATATTCAGGAGCAATGTAAAATCAATTTTAAGCATCTATACAGGGAAGAGAGTTCTAAAAACTTACACCTATTTAGCCTAGCATAAAAATAAAAAATGACAATGACAATCTGGGCCAGTACGACACTGTACAGAAGTCAGACTGATACAGCAGACTCAGCAGCCCAGCTCCAAGTCTTCTGCAGCTGAGAAGATCCAGGCAGAGGTCAGTCATCTTTCCCAGTTACAATCACAGGCTCCCACATGCATGCTCCCAAGCTTTAATCTAAGCCCTTCTGTTATTTAGCAGTTCAGACACCACTGACTACGAAAACCACCGCAAGACTTTGAGACACGCATGTGACTTCTAACAACTCAGGCAAGTTTCCACATGGCAATGCAGCAATTCAGAAAGTCCTCTATCCATGGGGAGCTTTGGAATACTCAGCAAAGTAAATGGTTCCACCTTGTTCTTGTTCTTTTAAGCTTTTTATTTGGTTCTCTGGGTTTAGATTGTATTAATCGATTTATTTTGGTGATAATGCTCTGCTGCAAGTAACATTTTCCTGGGCTGTTCAGCCATTTGGACAGAACTGGAGAACCTTTCTTAAATTAGGAGATGCATTTAATTCAGGATGGAGAGAGGCATTATCTCATTCAGTCAGAATGAGAGTTCGTGTTTACAAGTGAAAGTTAGACGAACATTAGAAAAGAATCATTTTTATGTGAGCTAATACAGAAAAATTTAAAAAGAGATGCAGAAATTCCTCATTAAAGATAATTAAGAAAGATGACAAAACTCACTAGTTGATAGTTTGCAAAGAATCACTCTAGAGGATTTTAACAATCTCTATGTTTACTTAAAAATTAAAAAACAAACAAAAAAATTGGTCACTAAATATCGGCAAACCCGAACGAGGTCCATCCCAGAGATGGTAACTGTTGCAACGGTTTATTGTGAAATAGAAACCACAATATGCTTCCCTTAAGTACAGTGCCCAGTCCTGCTAGGACTGAAGTAAAGGAGATTTAGATCATTGCTTTCAACGAAAACAACTTTTATTCACTTATACAGTCAATCTGAGTAATACCAACAACAAACATCAGATTCTTCTTGCACCAACTGGTAAGAAAAAACACAAAATCAGACACATTCTGCCTTTGTGTTTGGCTGTTCGGTTTTTTTTCAAAAAAAATACTATTCGAGAGGTGGGTTCTTTGATTTGGCGGCGTTTGTTTTTTTTTTTTCCACATTCCCTCGAACAAAGTGTCATTATTTATAATCTGCAAACTTCGTTCCTGCTAAAATTGATTTAGTCATTATTCTTTAGTTACACCACTAAAAGCCACTATTGCAGATGACTTGCAGGAATACAGCAATTTCCTTCTCTGAAGCTAACAAGGTTACATGCCACTGTTACTTCAAGATGATATAAATCATAATAGTCCTCATTTTTTTCAAATTATTTCATATTTAAAAGTTTCCTAATAATTTCTCCCAGCCACAGAAAAATTACTGCTAGGAAGCAGATTTTCTATGCCAGTTTTTTTCCACCTATGTCCATATGCCTCATTCCATTTTGAAGATAACTAATTATGTTTCTAAATTAACTTTACATTTTAGTTAATTGATTGTACTCTGCATAGAAGCAATGCAGTTTATGAACTGTTTACATTTTAAATCTGTCGCCCCTCTATGTTTTAAAAGAAGGCATAAAATTTCTTTTCTGTTACAGTCCTAAGGGGGTTGACATTTGCTTTGTAATCTATCTGTACACTAAGTAAACATATGCATCATCTTTAAGCCTTTTACATCATTTCAGCACTGTGCAAAGATGGTGTATTTTAAGTAGTAGCAGTATATTCCACCACCTTCAGTTTTGATTTATACTGTTATTTTTTACTTTGAAAGATTCTGAGCTTGTAAACATGGTGCCAAACTTTGAGATATTATGCTGGTGGAAACAAATGATCAGCTGAAAGAACGAAGTTTAAAATGCTCTCTGATTTGATGGAGAATTGACATAGATTGAGATGAACTGGGGAAAAAAGGAGTGTGCACCAGGCTGCAAAAGAGATTATAACTCCAGGGGCAGAAGGGAGGTGGGTGATAGGAGGAACCAGAACAAGTGAATGTGAGAAGCTTAAAAAAAAAAAAATAAAACAGACATTCACAGAACTTGGTCTGCAAAAGTTGATGTCAATGATAAACAGCCTGACTCCAGGCCCATACTTTATATGTAAGTTTTACAGAAAACTCAGAAACCAACTTTCTTTAGAAAAAACACGTATCACCCTAAATTTAATTACTTCATTTCTTATCATAAAACTGAAAAATACAAAAATACCTAAAAAATATGCCAGGAAACAGAGGATTGAGCACAAAATCAGTCAAAATTTTCAGAAAGGTGCACCAGTGCAGTCACCAATAAGCTGTCCAGTTACAACCATGCAGCCGACTACTGCCCCACTGTTTTTTTGTGGTTTTTTCACACAAAACTCGTTGCTTATCAGTGGAGAACATTAGGACGGGACATCACGTTTCTCTGTAATGCAGAAATACATGGCTAACACAAAGCACTGGACTACACGCAGAGTACAGAGAACACACAGATCTACCGGAGAGAAAGAAAAGAGAATGAGACTGCATTCATTGATCCGTACTTGGCAGCATGGGGTCAGACACTCCAATATTTTGTTTTATGAACTGATTACAGCCCTTGTGCTTTTAATTTTTTGGCATTAAAATTTCATAAGAACTTTAATGTTGACTGACTGCACATTTACAATAGCCACACTGATCCAATTGACCATGATGATTCTAAAAGCCTTTTAACAAACTATACGGACTATAAACTGGCCTTGACAAAGGAGCCTTTAGAGACTTTCCAATGTAGTAATGTATGCTTTAACAGGCTTTGTTGTTAATTCCTCATAACAGTCTGAAATTCCATCAGGTGTTTGTTTTTGCTAAACCTTGCTAAAAGTCAGAGTTAGTAAAAAGCTGTGTGAACAGGGTAAGGTGTGGCCTTTTGCGGTCAGCTTTGAAACGTCTCATAGTTGCTTTAGCTCCTATCACCTCAGTTTCAGTTGAATTTCCAGCTATATATCTTTCAGGATATACAATAACTAGCCAGAAAACAACCAAATGCTCTATTCGTGCTCCTCGATAACTATGCATAGTATTTTTTTTTTCAATTTTTGTCTCTATCTATAAGCAACCAATTCATGAGCTGCTTGAGTGTATTCATATCTCATCTTTCCTCACAGCTAATAACTTAATTGCAAGAAATTTTTAGTTTAACTACTCATAATTCACAGTACGAGAGTTCATTCTAACTGGACATTCAGCTCACATAGTATTATTTCTCCTCCCAAGCTGGATTAATGTAATTCTCGAATTCAATGTTCAAATACCTACGCTTAACACAGGTGATTTCAACTTTAACTGCCTAAAATTTGCTACAGTTTATTTTTCTTCAACTTTTATACTTGCTTTCCACACATATGGTCTTAGGTAGGGGAAGTCTTTCTTTTTTTCTTATTTTGCAACGTAAACAATATAAACAGATTAAAACCAGTGGTAATAATAGCATTCTTAACCCATTTCTGTAATTTGCACTTGGGCAAAAAGATTTCTTAAAAAGATGTCACAAAGCAAATAAGATATGTTTCAGATTTTATTATTAATACCTATGGAGTAGTCTAGGCAATCCTCAAGGAAACTAAAAGGGAGGACTGAAAAAAGGCAAATGTATTTTCAAACACCCTTAATACTTAATACTCAATCATCTAACAAGGTGGGTGATACATTAAACAAAGCAGATCAAAACTACTCCCTGTAAATGCATGCTCAAAAAAAAAAGGGTAGTCCCACCCCTTCATTCAGGGCATATAGGCTTCATAATCATTCATGACACGATCCTTGAAATCCCCAGTCCACATCACCTTCATCAGCCTGAAGGTTAAGACTGTTTACACGAATCCTGCCCGTGGTAAACTACTGTCAGAGATCTGGTTTCTCCCAGATAATTCATACCTCATTAATGAATGCAAAATACTCTCTCAGCAAAATCTTACTTTGGCAAGATAAATAACAGAACAGAAACAAAGAGCACGCCTCTTCGTGTTTCCTACCACCGTACAGACCATCACAATTCACAAAGACGTCCCGCATGTAGATATTATAAATGTAATATTGTAAGAATATAAGAAATAAGCCAGTATACTTTAGCTTTCAGAAAAAAATACAATATCCTAGTTTTCTCTAAAGTTGACAAAGAGGATACCTCCCCCCCAATCATGATCATTCTCTTCATCCATATACTTATTTTCTTTTAAAAAATATATTTTTCATTAACTATCCCACAGAGTACAAAACGTACTAGCAATATTACAAGTAGAAAATTTGTTTTTAAATGGGATTGGGAAAGGCAACTCAAAGACAAGTGGAAAGGTGAAGAGTTGAAATATCTGCTGGAGTCTTGTTTGTTTAGATTAGCAGCTGATTACCACTTGCCCACATCAATTGCAATCAACAGTATTTATATTTATCCTTGGCATTTCCTTCTGAGCTATCAATCAAAACATTTCTTTCTGGTTTTCATGTTAATGCCCGCTTCTAATCTCCAGCATATGCGCACTTAGTCCCTAATTCAACAACACTTAAACATGTATTATTAGAAGAAAGAAACAGTGAAATAATTTCATAAGCATGGGTGAATTTATGTTCCTGACAAAAAGCTGATTCTTTCCTTTCAGGTTTAACTGAATTGAAGATTTATTAAGGTCAAAATTGCTCCAAACAGTTGAAAATTTACTTTTCCAGTAAGGACTAATATGGAAAGACTTATTACTCTGTATATAGCAGTATATTATCAAACAAACCCTCTGTTCTTTTGATGCCTTAAAATAATTTTTTAACTCATAAAGGTTGACCTGTAGATTCATCAGATCTTGATGCAGAGTTAAAAATGGTCTATCTTTATGACCATCCTTTAAAAGTGGAAAAAAGCAGGCAAAGATTATTGGTTTCTGTTTGTTATAAAGATTTAAAATACATACTCAACACTTGATTAATTTCTACTTTCTGGAAGGTTTCTGGGATTTTGGTTGTCTGTTTTGTTTTTTAAATTTGACTAGTCTATTTCTGTAAGTACTCACAACTGTTGTCCAAACATGAGCATACCAGAACCTACTGTACTCAAAGATGGCAAAAACTGCTAGGGTGTTTCCCAAATACTAGACATTCCACTTTTTGGAAGAGCTGCAGTAGTAGCTGTGAGAAAAAAGAACTGATGCAATATGGGGTAGACAGAAAATCTTTCTGAATGTTTACAACTTTGGGGTCTGTTCTTGCACCTCCCTGAGGTACTGTAATGTCGAGAATGCTCTTGATAAGGAAGATAACTAAATGAACATTCTTATTCTATTTAACAAAGTTACATTTCAGTTCCTCATATTTGGCTATTACGAACGCCTCGGCATAAACTGTCTTGGTCTTTGGCTTACTCACAGATGTTCATTGAGAAAATTCTATTCAAAACTCAAGCTGTTCATTGTACACAAGGCACATGGCATGCTTCTGCACCATACGTACCAAGGAAAACTCACTATAGCCAGGTCTCCATTTAAAAAATCCTCATTATAAATTCACTCTTTCTACATTTAAATATGTATATTTACAGAAAACATGGAGCTTTAGGGAATATTGAGTCTAAGTGACATAAAACCATGCACACAATGTGGATTCTCTTGCAAATTTACTTCATGTATCTGGGTACACAGGTAACTTTGACCAGTTCTTTCAAGTGAGTTGGAACATGCAAAGAAATTTCCTTCTGCTATTGTCAGAATTATCCTAGAGCTCCTAATTCATACGATATTCAGCTCCTGATAATACACTGAATTATTATTTTAAATACAAGTATACAGAACTTTCAAACTGATAGAACCTTATGAATGACTTGAAAACTTAAAAGCCAGACAAAGACTTTGCATTTAAATTGATTTTTTTGAAGCGTTTCCCAAAAAGGCCTATTTTCACGACCGTACTTTGTGATATCTAGCAGGATACCATAAAGCGTGGGTAGCCTAGAATAGAATGACATTCATTTACATACAAATGAGCTCATTACTATTGAATTTTTTACCAGCTGTTGATCCAAAGTTTGAAAGATGTTTTATGAATCTACATAAAATATTAAGTGGTGGCCATTCTATTATCTGTGTCCATTATTAATTCTTTGTACTAGTTTTTATCTGCATTTTAGTAACTGTCATTCCATATGTTTGTTTTAATCAAAACCATCACACGCCCAAATTTTAATCTATGTTAGGAAGTATTTCCAAGTATAAAGCACATTGCCTAGTCATGAGAAGTTTAAGCTATGACATGACAAGCTAACAAAATATACACTCATATTTTAATGGAACCATTATGCTACACTTCCTTTCAAGGAAATATATATTCTACTCATCGCTTAAAGCAACATCAAATTTATGGGCAATCTCTGCAGAAACTTCCTTGAATAAACATTTACTTCAAAAGGATTAACATACATCTTTTCAGAAGCCAGGTCTTAATCAATATTCTGGGTGTCTTGCTTTGAATCAGCAGGATCACTTATTTTTCATCTACTGTGTAGCAGGTAATATGCTAGACCCTCTTCCAAAACCCTCACCTGGGTAACTCCAGGAAAGATTTAACTTACACACACACACAGAGAAATCTTTATCTAATCATGAAGAATTACTTAGGTACAGAATGACTTTGACTAAATTCATGTTGTATTTCATGCACTCCCTTACATGGTAATAGCATCAGCAGACCCAAGAGACATGCCCTGACTTAGGAGAAGATCTACCAAGCAATATCTGCCAGAAGGATACTGCACCCCTTCAGTGCTGCTGTTAATGCTTCACTCTGCAGACAGGCAACAGTAATTAAAGGAATTTATTGATCATGTAATATGAAAAATTTATAAAATATGCAGAAAGAAAAAGAGATTTTATTGTAATGCAGTAGCACAAATTCTGGATCATATGCAATAAGCAACCAGTGTTGAAAACTATCCCTAAAGAATTAAGATCCTCCTAAGCAGAGGTGGTCTAACTACAATACCTCAAATGGCAAAAAGATGATTGCCATGAATTTTAACGAGAGGTAAAGGGAGACAAACACCTATCCCTGCTTCCAAATTAGTGCTCTTAATCAGAAGCACCCAGCGATGACCAGTAGCTCTTCATGTCACAGAGTTTCTTACATCCCAGAGATACTAGATTTTGCTGCTTTACCATCTCAGAAAGCCCAACTCCTCCTCTTGCCGTACTTAGATCTGTCCCTCATCTTGCTCGTTGGCAGGGATCTTCGGGTTGCCACTTTCAACCTTCACAGAAGACAGAGTGCAGCCTTTCACTCCATGAGACACAATTCGTTTAAGCAGCAATGAGGCACACTCAGAATCAAAAGACGAACAATGCAAGACGAAAGAAAAGAAAAAAGGCTTGGAGCTTCCCAAATAATGACTAAAAAATAGCCCGGTTTGAGGGCCTAACCACAACATTTCAGAGGAATTTCAAAAGGTGGTTTAGACACCAACACCATTCTTGCATGCCCGATTTTGATTCTCATAAAGCTGCAGCAGTGCATCATCCTGTTCAGATATCCTTTGGACTATAAACTTCCCATCACTGAGCATGAATTAGTAATTTCTAAAGTGGTGGATTTTAGTTTAAGCTTCACAGCACATTACTGTTAATATTATAGCCTCTGAAACTGCAGATTGTGTACTATTGTTCATGAGTTTCCTTCCTGCAGAGTTTTTGGAGGAAACAAGCATTCGTGAACAAAGCTTTGCTAATTAGCTCGGAGCCTGCCTGTCTGAAGGGGCCATCAGTAAAGAAAAATGAGAAGCAATCAGTGAGAGACTTCAAAACACAAGAAGTTGGCAAGAAGAGCACAGCAAACCAAAACATAATTCTGTTCTAAATATTGCATCAGCTTTGAAATTAAAAATATATAAATATGGTAAAATTCTAAAACAGAGATGATAAGCATAATTGGAAGGTACATAGAGCCCATTAATACATTCAGAAAAAAACTTTGTATTTTGAATACATTATTCTTCTCATGTACTGGTAGGTACATATCCAGCTTTAATTTCAACACTTTCCATGAACAGCCAAGCTAGAAAACCATTGAGGGCATAAGCAAAATATCACTTGAAATTCTTTCTTACACACTTCAAACATAGCTTATGCAAACTCTATTTGTCATTGAGAAGATCTTCTCATATGCATCAAAACGTAACATTACGCCAACAAGAGAGGTTGGTGCAGTGTTAAATAGAACATTTCAGAGGACATGCAAAATGATATACCCCTGAAAAGCCACTGCACACAAACACGATAAAATATGTCATCCCAATATCACACTGAAATTCTGATGCATCTTCAAGCCAACATAACTCCAAACTGACAAATCAAGAAAGGTATATCAAAAGTGCAGCTGTATAATCTGATTAATAATGACATATAATAGAAGAACCTGCTGTATTTCAGAAATTAATCAATGAAGTGATTATAAACTTAGAGTACTGCGGAAGCAAAACATGTAACAGTGATCCAGCATATCATATGGCCCTAATATACACCCAATCATTCAGCTATATCCTGAAATGTTTCCAACAAACTGTTTATATTTACATAAAAAACTAGTGTTATCCAGACACTTTCTAGATATGTAGATTTTTCTATGTTGTCTTCTTTTTTTCCCTGCGCTAGGTTTCCCAGTAGATTTCAAAAAATCAAACAGAAGTATCTCCCTCAGAACATATTTGCTTATTTTATGCTCAAACTATTCCCTCAAGAAATAAGTGTTGTCAGAGGTTCAGCAGTGGAAATTAAAATATTTCCATTACATTTAACTTTCCAAAAACATTCTATTTGGGCCAGGATTGTTGCCCCGATGAATAAGATGGTGAAGAATTGGACTAGGCTTTGAGAGAAGACACGGTGCCTTATAGTTTAGTAATGTCTATACTCATTCCATGTAAACAGGCTTCATTAAACCAGACATCCAAAATATTAAAACAAATCATTCCTTTAAATTTTGAAGTTCCAAGGAGAGGTAAAAATAGATGTTAATTAAAATGTCAGATTTGGATTCTTCAGAGAAGAGCCACATGCAGATATTATTTTTCAAGTATTTATTAACAGAGTCTTTAAACCTGTCGAAGTTCAACTGTGACTAATTGTCTGTGAGACTGCTGATAATATTCTAGAAGTTATCAAGGTCTATTGCATAAACTTCCTCATGGAGTTGGAAATCCATATTATTAGAATGATAGAACATGAAATCTTTGAAATATAAATGTTTTGGGAACAGACAAAAAGAGGGACATATTTAAGACAATACATACACCTACTTGATACAGAAAATGTTAGTATTTTATTTCTAATAATGAAGAAACTATTATGAGAACGAAGGTATTCCCTTCCTCGCCCCAAAATTATATGGAGGTAAGGAAATTCAAAGCAAATTGTGTACTATAAAGTTTATGCACCACATGCACTTTTATATTTACAAATGTCTGGCTTCTGTCATCTTTTATTTCAGTCATTGTCCTGAAAGGCACAAGTATTGGCCTGCCCTTCCTATATTGCTAGCACAAAACAAGAGGCCTTGGGTTCCAGGAACAATTTTCAGAAATATCACAAAATAATATTTATGTACACACCTATACATAAATACAGATTTGTATCACAGATTTGTATCTGCACCTCAGATAACGGGTCATTAAGTTAGATGGAAGAGACAGAAACCAAAGAGAGAAATAACACTGGACTGCAGAATCTACTCTATTTGATTCATTTAATTGTAAAATACTACAGATCATTTCTGTAACAGTGAAAAATCACATAAACCCAAATGTTGAAACCTTTACTGAGTTCAGTAGATTACTTATGTGAATAACCAGTCACAATATCAGTAATTTTTAAGACAAGAAGGCCAGTAAGAAGCAGTATATATTCATCTGTAAAAACTATTTTTTTCCTTTTAACAGGCATTCCCAATAATCAGACATCCATCCATGTAACCTAAAATGTAGCAATGTATTCCAGTTTTTAAAAATTGAATTCCAACAGAAATACAGCTTTTATGTTCAAAAATAAATATGTATAACAATAAACTCTGCATAGTGACAATTATATGTTCAATTGAAAGGCATAAAATGCTTTGAAAATATTTTTCTAGATTGTAAGAAATTGCAGTTTTACAGAAACCTGTCCATGTAGGGATCTAGGAACAGCTATTATTAAACAACTATGCACAGTCTAATCTATGCTCTGTTTGCCTTTATAAAATCCTTTACAAGTCGAAATACCTATTTTCCACACACAAAACAACTACTCTGTAATTGTAGGTGAATGAAAGTGCAACTAAAACACCAAACTTTTCAATAGGACGACTTCTCCATTTTTACTTATAGATGCGAGTAAGAACACAAAGAACCAGGAGGGAGGTAAAACTGCACACAATATTGGTGTCAGTTGGCCAGGCTCTGAGGAATCCCCCACACTACGTAAATTACTCATCCTAGTTAAGACATTATCCTGACGGACACACGTGTAACATCCCAAAACACATGTTCACATCTTTTAGCATACAATGCTTAGATGCATAAGAAAAACTTCTCACGGTTGTCTAAAAGAAAGCTGAGCTTCTCTTCATCTGCAAAAATTCTTAAGCATTAACAAAAGAAAAGAAAATCAGCTCAAAGAGTTTATTTACACAGCAAGAAGGCACATCACAATGTCCTGTTAAAGAAATGATTTGCAAGATTTAAGGCAAAATCTAACCACAATTTGACTGATTTGAACCAGAGTGCACCATAGTATAAAACGGTTGATTTTTTTTTTTTAAGACTAAACTTTAAATTTCAGGGAATGCATGATACTACATATACAGTTTGCAGGGCAACAGAAACCATCTTTAGCCGAGCTGAGTTTCTGGATGCTAAGAGTGCATATAAATTACCAGCTGGATTTAAAATACAGCAACCATTTTGTCATGAGATGATCTCAGTAATAAAAATTACATCATTAAAATGCTAAGAACATAAATCCACATTTTTCAGAGGACGAATGGACATTTTGCTGATGAATTTATGCTGTTCTTTATATAGCCAGATTATTTGACAGACTATTTCAGGGCGATCTACGTCAGAGACAACATACTGGATTCAACAGACCACTGCTCTATTTCATTACAGAAACACAAGGATTTCAAGAGGGACTTTATTCCAATTGTTAAAGTAGAAGCTTTTATTGTTATCCCACAGGGCCCAAAATAACCCAGAATATTTTATCAATATATTAGGATATAAACAACTTCTAGCTTTTATGAAAAATGACATTGTTCACACTGGTATCAGTAGGACGCTTTCAATTTTTTTTTTTTTTTCCAAATGGGACTGAAAATTTATTTTTATTTATCATTGAAAGAACTTGTATGATTGCAAAGTATGTACGTGGGAAATAATGATGGAAACCGTTTGCTGACAGTAACGGTTTTACTAATTGCTTCAGTCCACAGGAAGTGGAAAAATATCCAGAAGTCGTTGGCTTTAATCCCCCTCTCACATCAATTTTTTGATAATTAGCTATGAAGTAACCCCTTATACATTATGCTTGCACGAACCTCTGATACTCGGGCATAGTTCCTTTTCCTTCCTATTGTTTCCCTTTCGAGCGAGGGGCTTCCCTCAGTGGATAGGTGTAACAAATTCACACATTTTTGTGTACTCGTACACTGAATGGTACTAGGTGGAAGGACCCATTTGTCCAACACAAGAGGGGAGGTATCACTTCAACTTGTACATCAGGTTCTAACATATCTTCATCTTTGGCTGCTTTCAGAATAAAGATCAGACAGTTTCTGAATGTCTGACCAGAACCTTTTTTTCATAGAACAGAAGTACTTTTTTATTTACTCATTCATGTGTAGGTTATGAGCTTTATCTCAGAATCACAAGATTGTTGAGGTTGGAAGGGACCTTTGGAGGTCACCTGGTCCAAATCCCCTGCTCAAGCAAGGCCACCTAGAGCTGGTTGCCCAGGACCACATTCATACAGCTTCTGAACACCTCCAAGCTGAGAGACTCCACAACCCCCCTGAGCAATCTGTTCTAGCAGGCTCTCCCAGTCACAGACAGAACAAAACGCTTTCCACAACAGTCAAAAGGGATTATGAAGAAGACAGCTGAATGACAGCTATGAATGACTGTGAAAGTGTAAAAAAGATGTGAAAGAAAAATGATCTTTGCTTTGGCCCTCTGGCACCATGTTAGAAAAAGACACAAACGGCAAGTCTTAGCTTTGACACGGAACCTTGCTCCACCCCGGGATCTTGCCTCCCAGTATACTTTCTCCACGTAGTTATTAAATTGGAAAGGCCTGGCAACTAAGCCTGAAGATTGTTCTTCTAGGCACAGATGGGAAAAACAGCACATGTACAAACCTGCACCCTCCCAACAAGAATAACACATGTAAACTTCATGAAGGAATTGCTTGACATGATTTTCTTGAAGTACTTTGAGAGCTTTTAATAGGAAAACTTACTCTGGTTCAATATTACCCCAGTAAGAACAATAAGCATTTTATAGGCATCTGCTTAGTGCATAAGAAAAACTTCAAAATTAATTTGGAAGCTATTTTCTCTTTTTTACCTGATTTACTTTTATTCCACAGCACTGCATGGAGGATGGAAAAAAGCACCTAATTTCCTTGACCTTGTGAATACAATTGATAAAGAGAGTCTGCCTTTATTTTTTGGGACTCTAAATTAGAGTCTAAGAAAAAAAAAAAAGCCTTTTTTGGTTATACGTTCACATAACCCATCTAAGTTTTGTTCCTAGTCGCTTTCTCAACATGAAAATTCTCTAAATAGCATCACAATATCAGCAACATTTTGAAAAGTTACAAATTATTTAACCCTTTCTAAAAGTCTCAGGTGAGAGTTTAAAAATATATAGGATATTTTGTCTTGTATTTCATATAATCTTATTGCAGTAATTAACTGCACAAAAAAAAGAATCTGTCATAATACTATATAATTAATTCTTGTGAACCTGACACATTACAGAATTTCCCATTAGTGGTGGAAAATGTGATTAAACAATTACACAAACCTGAAATTTTGTGAATTAAAAAAAAAATTAAAAAACAAATATCACTCCATCAACTCCAAAGATGCTCTCTGCAAATACCTTTGAGACCTGAAATGAAGTTCAGATCATTGAATCATAGAACGGTTTGGGCTGGAAGGGACCTTATAGAACGTCCAGTTCCAATGCCCCTGCCATGGACAAGAACTCCTTCCACTAGACCAGGTTGCTGAAAGTTCATGAAACATTTCTAAAAGTTTCCATATTTTCTGTTGAAAAGATAGAAAAAAGTTAGGTGGTTGGTTGTTGGATTGGTTTATTTTAAATGTAATCATGCTATTTATTTCAAAACTACTCTGGCTTTCACAGTTATGCCTCACTTGGGTCCAAGATTGGTAAAAACACAGTTCTAAAAACTATTATTATTTCTCATATCAAAGACCACATAGGAGTCCTACCTGCATCATAGTCTCCTACCCAAATCAATGAACAATGTTACTCAATAGAAGTAAAGGTGACAGGCTAAACACGCACAAATTAGCAATGGTAACTTCTGTAGCTCATTCATATAATCCAATGTCTTTAAATTGCAGCATTATAATGTCTGTTTCTTCTATGTCTCAATGCTTTAAAGATGTAAGCAGCTAGAAAAACAAATACCTATAAGTAATTATACTATACTATTAAAATCAGAATCAATATTCTACTTAGAATGAAAGAAAAATGAAAAACATAACCTGGTGATTCAGTAAGTATTGATTCTTTTGCTACTCTACAATGTCCACAAGCATTGTAAGGATCTTATCTCCTGTTCTTTGTGGATGAAATTTTTCTACCTGTACTCAACAAGATTAACTTTCCTATGAAGGATTGCTCAACATGAAATCAAGAAGAACAAAAACAGTTTTATGTAACATTTTCCGTGTTTAGATTCTTTAGGAGGGTTGACCACACACTACTGCTCTGCCTTTTCACTGGAAAATCCATTACGAGTCTTCAAGAAAGCAGGCAACTACTCAAGTGTATACACAGAATTACTGTTTCCAACAACACTGCTGAAACTCAAACTAAAATTTGTGCTTAAATTCTACAAAGGGCTAAGATTTTTTTATAAAGATACTTACAGAAAATTTACAGGATTCTTACTTATTTTCTGAGCATTTGGACATATGGTTCTAAAGTTCACTTCTAGGTTAAGAGAGGTTGGTTTGCTTAATTGGTGATAAATCTAAAAGATAATTTCATAGAACATTTTTCGAATCTAGTGAAAGGTCATCAAGAAGGCAAAAATCTCAAAAATGAAAGAGTTAGCAGGGAATACACTCTTTCTTCCCCTCTTAACTGAGATTTTATCATCTTGAACTAATACAGGTCCTTGGAACCGAAGACAGGGAGTAATCCTGTTCATCTTTTGGTACTCCTAGGGCCTTTTCTTTGCAGAATGAACCTGGCTACCCTTTTTGGCTGGCAGTACATTTCTGTTCCAACCTTCTTCATGCATTACATCCAAAATCCCAATGGAAGTAAACGGACTTCTCAAATATAGGACACAGTGAGACTTCAAACTGATTTCCTGGCCCCTCTTCACATGTTAGGGTATTAGATTATCCTAAACGTGTTTTCAGTACATCCACCTATGTTATTACAAGTGCCCAATTATTTAACACAGTAATACAGGACTTCCAAAGGCCACAGTCTTACGTAGATTTAAACGCACTGTGAAATATTAAGGAAGTTTGAAGGATAGATTGTACTTCCTGCAAATGTTAGATATCACTGTAAAGAAGAAATAGCCTAAAAGTCATTAAAGGTGAATGAACTAATTAAAACTTTGCTTTCAAGAACTAAACAGTGAAAAACATTTTCTTTTAAATGAAGTATCTTATTTCAATAAATTATATTTTAGAATTGCAGCTTTCAAGATTTACTAAAGATGATGTAAATTTAAAATGTTGGCTATAGCTTCATATATTTAAAAAATAAACTACAGATGTTTGGTATTGTTCAGGGCTTGAAATCTTGAATTCAGATTTTTTAAAATTGTGTTAATTTTTTCTCTGAGCTTTCCAGATTTGCCAAAATGTTTACAACTCTCAAGTCCAAAGAGGAGAGATTTAGGGTTAGTATTTGCAGCACTTTATTTCCCAGCCATAATCAGTCTCATAGTCTTTTTTTCAGCATTCCAGCTACATGCTTACATTTGATTTATCCAAGTACAAATAATGAATGAAGAAAAGGTCACATCAGACAAGGACTGGAAACACACTGGAGTTTTATTCTGAGACCTAACAAAGGAGAAAACATTTAGCTCCTCACTCCTCAATGCAAATCTTGATTTTTTTCCTAAGTGGACTCTGTAGAATCATGACATAGAAGACAGCTGTAGAATCAAGCAAATTTTCTTATTTTCTCTCTGACGGTTTTTTTCCCCCCATTTGTCTCCCTTACATATCTACAACACACAACTCCTTGCTGATTTAATCAACTTGCATTAGGAGAAAAAACATTGTTCACAGAACACAAACTGATTGCATCTGTATAAAATGAGATCATTACTTTCGGATTTCTTTCCATTTTCAGTATTAGGTTCATATTCAAGTTTCTTGCATTTTTCATCATTTCATTCATTTAATGAAAAGGATTGCTTTCTCTGTTTGAGCAAATTACATCCCAGAGAAGCTAAAAAAACCACATAAAATTACAGTTGCTAATACATTCACACATAAGAGTCCTAACATTTCCTCTAAGGAATTTAAATTTCGATTTTAAGAAATCACAATAGGCATTCAGCATTGTAAGATAAAGTCTCATGGAGAATCCTTCACCCTTGTTTGTACTTCTGAGGCTACAGTTCTCATCATAAGTCATCTGTGATTTGACGATTTCTGTTTCACTTGGGTTGTGAAGAATATGCACATCCAGCATTTTACTCATTTCCTCTATATTGATCGTGTATAGCAAAAATACTTGACCAGAATCATTGAAATGGAAAGGCTCTGTTAAGCAGGTTTTATTTTTAGGAAATGCAAGAAAAATAAAGTGTTCAAACTATGAAAACCAAATTGCATTCAGAATACTTCCGAGGATATGATGATTTAGAAGAGCTAAAGGAAGAGCGAGGGAGCATTACTACCCACAAGCTGTCTATACCACTTGCATCCTTACTACATGCTGCAAGCACCGAACAGCAAGGCTGGGGTGTTGTATATTCTTATGCCCTGACAGAACCCAAGGGATTTGGAGAATACACACACAGCTGAATGAACAGTTCATTTCATTTAATATATCTTGTTTCACTCAAACTGATTTGTTTCCTTCAGCTAAGATCCTACCATTGAGACGAAGAGGCTGTTCCTCTTAAATGTCATCCAAATAATCTGAAAATCAAAGCATTGCTCAGATTTCCTTGATATTTGACATATTGTATGAGGGTTGGATTTTAATATCAGAGTTACATAAGCCATTAATTCCCGAGATAGTATAGCTACCTTTCTAAAAGCAAAATATATTTTACAACAGGGTTCTAGTGGGGGCATAGGATGTTAAGCTTAACAAACCCCAATATGGCTCTTACTAGGCTCAAAAGGGGTTTAGCCAGAAAACCTTTGCCTCGGCATGTTCAAACAATAAAAATTCCACTTACAGATTACCATTCAACAAGTTATTGAATGAGGAACTAAATGCTGTAAAATATGCGTAAACACCACTGCACTAGGTATGTTCTCTGCAGCAGTATGGATTAATTTCTCTCTGCTATCACCAGAGCAGACTAATCTGGAGTGATTTCTATCTCCTCTGCATAAGAAGATAGCTCTCAGATCCACACATGCAAACCCATGAGAAGATACGTCTTCAGGAAAGTCTTCCTGAAAGAAACGTGTCCTTCATTTAGAAACACACAATACTATTTGCGGCCAAAAGTGCAAGACTTACTAGAGGCTAATGGTTTCTAAAATGTTGATAGCTCAATTAAGTGAGAAGGGAGAACTGGATATGAAGAAAGGGGGCCATATTTTCCAGCTGCATGACTGAGACATCCAGTATAGTGCACACAGGTCTTTTCTCATGCACTTAAAGGTTACTCCAACCACTGTGTAATAAAACTGCTAACTTACTGGGACACTAAGTCCCGATACGGTAATTTCTCTCACCAGCCCTGTTAGCAGCTCCAAACACTTCAGACTATAACAATGCATGTAATAATATGAGAAGAAAGACTCTCTTAATACTGTGAAGATGTTCTTTGAAGGTGAAAGGTAAACCTGGAATTTTCTGTGGAAAAGTATCTTTTCCTTTAAAATAATCCTAGAGAATTCAATAACATCATCATCCATGTGGAATTACAGTTTCCAGGGAAGATCTTAATCCCTTCCAAAAATTCAAGCTTACCCAAATTCAAGTCCAGTTTAGTGAGTATATTTCTTAACTCTGTCTTAGGTTTCTGCTAGCAAGTGACCCTAACGCAGAGTCACACATCTAATTTTGAAAGGTACTGACTAAAATATCGTATCATCATCCTACTCCACAAATACAATTTAGCCCTTGCCAAGTTTTACAAGCCTATTACCCTTTTCTAAAGCTCTTCACTTTTCAGCATATGAAACTGTCTCACTGCTTGCTTTTAGTCGCCCAAAATCAAATCTCAGAGCTACGCTCATAGCAACGTAACTGCTGACAGCTACCACGAAACCATCCTCGTTGCTGGCGCAGTCTAGTGCAGATCTGAGATAAGGCCTGAGGGGGCCATACATACCACCTCCTTCTGAGCAGATGGAAGCAAGAAAACAGGACTTGGTCCACCAGCTTATACATACATAACCACCACAACTCTGCCAACTTATTTCAGGTAATCCGTCAGTATTGGTACTATACAGTTACCTCCAAATACTCATTACTTATGCTGGCTGGTTCTGACACAGAGTTAACATTTTGTTTCTTGATATTTAAAATTTAACTTGTATCAGTTTTATTATCAGACCGGAGAGACACCCATATAAACTTAATTCTGTTAATATATTCGCCATTAAATTTTAAATAACTCACCACTGCTGATGGCTTGTCATATTAAAACAGTAATATTATCTAAATAAAACTGGCCTTTTATATACACAACAGTACTGCCAAATTCTTTATTTAAAGCATCACCTCTCTTCAATAATATAGATCTTATGCTTAGGCTAACCTGAATTAAAGTCTAAGTCACAGTAAGATTGTCATACAAAGAAAGAATATAAAAATCATATAAATAAAAATGAGCAATACTTCCTCTCCTTATGCTTCTCTCAAAGTTAAAACAACCAAGTTTACTTCCCAAGCCAAGTTTAATACAGTTGGGATTTCTAAATTACCATTTCTTAGATTTGACACATCTCCCAGAGGGAAGGAAGGAAAGTTGCTGAATGCATTTCAGCAATGAGTTTGCTTCCCTGCCCAAAAGAGAGAGTTAATTTTAAAGCTCTGCAAGCTTTCTAAGTTTCTTTTCCTCAGTAAAAGTATTCACGCATGCTGAGGTCATCTAATACAGGTGTTTATGTCTGCTTTCTGAAACAAAAGTCAAATGAAGTACATTTAAGTATGTGTCATATTATTTAGGATTTTGTACTCTTTAATAAGCATTTCCAACTGGCCGATATTCTGGTTGAGAAAGGTGACAAAATACACACTTACATGTATCTATTTCTGTTTTAATAACGTGTGTGTGTGTGTATATATATATATATATATTAAAGTATAGGCTTCACAGAAGAAGCAGAAGCCCTCCCAAACAGGTAGCACCTGATCTCACATTCAAAATACATCATCATTACAGATAAAACAATTAAACGTTTATTCACTATAGAAAGGAAGATGAAGTTACAGAAAACAAAGTAGAAGCAAAAAATCCTCAACAATTTATTTAAAGTAAACATGCATTCTAAGTCTTCATATTATGGGGACCTTATAAATGCTTACAAATATCTGCAGGGTGGGTGTCAGGAGGATGGGGCCAGACTCTTTTCAGTGGTGCCCAGCGACAGGACAAGGGGCAACGGGCACAAACTGAAGCACAGGAAGCTCCAGCTGAACATGAGGAAGAACTTCTTCCCTCTGAGGGTGACAGAGCCCTGGCCAGGCTGCCCAGGGAGGCTGTGGAGTCTCCTTCTCTGGAGATATTCAGACCCACCTGGACAAGGTCCTCTGCAGCCTGCTCTGGGTTACCCTGCTTGGGCAGGTGGTTGGGCTGGGTGACCCACAGAGGTCCCTTCCAACCCCTACTGTTCTGTGATTCTGTGACTACTCCTTCAGCAGGTCGAGGGAAGGGCGGTGACAAGCAGGGAGCTCCAGAGAGAGAAGAACGAAGAACTTTGGGTGATAATTTCACCTGCGTCTGCCTCAGACACAGCTGCCCCACGGCAAGGGGAGATGCTCCAACCCCTCGCACTAGCGCAGAGCAGGCATCTCCCGACAGACGACCCCATTTTTAAAGCCAACGAAGGACACCCCTAAGCCCGTACCCCCAGCCAGCACCCCCTCACGGGTCCTCGCACCCTGATCCCACCCACGGGTGAGTGGGGTGACCGGAGGGGGGATAACAGGGGAGGGGGGGTGGGCTGCCAGGAGGGCGGCCGATCTCTGTCCTCAAGCTCCCTCTAGAGTTGCCATCAAAAGGTCTTCAAACCTTCACCCTCCCCGAAACACCCCCCCGAACCCTCAGCCCTGCTGTGCCCCTCTCTCGCAAGACGATGGCGCTCTGATCTTTCCAGATCCTCTCCTATTTATTTTTATTTTTTTATTCCCCCCTCCCTCTATTTTTTTTTTTTCCCCTCTCTCCACGCTTCGCTGCTCCTCTCACGCCGTCCCGTCGGGGGGAGGGGAGGGGGGGGTTGCCTGGCTGTAAACAAAACTCTTTCGATCGTGGCAAGGTCGCTGCAGACACGGCCTTTTTTTCTCCTTCGCAGCCCCCGTGATTTAAGGTGGATTGCCGGGAAGGCA
>Ga0065711_1026282_pt1 | contig 81266 bp, 74 predicted proteins | sample Hoacrofraction12_FD_59098 | JGI IMG/M metagenome (GOLD analysis project Ga0065711, IMG submission 59098) | Hoatzin crop microbial communities from Cojedes, Venezuela - Epithelial fraction 12 v2 (version 2) | ecosystem: Host-associated > Birds > Digestive system > Esophagus > Crop | place...
GTTGTGGAGTCTCCTTCTCTGGAGATATTCAAGACCTGCCTGGACAAGGTCCTGTGCAGCCTGCTGTAGGTGACCCTGCTTCGGCAGGGGAGTTGGACTAGACGACCCACAGAGGTCCCTTCCAACCCCTACCATTCTGGGATTCTGGGATTCTGTGATTCTGCTGTGCCTTACACAGTCCCTAGGAGAATATAACTGCAGCAAGATCCAGTTATACCAGCACTGTATGTATGCACAGAAAGAGGCAACACCAGGTCTTCAATGCTTTAGTGAAAATACCTGAACACAGAGAGCAAAGTGACTTGCTCATGGTCTCGCAGATAACATAAGTGCCCTGGCAAAAGCATTCCTGCAAGGGACCTGCTGCCTGTACTTACATCACTCAGTCCCCATGACAATCCCTTTGTGGTGACAACACCATGTGGGAGGGTTAAAGACAGCAAGAAGTCTCTCCTGCTCTGAAAGAAATGCACAGGTGAGCCAAGACATGTGGCATCATGCTAGAGTTGCTCCCGCTACTCCGATCTAGACTCATGTCTTGTTATACCACCTGTTGCTAAGGGAATAGCTTTTGTGTTTCACATGGGTTTCCACATCAAGACCTACTATTTATGAACCAGGTGGAAAAATAGCTGTGGGAACAGAGGTCTTGACCTGCCTTTTGTCTGTGCAAAGGAATAGATATTTCCTGCCATACTGGACTGTCAGATCGGAGTTGTACTTGATGATCGAGCTGGGTAAGCAGAAAGCCAGTGCCCTCTCCACATGCATCCAAGGGTTCAAGAGGGCTCCTAGTACTAGAAAAATAAGCTGTTGCCACGTGAAGCAATGCTCTGGTACAGCAGAAGTTGACATTGCTGGCAGGAATCTATTCCAAGGATTGCCTCTGACCTGGAAGGTTTTGTTCTGGATCAGACTCAGCATGGTCTGTACTGTGCTGTCTCTAGCTCAAATCAGATGTCATCTGACTGCACTAAGCCCATATAGTATCAAATCGTGGTGGTTAAGCCACAGTCACCACTTCCTTCTCCCATTTTTTCTGACCTGTGTGTCGTCTTCCTTCTCCTTCTGCTTCCTCCTCCAGCTTCTCCTTTGTGCCACTGCCAGTGTTCTTGTGCTCCACTGCCAAGTCAGTTCAGGGAGCGCATCCATCTAACACTCACCCAGCAATGAAGAGGACGATATGCTCAGGCCATGTGGCCACGCTTGCAGGGACAGAGAGGACAAGGTGGCAGCAGGCCATGCTTGGCCTGGCTGATGTTGGCAGGCAATCATGCACTAACTCTGTCTTCAGTGTGCTGGGTCAGGCATGTACAAAAACGTACCTGTTGCCTAAAGTCTGTATTATGTATCCTGGCTATGTGATTTTAAATTTATTCAGGACTCGAACCTGCTTTTGTTCAAATCTGTGTTGTGACATGACCCAGCAGCGTACAGACTGCGTATTGAGGGTTACAGAAGCACAACCCCCCATCTCCATCATTCCTGCAGTCCCTAGATTTTTTTACTGGGACACAGGTTCATCCTGTGGGATGCGGGCACACCTCCATCATGGACAGAACTCAGTGACCCTCCTGCAAGGAAAGCTAAGAAATTAGTTCCTCATCACATGGGGCTGAACTGAGTTCACTCAATACTTAGAAACTCAAATACGTCATGAAACTCTTACAACATCCCCATTCTAGGAATGAACTAGTGATTCTAATTTCCTAGACCTTCCTATGCCCCAGTCTGTCCAGGTCTTGGTTTCCTATACATTCAAAGCTAAGAATGCGATACTTGCACTTGTCACCAATAACACAATGTGCATGTAACACAGAATTCCCTCCTCTACTGGTCTGGCTCGGCTAACATTCACACCAAGAGGAATAAGGCTTTTCCTTCGCCTTTTGTGCCCCACTATGGACCCATAATGCCGCAGCCAGAGAAAACTTCTTCTTCCTCTTACAGGCTGCAGAAAAAGGAACTGGTTTGCTTGAGGCAAGATGAAGAAAATCTGCATAAAACCAAAGCCAGGATTAAAAGACAGTAATCTTGGACAATAGGCCAGCTCCTACTGATCCAAAACGCCTTTGGCCCCAAAGGAAATCACTGTCTGATTAATGTCACCAGAAGCAAGGCATGTGCATGGCTCGTATGTGCTCTCTGCCAATGTTGCAGTTGGAAAGAGCACACTTTGACAAAAGTGGCTGCTGGCAAAGCCCCATGTTTTCCACAGACTAGAAGCACATGTCGCTCCTCATTTTGTAGATACCTTCCACCACCAGCCAGCTGCTCCTGCCATGTCGAAAGCCCTGAGCCACGCACACCAACCCCTCCAGAGTTAGCCTCTGCTTCCACTAGAAAAGGGAGCTGAGTCCCTTACTCAATATTTAACAAGCCGGTTTTGTCCCCATTTCAGCCTAGAACATGGGTGCAAGACTCATCTAGCCCAAAACTTTAATAAGGCATCACCAAGATGAATCATTACTACCAAGTTGTGTGATTACTTAACAGTCTGTATGCATAACTGGATGAAACAAGCTCTCTTCCCTCTCTTCTTTCTCCTTTGTCCAGTCTCCCCCAATTATCTTCATCTATCGAAGCCAAGATCCTTTCAGTACCTCGAGCTTGCCAGGGAGAGCTGCCCCAGCTTGCTAGCTGAATGATAACACACCCTCCAAATAAGACTCTGGCTCAGAAATTGCTGAAGTGAGAATATCCCTTAAGTGCATAACAAGGAAAGCACGGTTGGATGAGTAATTGATTCAATTTGGACTGAAAAGGAAAAATCTAGTCGGGCTCTACTCTCAGTTTTCTCCTCTTGTACAGACTGCAGCAGGCATGTTCTTAGGGCTCAGAGATGTGTTGAAAGCTCTGGGCTAACTTTTCTGAAGAAGCTGCCTGGCTCAGGGTAACACCTGGGATTCACAAGCCGCTGACAGAGAGCTGGGAGAGGGAATCCATGAGCTGCACAGGTGGAAAGGAGGTAGTTCTTCTGCTTAGGGGCGTATTTGAAGGGATGTTTTGCAGTGGGGTGATGTTCAGATTTTCAGGACTTGACTATAAGCTGTAAGGTTGAGAATAGCCCCAAGGCACAGCTTAGACATGATTTTTGGAAAGGAGAGAGGGTTCATGTCAACTGGGGAAGGGAATGGCCCACAGGGACCCAGATGCCTACCCAGGGAAAAAACAGGAGAATGCCAGCACTGCAAGAAAGTTGAGGACTTCTCTTATTCAGGAGAGCAGTTCTAGAGGTCCAATTCTTCATGCCAAAGATAACAGAAGGTAAGTTGCATCGCTCTGTGCCTCCATGCAGCACCCAGAGTAGCTAAAAAAAAAGATGGGAACCCTTTATGGAGTGGCTGTCACTGTCCTCTTGTCCTGCCTTGACCTATCCGAGGCTGTAGGATCTCTGACAACTTTTTCAATAAATAAATGAGCAGCACCTGTCACAGAGGAGCTCACAGCCCAGTAAGGCTGCCAATCTATTATGACAAATAATAAACATAGCAGATATAATCTCAAAGAATGCAGAGCAGATGGAGCAAGCCTCTCCCAGGGCAAGGAGCTTTCCTTCTGCACTACAAGGGAGATCCTCAGCAAAACCAACCCATCTCCATTTGCTTTATGTATGTGGAGGAAGGACTGTACAGGAATATGCAATACAGAAGCAAGTGTCAGCTTAGTCATGTCTAAGAGACGACAGATCTTCTTGTCCCTCTGACATGCCTGTCTCCAGCTATCCCCGCAGTATTTCTGCTTTTACTCTGCAGATAACATGTTTGAAGACTTTAAGATGGACACAGGAGGTAAACAGTGTCAGCTTTGTGATGCAGAGAGTCTGCACCAATAGCCACATTCCTAAAGTGTTTTATGCTCATATTATTGCTGCCCTCCCACCAATGACGGCAAGTAGAACACCTTCCTTTTTCCCTGGGAAGGACAGGAAACACATGGAAACAAAAGTCCATGATCCATATAACACCTACCAACAAGTTTTGAGAGCACGGGGATCTCCTTAGTAAGGTTTGTGAAGAGTTTTGCAGAAAGAATTGCAGTATCCCTCATGGCACCAGCCACAGTGTTAATCCTTCATGATATCACCCTTCTAGAAGAAGCACAACCCAAGGTTTCTTTCTGTCCAGACTGGCACAGCTTGAAGCATGAAATTGGCTCAGGACTTCCTGAGGCAGGGGAGGAGGGCTTTTCCACAGACATTGATTCTCAATGGATTTCCATCTCTGCTTCTTAATCTTACTTCTGTGCACTCTTGATTCCCACCACTCATCTACCCTGGGGGCATTCAGTAGAGTGTTGCCACTCTATTAAGTATGAGTTGAATTAGGCAGGAGGCAATTATCTGTGCTGGAACTTTCCCAGGGTATCAGAGCTAACATACTCAGCAATATCTGATGAGATCTTTACAGACCACAAGTAACACAGGCATTATTTTAAATGATGGTGCTTCCCACACTGCTCCTTAATATGCTGCAAATTAAGTCAGAGGGAGAAGTTAAATCACACCCCTCTTCACCAAGCAATTGGGATTTTCTTTGAGATCTTCTTCTTCATAGCAAAAAGCTGCTATGGCTTTTTATTCACAGGTGACCGAAAAACAGTCCTTTGGCATGAGCCATGTTTGGTGTGCAAACTGAGCACCCGTGTTAGCACACTGCTGAGTCTGTGAGGAAGGATCCACCATCAGTGCAGGTACTTGTGAAGGATATTCCTCCCCGACCCTGACATGACCATGACATCTTACTATATTGTCAATGCCAGGTTGAATATGAGCCAACAATGTGCCCTCATCACAAATTAGGTAAGGCACATACTGGGCTACCTCAGGACAGTTTTGACAAGCAGACTGAGGGAGCTACTCTCTCCAATATTGGGCCCCCAGTTCTAAGGGGGCATCAAGAAACTAGAGAAGAAGTAGAGGAGGCCTGCCAAGATCAGGAGACAGGCAGATGCCCAAGAAACAGAGACTGAGTGAGCTTGGATCCTTTAGTCTGGTGAAGAGGAAGCTGAAGGGGAGATCTAATAGCAGACAACATCTAGTTGAAGGGCAACTACAAAGACGGTGCAGCTCAGCTCTGCTCAGCAGGGGCAGGTGATGGTGATACAACAAGGACCAACAAACTGGAGTTTGGGAGGTTCAGGGTGGACATGAAGAAAAGCTTTTGATGTGGAAGGAAGGACCAGTCCTGGGTCAGGTCACCAGAGGTATCTCCACTCTTGGAGCTTTTCATGACACAGGTAACCAAAGCCACGGCCAGCCTGACTGAGTATTGGGAATAGCCCAGCTAGTCAGAGCAGGAAATTGGAGGGCAGATCTCCAGAGACCTCTTCGGACCAAAGCTCCTGTGGCACAGTCCTCCCGTCAGCTTTGCCAGTTTTCTGCATGGCCACACAGGGGTTGAGTGAACTTCTTTAGTTGAAAAATAAGCCAGAAAAATGATTATTTGTTTCCAGCAAATCCATTCTAAGAATTGCCATGCCAAACTCGGAACAGAAATGACTGTCTGTGGCAGACGGTCTCCAGCTTTCCACCAGTACCAACAAAATGTGCACGGGACCGCTGGTAACCTAAGATAACATCTGTCTCAGAGAAGCTCATATTTTGGGCCTAACACAGCTCTGTAGCTTCCTAACTGAAGCAGTCTCATGTCTGTGTAGGACACAAATGAAGGACTGCCGCCCTCAAAACCTAGGTTAGGGATCAGTGTCCCTAGCCAAATCATCCTCGACTTGCTGCTTGTCAGTCTCGATCCAGAGTTCATAATGTGCATGGGTGCACGTGTGGGAGAACAAGAGTCCTGCCTCACCGTACAATAACGATTCAGCATAAGTAATTTCACAGCGAAAAGACTGTCTCCTAATCAAGACAGTAATGAAAGAGGTAATCTATGGGGAGAGGAAGCAAGATTTGAATCTGAACAACATGTCACACTGAGTCTGGGTACAAAAGGAAGATAAATATTGCAATGTGCATTTGCTCCCATGAAGAACAATTTAAGGCTGCAGAGTCTGCATAAGAAAAGCCAACAGGACAGACAGAGCAAGGGGTCCTGGGCTGGCTGCGCAGTGCACAGCAAGAGAGGTCATGTAGGCCAGTCGTAGGATGACTAGTACAAAGTGTGGTTTTCTCTTACTAATCTCTTCTTCCAGCACATTCAACTGTTCTGTTTGTTTTCCTTTCATAGACAAATTGTTTGTTTACTTTTCTCTAGCTTGGATGGCTTTGCAGATCTTGTCAAATTAATTGCCACTCCAATGGGCATGATCATGCTCTCTCCCACCCAGGATATTACAATACTCCAGGAAACCAAAGGATTATAGGCTGTACTTCACTCACCTGCATGGACCACACTGTGGGTGGGTAATGCAGAGGGCATGTGAAAAAGACACGCTAGCCAGGAAAGTACTTTGTAATGCAGCAGGACAGTGGGCAGAGCCTCTGAGGTCCCTCAGGAAGGCTGTACTCTGAGTCTTACAGTGCTTGTGACCTGCAGTGGCTCTGGCTCAGTCTGGAACAGCATCAAGGTAAAAAATGTGGTTTTCTAGCCTCACACCCTTCCTCAGTTTAAGCCAACTGCTCTTCTTCTTACCTTCTTTTGAATAATAGCATTGCCTAACGCAGGAGTAGCAGCTTGTTTGTAGGTATTGTGAGTCCACAGGCAAACAGGTGGTGACAAATCATGTCTTGACAGATGGGACAGGTTGCGGCCACACAGTTATTGCAGCTCACCACAACTCACTAAGTTATTTTCCTGGTTTTGACTGGGATAAAAACTGAAACCCACAAGTTCTGCAAAATCCACAAGTTCCTACGAGTTCTGTGGGTTCCACGATCACTGTGTGCAGACTGGATGCACAATCAATCATCAGGCTGTGAGAAAAAATTTATTGTGTATTGCTTGTTTTGCATATTCTCTATTATTACTATTATTCCTTCCTTTGTTGTCTAACTAAACTGTCTTTATCTCAACCCATGAATTTTACTTTTTGTCCATTCTCCTCTCCATCCCACAGGGGATGGAGGGAGGAGCAAGTGAGTGGCTACGTTAGTCATGGTTGCCAGCTGCCGGGTTAAACCATGACAGCTGTAATATCTTGGTTGCTACTGTTCACATGCTCAGAGTCCAGGGTGTACCAAAAGACTCAGGAAATCTGAACTCTCATCATGCCCCAAGTCCACTACCAGACAAAAAGCATAAGTCAACTGCAACAAATAGTGCACTATTCAGTGTTAATAACTGCTCCAGAAATATTTTTCCAAGCTAGATTCCCGGTGAATTAACGTGTAAGAAGGGCTGGCAGAGCAAAAGTCAGTGGTGAATAGACGGTGTCATACAAGTTCAGCAAAGACTTTGCATGGTAGCACCCATCCTGGCTGTACTTTCAAGGACCTTGACAGCCATCATGTCAAGGACTGAGCACAGAGCTAGAAGGATCTATCAGACATTGGGGTGACAGGGAGTTATTACAGTCACCACGATGTGTGATCACTTCCACCAGCTGGTGAAACCCCATGTGAGAAGCCATCAGTGGTCACCACTTAGGGTTTGGCTCACAACACTGGGTAGTCCGTTGCCTGCTGCTTTTCAAGCATGTGCCTTTATCTTTTATCGTGTGGTCCTCATTCCTGGGGGAATTTCCTCAAAGATGACCCCTGGAAACCTTACACCCCTTGCCCCTCACCTTCTGCCACCTGTCTGTGTTCAAATCACCATTTGTCAGCCTGATTCTTAGGGTGCCACTCCCTTCTTCTGCCCCATGGGTCTTCACATGGTTATCGGTTCTTGTCTGACATCATTGGCGGTAGACAATATGAAGCAGGCGTGTGTCCTTAAGCATCGTGAGGCACAGAGGAGTCCACATCCATGATTTTGTCACTGATTCTCTGTTATGGCAACAGAGAGGAAGAGACAGGGAAGAAATGCACAAACGCTACGGCAGTAATCGAGGGAAACAGGCTCTGGAGGAATCCCAAATCCTCACTGCTGGTAGAGACAACATTTAATGGTACAGTGAGTGAAGGTTTTTGCTCAAATCACTTATCAACCAAATGTGGCCTTCTTAGGAAATGGGAAACTTCTGCAAAAAGTTCAACTGCACCCACAGCTCTGGAGTTCAGTGCAGAGACAGTCAGGTGATGCTCACCAAGGACAGTCACATTAGGCAAACCACCAACTCCTGCTAGCTGCCAAGTCTGGCCAATATAGCCTCCTACCAAGCCATGCTGGGAGGAAAAGTGCTTCCTCAGACACAGACAAGGCTGGAAGACACAATGCAAGTCATTTCATAGCTGTCTCTGATCGAGGCTTTCTATGTCACGTTCATTTTCTACAAGACACTGGAACTGTAGGTGCTAGTAGATAAAAGAAGCTCAAGCACCAAAGGGAGACCTGCTCCAATAGGAAACCTGTCCAGCCCCAAAGGCAAAAAATAAGAAGAGAGAACAGGTAAGAAAGTGAAGAACCGGAGTGAAGAGGAGGATGGCAGAGCACAAAGGAATAACTGCTGCCGTACACCAGAGCTCCCCATTCTCATTGAATCATGGCCACAACTGTCAGCTGGTAAGTAATCGTAGGCGGTCACTGTGTTTCCGCTTCTTGACAATGCATATGTCTTGTTACAGACCTAAAAAGGTCTTTTGGCCAACTCACCCTTTGAGCTGTGAGCTGGGGGACGTACCTGTGGGTGTTGCCCAAACACCCGGAGCAGGAGGCCACAGGTTTTGTGTCTTGGACAGAAAGATTGAACACCCTGGAGCTGCAGCTCTCCAGGACGTGGACTGAGGCATCCAGTAATGGGAAAAGAAGTGTAGAATAAATGCACACCACCACCCCAATAGAAGTATTTTCCTTCTATAAATTTAGCTGAGAAATATATGCGGTTTGTAGTCATGGCTTTTATACCTTGGAGACTGCTGTGCTCTAACACTAACCATGCATTAGCATAAATACTATCTAACTTAAATGTTTGCATTACCCCAGCTGCACTCAGACACCTTGGACAACGAGCCCAGGAGAGCAACCCATCAACTCCACTCCTCCAAGTCCCTCAGGCAAGCACCACAGCAGGGCTCAGATGAGGAAACTGCAGCAAGAAAGTCACTTTCCTTGCCCACTCTGGGGCTTTGTTTCACTTCACCCTCCCCAGAGAGCTGGCCCCTTCCCAGTATGATCTCTGCAGCACTCTGATGACATAATCGTGTTTGCCTCGTATCTGGAGAGGATCCGTGTGATTCACCCACAGTTCCTCCAGGGCCTTAAAGCTTTGATCCTTGTCCTAATTGCTCATTTTTGTTTTCTCATGAGGGAGAAAATAACAAAGATGGCTGACAAACATGCAAGATAGATAGTCTGCTCCATGGACACCGAGTGCCAGGGATACAGGCTTGGGCATCTAACAGTGCTGGGTGGTGGGCTGGTGAGCGCAGTGCTGTGCCTGGATCTTACACCAGCATCTTCCATGAGCCAACTCGGCTCCCTGGAACAGCACACATTTTCCTTCGAAACCACAAAGACCTACGTAATTGTTTTCTCCTTCCCATAAATGAGTAACAGCACAGAATCAGAGACATTTTGTGAGCTGACTTACAGCAGTGAGTCAAGGTTTGGTGTTTGGGCCTGGTTTGCCCAAGAGGAAAATGACACCCCGAAACAGCCAGAAGGCTCTGGGGACTAGGAAGGTTTGGTGCAGAGCAGAGGGTTAGGCTCGTCAACATATGTCCTTGCTTTTGTGGCTAAAAGTAAAATACAGTCCTTAACTAATAAAATTAATACAAGTCAGCCAACAGTTTTAATTTGCAGAGCTGCAAAGAAGCTGCCATTGTTATATTTTCTTTCTTTCCCCCCCCTTTCCTATCCCCATTTTATTCTTTTTTCTCTTATTTATTTTTTGAAATAGGTGCATTTCCACATAAATAAGCAAGAACGGAGCTGCAGCAGTCAGCATCTGAGTATGGAGAGGATTGTGTCTAACCAGATGTGTCCAACTAGATGGGAGCCCTGTGCAAGAACAGCATACTGAGCCAAAATAGGCTTTCTTCTCTAAAAAGTCGAGTCACCTTTTCAGCAATTTTCATCAATTCCATTTTAAACAGGAGAAGCTTTGAAAACCAAGATCGTTTCCAAAAATTATGTACATGTACATGTGTATATATATACATTTTTCACAACTCTAAGATCCTGTTATCACAGGTGACTGCTTCCTAATGCGATCCTAAGCAACTTCTAGAAGCATGACATGATTACTTGATCTTGCCAGTTCTCTATGATTATAGGGGATCCAGTGTCCCTGGCTGAAAATGAGCTTTCCTGTGCATGGCAGAGGTCTGTTTTCTGATGGCGTGCACTCATTTGGAGTCTCTGTCATCCAATAAATGCCAGGCTTACTAATATCCCCCTCAGTGGGGTTAGTAGCACCATCTCAGTCCTCCTTCCAGCCAAAGGCTTTTATGAAATCTGTAGGAATTCATCACTCCTGCTGTGTCTGCCACTCTTCCATGTTTGCCTTCAAGGGGCCAAGTGGTTCAAAGGTGTCAGCGGAACAGGTAGACACACACACTCACCCTTGCGCACACCCAGACTACATGATCGTGTAGTCCTGGTCTCCTGGGGAAACTAGACAGAAGCGGATAATCATCTCCTCATTGTATGTTTACAAGAGTAAACTTATCCCCTGCAGGAGAGATCACTTCTTGTGAGGGTAGATTTCCCTGCCTGCGGAGTAAGGCACTAAAACACACACTAAAAACATGAGATGAAGAGTACCATATGAGCTCCAGAACCAAGGCAGAGATGAAGCCTGGTTTGAAGCTAACAGCTTGTTTGCACGCAGATCACTCTAGAAGATTTTTCCCAGGTTTCCTCTGAAGAAGCTAAACAAAACCTCGTAGGAAAAATTACTGAGACGAGTCTGCTTATCTGCCTGGTCTGCAGCTGATACTGCAAGGCATAGCCAAGAGTTCACCTGCAACCCAAACCTTCCCGCAGAGACACCCCTCTTGCTCCTTCAGCATGGGACTTCTGTGATGCAAGAAAGGAAAAAAATAGGAGACCAAAGCTACTAGCAAGGGCATACATGATGAAAGAAGATCGCTCCCTCTTTTCGTTCATTGACTTGTTCATGCTTTCTCCTGGGTTTGAAGCAGTGTTTCTCAGTGATGTGTTTCATGATGTTCCCAAACATGGGAAAGATGGTAAGCAAGAAAAAGGAGATGATACAGGGGAAAATAACAGAGGATTTCCAACCTGCAAGTCCTGTTGAAGGACCCTGACAGCATGCTTCTGTGCTTATATACTCGCAATACTTCCAGACATGGTGACACGAAGACAGATCTTCATCAGGAATAAATGAGTTAGAAAGTGGTTTGGGGGCTGAGGCAATGTAGGAAACATTATGAAATAAAGATACTAGCACAAATGCAGAAGCCCCTTCCAAAACACTGGGAGAGTGCAAAGTGACAGAGCTGCACACCAAGGGTAGAGAAACAACAGCTCAAGGGCATCAGATGAAGGAGGCCTCGTCCCAGGTTCACATGGTGCTCAGGCAAGGCCATAGCGTGGTACATGTGTGGAGCAAAGGCAGGGTCAGGCAGGCATTAACGGATGTAAACTCACCTGCCTCTGTGCCTTCATCTGTCTCCACCATGGAAAAGTCCCTCATGCTTTCCTGTCTGGTGAAATCCCCATTGAGGCAGGCTTCAACAGGAGAGGAATAGGAAGGAGGAGGGAAGGATTCGGGCAGATTTGCTCAAAGCTCACCTGCAATGGCTGAAGTGAGTTGCACTGGGTAGGAGGTGAGAAGACAGTGAGAACCCCTCAGAGAGAAAGATTTGGACAAGGTAGGAGGAGAAGCTGGGTTGAGGTCAGAGACCATGTAGGGAGATGGAAGAAGAGGAGCAGGTGGAGGAACAGAGACCAAAGGGTACATAGGACAGCACATAGGCTGTGTCCCTGATGCCCTGCCATTGCTCTTTCCTCCAGTGACCAGCTTTCCAGCTCTGTGTCCTTGAAGGCTTAGCTCGATTCCCACATGTTTAGGGCATAGGTGACCATGAAGCTGCATTACCTTGCCTCAGGAAAAGGCTCTCAATACCCCGGCTCCCTTTGTAGCTTACTTTCCTCCCAGGGGCTGACAGAGCTGCAAACATTTCCTCCTCAAAAATGAAAGGAAGAAGCCATAAAGAGACCAACCCCTGAAGGGAAACAATAAACAAACCCATGACAGCATCACCTCTTTGATGAAATGCTGAGAGTGTTTTATGAGAGTTCCTCAGAGAAATGTGGCTGGCCGCTAGCCTGGAGCAAGAGCTCCCAGATCCCCTGTGCCCCCAAAATTCCCAGCTTGCTTCATCAGGGCTGATCCTACCCCCTACCTCCTTGACCCATAAGTATAAATGTGGCTGGGAGGCTCTACTAGGACCGAGGGGCAGTGGGAAAGGAGAGGGAAAAACACTGAAGAGAAGGAAGAGTGCCTTCATGAAAGAGAAGAGCAGGACAAAACCTGGAAGACAAATTAATCTCAGAGACGCCAAAACGCGGAAGAGGCGCATAAAAGGGCTGAGTGGAGAGGAGGTCGTGGGAAGGGAAAATACCAAGCCACTTAACCAAAATGACTGAATAGCAAATGTTGTGTGCAGGCTGTCTCTATCAGTGCACAACACTATCTTCAGCTTACACCTTCTCCCAGCCCGCCCAGGGGCAGGGTGGTGCTGCTCTCTCTACTTTAAAGGCACACAAAGGCTCGTGCCCAGACCAGCAAAGGGTCTCAGGCGTGGGAAAGCTCTGCGTCGCCGCTCCTCACTTCCAGGCACTTGGCATGCACACTGCAGGAGAGACACGGGTGCCCTATAGCACAAATAGGGAGAGCCACCCCTCCCAAAACCAGCTCCCAGCTCCTGCGACCAAGGGCTCTCCCTGAGACTTTCCATCCTTTGTTGTTCTCCCCTTGGTTATAGACACAAAACATAACTTTTTCCCTGGTTCTGCAGTTCAGGATAGACCCAAGAGTCCTGTCTTTTATGTTTTTTAAATCCAGCTGCTCTCACCAAGGGTGGGATTCAAGGCTGTAAAATCACTGAGCTAAAATCAAGCAGAACTATTACTGCGCTCACCCCTTCAGGGCCAGGGTCTTCCTTGCTATGCTGCTTTCTGTCCCATGGATTTTCCTCCCAGTAAGGCCAGACTCAAAAGGAGGGAAGGTGGGAGACCACATCACCCAGGCAAGAACATTGCACTTGAAGCAATTAGGGTTCCCACAGTCCATCACAGGACCATTTAGCTCATTAATCTCACCAGGGCTTATACAAGACCCAAGTTCTTCTGGCCAGGGATCCTCCAGATGGAGCAGCATTGCTGCTGCTAGAGATCAGGGAGCATCTGAGCTGGGATTTACTGGGTTCTGGCTCTCCTGAGAATCAGGTGCTAGTAGTGCTGTTCCCCTGGCTCAGGGGAGATGTATCAACGTGGCTTCTCCTCTCCCATTGGCTTCGTTCCTCCTGAAGTGCCCATACAGCTGTAAACATTTCACAGAATCACAGAATGTGAACATTTCCCAAGTGAGCACAAGGTAAACGAGAGGAAAGGACTCAGACAGGCAACAATTTGGCTGGAGATTACCTAAAGCAATGCAGCAAGAAAGGGAACACAAAAGGCAACAGAAACTCTGCCCTTCTGTGCTGGGTGGAGTTGAGAGGTTGAGTGAACCCAGGAGGTTTAAGTGAAAATGTAATTGTTTCAGGGACTGAGCTGACGCCAGCCAAGACACAAAAATCAACTATTACAAGTTGTCCCCATGACTCATACCTGAGAGGTGAGTGTTACATAGGTATAAGCCATTTGAGTTCGTTACCTGTGCTCTGGGTTTGAGGGTCCTGCCCAGGGACAGGGCACAGTTGTAATAAGAGCCTGACATGTGAAATGACATGTTTGTCTGACTGATGCCGGAGTGTGCTCAGTTCAGATAGGACAGGGAAACCAGCCTGCCTCTTCAGCTCAAACTAGATCTCTTTTAGCTCCAGTAGCCCAGGCGAAGCCCTAGCTGTCGCATCTGGCAGAGAGCATCCACCTGGAGCCATTTCCCAGTGATGGAAGCCAGAAACCCAGGCATCTGGAGGGTTCCCTACAAGGTTGTCCGGAAAAGTGTTGCTGTATTCTCAAGTACAACTTAGAGCAGTTGAAGATCTACTGTGACAAGCCAAGCCTGCCTGGCTGGGAATTTGTGTCCCAGCAAGAAAATTAGAGAAAGAAAAGTGTTAATTGTGAGACAAAATCAGTGTTTCCTCTTGGGACAGTGAATGAAGTTGTCCCTCCCAGTATAAACCAATGAACTTCTTTCAGTTAGTATGTGAGTGCAGTGTAACTCCAGCTCCTCGGGAGAGCTAGCTTCAACCAACTCTGTCAAAACTCAGACTAAACCAAGAAAAGTAGCTGTGAGCTCAAAAGTCACCTCGTCCATGTGGTTTTTATTGCTCCCTGTTGCAGCACTCCTAAAGAGGATAGGGAGGTGTAAGTGGCTGTTGTTGGAGACAGGGCGCAAGGGGCAGGCATCTTTTTCATCTGTTCCCTGTGCTATTCTCAAGCCTCTGTGGAAATGTGTATCCTACCACAAAGGAAATAGAAAGAAGGAGATTTGTTGAGTTTTTGCCTCTGCCCAGGCCATAGTTTCCTGGGGAGGAATTCAGCTCCAGTTCAGTGATCTCCAGGGCTTGACCCCGTTGCACATACGTAAGACGCTCAGAGCTATCTACGTGGGTTTAGAACTATGACACTGGGCCTGCAGGAAACCTCAGCCCCTCAGGAGTGGCAGCTAGAGCCAGACAGGACTCTCCAGAGCATCTCACATGGCTCCAGATCCCCACACTTAAGCACCTGAATTGAGCCTATAGTCAGCAGAGTCAGTGAAGCAATTGAGTTCTCCTTTGCAGATGCAGTGAAAGTTCATGCTGTCACTAGCCAGCTTGAGTAGAGTCATGGGCTCCCAGACTTCCCTCAGCTGCTGTTTGCACCTCTTCACTACACTTGTCTCATGGGCTGCAGGGCTCAGATACGATCAGCTTCTGCACCCATCCCCAGCGCAGGGTCTTCCAACGCTATTGCACACTCGTCCCTCCACTCTCTAGTCCCTGCAGGCAGAACAGAAGTCTTCTCAGTGTTTCACCTTTCATATCTGGAGGCTGAAGACACTATTGCCTTCATTTCATGTCTGGAGGGACAAACACCATCCCAGTATCAGGAACATTGATCACTGTGGTGTGTTTTTCAGGCTCAGCTGTTCATCTGCGTAGGCACAGGGCTGGGCTGCAGTGCCTGACGTCTGCTCAGCGCTTGCAGCGTCTGGACTAAGAGGCAGCAGATATGGGTGAGAGCTTTGGCAACACTTCACTTTGTGTTCTGTTGCTCAGAGATAGAAGACAGTCTGTTATCTTGCATTTCCACCAGGGACTGAGTGATTAATTTCAAGAGTTAGTGGTGTTCCAGGCACTGAGAAGTAGGTAAATGCTGAATGTCCCAGATTAGAAGAGGGTAAACCCTGTCAACAGATATACCTACTCACCACTCGGTACTTTTGCTGGAGCAAATGGGTTTTTGGGATGACAGGACATGACCAGTCCCCCAGCTATCTCTCTACCCCACCCCATTCTTGCGCATTACAGCCACACTACATACGACGAGGGTCACAGGACTCAGAGACACATTTCCCCCCCCTCAGAGCTGGTTAGGTAGGAGCACACTGGCAGTTCTTATGTCTCAGGGCTTATATTTGGATCTCATGTCTTTTATCTGGACTGCAGCTCTGCAGCAGCCACCAGAGTACCACCAGCTACAAAGTCTGGCATCACTGACCCACACAGGTCCTGTTGAGCCAGCTCTGGGCTGGGCACTTGGACTTAGATGCAGATGAGCTGCGTCGCGGTGCTTTAATTAAAAGATTTCAAGCAAACAAGAAAAAGAAGTCAAAGACACTTTCATCTGAGACAATCAAAGCTCAGAGGAGCGGGGGACATTTTGTAGAAGGTTTCTCAGGTCCCACGGAAGACGTTTCAGCCAGTTGCAGGCCAGCATCAGCAAAAAGTAGAAAGTAAGGGAATATCCAGGGAAGTGGGGGTGGGGACTAGAAGGAGATGTATATGGGAACTATGCAAATTCCCTACGAGGAGCTAAGGTAATTTATGATCCTCCAACCAATAAAATCACCATCTCAGGCAGCACGTTTCTTGCTGTACTTCCAGAGGTGTATCCTTGTTGGCAGTCTTTAGCCAGAGAGCTTGTTCTCCTTGTTGTCCTCCTCCCATTTAATTATTTCTTTTTCACCCACCTCCTTTGTCAGGTTCTCAGCCCCAGCTGGACAGGTTCTACTGGGTAAGTGCGTTGTTAATAGCTGTCGTATAGGCATCGAAGAACAATCCAGGGTTAACTAAACTTTGCCTCCTAGAGCAGTTAAACATGAAGGCTGCAAGACTGTTTATAATGTCCTCTGCCACTCCCCATCATTTCTCTGGGCAAAGGGAAGAGGTGCCGCAGCTGGTGGGGCAAGAGCTCAACCAGTTTGTCCCCCAACAGGGCTCTAAGGGAAGATTTTCCTTCTTCAACTATAAATGCCACTAAGCGTGTAAAGAAGTAGATAAAAGAGTAGAATTTGTTGCTGTACAGCATGAAGTCTCCATTGCCCTTCGCTGACACTCTGCCAGGGCATTTAGCAGTGTTGCGGCTTGGTACGACAAGTATGGAAGAGAGCACCAGCAGGGCAGAGAGAGGACTGGCCCTTCTCACTGAAAGGAGCACTTCAGGTAGTGAACCCCTACAAAACACTAATGTTCGTTCCCACAGGATGCCTCCAGGGTCAAAAGTAGGAATGGATCAAAAAAAGACCTCAGGGCAAATGTATTCAGGAGTGGTTATGAATTTCCATGTTCTTGATGCCACCTCCAGCTAAGAAAGGGCCTGTTGTGCAGTTCACTAGACATGGAGAAGGTACAACAAAGGAAAGGATCACACCACACTTGTCCTACCTTCTAGGCTTTTCCACCACAGCACTGGGACCTGGAAGAGGTGGCCCACTGTGACTGCACCAGGCTGCAGGAGCTGGAGGTGAGATCTTATGTCTTGCGTGCACCCTCCAAACCCAGGGCAGTGATGGGGAGGTTAGCATGCCAGAGCTGCAGCCAGCAGGCACAGACAGCTTAGGCACCAAGGGGAAAGCTGAGGGTGAGAGAGGAGAAACTGCAGCAGCTGAAGGGCAGCCACCTCCTCCCACACAGGAAAGAGGATGGGGGGGAGGCTGTGCTCCAAGGCAGGCTCCCCGGAAAGAAGCACTGTTTTAGGAAGGCACCAAAATTCCCAGTGCGACCAAGGAGTGATGCGGGGTTAGAAGACACCAGACGACAATTTCGATTCCCACATCACTTGCACTCAGGTTTACCGGGATGCTTTGCACGAGTGCAGGTACCCACTCAGCGGGATTTGCAAACACATCTAAAGGGACAGGGCCACATTCCGATGGGCTCCACAGGTGCAGAAATCCGTTTGGTGGTGTCTTCCACTTGCTTCCCCATAGGTATTGCACTGGGTACCTTTCCTGGTAAGGGAAAGGATCCAAAATTGGCTCTGTCTTCCCATCATGTTGATGTAAGTTTTTAGTAAGTGTTGTTTATGTTGGACTTCATAACCTGCACAATTCCATCTCATGAAGTTTCTCGGGTGTCTGTATATCTTGTTCAATGCCTGTTCTGTGCAGCTAGTTTTACTTCCAAAATACCAGACACCTCTGTGCACCTACCATTTGTGGAAAAAGAACCCAAACAAACAAACAGAAAAAAAAAAAAACCCAAGGGATACAGGTACTGCAGGGCTGCCCGAAACTATGGTAAATACGGGATCAAGGGTTTCATTCAGTGGTGCAGCAGCCCTTGGCTCGGATGTGTTTTGGTAGCGCATCGGCAGAGACCTATCCAAACGTGAAAGCAGACTTAGAGCCGTTCATGCAGTCTGTGCTGTTTCATTTGCAGGGGGAGGGCTTTAATGGTAGTGGAGGAGTTTTAGGAACAACAAATCAAGACCAAATTTTTAGCCCTGAGCTTGTTACACAGTTTAACAAGGAAATGCCAATTTTCATCCCTTCTTTAGGCCGCTGTTAGAGGACTGGAGAAAAACCCTGAATAGTCACCCCAGCTTTGCAAACAAAATAATATCTTGAAATCTTTCTGGACTAAAGTTTGAATCCACTTCTGCACTCTAATTTGATAAATACAAGCCACACAATAAAACTGTGCTGGCAGAATACTTCACCTGTTGCTTTATGGATAGAAATGTTGCCCTTCATAGTGATTGAGTCTTTCTCTCTGTGGCTTTCACACCTGTATCCTATTGACTTTTGCTTTTTCCAGCATGGCTTTTTTGTTACTATTTTATGGCTAGACGTGAAAATATTTTCAATCTGATAAGCTCATTTGTCTATATAATCATTCTCTGGCCCCCTTGAGTGAGATGGTTGTGATCACCTCTCCAGCCAAATTAACCTTTTTCAGCAGGGACAAGCCACATGACAGCAGCTGGGTTGCAGACACATTTGCCTGGAGTTTATGTCCTCCTCACATGCATACTCTGCACCCAGAGAAACCCTCATCCGGGACAGTGTTCCTCAGCTGGATCTTGAATGGGGAAGTGCGAAGAGGAACCTCCCACTCAACAAGAGGTTTGTGGTGCCAGGAAGGATTTTGATCATTCTTTACACAGTGAATAATAAACAAGGTGTTTTAATTAGAATCTCAGAATAATTTAGGTTGCATAAGACCTTTAATATCATCGAGTCCAAAACACAGGCGTCCAAGGCTTCTGCAAGGCTACAGAGGCTCCTAAAGACCTGAATGCCCACAAACTCAAAGGCCCTCGAGACACCAAGACTGTGGGCATGCTGGAATTTGGCAGTGGGCTAGGACTTCTTTCTGCCTTTAGATATACAATGAGGGCAAAATCCTTGGCTGCACAGGAAAGCTGGGAGTTCAAGCATAACCTGAGCATGCAGAACTACCAAGGACTTACAGGAGGCAGCATGGAATACAACAGCCTTCATAGAGCAGTCTTTGGTGATGTTGCTCCTCAGTAGAGCCCATCCCTCACCTAATTTCTAGGAAGACAGGTAAACACCTATTCTCCTCCTCTTCTTTGGCCTGTCCTGGGGTAAAGCTCTTGCAGTCGCTTCCAGGTTTCTCACCTGTAATGACCTTGGCCCTGTCCCCTTTTCCCAGAGAGCTGCCAGATGGCTCTTTTTGATGGAAAAGAATGTCATGAACCAAAGTGAAAGTGACTGGTAGAAAGGAAGAGAGCAAGTGGCTGATGTGTCATTGCTGATCTCCTTTGGGCACATGTGGAAACCTGCTCCAGTGCAGCCCCACCAGACCTGCTAGGAGGTGGTCAGCCAAGTGCCAACCAGCTCCTGCACCCCCAGCACCAACCACTGGCAGACAGAGAGCTGAAACTCACTTTGGGACAGAAAAGCTGCAGAAAGAGAGGCTGTATTATTACCCTGTCCACATTGCAGTGCCCAGCACCATTGGCCCTCCAATTCATGATGCCACCTTGCTCCCATGAGGTGAAACAGAGCGGGGTCTGTAGGAGATTAGCACTGCTGGTGCCATTTCATGCATGGACAAAGCAAACAGAGCTGGAAGACCCTCTCAAGGCATGTATCTCAAGGCAGTACGAGAATGGGGAACAAAAGGCATATTTCCCTAGGGCACAGCTGATGTTCCACTGTGTTACAGCACTTGCAGCGAAGAGCTTAGACCCATTGAGACTCAAGAGAAACTGAATACTTGGCCACTTTCAGCCTGCCTTATGAATTTAATAGGTTTTTAAAGTCATAAGGGACAATTCCTGTCAACCTGACCTCTTGTAATATAGAGGTCTGGGAATTTCCTCCAGCGGGACTTGCTTTTATGAGTACAGCTTGCGGTTTAACTGAGAGACCTTTTTGCAAGACAAGTCTTGATTTGAAAAGCTCACACAATACAAAATCCACAACATCTTTTAACATTTTGTTCCAGCAACAAATTACTCTCACTGTCAAGCATGAATAGTTTAAATCGTAGATTTATTTCTTCCTGCAAACTAAGTATATTTCAACAGCTTGACAGCTGGAATTCATCTGACCTAAAACCCGGATAACTATATTTGGCCAGATGAGTCTTACCTCTCCAGTGACTCCAAAAGCAAGGCATTAAATACAAGATGATTCATTGCCTTTGAAATTTAATTATAGAGAAAAAGAAAAAAAAATCTTCTAGTTTGCATGGGCCTGCCAGATGAATATTCCCAGAAGCTCTCTCAAGACAGCTACATTGAAAGCAAACAGAACTGCAACTTGCGGCAATTTAAGAGTGCCTGCTGCCAGGGAAAATGCCATCTGCAGTTAACTCCATCTTTGCCTCACCATACTTTAATAAAACTTCTAAAGCTCTTTAAATCCGGCATATCAAACTGTCCTGTGCACTGCTATCCTTACATAGTTAGCAAAAAGCTGCCCACACCATCTCACATGGGCCAGACCCTTCTGGAAGGTAAGGCTAAGTTCTCCAGACCTCCCCCTCCGCCAATGGCAGGCTGACCCTGCTGCTTTCCACACAGTAATGGATTTACTCAGCAGTGTTTGGTGCTTCTGCAACAGATTCCAGAAAAGCTCAAGCTTCACACAGTGGGGATATGGTTAAGACAAAAATTCTGACCTGAAACTGGTATTTTATTGCAGTTTTAATAAGGGTAATAACATACAACCATTAGGCACAGGTAAGGCAAGGGTACATTCCAGATGGAAGCAGGAGGAAATCCACCAAAAAAAAAATAAAAAAGAAAGAAAATGCACAAACAAAAAGCCCAATCCCACACCTTGAATCAAAAGTCATCAGGTTTGTAATAAGAATTTTAATACATTGGTCAAGTCACTTGAAGATACTACATGGTAGAAGAGTAGAAAAAGGACTGACAGTCCAGAAGGGAAATAGGAATTGACCTCTACAGCTATGTTAGATGATCACAGTAATACACAATATTTCTACATAGTTTTTGAGGGATAAACTTTCAAGGTAGGAATGGAATAAAGCAGCATACAGACTGCAGATAGAGCATACCAAACAAACTTTGTAACCTGCTTACTTAAATCCATTTGCTTTCTAGTTGGTGAATTGCAGGAAAAGACATTCATCCAGACTTCACTGAATTGTTTAGTATGGCACCATATCGGAAGCTGTGAGTTATTTTAAGGCAGTACAACTAATACAGGAAAAATACAGCAGGACACAAATCAACCAAAGAGTAACAATAATTGTATTTACAGAGAACACAGGTTGGAAGAAAGCTGTGTAATTCTGAAAGCACTAGGTTCAGATCTGTAATACTTTTTCTTGCATGGCATAGCTAATAAAATGTGACAAGTGAAATATGCTGGGTGATGCTAGACAGTATGTGGAATGCAGAGTAGGATTGCATACTCAGAAGAACTGCATTAATTGAAAGAATAGTAAGAGAAGTCAAATTGTATGAAGGGCAAGGGACAAATGCTGACCTCTTGTTCCTTTTGCCTGAAGAATAAGATGCCCAACAGCAGGACATCCCCACCCAGTACCCTATACTTTGGCCTTTGTACTGAGGACAGGCATCCTGTCTCCTCCCACCTGCCCCAAAAAAGCCCAGCTCCAAATAGACAAGAATAAGACATAAATGGAGCATGTAAATGTATTGCCTTGAAAGGTTCATTCCATTTTGCTCTTGCAGGCTGAAGAGGAAAAGAGCTTGAGGAACTATTGCTATAGATTACTTCCTTTCCATGGCAAAGTTTACTGACAGCTGCTTAAAAATACAACCAACACAAGCATTTACAGTGTGGGTATTGACATTTTATTTTTTAAAAAGGCAAAAAAAGAATACATTATTTTACTGACTGGAAATGTATACAAAGTTACATATTTCAAGGAATTCACACATTAAAGAAACAGACTTTGAAAAGAGTTTCTCAGACGCAGTGACATGGGACCTACAAATTCTATCACAACCAATACTGCTTGTTTCAAAAATTCTGTAATAATTGGCATTGGGAGAGCCACAGATTCCCTGAGATGCCAGCACTGTTCTTATAGCAGGTGCCTGACTTCAGTCCCTCAGCTATGAGTACCAGGGATACTGCAGTAATTCTGCAAGGATGCTTCAACAACACAGTGCCAAAGTCTAAGGCCACCACAGGAAAATCCAGCAGTATCTCGAAGCTGTCAGAGAATAGGCAGTTCCCACACATCTTACAATTAACTGATCCCCATAATTGTATTTAGTAACAGCTTTAATGAGTATATTGATATATATATCTATTTTTTAAAAAACACTATTATGAAATTTACATGAACACACACAACATCAGCAATGCCACGTTTCCAGTGGAACCTGGCTACTAGCTGCTGGCAGTTTATATACAAAGCTGATTAGAAAGGCTTCTATAGGGACCCAAGCTTTCTTTCCAGGTTAACCCCTAGCTAGAAAAAGGATTTCCTGTGTGTTATCTTCTAGGAGTGGGCAATATTAAAAATTGTGATTAGAACATCAGGATGCAGTGGTTTGTAAACACTTTGTATTTAATATTAAATTAGGATCCAGTGCATTCTCACTCTCTACTCTGATGTCATGGATCAACTCATTGATACAACATTCTGGAAATTCATGGGAAATAAAGTCTGGCCAGTGAACATCCTTTAGACAAGTTCATTCCTGGTGCCAAGTCATTGACTTCAGAGCAACACCAAGCATTAATTTGATCCATAGTAGAACCAGAGTTATTTTTTCTGGAATGTAGGAGTTTCCATTTCATGTTAGCAAAACAATTTAAGTTTTGCCTGATCCCCACTCTGCAGATGGGCACTCAGGTCTGGAGGAAAGCAGTTTGCCAAGCTCATAGGCAAGGCCAACAGCAGAGCCCAAAAGAGCTCCAGAATCCTGAGCAACTGGCCCATGTTGGAGGTGTTGGACAGCAATGTCCAATTCTCTCCAGCCTCCTACAGTCCTCAATCCCCTTCTACTATGGAAAGATTACATGATATTGCATTTGGGGAAAGGCTCACAGGAAAATGCCTAAAGCAGATGCATTTGGGATACAGAACAAAAAAAAAAGCAAGCTAGAATATCTCAAGACACGAAAAAAAATCCCTTCCTGTTGTTCTTGAAGCTCTTAACTCCTTCCTCATCTTTGCCAGCTGCAGTCCTGAGTAATGAAAGTCTGCCAGATCTGTGTGGCATCTTCCTTAGACCCTTTCCTTGTGCTTCACATTAGCCAGTTTGACTGTTTCCTGCTCAGAGGCAGGTGGAGAAGGCTCATCATGACATCCAATCATCAGCTGATAGACCATCACTCCTGCAATGGCCCCAAGGAAAGGAGCAACAATTGGAACCCACCACCACTGTTTACCAGTCCTGAAAAACAGAAAGAAAATGGACAAGGTAAGAACTGCAGTCTAGGCATTAGGATATTCATGTTTGGATCTGGAACAATGCAAAGTCTGGCCTTGTCCAAGCATCACCATCAGCTTGCAAAAGGCAGGAGCACCCGCATGTTCACAGCAATTTCCAAGGCAGATGTTGCCTCCCACTGCATGTTCAGGTGACAAGCAGTTCAGTGTCTCTTCACTAGGAAAGTAGGTAAGCATTTGCAGTGCCTGAACCACGCACATTCATTTCCCTCCCACTGCTTGCAGGAATGCATCCCTTAACAGCTCATAGTCTGTACTGCTCACGGCTTTCTTAATTTTCTCCAGCAACAACAAAATCCAAGTATAACAAATGACCTACATTTTCTACCGCTAAAAAAATCAGGATGGGCTCACGTGCAAGGTGCACCTGAACTTCTCATGGATGCTTCTAGATTTCCTTCCTGATAGCAGAGTTAGGTCATTTGCTCTCACTGCTGGAAACTGACAAGCCTCTACAATTACTTTAGAAGTCAGAGTAAACAGTGTCTTTTAAAAATGTTTATAAAACCCAAAGATACCTCATGGATGCTAAAACTCTTCATGATGCTGGAACTACCACCTACTTAGACTTGTAATTTTTTTCCCCTTAATGCATAAGGTTTTCATTAGCAAGCACTTACCAGAACACTTCAGTGCCCCAGCCAGCGATAGCTGTGAAGAGACGAGGCCCAAAGTCCCTGGCAGGGTTGACAGCATAGCCAGAGTTGAAGCCCATGGAGGTTCCAATAACAAGGACAACAAAGCCAACTGTGAAAGCCTCCAGCCCCGTGGGGACAGGGTTGTTGAAGGGATCGACAATAGCCAAGACACACACAATCAGGGAGGCTGTGCCAATGAACTGGAGAGGGAGGGGGAAGAAGAAAAACTTAGTCCAGATTAATCTTTTAATCAAATTATTTAACTCATCTGAAGTCCCATGTATTTAGGACTCATTCTCTAAACTGAAAGAGCTGCACTAAGTCGTACCATCAGACCACAGTAAACTGAGTACCCATGGGAATGGGAGAGTAGAATGTACCTCTCTTGGCAGCCCACAGGCTCAGTCAAGCCCACGTTTTTTTCCCTGCACACAGAAGAGCCATGAATAACCATCTGAGCACCCAGAAAAGCTGAAGGCATATTCCTGAACATGCTTCCAACCTGCCACAGCTGGGTGGCTGCTGTCCCTTTGTGGCTTTAAGGAGAGAGTCATCTGCAACACCAACCACCAACCCACACTGAGCTGACCTCTGGGTTGTGCAACAGCCACAGTAGAACAGTGGGAGTGAGAAAGCCATCTTTCCTCATGCTATGGCTCTTCAGGAACTGACACCAAGTGGTATCCTTTCCTCTGGTATCCTTGCCAGTCTTGTGTGACTGGTTAATGCCCTTAACACAAGCCTTCTTGCTGTAAAGGTGTTTTTGGTCTCTGCTCTTCCTGTGAGCTAGTGAGATACCTGTGTCAGCTCTAAAAAAAACTTTCTAGATGTATTGTCTTTAAATTTCAATTCATTCTCTAGCTAAAGGAGAGGCCCAGAACCACCCCAAAAGATTCCTTTTCATATGCACCTTCATCCTCCTAGCACCCTCCTACCTGGTCAAAGAATCCATTCACAACATTCAGATGCTGAGATGGGTAGGTGGCAAAGATACCAGCAGTGCCATTCTGTCCGGTTACATACAGCTGGTTGCTGCCAAAAGCCCAGATGGCATCTGGGGGTGGGGGGAGAAGAAAAAAGAAAGGTAGAGAAGTCAGTCATTTTCTAACATGCAGAAAATGGAAGACAACTAAAATGTAGGTTCCACAAAGCCAAGAATATTGAGCTGGAATTCCCTGAGCACTCCATTGATTTGTGTTGCAAAACCAGTTGCTGTAGAGCACTCATTTGGAAAACTTTGGGTATGATCCACCACAGCAGTTTACCAGTCAGAATCAGATGCAGATGGTCTGGGTTCCTAATATTTCTTGTTTGCCAGCCACCAGGAAAGATTTAGAGCCAAAAAGTAAACATTAAGCTGACTCCAAATCTCTCCCCAAAGGTACCCAGATGCTTGTGGTACCAGTCTTGATGTCAAGACATCAGATTTCTGTGGATCTGATCTGCAGCAAACAGGATTTACGCTGATCTCAGTTTCCTCTAAGCCAATAATTAGTTTCACCTCTCAGGGTTGTTTCATAGAGCAGTCAGCCCCTTGCCTACCACTATGTAGACACTGGATAACTAACTAGGTGGGCTGTGCAGGTTCTCTCCACAGTTAGTGAGGAGAAAAGCATAGACATTTTCTGAAGATAGCTTTTCCATGGTGTAGGCAACTAAGATAGGATTAACTCTTCTGAAGAGGAGACTTCAGCCCATGAATTAGAAAGGTAACTGGTATTGAGCTGGAGTCCTCATGTTTACAGAGATGAACGTAAGTCCCCCTGCTTCTTTCTGAAGTGAAAAGAAGTTGGTGCTAATGCTGGGGTGACAGTTTTCTCCCTTTGGGTGGAAGCTATAGTGACCCAGATGTTCTGCTCAGCTACAGGGAACATCGCTCAAATTGCCAGAAACAGACATCAGGAGGCAAACTCTGAGTCAAAATATCAACCTTGATATTTGAGGAAGAGCAATTTCCAGCACAAAGAGTCTATTCTTGCCCATGGAATATTGCCCTATCATTAGGAACAACTCAGGAGAAATGGATGCATGACGAACTGGATTTTTAGGATGCTTTCTAAGGTACATAATCACCCTGACAAGGGCAGCAAAAACTTCTAGAAGTCCCATTGTCTAGAACGTAACACAAGACCATGCAGAAGACATCCATGGTTTTTTTTAAACCAAGGAGGATAAAAGAGATCTGTAATGATGTACAGATATAAAATCTCCATTACTACTAGTGTTTATCAGCATTTATGAAAGATCTGTTTGAATCCAGATAATACCTACAAGAGGGACCATCCAGTGGTCCATGTTACAGTGATGATTACTCAAGGACAAAGACTCACACATTGACAGTGCTGGTTGGCCTTCAGATTGATTTGAACCAATCATCATCATCATAAGAACAGGAAAGCACTCCCAGAAATACAGTAAGTAGGTTTCTCACATCTCTGCTCTGCAAGAAAATGCTTCGCTCTGATCTGGGAACTAGCCCCTCTGCAGTGAGTCACTAAGAGCATCCATCTCACCCCAACAAACACAGAACGTTTCTGCACTTACCATAGTACAGCCCAAAAACTATGCCAGCTCCCAGGAAAGCCCCCAGGGTTTGGGCCAGTGCATAAATTGGTAGCTTGATCCAGGGCTCCCGGGCCAAGAAGCACATGGCAAAAGTGACAGCTGGGTTCAGATGTCCACCTGCAGAGAAGCAGGTGGTTATTGCACTTTTACAGGTAGAATTTGGGTCCCAGAGATGATCGAAGGAACACTGGTTTCCATAACAGTGCCACATAGGAAAAGCACAGCCATCTAGGCCTATACGACAATAGTTACAAGTGAAATCCAGCCCACGTGGAGCCACTACATACCTGATACCTGTCCTGCGATCAAAATGCCGAGCGTCACAGCAAAGCCAAAGGCCAGGTTAACAGTCAGGAAACCTCCATGAGTCCCTCTGCTGAGCACAATCTGCGCAACGGAGCCACATCCAAACAGCTAGGAGGAGGAGAAGAGATTGAAATTACCTTCTCTGTTCCACAGCTGGGCCAGTTGCTGACCAGCACCTGTAACCGCTCCACTTACAAGTGCATGCACCATCACAAACCAACCATGACTTCAAGCCTTCAAAGCTTCAACCTTCAGTTGAAGTATCTAGGTGTTAGTTATCTCCAGGGAGAGCAGGGAAGGAGAGAGGATGTGCGAGAAGCCTATGTGCTGGCAGGAGGAATCAAACGAGGACCAAAAATCAAAACCAAGATCAGACCACAGTTCACATCCCCAGGAGACTGGAAGTCTTGGTCCAACCATCTAATTTTTGGATAGTAGGTGAGAAGAATCAGCCAGACAGCACTTCGGACTGCGGTATTTACAGTGCAACTGTTCAGATGAGGGATCCGGGTACCTTATTTTTAAAAAGGCTAATTGCTTGATACAGTAGAACATAGATTAGCAAGAGACAATTTTGCTAATGCCTGGAAATACAGACATGACTGAAGGTCATATACAGCCTAACATTCATGGAGTCCTCTTTCAAGTGGCACTGGCTAAGAGCAAGTGATCGGGGCTGCCTTCTTGAGCTGAGGTACCTGCAGTTGTCACAGCCCAAGGTATGCTCTCTGCTGTGGGCACTTGGTGCATGGATCACACCATCCCAAGCAAGCCATATACTTCCTACAGCAAAACCAAGAAAGGATCAGGGCAACACAGCTGGCCTGTCTCTGCAGCACCAACATTGCACAGGCACCAACAAGAAAAGTCCATGTAACACAGACAGTCTGCCACCAGTACAGTCAGATGCTTGGACTTCTGCCAAAGACCAGAGATGCACCGAGCACTTTGGGGATGAGAATTGTTTCTGCTGGGTGATAAGGGGTGCTTCCTAGTAGCTAAGGGAGATATGTACTCTTGCCCTAAGACTGTTGCTCCAAACAGGCGATCTTTCTCTTCCTAACCACATCCAAAAGCCATCCTTCCTATGCTCACCCTTAACAACACAGACCAGTTTTCCTTGGTAGTTCAGTTCATCACTCATCCAGCTGGAGGCTTTCTGTCTGCCCAAGTCTCTCTACTACCCACTATGTAATTTAAGGATCCCTAATCCTACTTATCTGTATGCTTTTATCTTCCACTGACTCTGCCTGAACTGATTCTTGGTGTATACCAGGGATTATCACATCAGCAGGTACTGAGACCATGCTTAAACTAGGACAGGGATTACAGCTTGCTCCCGAGATCCTCAAATGTAGGGATCAAGGCTTGTCTTATTTCTACTAACCACATGCCCATATCTACACACTCATCAAATCTTTATGGTTCCATGAACTCCATCATCCCAAAATTACTTAATTGCCACAGAAGCAGTATCTGCTCTTGGGGGATAAGCCACCAAGTAGGCACCAGGAGTGGCTCTCTTCACCTCTCCTGCCAGTACTGGACATGCCCATTGCACAACGCACAATCCAGATTAGGGGCAAAGCCAAAACACACCTAACTCATCCCCTCCTATCCCCTTGACAACAGACGGATTAATAAAGCAAACATTGCACTCAGCCTGCTGGGAAAGGAGCAGCCAGGTAGGCTTTCGGCTGAGTCACAAGGTGGACACTCTGTACACAGATGCCTCTTGACAAGGAGCCAGGTCCCCAACACAGGACCTTGTGCAGAAAGAACAAAGGAACCTGCAGAACTTGTTAGTTAATGAGAGGGGACATCCAGCACCACTTTCTACAGGGTGAAGTCAGAACAGCCCCTTCAATGTCCTAACCGTGAGCCGCTCAGCTGAGAAACCATGGCAGAGAAGGCACCCAAGCAAAGGCAAAAAAGATGGGTTTTCTTTATTGAGCAAACAGACCCATCATTCCAAGCTATGCCCAAACCACTGAGGGAAATACAGTTCCAACTGAGCAAACAAATACTGGCTAATGACTGAGGTGACATCTGTTGTTTCCCTTAACCCAGAAGGGCCCCAGCATGCTTTAGACACAGGTTTGGACAGAGTACTTGGCCATGGTGTTCACCTCTAATGCCACACAGCACATCAGTCTGACCAGGGAGAAGTGGGCCCCAAAAAAAGTTGTAATGGGCATCTGAGTTTGGCACGGTTGACCTCCGGTTCTTCCAATTGGTGAAGATCTTTGTGTTATTCACTCTGAAAGAACTGGCAGTTCTGCAAGTGGATAGTGGTTGGCTCTTTAGCCACATACCTTTTGGTTGCAGAAATCAGACTGAAGTTTCCTGCCCCCACCCCACTGTTCACCCACAAAGGGTGAACCTCTGAACCTGGAGGAAGGCCAGATTTGCATTTCTCAAGAGGTTGTTCCCCATCCTCCTCTCCCTCCATCCTACACCTGGCAATAGTTCTCCAGCTTTTCCTCTGAAGAAAGTCTATGGGCCGTGCAAAAACACCCTGGAGCCACTCCACAGGAGCGTTACAGTTATTTATCAGATGAGCCCTGAGCACTATTTGCCTTAATTCAGCATAACAGTAGAAAACTTGACCCTCAGCAGATAAAGAGTAAGGTGATATTTAGGGACAGGTTTGAACTTTGGTATGCATGTGTGCAATTCCATCCTGCACCAGTGGAGTCCACTAAACATGAATCATGTATTCTTATGCATGACAAATCTCTCCATGGCATTTGACTTTCAGGAACCAGTTCATATCATGCTTAACCATGCTTTTGTGGCAGGTGGCTTGACATTACACAGTTTTGTTGTGGTAGAGGCTATTACAATTATTAATCACACCATTTCCATTTCTGCTATTCGCTAGTTTTTCTTCCAATTCCTTCTCCCAGGCCATATGAGACAGGAGACCCTCAGCACATATTTTTAAAGTCTTCCTTTTCCAGTGCTCACAGAGAAGCATTTAGGAGCAGCTAGCATGAGTTAAAAGGCAAAGAAGGTCAAATAAAAGCAATTCAGCATTTATCCCAGTGGCTTTTAAGTCCATGCAATGGCTGTAAAAGTCCTTAGTCAATATTAAAGCACTATGGTCAGAGACAGGGGTGCACACCCAAAGCAGAAATGACCCCTCGCTCTTCGTTTTAATAGCCTGCCTACAACACTTTTTTTTTTTGTTAAAAAATGAAGCGTTATTGAAAGAACATCCCAGCCAACAGAAAGCCAGGTTAGCACTTCACATGGCAGCATGTGCATCAGCCAACTGTTATACCTCCATAATCCACTAGCCAAGTTCAAAAGCAGTTTTAAAGTGCTAATAAAATGATTGCAACAAAGCATTACTCTGATGTGATCAAAGCTACTCTCCTAGGAATCAAGGTCAACGCACTCATTAGCCAGGTTAATGGAAGCCTGTTCCCTAATTTCATCTTTCTGGCACTAGCAGATCTAATGGCTTTCCCTGCCAACAGGAAAGCTTCTCACTCCTCTTCCTTCTTAAGCTGATTGAATTCCTTGCACTGAAAAATAACAAAATCCACGTTCTGCAGGATCTGCAAGTTGAACTGGTTCAAGGGTGGAGGGGCTGACAAAATCCAAAGCCTGCACAAGGGAGCAAGCCCACAGCAGTACCAAGACCAGGAAAAGATATCAGGTAGCAGGGTGAAACTTCACACTTAGGGAAACCTTGAACTCCCTGTATCGAGGGCATGTTTGGAGACTGGCCATTTGGCTTTGGCACCTAAGGTAAAAAAACCCCGTCCCAATATCTGGAGACAAGAAGGCACCAGAGCTAGTCTAGCTGGCAGAAAAGGACCTTGGAGGACAAAAGTGTTGAAAAAGCTAATGAAGAAGTGAGGCCACCTGACTTTATAGGCACCTTGTGATAAGCAGCTCCATACATTAACTTAGAAGAAAGGTAGCACTCAGCACTCCCCTGCACAAGAGCCAGGTTTACTCCTTTGCTTGCCTCTCCCCTTGACTTTGCCAGTGCTCTTTCATGCCTTGAAGTGCAGCACAAGACGCCTGGATGCATTTGCTCTTGGACTTCAGAGAGACTGATCTCTAAATCAAGATGGGAAAGTTTTGCTGGCATAGCCCAGGAGAAGTGTTATTTACCTGAATTACAACCTTCCTCTTCAGCCAGCAAGTAAACCAGGGATTAGGCAAGGAGCCTGCTGTAAAACTACTGTAATCAGTTCAGTGGATGGGAAAGGCTGCTCAGATCTCACTGCCCTCTGGGTAGTGGGAAGATGCCAAAGGACAGTCAAACAACAGGTCTACTCTGAAGGAGAAGACCCTGAGATACTGATGGAAAGTTTTAAGTATTAGACACACAAAGGGACACCTCTCCATTTCATAGTGGAATTTAAGTCCCTCCAAGAAGGGGGGCTGCAAAGGAGAGAGATGGCAAAGGACTATCACTTTATAGCCAGCTCAAAACAACCTCCCAATTTCTCCTCTGCAGCTCAAAGCAAGAAGGGATTAAAGGCATTGTAAGTCTCCCCCATGGCCTTTTGCTGCCTTCCCCAAGGAGAAGGAATCAGCTGGGTAGTTCTGAAGACAGATCCATCTCCATTTCTATCTCTGTTCAAGCAGCATGCAGAGGTCTTCCTCAACTCCACTGCCTGTGCAGCAGGACAGCCTCCACCAGCCACAAAGGCAGTGCAAGGAGCACCATCATTCTTGGCTTTCCTCAAACCATCTGTTGAACAACCAGACTGGTCATCATTTACAATTTGCAAAGCAAGGAGAAATGTTAGACTCCACAGTCAGGCTTCTTGTCCAGCATGGCTGGAGCCAGCTTGGACCGAAGCAGTCCTAGAGGGAGGGAAGTGGCAGATGGTCTGTCATGTTATGGCTCCTTCGGCACCACATGCTGTCCCAGAGCCAGACAGGACTGCAGGACTCAAGAGATAAGAGGGTCTAAGAAAAGTTGTGCTGCACATACATCACGTGCTGCAACAACACTGCACAAAGCCGGGGAGACGAGCAGCGCTCAACATGCTTACAGCAAAGATTCCCAGCCCCTTTCTAATCCTGGCAAAGCATTAGCAAAGAAAAAAATTAAAAATAAGCAAATGAATAAATCACATTCTCCTGATACAACAAGCTGGGTTCTAGAAAATCAGCACAAATCAAACAGCAACTGTGGGAATTGCTGCGCCACCTCGGATGGTTGCGGGATGAGCAGCGACTTTAACTACCAACAGTTAAATGAGGCTCCCTTCACCTTGATCATCCCAGCCACTTTGCTATTTTGGTTTCTGTGGTCTGCAGCACACTCTCACCCCAGAAAGCTCCCAACTGGCCACAAAGTCAAAACAGCCCCAACTGAAAAGCAATTAGGAATTGTTTTGTTCTTTATTTGTTCCTCTACAGCAGTGAATCACACTTACTCCGTCTTGGAAATCAATTATAAACAGCAAGTTCCTTCTCCTGCAAATGTAAAAACCAAACAGAGCCAGCTTTGGTATTTGCAGCCAGCAGAGCAAGGCAAACAGATCAAGCCTTTAAGGGAGGCACAGAGGCTTGCCACTGGAAATCTGGCTTTAGTGAGTTGCTACAGTAATAACACAAACAGCAAGCAACTTGGAAAATGCCTTCAGCATTTGCATTACTTAACTATTGCCAGCAAGCGGTACTTCCGACGTAGGTATAAAGTTCAAACCCAAAGAATCACTCAGAAAGCGCATTTTGAAGGGGAAAATAGAAGTCATTTTAATTATCAGAGGAAAGGTAGAATCAGCATTACTCTTCTTGTAACAGTAAAGACGCTATCCACAGACTAAAACCATGTTGTGCAAGGTGCAATTCACAGCAACTGCAGCTTGCAAGTAGAGAGCACTTTACTTTTGTGCTGTTCAGGGCTTGGCTGCCTTAGCTGGATTTTTTTTCCTTATCTTAAAAAAAAGAGGCACTATTTTGTTTTAATGTTCATCTACATTTACAACCTTGTTTAAAAAAATAACAAAAATAAAATCAGGCACTATGTTAATTCTTACAGGGAAAGAGACTTTGCAGGGGTCTGAAATAGCTTTGCTTGAGACGAGTTTGAGTGTGCTGAAGTCATGCAAGTGAAAGGGAGGAGGGAAGAAGCCAAAGCTGTGCCAGTATCGACGGTGGGACAAGTTTAACATTACACAGTGAAATTTAAAGTAGGCTGCAAACTTCAAACAGTCTCACTCCCTTCAGCTCAGGAAATTTATTTCAGTGTGAACGATATCAAACCTTAAATCCATCCCTAAATATGTCTAGAACAGGACAATGTTACATTCAGTAAACTCTGTCTCCCATGAAGACACTTTCATGGATCCCAGGTCTTTCCTCAGGTCTTTTACTATCTGAACCCTATGACAGCTATTTACCAGGCTCAAATGCAGGTAAATGCATTCACACCTAGCTCAGCCTGCTGGCAGGATGGCAGCAGGGACTTTTGCAAGATACAGAATGAGGTATCCTCATAGCACTCTCCTGGGATTATCCAACTCAAACTACTACCCAGACTATCTAAAATGGCTAGAAAATTGACTTCAAATTCATTTCTGTTTCAGGTAGAGGATATAATAAAAGAATGCAAAAGAATAAGGGTGGTGGGGAGCAAAAAAAGAATCCTTAGTAAAATAAATAAAATTTGTAATCACCACTTGATTAACAGAAGAACAAACTAGGACAACTCCAAGGCTGAAATGTTCCCTCAGGGTCTGAGGCCACCCCAGCTCCTCTCTGCCCTGGAGAAGCAAGGCTGCAGGGAAAAGTAATCTCTTTTGTACCAGTTAATACAGTCAGAAGAAGGAATAATGTTTTTTGGATCATGAGCCCTTCCAAAAGCTCAGATCCACATGGATCCCTATTCTCCAGCCCTATTAACTTGGCTAGCAGGAGACATTATTCCTCCTTACAAGCTTTACCTTGCTTCAATCCTGAGACTAACTGCAGCAACATCAGTGATTCATAGACAGCACCTGTCTACCTGCTAACCACTTCCCTATCAGCTTCTACCCACCTTAATACCAAATAACCCTTCCCTGAAAAATCAAAAGGACTTGTTTGCAAATCACCAAGGCTGGGTCACTCTGATGGTAAAGCCATCACACCGCATGAAGCTGCTTTCTTATAAGAGTGGTAGTATTCTATAGGGACTCAGCTGAGCCCCCTAACCTCCCACAGAAGACCCAGTAGCCACCTCTTCTTCATTAAAAACGAATCTTAGTTATTAAAACATAAGAGAGTGTGTGTTGGTCCCTTTTCGTTGTCCCCAGGACCACACGCAGCTTCATCAAGTCTCCCTCTGCTTTCAGCTCCTCCAGATATTAGATTTCTCCCCAAACAGTCCTGTGTCAGTTGCAGAGAGGTGTAGACCTACAGTAACTCCACTGGAACCTATAGGATTGCTCTGGATTTACACCACTTCAGAGGAACTTTCACCTGCAGATACTCACTGCGCCAACACCAACTCATTTCTGCAGCAACGTCAAAGCACCAGACCCACGGCTCGTTGGGCAGTCCTGCATTTTCAGATGCAGGTGCTCAAAGACAGATATCCCTGTCCCAGTTTTGCTACACAAGTATTTGCTCCCCACTCCTCACACACAACCATACTAGCTGTTTGCATCTGCCTTTGGCTTTAAAGCAAGCCAGGGCTGCTCAAAATATCATCAGACTAAGTAACTTCTACAGACACCCACCCTGCTTTATTCCTTGTATCCCAACCCTTTGGAAACTGAGCGCTAAAACAGGGAAAAGAGTTTTGTTGCCATTCACCGCTCAAAAACACATCAACTGACAGCTCAGCGCTGTCACACACACAGCAAGCGCAAGCTCCCGATCAGCTGCTGGCACAGGCATCCACAGAGTCAGGCAGCCCCGCTGATAAGGCTGTGGAGAACCTTCAGCCCACAGAGAAAAAAACAGCAACAGTTTAAATTCTGGCTACTTCTTCTCCCATAGTATGCACATGGAAAACAAAGTGAGATGAGGAAAAATCTTTCACTTCCCCAGGTGATAACACTTGAAGTATTTCAGTGCCAAGAATATATTCCAAGAGCAGACAGAAAGGAAGTTTTGCGTGATCTCTAGCAAAACACTTGCTGCTCACACAGAGACTTTTTTTTGCCCTTTGCAGACACACAAAAGCCCACACACACCGGCCAAGCTCTGCATAGAGCTCTACCCTTTGCCAGCAACCCCAAAGCCCACCCTTTGGCAACTTGCATGACTTTTTTCCCTGCAGATCAAGACTTCTCTAGTCCCCACAGGACAGGTTGCACTAGAGCTGGGGTCATGCATGGTGCAAACTCTGGCAGCAGCACAGCCCCTTCACCAGGACAGTTTCCCCCCTACACCCAGGGGCTAGAGAGCATCCTCACACCACAGCATAGACTCACCACCAAGATCAGTGTCCCCAGGCACTCAGCCAGCGCTTGCCGGACCAATTTGTTTCTGATCCTCAGGTGGTCCTCAATAGCAGCAAGAATGTCCTTTTGCCTCCCCATCGTGGTAGAGCTGCCCTTCAAGTGGTGTCAGAGGAGAAAGCAGCAGCTGACAAAGCCTCAGCAAGGTTTCTTCCCTAGCAGAGCTGCCTTTGCTTATAAATAAGTTCAGCGATCCCTGACACACCTCCTGGGTAACCACACCCCTTCCACCCACTCTTCAAACCCAACTAATTTTTTTTTTCTCCTTTTCAGCGTGAGACAGAGCGGGTGGTTTCTTCATTTTCTTTATTGCTCGCACATGTGAGCAAATATTCAAGAGTTTCAGAAGAAGGAAGAGTTAAACATGGCAAAGATGTCCTGCCCAGACCCCTGCTGTTTTCATCACTTACCACCTAAAACACGGGGCCATGTCTGCCCCTCTCCAACTTCAGCTGAGGTTCTAAAAGCTAAATGCATGCACTAGTGTCTTAACCAATTTGTGTGATCATGGTACCCTGCTTTCAGCTCTTTCCCTCTCAAATTGCTGCAGGATGGCAAAGTGATGAGTGTTCCTGTGCTAATCCAGAGGCTGCAGGTGCTTTTGCAGCACAATCATGGTGCAGGAGGGTTTGATCCCCCACACCTGTACTGTGGGCTGAGGCCAAGGCACATTCTCACCCCAGCAATTACCCAGTTGAAACTGGTATCAGCAGACCAGACCTCTCTCCATGAAAAGCTGCACCTGGATCCAAGCACTTGTGTTTCATTACAGTTTGTCTCCCCTTCCCAGGGCTTTGGGATAGTATTTGCAGCCCAGTCCCCACGAAAGCTGTGAAGAAAAGCCATGAGAGATCCCCAGTGCAGAGGCAATCCTGAATATAGGACCTTGATGAGGAGGCCATTGGTTCACTCAGTCTCACAGGAACAAACACTTGCTGCCTCTTCATCCTCAGTAACACCCTGTATCACCCTGGGCCAATTCTACGGGAAAGCACGAGTGAAAGCTGTCTCAGTCCATACCATCTGGGGTGAGAGCTGCTAACAGAACGCATGCCACTGGTGGCATCTGGTTTCTGTTAAGTGAGTAGTAAAAATTCCCGGGGCTTTTTGACTCACTGGGACTTGACGCAGAGCAGGAGGGCTGAATTTGCAGGGCTGAAGGGGACCCCTTTCCTGGATTGGTTCCCCCGCCTCCACTGCAAAGCCACAGATGCCCAGCTTTTCCTCTTTGGCGTATTTAACTATCGACTTTCCTGTTGCAAAAGCAGAGCTTTTTAGTGCAGTGGTGAAAGGGCCTTTATTTCTTACAGAAACTGCAGCCAGCCCAAGGAGCAGTCAGGAATGTGGTTAAGAAAGCAATAACGTGTGAGGAATCAAATGCAGGAAAACACTCGGGTCCAAACATAATTACAAGGACTGGAAACCTTCCTCATTACTTTGGTCTCAGACCCGGTCTGGTATCACCAGCATCAATGGGGTCCACTGAACTACAGCCAGTGCTCCATCAGCCCCTTGCATGCTCGCTGCAGCTGGGGTTTGCAAACCAGCACTCAGGACGCCCGTTTTTTACCTTCTCTGCCTCTCTCCCCCCTTGCCCTCTTGCTGTGCACCACCCAAGCTGTGGAGGATCCACAGTCACTCCTCTGCCTCTCTTCCTCCTGCACTCCTCGCTCTGTCTTCTTCACTCTGTCTTGTGCTCCACTCTGTCCCTTTCACCCTGGCTTTGTATCAAAGACATCACAGTGAGAAATGAGGCTGTGATGGTTTTTTTCCCTTTTGGCAGTTCCTAAGCTAAGGTCTGTGGGCTGTTTTGCCATTTGCTGAACCACGGGTGTGCAGATGCTGTGTTCTGTGGTGTAGGTTTATTGAGATTTATTTAGACTGGGTCATGGATCCTGTTCCTTCCCTGCTGGTGAGGACAGAGCCAGACGACAAGAGAGACACAGCTGAGGAACAAGAGACATGGGGAGGGGTGACGTTCTCCAGGTAGGTAGTACAAGTCTCCTGTCTGCAGCATCCAAGCCCTTCTGGCTACAAGTTGAGGATACAGAAGTTTCCTCACAACTGATGAAGGGAGGGGAGATGTCTAGGTTCCCAGGTTGATGATAGCAGATGGTGGTAACACCAGCATCAAAGCTGGTGCATGGAAAAGTCTAGACAGATGCAAGCTTGAGAAGCCAGGGCAGGGTGGGTGCTCTGACACTGGCTCTGCAGCTGACTCACTGCCTGACCCTGAGCAAATCCTTCACCTTTCCACGCCTCAGCTTCTCCATCAGTAAATTGGAGAGAGTGACATCGGATTCCCTTCCTGGGGCGTTGTGAGGATGAATCATTGCAGCCCAAGATCCAGTGACTTAAAATGAGCAACAGGGACTTATGCAATTGCTTTCCCAACACCCAGCCATGTTTTTATCTAGGAAGGAGCTTGGGGAAGGGACAGTATTGCAACACTGGAAGAAGCGGAAGATCTTTTCAGCAGCAACAACTAATCAATGTGTGGGTAAAGGCTGAAAGGTCCCAGCTCTGGAGCTTCTCTGTGCCAAGGTAGGAATTGCCCTGCCACACCAATCAGTGGGACTCCAGGGATACATGATCTAAGCATGAAACAATTAAATATGTGCATCAGCAGCAACAATTTTCCAAACAACCCCACCTCGCCCAGTAACCGGTGCACAAGGTACTGGTACCCAGCCTCGTGCTCAGAAGAACTCCATGGGTCAGTAGAAGTAAACAAGGAAGGACGTAGCAGTAAGACTAACAACGTAGGCCCTCAGAGCTGCCAGTCTCTCTTAGTGTTGGGTGGACACAGCAAGATGTCCATGCCTTTAGCATTCCCTTGCATGGAATTCAAAGATGCTCTTTCACAGAACAAAGGCTTGAATTTCCAAAACTCTGTCACAAAAACTCATGCCTGACCTCCTGGTGGTAGTGCCAAAGCTACTGAAGCCCAAGCAAGGGGCTTCTGTTGACAATCATGGTGTGCTTCAAACACCAGGTGTCAAAGTGCCTAGAATGAACTACCCCTATCAGTCTGTGCAGTGTCAAAAAATGAAGGCCAGAGAGGGTGGGTGGGTGGATGGGGGCAATGTAACACTTTAATTTTCGGAAACTGCTGGTTGCCCAAAGGAAACTTTAAGAGAAAAAGGAAGCTCAGCTTAGCAGGGAAATCAGAGGCAACTTTTTTCTGTTGTGCTCCTTCCATAGATCTCAATCTTTTCTTCCAATATTGTCTAGGACCAACAAATATGGCAGTACCTAGGAATACGCCAAGCTTTGAACCCATGCCCTCTGACCCTGGTCCAACAGAGTACTTGTCTCTAACATTTGTCACTTTCTTATTCCTTTCATTTCTTTCCTGCAGAACCATGCACCATGACACAAGAAACTGGCTGTGCTCAGGCTATTATTTCTTGACAGGATCCAAAATTAACATCCAGGTTCCAAGCTTGCTGTCTGCATTTCAGCCTTGCTGCTTGGTTCCCTCCTGCATGTCTCTACTCGAGGGGAAAGACACAGGTGAAATTCTAAAGGAAGAACTGATCCTTGGCTGCTCCTCTTCAGCTGTTTTCCTATTGGCTGTAGTGACATAAAATAAACTGAGGCTCATGAACTCCTTGGCTTCTGCAGAGTGCTGAATCAGCCTCGAGCAATGTAATTTTTTCTATTAAAAGCCAAGTTTGAATAAGTAACCAGACTTTTCCTTAAGCAGCTGAATGGATAAACCTGGACTGATGGGTTCCCCATCTTCTCCAAATTAAATGGATTCACCCATTCCAGGATACATGGTGCAATCCAATAAGGAGAAAAGTGTGAATCACACAAATCTGTAATGATTCATTGCACTGATGGCTGGGTCACCTGGTACAAAAGTCGTTATGCTAAGAGAAGGCACAGGATCAAAGCATGACAGCATTGATCCTTGTGAAACCTCCTCTTGGAAGATACCTCTGACCATCTCCTTCCCATGATCTACTTGACAGAGCAATATGGTGACATGTTCAGAAGATTTCATTAAAAATAAAAATTATAGCTCTCCTAGCAAGTCAGGGTAGGAAGCAAGTGGGTAGGAAGTTTATAAGCTTTCTAAATTATTCTAGCTGGAGGGTTGAGTGCAGTGATTTCAACATCTTGCCTTGAGACTCCAGAAATGCAGAGCCAGGTGTTCATGTCATATCTGGGTCTGCTTAGCCCTCCACCTTGAGTTAGAAAACTGGAAAAATTCCTCCAGGGAACAGGGGTAGTCTACACAGCTGAGGACTGTTGATGGCATCTGTGTTTGGAGAAACTTAAGGTGAAACTGCAATCATAATTTAGATTCCTTGGACATATAAGAGAGGCCTGGAAGCTGGCAAACTGAATCTGGACTTTGAATTACAATATAGACATGGGAATAATATTTAAAATCCCTGAAAACTGCTCTTCATGAAGTCAACTGCTTAGGACGAAGTGGAGCAAAAGGTGACCCTGAACTGAGTCTATACCTCTTATTCAGAAGATCCATAGGGATGGATCCCCAGAGTAATGTTGGAGCGTGGGCCCATTGCCTGTTCCCACTGATGGTTCCTTGTCATGTCTGATTTCTTCCTCATCCTAAAGTTGGCCCTAGTTTATGGGAATAAACATCATTCATCACATGCCATTCCTGTAGAGAAGCCATTTTCCAGTATAAGCAGTTGCATACCAGAATAACAACTGTACACTGGAAAAGCACCAAATGCTCCAGAAGAAAGCTTTTTAATAACACATCTGAAAGCAAAGCTATTACAAACAGCTCTCCTGAAACAGGGTTTTGGCAGGAGCTTCTCCCATAAACTGCTCTGTGTAGACAGTCATTCTTCTGAGAACTACAGAGCCAGTCCTGACTTGGAGCCACTGCTGCTGCTGAGCACCACAGCAGGAGGGTTCAAAGACCCTGAAGGCAGAAGATGCAGAAATGGAGTGAAACTCCGCCAGCTCAACATGTGAGTCAGGAGCCACGACGAGAACTTTCCCTACCAGGTGAGGACATGTCCTGAAATGGAGAGTGTGCCTGCTCTCCAACCTAACCACAGATAGTCCCAGCACAGATGTCACCGGGCACAGAACCACTTTAAGAGCAAAAATCACCTAGATGTCATTTTAGATATCTACTCTATGTGATGACTTACGAAGCATCACTTTATTGGCTATAAAGGAAGCCTAAAACTAGCCCAGATGGAAACAGCTACGCATAGTCGGTGTAACTCACTCCCAGTCTCAAAGGAGGTGCAGACTGACAAAATGCAAAGGTATTTGTACCATAGAGGGGTGAGGTATTTGCAAGAGCAGTAGGGAAGTCTTAATACTGTTCCACAATTTGCAGCAGGGGCTCTCTCTACAATACCACATGAATTTCAGGTCACCCATGCTGAAGAAAGACATACTGAAACTGGAAGACGTGCAAAGAAGTATGAGAAGGACAAGCAGGTGAATGGAGTCCTTCCATTCCAGTATGGGCCAAAAATGCTCAAGTAAGGTAATGCAGCAAACCGAAGACCAAGTTGGGGCATACTGCTGTCAGTAAGTACATCAGGAAGCAAAAGAACTGTTTGTCTTGGCACAGGGCAACTAGGGATGAACGAACAGTGAATAATTTTAGTCTGGAGAGTAGCAACCACAGGAGAATGGATGTTCTGTAGATATTTTCCAGTTCCCGGAATATGTTTTCCTTTCCCAGGAGATGCAAGGGTAGAAAGTATAAAAGGGTTAAATCTGAAAGGAGGCATGCAGTTCCCTGAAGTAGTTAACTCTTCTTCCCGATTTCTGTACCCTGAGCCAGTTCTGTAGCCCCAAGTCTTTCTTTCCCTCATGTGGAAAGGAAGACTCCAAGGAAATTCCTAGTAACCTGCACCCTCAGAGAAGAGAATTGGGGTCCTGAACAGTAAAAGCTACTTTGGAGCAAACTACAGTCTCTGTCTCTTATGACTTCAGGTCTGCCAAAGGACTTTAACTACCAGGTCACCTGGATGCTCCCTAAATCCATCTCTGCAAATGCAAAGTGAGCTTGCCTACACTTGCTGCAAGTGGTAACAGAGTGTGCTGTCCTCTTCGGGACATTTGTTCCTTCAGCTGATTTTCAATCAGCCTGAATCCTGGGGGAATTTCCATACTGGCCTGTTTTTTTTTGCCCTGGGTAGTTCAAGTATTAAATATCATCCTTAAGCAAATAGGCATTAAAGAACTGCATTGTAATGGGCATTTCTGAGATTCCATAATTAAACAGGGATTTGGCATGGACAAGCCACCTGAGATGAGTGCCCGCGGCTGTGGAGATAACAGGGCTGTAAACAGAAGGGCTGGGCTGCGCAGTGGATGCAACATCCAAAGTCTGAAGAGATATAAGCACCCACTTCCCAAATCACCTGAAGAGTCCCCCTCCCAAAGAGAGGTAGAATGTCCTTCACCTGGCAGCTCCTGCACAGACAGACATCAGCAGGCATGGGACATCAGCTGGCTTTGTGCAATAGCTTTTAAACTGGTTATGGAGGCTTCAGTGAAGGCTTGATCTCATGGGTGGGGAAAAGCAAAGAACATCAATGGTGCTGTGATGAGAACCACTGTCATCCCCTCCCTCCTCTTGGATGGAGTTACATTGGTTGACTGACCCTGTGGCTGACCTGGAATACCCCAAGTGTAAAGAGCTAACATTTCCTTAGAAAAATGTCATGGCCTTTTTTGCTTTTCCTGCCCAGAAGGAAGAAAAAGGGGGATTTACACACTGAAGGCCATAAGAAGAGTCAGTAAAAGTAGATGACAAAATAGGATGTAGGAGATGTTCAGAATTTCAGTCCTAAACTAGGAGCACAGAAAATGGGCTAATCCTGTGGCCAGGAATGCATCCATTAGTTCCCATGTGGGGACAGAGGAAATCCAAGCCCCAGTTTTCTTCATGACCCAAGGCATGGATGGATTTTATCTTGAGAACAGGCTGTGCAATCAAAGTGGTTTGTGGAAGCAGAGGGGTGGGCAGGGCAGAGGAAATACCTCCCCAGACAGACAGCCAAACTCAGACCTCCCTGGTCTCCCCGTACCCCGTACCCCGTGCCCCATCTGAGGGCAGGGCTGGGAGTAGAGAACTGCCGGCTCAGAAGGCACAGGAGATGACTGCCCCAGCACAGGACAGGGGTCCGGGGATCAGAAGTTAGCAGATGGGAAGAGACGCTTTCCCGTTGAGTCACCAGTGCATTTGTAGTCAGCAATGGCAGCATCTTCCAGTTCCAGCTGCCTCCTCCTGGGGTCAGACACCCCTTTTCACTTAGGCAAGGAACACCACAGCCCTACTGGCTGCCAGCACCCAGTGAGGGCAGGATGAGACCTGAAAGCAGTACCAGGTGGAGGCAAGCATGGAGTGTACGAAAGGGACAAACAAGGGGTCCTCTCCCTCCACCCACAGAAAGCCCTTACATCTCTCTCTGCTCTGGCATGTAGAGGGGATGGATCCCATCGTCCTTGCAGCCGCACATCTCCCAGGTCCAGACCTATTGGCAAATCTCAGTAGCGGTGTTCCATCCCTACCACAACTCCTGTTCACTTCCAGACTGAGGAAGAAGGAGCAGTGGCAAGGTGATGACAGGAGCAGTGGGCCAGGGAGCTCAAAAACCACAGAGAGGAGGAGAGATTACCCTTCCCCAGGCTGACAGCAGCCCTGGGTCTCCCCATCACAGGCACTTTGCTGCACCGTGTGTTTTGTAGGGTGGTAGGAGCTGGGCAATGCTGCCATGGTGCCAAAATGCCCACCATGTAGCAAGGTATTGTGCCATACACACTGCTTGGGAAAATATTTCCCGGTGAAATCTGTCAAAGAAAGTCTGTTATGTGTGACTGGGGCTTCCCATGTGGGAGCTCTCCATCCTCTGGGGACAGGCAGCACCTCTCCTGCTTTGCCAGTTCACCTGCACATCACAGATTTATCTGTTCTTCAGCTCCAGGCTGGGGATATCAAACCCTCCAGACCCTACTGCGAGGCGCAGGTGATGGGTCTCTGACGACCACCCCCGTTCTCTGCACTCAGACATCACACTCATCCATCCTGCCGCCACATCCTGCAGGAAGCCCACAGAGACCTGAATCAGACCTGAGTTGGGCAACTGGAGTAAGCAAATTCAATACCTATTGCTGAACAGAGAGATAAGATCACTTACACTCATCCCACTTGTGGCTTGGGGAACATCTGTTGCAGGCACCCAGCTGGGGCACCCGCTCAGCCTTGCAAAACCCTTACAAAGAGGCACCGACCCTGGCTCCACACTTGCTCTCCCACCCCTCCCATAACGAATACACTCAGCTGACAGAAATGACAATGCACGGAAGGAGGGAGTAGGGCTTGGCATGGCCATCATGCTGCTCATTCACTCCTCCACCTGGCACGTCACGTCAGCAATGATGAGGGAAGGGTGGAGGGGAAGGGAAAACCTGGTGGGATACCCCAGTGTGGACCGCTGGGGAGGAATAAGACGTGCCAGTTGTTTGTGGGAGGTTTCCGTACAGGATGTGCCAAAGAAATCATGGGAAATCTGAACTCAAGGCTATTATTAACCTATATAAGAAACTTCTTGCCTTACTTCTCTTCTAGGAGAGAAAAGGTGTGTCGGAGGGGGAGGAGAGGCAGCAGTCTTCCTCAGGTGGGGCTGCCATCCCAGCACTTCTGAGATCCCCAAGGGGCAGGAGCTATGCCACTCGCACACTCACCGCTGGAACAGGCTGCTTTCCAGCATGAAGCAGAGCACCCTGCAGCTCTTCCAGTGGGCCATCAACGATGCCCTGTGGACTTGGCACCAAGGTGTAAGAGTGGTGGCTCAGCTCAGCAAGCCTGCAAGTACAAGCTGTCCACAGTCAGCTGATGTGGAGAGCCAGCTCATACGGAGATCCAGCAAACATTGCTCGATTTTCAGCCAAGAGCCATGGGCTCTGAGTAGCCCACAAGGATCCAGATCCAGGGCATGCAAGAAAGCAAATCTGTAGCAGAGGGAATCACCTTGGTAGTGGTGAGACCTGCTTCTGGGATTACAGCCCTTTGCTGCTGTGTCTGCTGTTGTTCCCAGGAGCAGCCACAGCAGCCCATCCTGGCTCCTTCAGAAATGGGCCAAGACTCTTTGTTGGTTTCTGTTAAGGGCCAAGAGGTCTGCAGCAGTGTGTACCCATGTACAACACATGCTGTCCATGCTAGAGAGGCGAGGTACCCCTCAGAACGGACATATCTTTCAGAAGAAAATCAAGCTGGGGGTAAAGACCCATGTCCTAGAGGTGGCACCAAGCCTTTACATCTGCGGTGTCCCAGGAGGGAGGTGCAGACATACACTCAGGCTAAACAGCCTGGTGAGTAACTTCAAGCTGGACCTCAGCAAGCCCTGCTGAAAGCAGCCCAGGAACCGGGACCAATTGCTAATACCTCTTCCCAAGGCCCCGTATCTAGAAAGGAATTAATTTTTACTCACTGAAATGGAGATTTGTCAGAGGCTGGGGAGGAACGCTACTCCCTTGACACCAGTCCTGATCGTTTTCTACTCATTGCCATTTACTGTAAGGTGCTTCGGAGAGGTTTCTGGAATGTGCAGTGCCCTGAGGATGGCTCTGGGCCATGAAACTCTAAACCAGCTTCTGGACCTCTGTGGTAAATCATCACATCTGTCATTATTACTTCCAGCTGCTGGAGCTCTTGAACTCAGGTTGCTGCTTTGTCATCACTATTGTTTTTGCCACTTGATAAACAGGCAACTTTCCATCCTTGTGTCTGGAACAACGCATCATTCAATGGATGTACTCCAAACCAACACCTTAAAGTTATTCTTAACTTCTATAACAAGAAACTCTGGGCTGAATCTTCTGTGTGTGTAAACTGGTGTGTCTTCAGCTTTCAGCAGTACAGAATTTGGCCCCTAAAACTTGCTTGCTCCAGGTCCCAGGATGCTCCTCTGCTTGTGTTCTGCTGCATTGGCCTGTGAGCAACACCACAGGTGGTTTAAGACGTGTTTGGGCTGTGCCTTAGCATGTGTAAGAGCCCTCGTCACTGCTGGGGATTATACTTCAGCTATTGCCTCCTTTCACATGAAAGAAGATGGAGGAAAGCAGAGACACTAGGTGTGTAGAAAGCTGAGTTTTGCTGGCAACAGAATTCAGCTGCAATAAAGTTCAAAAAGCCCTGCTCAGGAGTCTGGGTGGATGTAAGGCACTTCTTAGTGCTAGGATTTCCAACAATAATGAAGTTCTGGTTCTGCATCCTCGCCTTCCAACAGGTCTGCCAATGCCATTGTCATGTAATTGCAAGAGCTGGACAGCCAGTACAGAGCACCATGTCCTGTGACTTGTCTGGCCACCTGGACCAGCTTTTGAAAGACCATGGCAATGAAAAGGTTGTCACTGCAGTGTCTGACCTCCTCACTGACACTGGTTATGTAGTAGATATTCACTAGTTGGAGGCTTGCTAGAGAGTGCGGAGAGAAGAGGAAGGGAACCTTGCATGACAGCAGATCAACAATACAGAAGCATCTGCACCCAACCCTGACGAGGGCAGGGCTGTGGGTTTTCAGATGGTTTTGTTTTTTTTGAAGGATGTTAAAAAGTTAAAGATGGTGAAGACAGCACCCAGGAAATTCACCCGAGGGCTAAAGCAAATACCCTTTGCAGACAGAAGCTGAGAGTTCAGCATGTTCTGCCTTTCCAAGAGAAGATGGAGCGGCAGCTTGATTACAGGGTACAAACACCACTGTGGGGAGAAAAATACAAGGTCTTTAATTTCCAGGAGAAAAGCACGTCAAGCCAAACTCTTTTAGCCTTGAGACAGACAAAGAGAAATGAGAAGCCCCGGCACAGGGATTCGCGCTTCCCCAGTGCAGTGCTGGCTATCCTGGGGCAAACGGGCTGGTGGGCTTGGCAGGAGGGTGTCTGTTGGGGGAGAGGGAAGAAACCAGTGCAAAGAGCTGTAAGATTGCTCCAAAGCATGCTCCATCACGTCTTGCTTCGAAAGGAGCATAAACTTCAGCTGAAAGAGAGAGACGTGAGCAGAAGTGATTTGTTAGCCTGAGGGTCAGCCAGGCTGAGTCTGTGCTGCACTAGTCATGTTGTGTGGCATCCTTGAGCTCCAGGGATCTGGAGACAAGCCAGCATAATTAATTGTGCAACACCTTTATGACTGGGAAACCTGCCTCCCCTCCCTTACATAATGGCAGCGCCTCGGGGCGAGTCATCTCTTGCTGACTGCGGAGCTGCATGGCATGGAGCAGCCTCCCAAGCCGGGGGACAGGCACTGCCCCAGCACAGGGCATGGACACCCCTCAGTCCCGCCATGTGAAGGACAGGATGCAGGGCTGTGCACTGATATGAGAGACACTTCTCTGATCCCACAGAGGGATGAGAAATGTGCTTAAACACCACATCCAAGACCAAAACAATTTCAACCAACCCAGCAGGTCTAGGTGATATTTCTCCTTATCCCCTCCACTGCAGACTCCTACAGTCATCTTCCACTCATCCTCCCTTCCCCCTTCACGCCACGTATGTGCCGTGGGATGAAGCCAGACTGCCCGCGTCAGGAGGATGCAGCCACGCAAACAGGTCCCCACGCTTTCCCCGAGGCACAGATGACGGAACCGGCAAGCACGCACCCGGCACACACATCACACCGGGCGCTGCCCTCCTCCTCCACGGCCTGGGCACACACGTTGCAGGGCTGCTTGATCCCCTGCTCTGAGCGGGCAGGGGTAGGGCAGGAGCAATGCTAAGGGCAGGGCAGGGAGAGGTGGGTGTCCTGACCACGGTGGTGGGAGCTGAGCCATGCCTGCTTCCCAAGGGTGGGAGTGGGATGCGCTGGGTGCTCACGTGCTGTGGTGGGTAGCCTGGCTGGCATGGGCAGCAGAGGGACCGGTCACAGAGCAAGAACCTTTGGCCAAAGAAGCCGGGGTATTTTTGCCTGTGAGGCCCAAACATTTGTCTGCACAAGCGCTTCTTCTGTGCCTTATTGGCATGGCTGCCAGCGCAGCCTGTTTCTCTGCTCCCAAGCTTGTCCATAGCATTGCTAAACAGGCACTGCTGGGGGTTGAATATGTTCTGCCTTGTTTGTTTGCTTCAAGCATATCTATACACCTCTCTGTGCCAAGACAATTTCAAGCACTTCCAAAAGTAGGCTTGTAACAAATTTATGCTTTTGCCCATCTCAAAATCATACTTGTAAAAGCTTTGGTGACCTTGTCATGGATCAGGGACTTGAGATATGATTGGGAGGCAAAGATGTAAGTAAGTGCTTTTGCCAGCTTGTGGAAATCGACTCCAGTGTGGTCCAGGTACAGCTTAGGTGACTTCAGCAGGGACTCGGCAGATTTTTGCTGACAAATCTCCCCTGAAATTTTGAAATTCATCCATCCAAAAAATTCTGCAACTCCTAGGAAAGACAAGACCATTCACAACACCATGTCCACAGAGGAAATGGATCTACTCCCTTGGGCTGTCAGCTTCTGATGGCTCTATAGCAGAAGGTGGATGCCAGGGATGAAAACCAGAGACTAACAACCTTCCCTGACCATGCTTTTCTATGTGAGATGGTGTCTAGGCAGAAGGAGGATTATCTGAGAGGTGACAAACCCAGACTAGGGTGGAGGAGCAAGTACATCATGAAATGAACACTACTGACAACACAGCTGGGAAGATGGAGGGAAGGTCTGGCGTTTAGAGAGGGAGACCAGGCAAGGAGGCGGCAAGGAAAGGGATGGGGATTGGGATGGCGTTTGGGATGTCGTGCCAGGGAAAGCCTTTCTTAGAAAGACCACCTCACAGTTCCCCAGAGAGAAACTAGGACAGACAAGGAGGCTGTGGGACACAGAGGTGTCTGGACCAGAAGACAGTGACTGCCAGCCTGTGGAGGACATGGGAAAAGACAGGAGGCAGATGCGAGGGCTATAGAGAGACCTGGCATCAGGGACACAGCATCTGCAACAGGGACCAGGGAGGAGGCATGTGTTCAGGTGTAAGGAACTCAGGAGGAGCAGCAGAGGGACTGGGACCAGAAATCTGTGTGCAGAGACATTTTAAACCAAGAGCTTAAACTGGGAGTTGAAACTCATCACATACAGGGTCTGAGGTTGAGAAGGGGAGAAGGGGGCTATCTCCACAGAAAGGCAAAAAGTAAGGCAACAGGCGCTAATTTAGGGCTCAAGGGGCTGTGAGCCTTGAACTAGGCAGGGGGACATGGAGAAGGGCAAAAAGACAGACAGGAGGAGATGCTCCAAAGAGGAATGAATCTAGGGAAATGAGAATGTATCAACCACAACAGGCTCTGCTGCTGGGCTGCAAGAAAGCCATGAGTCTCACCCTGTCAGCAATTAAGCAATCAAGTCCTTCAGGCAAAACACATTTCAACCCCACCTCATAAAGAGACCAGGGCCTCCCACCAACAGGTCATCCTGGGCTCCCTCTGCTCTGGTGGAAGAGGAGGCGGTGTAATGAATCCTGAGGACTAAGACCTGGATTTTGATCAGTTGGGTGGTTTTTTTTAACCACAGAGAACTACTCCAGATACAAGCATTAGAAGAAGTTTGGTAAGGCTTTAAAATCCAGCCCTCTGTAAGAAGAACCACCCTGAAGTTCATGCATACAGCCCTGTTTTAAAAAAAATCCTTTGAGTTTGCACATGAATATTTAGTCCCACTATATTTGCCTCCTTTGGGGTGTGAAACAGGCAGTGCTCAACTGATGAACAGTTCTTGCATCTTCTGTTTTCCTTTTGCTGCTCTCCACTTGTCTTCAACTCTGCTCCAAAGGATCATCATGACCTCCACTTTTCCAGGACAGTCACCACTCCCCAATCAATTAGAGAATTTCATTCAGGCCCCTTCACTCCTTGGGATGGGAGCACGGGAAGGAGGCATTACCCTCTCTTCAGCTGAGCACAGAATAAAATCTTGTAGGTCCCCCATTTGATGCTCCCCAGGTGCACTGTATCAGGAGACCTTGTGCTGTACATTCAAGCCCAGCTCACAGTCACATCCAGCATTGTACACTGACAGCAAGACTATTAACATAAAGAGCTGTCAGTTCAACCCTCTTGGAGGAGGTCAATCACATAAACCACTGGTGACCAAGGTTAATACTGGGAGCAGAAGACAGAGCCTGCCCACAGGAGGTAGGGTCCTTGGCATACGCCTCTCTCTGGCTGAGATCGACAAGATACCCCAAGCTTCTGGACAAGAAAGCAGATCTACCCAGTTTTTGTTTCACTCAGCTACTAAGTGTGGGGACACCCAGTTGTCACAGATCTTCTCACACCACCATCATGCAGACCTTCTCTAACTGGGCAAGACATACACGTAAGCAAGTCATGAAGTCCAGTAAATTGACATTAAAGGAAACCAGGACCGTGACTGACAGTCTTGGGGGACAAACCTCTGGCTTGCTGGTGTTAAATCCTCATGGTGATACTAACTTCAATAGAGCCAACACTGGAGTGAGAAGGATACTGGAGCAGAGACCCAGTATGCAATGAGTGTTAGGGATGATAATGGGGAGACTAAGAGCTCTGAGGGAAACAATAGGTCCTGCAGTGACCCTGTTCCTGATGGACAGATGTACCATCGTCAGGCAGATAGAGATCTTTTCCAAAGTTTCTAAACGACCTCAGCCCAGAAGTGGAAGGTAATATAGGATCTAGGCCCAAAAAAGTGCTTAGACTTCTCACCCAGAGAAATTCGAAGACTTTACAGAGGGTGTTCACATCACCTTACTCAGCATCTGAGATAGGGTTATGTCCCTAGAGAAACAGATTTGGATGTTGTGAAACACATGCTGGACATGCACTGACAACATAGGCCATTAATCTGGATATCTGGGGCACAATTCAGTTATCCAAAAGCAGGTGTCTCTGAGGTGCCCTAAGGTACGTAAACCAACTGGCAGATCTGACATGGGACCTTCAGGAGAGCCTTGTCCTTCCAAACAGCAGCCGGAGGTCAGGAAGGACATCCAGGACATATCAAAGAGTCCTGAACATCTACATTTAGGCAACTGAATCAAACCCCAGACGTGAGACATTGGTGTGAGTTTGTAAATCCCACACAATGTCTAGACACCTCTTCCTTGATCCAAGTTCTTTGATCTGTATCTGGTCCTTTAGCTGGCCATTATGCACTATTGCAAGGATTTTGACTCCTAAGTGATTTGGATGGTTTAGAAAATGTTATCTCTGGGCAACTGAAAAAATGTCTCTAAGATGTCAGGCCAGATCCAGCCAAGGTCTAGATCCACCACACTGTCTTGGCTCTGTTGAATGTCTGCCTCACCTGATAAGCTGGGATCTTAGTGATTTGCAAAGTATCAAACAGCAGCAAAAGTAGGAAGAGCCAAGGCAACAGACAGGCACAACCTGGCAGGATTTGAGGTCTTGATTAATTCCATGGAGCTTTGTGCTGAGCATTGGAAGGCGATAGGATTTTGCCCTCCACATTTTAGCCCCAACTTTACCTTTGTTGTCTTCAAAATTCGGCTGCAGCAGGTTTTGAGAAGACCAAGGCACTGCAAACCCTTCTGACAGGAGTTCAACCTACCTGATCCTGGTATTCCTTTCTCCCTCATTTTCCCGTTCTGCACAATAAAACCTTATCTATCTCCTGTGGGCTATGCAATGATGACTAATTAATGTTAATTAAGTACTTTCAGATCACCCAATTCAAGGAGCTATATGATTGCAAAATATTAATTACTATTTACTTATTATCATTCTGCCATTAGCAAAATCAGCTGCTTGTCTGCCTCAGCCATGACTCAGAAAGAGGATGACTGCTGATAAAGACAGAGGCATAGAGTCCAGCTAATCCTGTACAGCGACACACGTGTGCGTGCTTGTGCGTGTGTGTGTGTGTGTGTGTGTGTGTGCCCACACATGCAAAGGCACCTGACACAGAAGGGCCAAAGCCAAATTAGGCCATACTCATGTCAAAGCCACCCAAACTGAAAGTCCATGGTGAAAAGCAAAAACTCATCTTGCCAAAGATCTAGTTGGGAAAATGGATGTCTACCAATGATTCATATGTTTGAAAATCATGTTCATGAGACAGACCATGTGCCACACAGAATTACAAAGTCAAGGCTCTAATAAATCACTGCAAATCACTACAAAGTTGTTGCAATCATAGCCTATCCTTGCAGTGTGTTTGAAAATGTCATTGTCAAAGGTGACAAACTATATGTGAGGGGCAGGAGAGAAAGAGGAAGAGGGAGCAACACCCAGGAATGGAGAACTTCACAGACAGATGGAGAGGAAACTGAGCTTAGCATTTTGTCACATTTTGCCAAATTCTTGCAGGATAATAAAAATGAGATTTGGGTTGGACTTTGAACCAGCTGATAATCAGAGGGCTGGATCAGGGTGGGTATTCCACAAACAAGGACTGCATAGGTGATAGCCTCTGAATAACAGATGTTTAGGGCTGACCATCTAAATGGAGCAAAAGAGATTACTGGAAAAAAGGCCATTCTAGGCAAACTCTGGTAGGCAGATTTAGGAAGGATCCTGAAGAGGGATGAGGGGCACTTGGCTTGATGCAGCTTGTTGAGGCCTCAGAGGAGGGGTGAATGGCTCACACTGCTGGATCAAGAGCAGTTTTGCTTTGCAAGGAACACCAGGGAAAGGAGGAGAAGAAAACATGGAGGAACACAGGAGTTTTGGGAAAAGGGTGGACTGGATCCTAGAGATTCACAGAGGAAAGCACAAGTTGGGTTTGGGAAATCCATACCATGGACGATGACCACCTTTACATTATGAACGATTTCAGGCATTTACAGGTGCCTCCAAATTACCATCTGACCTCAGAGGACCTACCAAATCCCTTAGGCGTTCTAGCTTCCTTAAACATGTCAAATTGCAGCCTAGCATTTACACTGACATGTAAAATTATCTTCCCTGTGAGGGCTTAAAAGAGAGACTTGGAAGCCTGTGGCTGTGGGTCCTGCTTGGCTGCTTGCAGAGCACCAGGTGCCTCTGAGCCATGGTGACTTTCTTTGCAGGTCAGTTCAGAGCCAGGTGCATATACTGTCAGCTGCCTGAGCAGCTCACCTACTCACACAACCAGGGAAATACACACAGGGAAGCTGGATAAACTTGTCTAAACTGGTCCTCAGGTGAACAAGAATGGTTCTGACCTACAAAAGCAGGAGCCACAAGTCCAAATCTATTTGCTTTCAGAGGTCTTCAGTAAATATAAGTGACTATAACATGCTAGTCCAAGGGAGTTACGCAAGTTGATGGTGCTTAATAAAGGTGAAAGATGGGGCAGCTGATGTGCCACGAAACCAGATGCAAGAGCAGGAATGTGCACAAGTCAATGGTAACAGCCAGCAGTTGTCTTCTCACACAGTAGTATCAGCAGGACCCAAGCTGACTTACGGCTGGGGGCCTATGGGGCCCTTGAGCTGTTTCCTCTCTTCCATCCAGAGCCCGAAACCAAACAGGCCTAGTCTAAAAAGTGCAGTGATACAATGCCCTCCACGGACTACAGAACAAAGCCAGAGGACTGCTTAGAGCCCATGGGATGTAGTCTGGAAATGGTGATGCAGCTCTCAGTGCAGCACTTCCTCTGAGCAGTCCTGTATTTCATCTGCTGTCCACCATGGTAGAGCACCAATGTCAAAGCAACCATCAAACACTATTTTTGTTTTTTTCCTCCTGCTTTGTGACTTCTGCCTAATTCCCCAGGAGAGATGAACAGCAAACAAGCAGCTCCCACCAGAAAATCGCTGCTGTTCTCTGAGACACAGTGACTTAATGATGTCTCCTTTCCAATCCTGGTGTCGGCATCTAGCTCCTGATTCTATCCCCACCTCAGACAAAGAGGTCTAGCCTCAGGAAATACGTGTAAGCTTCAGGGTGTCTCTGAGATATGATCAGTCAGGAAGGCCCCAGTCTAATGGGGAAGTCTCCTTCTTATATCGCAGACAAAAGCTCAGACAAGTCGGAGTATTTGCCCAAAGCTATTCAGATAGTCAGGCACCCAAATGCTTTTGTCTGACACCAGAGCCACCACACTGATACCTCTGGAGTCTGTTGTGCCTATTCTTCTCCATAAATTGCTCCCCAGTGACTCCTGGCTATGGTAGAGTCAGTTTGTGCAGCCTGAACATCACAGAACCTTGGTAACATGTTCTGCTGGTGGCTGTAGTACTTTCAGGAACACTGTTTGCTCTTGGTTGCAACAGTGTTTTTAGGAGCAATATTCTTCCTTACAACTTTCCATCATCCCCTTCAGATTCTGCTGAGTCTTTTGTACTGTCAGGATCCCATTGTGCATTTGGGATGAGCGCAACCATTTAGAGATAGCAAACATTTTTAATACAGACTGATTTTTCAGGGGTATTATTTTACACAGCTACAGCCCTTTGTATTCCCACCCCTCAAGCTCCTGGAACCACATATTTCCAAAACAACTCAAAGAACCAACCTTTAAAGCCTTGCCAACCATGTCTGGGTCCAGATCTCTAAAAGTGACCTGTATTTATTGGGTTGCCTTCTTATAAAAACCACTGCTCACCTTCATGTTGAGTGCTTTTACCAGCTTTGACTGAAAATCTAAGTCTTAACATGCAGAATTTATTCTTACAGCCTTTTACCAGATCTGTTTTGTAGCCATGAATAAATATGGGTCATGTCCACACTGTAACGCTAGCTCAGTCATAAAGCCTAAGCCAACAGATTTAATGGCTCCAGTATAAATAGAACTAAACTGTGCTAAACAGAAATAAATGGATTAAAAGGTAGGTGTTGTGCCCCACTCTAGGCCTAGAGTCTGATTCTCTTCTGTCTCTTCTGCCTGGAGGTCCTGGGAAGAGACATATCAGTGGCCATAAACACTACTGACTCTAGGGTGTGGGTCTTGAGATTAAGACAGGGATCATTAAAGAGGGAACTTGCCTGGTGCCCTGATGAATGTGGAGTTGTAGAATTGCAGACATCCAATCTGTCTCTTACTGTCCAACAGAAGCAAAAATAAATAAATGATGAGTCACAGCATTTTCCTGTTTGTGCTTCTTTAGCTAAGAGGAGGTAGATTTCCATCTGAGCAACTCCACCCCGTCTGCATCTTTTGTCTTACTTGACCTGGCTCCCACAATCACTACTTACACATTCTCTCACACCTCCTGCAGCATCATATCTTCTTCCCCATCTCCACATTTACCAAACAGCTGACCTCTCTTCATTGCAGAGAAGCTAAGCCCCCTAACTGTCCTTGTAAGGGGACCCCACCAGAAACAAGGTCTCACCAGTGCTACATATTCAGTCCTAATAGTGCACCTACTTTTAGTGTTTCTGTGTTCCTCAACACAGATCTGCTTATGAGGGCAGACCAGACTCCAAGGACAAATCATGCTTGATGAATTTGGTGGCCTTCTATGATGGGGTTACAGTGTTGGTGGAGAAGGGAAGAGCAACTGACATAATCTGCCTGGACATGTGCAAAGCATTTGACACTGTCCTGCACGACGTCCTGTTCTCTAAATTGGAGAGACATGGATTTGATGGATGGACCACTCAGTGGTTAAGGAATTGGCTGGATGGTCGCACTCAAAGTTGTGGTCAATGGCTCAATGTCCAAGTCGAGACCAGTGACAAGTGGTGTTCCTCAGGGGTCTGTACTGGGACTGGGGCTGCTTAACATCTTTGTCAGTGTTATGGGTTTGAGTGGCAAGGTTTTGGTAGCGGGGGGCTATAGAGGTGGCTTCTGTGAGAAGCTTCCCCCACCTCTGATAAAGCCGGTGCTAGCTGGCTCTAAGACAGACCCACTGCTGCCCAAGGCCAAGACAATCAGCGACGGTAGTAGAGCCTCTGTGATAACATATGTAAGAAAGTGAAGAAAAAATACTCTGGGTGAGACAGCAGTTAGAGAGAGGAGTGAGATGATGTGAAAGAAACAACTCTGCAGACACCAAGGTCAGTGAAGTAGGAGGGGGGTGGGGGGAGGTGTCTGAAATGTCGGAGTAAAGAGCCTTTCCTTGCAACTCATGATGAAAACCATGGTGAGACAGGTTGTTCCCCTGCAGTCCATGGAGGTCCACATTGGAACACATATCCACCTGTAGCCCATGGAAGGGACTCCACGCTGGAGGTCCTGAAGGAAGCTGTGACCCCATGGGGAGCCCACGCTGGAGCAGGCTCCTGAATGGCCTGCGGACCTGTGGAGAGAGGAGCCCACACCAGAGCAGGTTTGCTGGCAGGTCTTGTGACCCCATGGGGGACCCACGCTGGAGCAGTCTGTTCCTGTGGAAGGGACCCATGCTGGGGCAGTTCGTGAAGAACTGCAGCCCGTGGGTAGGACTCACGTTGGAGAAGTTTGTGAACTGTCTCCTGTGAGAGCAACCTTTGCGCTGGAGCAGGTGAAGAGTGTGAGGAGCCTTCCCCCTGAGGGACAAGGAGTGGCAGAGACAATGTGTGATGAACTGACCGTGACCCCCATTCCCTGTCCCCCTGTGCCACTCGGGGGGAGGAGGGAGAGAAATGGGAGTGAAGCTGAGCCCGGGAAGAAGGCAGGGGTGTTGGGAAGGTGTTTTAAGATCTGGATTTATTTCTCACTATCCTACTCTGATTTGATTGGTGGTGAATTAAACTCCCTTTTCTCCCCAGTCTGTTTTTTCCGTGATGGTAACTGGTGAGTGATCTCTCCCTGTCCTTATCTCAACCCTCGAGCCTTTCATCATATTTTCTCTCCCCTGTCCATTTGAGGAGGCGGAGTGATAGAGCGGTTTTGGTGGGCACCTGGCATTTATCCAGGCCAAACCAAAACGGTCAGTGAAATGGACAGTGGGATAGAGTGCATCCTCAGCAAGTTTGCCAATGACACCACGCTGTGTGGTGCAGTCAACACACTGGAGGGAAGGGATGCCATCCAGAGGGACCTTGACAGGCTTGCGAGGTGGGCCCATGTGAACCTCATGAAGTTCAACAAGGCCAAGTGCAAAGTCCTGCACATGAGTTGGAGCAATCCCAAGCACAAATACAGACCGGGGGGGGAATTAATTGAGACCAGCCCTGAGGAGAAGGACTTGGGGGTGTTGCTTCATGAGAAACCCAATGTGACCCAGCAATGTGCACTTGCAGCCCAGAAGGACAACCGAAGGCTGCATCAAAAGCAGAATGGCTAGCAGGTCGAGGGAGGGGATTCTGCCCCTCTGCTCCGCTCTGGTGAGACCCCACTGGGAGTCCTGCATCCAGCCCTGAAGCCCTCAGCACAGGACTGACATGGAGCTGTTGGAGCAGGGCCAGAGGAGGCCACAAAAATGATCCAAGGGTTGAAACCCCTCTGCTGTGAGGAAAGGCTGAGAGAGTTGGGGCTGTTCAGCCTGGAGAAGACAAGGTTGCAGGGAGACCTTGTTGCAGACTTTCAGTACCAAGGAACTTTTGACAACAGTCTGTAGGGATAGGACAAGAAGTAATGGCTTGAAACTAATAGAGGGTAGATTCAGACTAGATATAAGAAAGAAATTCCTTAGTCTGAGGGTGGTGAGGCCCTGGCACAGGCTGCCCGGAGAAGCTGTGGCTGCCCCCTCCCTGGCAGTGTTCGAGGCCAGGTTGGACAGGGCTTTGAGCAACATGGTCTAGGGGAAGGTGTCCCTGCCCATGGCAGCAGGGTTGGAACAAGATGATATTTAAGGTCCTTTCCAGCCCAAACCACTTTATGATTCTATGACGTAGTCAATTTTATCAAATAACATGTGCACATTGTCCTAAACCCTTAGATAATTTCAAAACACGCAAACATCTGAAGTACTCATGACATGGATCTCTGGTCCAGCTGGATTTCCTGCTACAGTGAAAGTTGTAAGGTAAATGCACACCAAGATGAAGAAAGGAGAAGAAAGAAAATACAAGTGACCTTGTGAAGGTGAGGTGACCTAATCCTTATCTTCCACCATGTATCAGATCCCACAACTTCCTCCTCTGTAAGATTTCTACTGGCTCTGACCAGTGACTTCACATTGGAAAACGCCTTTGTGTAAAAAGAGACAGGACTGACAGCTGTCCACAGGGTGTCAGGTAGAAAATCTCCCCTGTGTTCTGCAGATTGGAGGAGGCCTCAGCAGAAAAGACAAAGTGGACTTTGTTTTTTTCCATACATACCTCAGTTCAAACTGAACTGTCCCCTACCAGCCTTCCCACAGTTCTTGTACTATTGCATCTTATGTGGCAGCAGCATAATAAGGAGAGTGGGCTCCAGACAAGGGATTTCAAACATGGATAATGGATTCCAAAAAGGGAGCAGTCAGCAAACTTGGGGAATTGACCTTAAGGGAAAAAAAAATCTAAATGAATAATGCAAGGGCAGAAGAGCCTGTGTGCTACCAAAAGACATTATGGATGTGTTTACTCATCACAAGAGATCAATTAGTGCATCAGAAGTCATTACTGCTAATAAACTAATGTGATAATTGACTATACGCAAAAGACTGGTCCATTGCAAATGCAATAAAAAGGGTTTGCTTAACCCAGCCATGAAGGTGTTTCAACTAACCCAGTTTGTTTCACAACCAGGACAGGCTCAAACAGAAGGAGAGAGTCAGTTACTATGTTTCATCTGACAGGTAATAATTTCTTATGATGCGTTGACTTAATTCTCTTGCAATCACACAAACATGCCCTTAAGCACACAAAGGCAATCTGTCCTGATGAGCAGGGGAGAGAGGAAGTACAGTGGGAGATGACAGTGACAGCATCAGACACCGTTGGTGACCTGGGAATCAGAAAGGAATGGTACAACAAATGGAAATGCTGTCATATGAGTAATGATGAGCATGATGGAAAGGCCCAAGCAGGCAAGGGTAAACACAGATAGGCTGAAGAATGTGCAAGGCTTAGAAGCTACTGAGATATAAAGGGGGTCTATAGAAGAGGTTCTTGAATTGCTTTGGAAGTGGAAGATGAAGAAATGTAGACCTGAAATTTACAGGAGAAAAGAACACATAGCAAGTGACTGAGTGAAAGCTGGTACGTCCTGCGCCATGCTTCAGATATAGGAAAAGGTTAAGTGGGACAAGCTACCAACCACAGAAAGTGTTAATTAGGGCTGGGAGAAGAATAGGAAAAACACAGGTCAAAGCCCAGCGAGTGGAGTTTAATAAACCAGGGGTACTTAAGGAAGCAGCTGGAGACATTTCAGACCCATTAGTAATTATCTCTGAGATCTCTTGGCATTCCCATAGGACTGGTGCAGGGTAAACACAATATCTGTCTTCAAAAAGCAGGCCCAGGAGGACACCGTGAATCCCAGCTCGGTCAAGCCACCTTCTGTACCCGGAAAGATCCCCACCTGCCCTATTAACTGATCTCTTTGTAAGTGCTGGAAATGTAATGAGGTGATAGGTGCAGCCAAGATGGTTTTGTTGACAAGAAACCACGTCAAACCAAACTTGTTTCCTGCTAGATTACCTCGTGGTCTGGGAGGAATCGGAAGATGAGATACCACTCTTGGCACTGTCCTGCATGAAGTCCTACTACAAAATCAATGGAGTGCAGCTGCAGTTCTGGTCAAAAAAATCTGCATTCGGAAACTTTGTTCTGCAAAGTATGCTCTCAAATATGAGAACATCTCAACAGGATGCTCAGAGAGGCCAGCCTTGATCATCCTTTTGGTCTGAACTTTTACTGATTCCCAGGCAGAAAAAGAGGAGGATTACAAGTGAGTCTGCGAGAGCTTTGGAGAACAGGCTCAGTTAGAGTATGAATGACTTCAATAAACCAAACTAAAAGGCTGTAGTGTCCAGGGAAAAAAGGGTGGTTATTGTGTGGGTGGTAAGGAGAGCCAGTACTGGGGCATGTCAAGTAATTATTTTGCTTTTTCTGGTGCTGATGGAGCTGGAATCCAGTGTCCAACTGTGGGTACTGCACCTCTGAAACAGCACAGACAAGCCAGAGGGAGTCAGGGCAGATAAGAAAGAAGGGTTGGAGGTTTCAAAAGGAGAGGTCTGGTGTGAGTTGCAACCTGCCTGGAGCACAGCTCCCAGAAGCCCAGCATGAAGACCACAAGCATTGCATGTGGCAGGGACATGCAGGCAGGGTTGGATCACCCACATAAGCCAGGAGAATGGGGGTCCTGCAGGCATCACTGGGGGGCTGGTGCAGCATTTCTGGTCTCGCAGCTCCAGCATGTGCTCGTATCACTGGCCCCCTGCCACAAGCCCTCCCAGGGTTTCCTGCCAGAGTAGCTGCAGTCACTGTGGGCTTTGCAAGTTGCTGCTGAGTTTAGGGGAAGACAGCACTGTGTGTGCAAGGGTTTTGCATGGGAGAGACATCACCTTTTCCCACACAGATCTGGACTTCAGGGTTTCCGCCAGTCAGTATCCATTTATAGCACAGACCTATCTTTTGGTGCTTGGCCAGAATAAACCCAAGGGTGTGAGACCCTGGCTGGGAACCAGGGAGATGCATATGTCCAGCACCAGGCATCTAGCGGGGGCTGACGGAAAGCCCGCAAGAGAAAGACAAGCAGGGTAAAGGGAAGAAGCAAGGAGCTGCTGCCACCCTGTCAGTCCAGTTCCCTGACTAATGCCACGGGTATCAATGTACAGGTGATTCAGCGAGGAAGGATGGAAGCAGCACCCCTCTGCTAAAGCTCCCCACAGGGTCCCCATCCCCCTGCCCACCCCGAGTTCTGCTGCCAGACCCAGGTGGGCTGAGACACCGGATGCCCAGGGCCAGCCTGCCTCCATGCACCCACCCCCTCCCCAGCGCAGCGTCACCTCACCTTGTCCTCAGTCACTCTGCGCTGAAGGGACCCCACCAACTCATGATGCAAGAGCGTTATTCATCAGTAGCTGGGAAAAAGGGAAGTTTTACTTTCACAGAGACTTGTTTTTTTATGCTGGTCCCTCCCCCAGGGGATGCCTCCACAGTTGGCATTGAGTAGGATAAGCCAGGACCATCAAGCAAGATTCACATCTTCATGGAGCTGAAGGACATTTTCCCAGGCCAGAGATGCTCACCAGTCACATCAAGTTGCTGCTGCAATAGTCTGACAGGGTTCAGGAAGGAAACCTACTCAAAAGGTGGGCATGCACCCAAGGAATAGGTTCATGCCGACACTTAGTGCCAAGCCCAGTGTCATCTGTCCCCAACTTGAGCAACATGAGCCATCCCTCATTCTTCATTTATTTTACGTAGCCTGCACCCAGGCTGCTCCCCCATGCCCCTCATTACTGCAGCAGAGTCCTTTGAAGTTGGGTCCATCTTTCAGTAAAAAACCCTCAGCCACAACAGGCCGCTCAGCACAAAGCTACATGGTTTGTTGTGCCCCTGCTTATGAGATAGAAACACTTATTCCCTAATCTCAATTACTCCCCAGTCTTCCCCATTTTCAGGCAGAGCATGCATGACATCCTTCACCATCAGCTCCACAGCTCCCTGGTCCTGAGTATGGGCCCTTCTTCCTCATGTTGTCTAAAGTAGATGTTTCTGGTCGTTAACCTGGAAGGGAAAATTCATCCCTACTCACCGAGCTAGCAAGGCTGCTGGAATTCCTTTCAAGTAACAAGCTAATCAGGCCCACCTCCAACGTTTTTCCTGTCCTTCATGCTCAGTGCAATGTCTTTTGCCCCATCCCATGCAGGGGCAGGACTTAGCATTGCCAGTCCCAGTGTCCCCAGTAAGCTGCTTAATGAAAATCCACCCCAGCTCAATTCCTCCTGCAGAGAGACTCCTCCACTGCCCATGCTTCCCAGGGCAGCCATGGCACCTTGTCTCCAGCTCATCCAACAATGAGTCGCTCAGCGATGTTCCCTAAGACCTCCCAATTCCACAGCATTGGGTCCATCAGGACCTGGCATTGCTTGGGTCTCTGGTGCTCAGACCTGTCCTTCCCGAGCCTCTTGAGACCAGTCTTTGCCCCATCTGAGAGGTGGGTGCAAACTAGGGCACTGCTGGAAGAGTGTTAAAAACCCAGTGCTTGCACTTTGGTGGGGTGCTCTGGAAACCACGAAGAATTCAAGTTCATTTCTGCCAGGGTAGACAAGGAAACACAGACAACCACAGGCAGCTTGCTATGTGGTTTAGGATGCTCTCAGTTAATTGCCACCCCCCAGCTGAGATGTGGTGCTGGACTGTGTAATAACTTAGATGCAAAACAGCAGATCAAGACATTCACCTGAACTCAATCACAAGCCAGAAAATAACCTTTATATGCAACTCATAAACCTGCATTACACGGCACTTTATAAAACCAGGGACCCTTTGGTCCAAAAGGCAATTCATGTCTTCTTATGGGAAGGCAACTCCTACACATGCAAGACATCAGATTTAGTGCAGACACAACACCTACATGAGGAAAGCAAGATTTGTAAGGTATTTATGTTTTTCAATGAGGTATTATTGTGCAAGAAATATTACATGGCCTGTTGGCTGGGAGCAAAGTTGTAGGAGGGTGTTGTTAGAGCCACTAGCTATGCCAGAAAAACACGAGCCTAAGGTCTGCTTAAGAAGGATGCTTGTTTGAGAAAGATGTTACTTTGAGAAAGGCACTGGGTTAAGTCTGGGCAAAAGGCACTGCAGATTTTGTATGAAAAGTATGTCCCTCTAGAGGCACTTTCTACCCGTAAAATATTTCAAGCCAATAGATGGCTGGAAGAGTTTCTACAGATGTTGGTTATCTTTCTGATTTGAGACTCGTAACTAGCGATGATTATTCCTTAACTGATTGTGGTGACAAACCTCTTTGAAGAAGTTTAATGTGGATTTTTTTCACCTTACACGAACCTTCATGTAATTAGCCCTTCATTGCTTTTATATGTAAATCTGGGAGGGTTTATGTTGCATATTGCAAACTCCCTAAAAAAAAATAGTTCGCATGATCACCACCACGATACAGAGCATTTATAATAATCGGGAAATTATTTGTCTGGCAGCACATAGGCAACTTCCTTAGAAAATTCAGAAGGATCTGAAGGATGTTAGGAAGAAAAGATGGTGGGTTTTTTAAAAATAAATTAAGCACCAAGACTTTCTTCAAGAATTAATATCATTAAAAAGACAACTTGCATGCTAGAGGACTTTTATACAACTAGTAAAGTTTGTCCAGTTTATCTGGAACAAAATCTCCACTCCTGTAAGACCCTAAAAAATCTAGAATGGCATCTCACCAAATTGAAACCCATTCAGATAATTTCCCTACTCAAGAAAAAAGAAAAAAATTAGTTTCAGTACGAATGAAAGAGTCCACAAAGCCAGCTGCAAATTTCAATGAGTTAACCCCACGAGGACACTGACTCATTGTGAAGACATGGAGGCAACACAACAGCTTGTTTCAAATCCAGACGAGCAGAAAAGAATTGCATTTTCTTTCTTCCTTGGATCTTTGGAAAGAAGTGATCATTAAAAAAACTCAGAACTGAACATGTAAATGTGTCCTCTATCCTCATCCATCAGCACTCATCACACCCTCTCTGCAAACAACACCGGCAAGAGGAACAACAGAAATAAAAAAGTTTATCATAAAGCACAATTGTCAGACTCAGCAAAGTTTCAGCAAAATGACAGATCAGAGACTTCTGCGTTTTGGGAGGGGCAATGTGTTTAAACGACTGCCCACTAATCAGACTGACACCTTTATAGATGCAAATGGGGTTTTTTAAACATTCTGGTTTAAAATATTCAGCTGGGTTTTTTTTGGTTTTTTGTTTCTTGTTTAAATATTCAATATGTCCCTGTTAATCTCATGACTGGGACATGTTTTCCTGGAGATGAAACACAAACAAAATTTCAATGGGAAAGGAAACCAGTAGAATTTGATTGTGCTTTGGCTAGTTACTGAGATTTGCTATCTCAAGACAAATCTTTAGATGACCTCTTCTGAATAATAGGTTTATAGTATTTCTTTGATTTCATAGGACTTACTAGTAGCACCTGTGTTTGTCCATTCAACCTAAGAGTTTATTCTTGACATGCCTATAAGGGTTCTCCAACAAGCAAATTGTACTGCTGCCTGTGAAGCCTCTTAGCTACTGATGACACTTGCAGCAGCTCTTCTATTAATTTGGACAAAAGAGTAAGCCCTGCAAGGCCTTTCTGCAAAGGGGTTGCCGCTAGCATGAAACACTGTTCGCTTTTTGCTTGCTTTACCGCCCTACAAAATAACTTTGCCTTTGATGATGTTGCCCCATGAGTCCTGGGCAAAGATACCCAGGAAACCCTCGGGAGTAGGGAAACCCCCTCTCCAAGAGGCAGGATTAAAAGAGAGTCTGTTAAGAAAAATCAGGCAGCACATGTAAGTGCCCTGACTGGTGTCCACAGTGAGGTGAGATGCATTTTCACCAGTGCTGTGAAGCTAATCAGCTATTGCATGCCAGAGGCAATGACTGCCCCACTTCTAAACTGTGCCTCAACTTTCCCAAGCCCTTTAGACAAGTCAGTCAAGGATTTGTGAGACAAGAAGCTTTTAAAACTGCAAAAGAACTGCAGTGAATGCAACTGGTAAACAGCCAAAATATAGCAAAAAATAGACAGCCCCTGCCCTTGCACTGCAATTACAGAGGTCCTGAATGCATCCATGCAGAGTGCAAGTGTCTCACCTTGCCTGGCTCATCCTCCTTACATACTCTGTCCTCAAACCACATTCCAAGTCCATCAGCTCTTCCACTCTCTCTCTTACCTCTTAGTGAGGTCCTCTGCAAGAAGTGCTGCCTCTCTAGAAAAACTACATATACAACAAGGCTTTGACTGGCTTTCAAACGTCTCTCCTCACTAGCAAATACAGGTATTGCAGTGAATAACTGCAGCTTTTGCTTTCTTCAAGCGACACCAGGTGCTTTTAGAGCAACTGGATCCTTGTCAAACAACAGCAGTAGCAGCACAGCCAAGGTTTCTGCCAGTTGTTCCTGGAATTACCTTTTTTCTCGCTGCTACCAGGTAAAATTTGAGACAGTGCCCATTAAAGGAGATATGGATGACATTCAGAAAGATTTGTTTGTCAGCATTGTGAAAAGTTAGAATCAAATCAGATGTTGTAAAAAAAGACTATCTCAACATGCCAGTCATGTGATGCAGAATCATAGAAAAACAGACCTGGGGAGGTCTGCCTAGCAATTCATCGATACCTGGGGCTGGATTAGTGGATTAGCGTTGCTCAGTATACTTATACTAACCCAGAAAAGGAAGTGAGCTATTAGGAGACAACTGGCTCGTTGCTCAATCCCTTCTGAACTGTGTTTATGAATATATTAAATAACAATGACCATAAATTAGCACTTGTTAGTTACACAATCGCAGGGACTTGGGATGCAATGTGACCTTGAGAGAGCCAAGAAGGGGTCAGCCCTATCCTTGTGATTACTGAGAGATGTTTATCTAGCCTGTTCTTTGAGATTCCCGTGCTGGGAATTTCTAGCCTGCCCAGATGACACATTCCAGCACCTGGTGATCCTACTGTTCTTAACATTTCACTTTCTCCATCTCCACTGCTTCAACACACTCTCCTATTTTTCTGCCCCTCCAACTGGGAGAACAGCTTCTTCCTTGTATTTTATGCATTTAAAAATGGGCACTGGGCCCCTTGCAGTCTTCTCTGGGCAACAGCAGTGGTTCGCTGTCTCTCACTTCAGTGTTGGGCCCTAAATAAGTTCTCCTGCAAGTGTAGACCTTTTTAGAGATATTGTATATGTAGACAGTTCTAAAACATACAAAAACCTGCTTTTCTTAGTCACCTCTTCCAGTCCCTTTAAAACTAGACCAGAAGACAATAGACCACAGGCCGAAAAATCACTGCTCTAGACTAAACAACCCTGTTCTCATCAGTCCTTCTCCATGCGTCATGACTCCTCACCCTCCAATCACTTCTGTTACATTCCTCTTTCCTGAAGGGTAGTGCCCAGAGTTGGTCGTATTACTGCCGTGTGAGTATGGTCTACACTAACAGATCTTTGGAAGTATTTCACATGACCTACAAACAATGCTGCTGTTTATAGATCCCAGAGATGTTTAACTTTTCCCTTCTTTTTTGCAACACCATGACGCTGTTGACTTATGGTTAGCTGTAATTGCTACAACCGCCTGCAAAGTATTTTCTATACAGCTGCAGTCTACCTGACTGTTTGTCTGCCTCTCCCCTGTTTGTACAGAGTACTGTTCCTGCGTCTGTACCGAAACCTGTGCCGTCCTCCTCAAATTGCATTCTGGTCAGAGCTAACAAATACGGTGAGCAAAGAGCTGATGGGCCTGGGCATGGTGACGGCACAGTGGTTTATAACACTGGCAGATGGAACTCCATAATGCCAACTGCAAGGAAAAAAACATTTGAACTATTCAAAACATTGCTTAGTTCAGGCTCTCCACAGAGAGACCTGACCACCACAGTAGACAACTCACAGACAACCTCTATTCCATCTGCGATGAATTGCATTGTTTACTTTTTAATTACTTCTCTGCTTCCGAGCGGGAGATTTTTCCCAACGGCTCCTGATTCCTTGCTCGTGGTCTGCAATGTGCAGCCCAAACAGCACACATCTTGTAACAACCAGCAGCACATGTCTCGTAACAACCTGCACAAATGAGCATGTGGTTGCAATGTTGGCACCACGCAGCTCCAGTTATCTGCGGGGAAGAAGGAAGCTCAGGCAGGGATTCCCAGAAGCAAAAGCAAAAAGCATGGCTTTCCTCGTGCCTGAGCTGTCACCCAGCACAACCTGCCCCACTGCAAAATTCTCATGTTGACACAACACCCGTTTTCACTTCACATTTTACCTGTAAGCTCCCAGCAATGTACCTGGAGCTCTATGCTTTTGCTGGTTGGTGGTGAGGTGGATAAAACAAGTGATGAAACCTCTTGAGAACAGTGACCAGGAAACCCATCAAAGTCATCCTGGCCTTTCATATGTGCTTCGGTGAAAGTCGAAATTCAATGCAAAATAGCAGTAAGAAACAGGAGCATGGATGAAGGGGGAAGTCTCAGGAAATATTCTAGCTCTGTCAAAAGAATTAAGTCTGGAGACTTTTGGCTGAATACCCTTACTCTGAAATGCTCCATGGACCAGAGTTGTGTGGAGTGTCTCATATAGGGTGTCCTGTACAGACCACGCTCCCCTTTGAGACCAGGGCACTGCACCTCCTGCAGAGGTGACAAGGACAAGCCAAGCAGATCCATCAAGCATCTGGTAATGCCCATCTCATGAAATTTCCCTGGTTTATTTCTCTTCACACTGAGGAGTATTTTAATTCTTATCAAGCTCCTCAGCTAGTTCAGGTCACAGTTTAAGACAGAGCAAAGGTCCATCAAACTGCCTGTGTATCTTCTTTGCTTTGAATCAGGATGTCCTAGTCACTAGCCTCGCCCTTACTAATTAGACCTGAACTGACCGAAGGCCAAGTGATTTAGCACACAAAGCCCTACAGCTTTCTCCGCTGTAGTTTTTCATGCAGGACATTGTTCACACTCCTGACAACTCCGCCAACCTCTCGGCTCACACACGGCCAGATGCCAGGTTCTCCTGCCACTGTGAAATACGTCTAATTTAAAGGAATACCAAAGAATATAAAATCTCAAGCTATCCCCCCCACACAGATTCTGTAGCATGAAAAAGTATTGTATATTATTCAAGACAGCCGGCATGGCTTCACCAAGGGCAAGTCCTGCCTGACCAACCTTGTAGCTTTCTATGATGGCATGACTATATCAGTGGACAAGGGAAGAGCTACAGATATGATCTATGTGGACTTCTGTAAAGCCTTCAAAGGTCCCTCACATCCTTCTCTCTAAATTGGAGAGATATGGACTTGATGAGTGGACTGTTTGGTGGCTAAGGAATTAGTTGGATGGTCGCAGCCGGAAGGCAGTGGTCAACGGCTCAATGTCCAAATGGATGCCAGTGACAAGCGGTGTCCCTCAGTGGTCCGTACTGAGACCCATGCTGTTTGACAACCTCATCAATGACATGGACAGTGGGATCGAGTGCACCCTCAGCAAGGCTGTAGACGACACCAAGCTGAGCGGTGCAGTTGACACACCAGAAGGATGGGATGCTTTCCAGAGGGACCTGGACAGGCTCAAAAGTGGACCTGTATGAACATTGTGAGGTTCAACAAGGCCAAGTGCAGGGTCCTGCGTCTGGGAGATTGAAGGGATTGAGAGCAGCCCTGCCAAGAAGGACTTTGGGTGCTGGTGGATGAAAAGGTGAACACAAGCTGGTAATGTGCACTTGCAGCCCAGAAGGCCAACTGTATCCTGGGCTGCTTCAAAAGCAGCGTGGCCAGCAGGTTGAGAGAGGTGATTCTGCCCCTCTGCTCCGCTCCGGTGAGAGCCCACTAGGAGTCCTGCGTCCAGCTCTGAAGCCTTCAGCAAAACAAGGACACGGGAGTGGGTCCAGAGGAGGTCAACAAAAGTGATTCGAGAGAACTGGAACACCTGTGGGCTGGAACACCTCTCCTACGAGGGAAGGCTGAGACAGTTTGGGCTGTTCAGCCGGGAGAAGAGAAGGCTGCGGGGAGACCTTATTGCGGCCTTTCGGTACCTGAAGAGGGCTATAGGAAAGATGGGGAAAATCTTTTTAGCAAGGTATGTTGTGACAGGACAAGGAGCAATGGCTTTAAACTAAGGGAGGGTAGATTTAGACTAGATACAAGGAAGAAACTTTTTACAGTGAGGGTGGTGAAACACAGGAACAGGTTGCCCACAGAGGCAGTGGAGGCCCCATCCCTAGAAACATTCAAGGCCAGGTTGGACGGGGCTCTGAGCAGCCTGGTCTAGTTGAAGATGTCCCTGCTCACTGCAGGGGGTTGGGCTAGATGACCTCTAAAGGTCCCTTCCAACACAAGGCATTCTATGATTCTACGATTGTGAGGGCCCTGCTTCTCAGTGAGATGGACAGGGCAGTCACTCCTCACGAGGCTGTGCAAGCCATGCCACGCCACGGCCACACTTGCAGCAGACCCCCAGCAATCTCAGCAAGGACCCAACTTTGTCTTCAGCAGGAGGGGAAGAAGACTGGAGAGGACTAATTGGAGTACCAGGGAGGCTCTCGGATGCTGCAGCACCCCATTTGACCAGCCCTTTGGACAACTAACATGCTAGCCACACAAAGAACCAGCAGTGATGCTGACCCAGAGCCTGTTTCATGAGAGGGCCCCATAGTTATTTTTCTTCCATTTGGCATCTGCATGGGCTGTTTCCAGCCGATTAGCTGTTCCGTCACAGCCTGGGTGTGGATGCTTCCACTCCCGGGGCACAGATGAGGCCCCATTGATGGATTAACCACCTCAGTGGGCAGTGTGAAGGGCAGGCAGGATTTGTGCACTCAGGCTGCAGCTGCCAGGAGGAACTGGATTTTAATCTCATGCCGCAGGGGTCATATCCTCAGCTCACAGCCTGAATCACATCCTCGTCTCACATTCCAGACCCACCTTCTAGCACGATCCAGCCCCCTTGGAGAGGAAACGGTGAGGGCTAACTCCAAGCGCATCACTGAGGCATCAAAGGGGAAAGCCATGCCCGAGATGCCCACTATAACCCATGGAAAGTGGGGGCAGCTGAGCCCGCTTTAGACATGGCCCTCAGAAAGACAAACTCAAGCCATGACTTCTTTCTATTTAGGGAGAATGGAGAGACCGTTTTGGAGGTGGATGTGGACTGAGAGCTATTCAATTCACAGCTGCACGGATTTGCTTTCCTGCCCCTCTAACACTACACCCTCCCAGGTGGTGAGCAACACAGAAACAGCAAACCCATCTATGCCCCTCCACTTAGCCTTCTCCCATATAACAGGAATCAAGTCTGGTCCAGTAAATAAATTACACAAGAAACCTCTAATTACATAAAGTGCATTGCACAACGCATTATATAAAACTCAGGTCATGGCCCAATCAGCCAGCACTCAGCTAACTTACATGACGAAAAATTAATCCGAGGAGCAGCAAGGAAGCGAAAGAAAGAGTAGGATGCTCTCCTTTTCTTCAGGAGGCGTGTGGCACGCATGTGACAAACGTGCCCACTGAGTGCACCTCCACGCCTGAGCCAGCCCTAGAGGAGCAGCTCCCAGCCAAATCCTATCTTTTGGCTTCAAGCCCAGCTGCAGGATAGCCGAGCTGGAGGGAGGGTTATGCGTTCCACAGAAAACAGACCTGTAATCACTACCACCTCGCCGTTCACCTCGTCTGGCTCTGATCAGGTTGCCCAGAGGCAGGGGGTGTCCATCCACTGCTGTAGCACACCTTGGAGGGGAGAAATGAGAAGCTTCTCTTGAATGCATTGCTCAGAAAGGCCTGGCTTTCTTTTCTGACACTTTCTGATTTCCAGTCAGCAGGAAATAGCCGAGGGGAACATTCGAATGCTGACAATAATAGAGAAAGTTTCACACCAGAAGGTGGAAGCCAAAACAAAGTGGGAATGCTATGTCGAGTCTGCTGCCAGAGATCCCCTCAATAAGCCAAAGGTCACATTTCTGTGCCACAATATTCAGATTTTTCCAGGAAAAGGACTTGGATTCATAGATTTTAAAGCCCAAAACCACCATTAAATTAGACCCAGCATTTCCAATCAAACCACCACAGGGACAGCAGGTGGGACCTGCTCCTTCTCCTGGAAAACCTTGCTGTTGGAGATCCCTGAAGCTACCTGTGGTTTTAGTACAACTCTTTCAATCAGCTTCAACAAGTCTTGGTAAGATTTTGAGTTTGCAAGCACTTCAGGGCAGGAAACTTCTGCAAAAGTTTCCACGGTTCCTAGCAGGGTAAAATTGAATCAGCAGGGATCTCAGTGAAATTAATCTGTTACTGCTGCTGGTTTTAGTGATAATAGCATACATTACAAAGGAAAAACAATAAATCTATAGCGGAGATGAACTGAAAATAAGCAGTGAGGTTTTAGCTGTGCTTTGAAGTATCATGGAAAGGCCCAGAGGCAAAGAAGCACTGGGAACTCCTTGGTCCATTGTGTCAGATCTGCAGAGGAAAAGTTTCTTGTACAGCAGGGAGACTGAAAAGTGTAAGCAGAGGGAAAATGCCCTCTCTGAGGGCTGGTTTTGCTGCTGGGCTGGGCTTTTAAATGGAAGGTGATATTCTGAAAAGTGAGATGGGGATGCAGAGGAGCCCTCATGGGATATTTCTGAGCCTTGGAGGGAGATGGTTTCTAACAGATCTTCCAAGGAGAAGGATCATAAGAGAATCCAAGAAGAGTTGGATTGTCCTCTTTGTGCACTGGCATATTTCCCTTCCATCAGAGAAGCACCAGCTGTCCGCATGGGAAGACAGAGGTGGGTCAAATGGAGGACACCCAGGCGGAGGGGTGTTATGCCTCTCTGACCTCTCTCAACACAGCTGGAAGTAGATGTAGCGTAAAAAATAACCAGAAACCTTGCCCTGTGTGATAAAATCAGATGGGAAACTGTGAGCAGTGGAAAGGCAGCCAGAGCACCATTCCCTGTAACCAGCCCTACCCAAGGAGGGAGTTCCCACCTTGTCTCCTGCAGAAATGAATGAGTCAAGGAGAAGTTTCCACAGGCAGGACAGGGCATGAGGGTGTGCACAGGCAGAGCAGGGAGACAGCTTGCCTCCTTGGGTGATGAGAAAGGGGAGGATAAATCAGGAAACATTTTGTACAGCCAAGGTCTCCATGGGTGGGTCAAACAGGTTCTCAGGCATGGAGGTACCACAGAGAGATCAATCTGCGGAAGCCTGGCTGTGGCACCAGGAGAAATTCATACACTTCGACCCTGAGTGAGCTCAGTGGCCGCTGTGATAGCAATTGGGTTTGGGCTGGGAGACAGAGGCAAGGGAGTTACTCCTAGCTACTCCTTCCACCCATCTTCCTTTTCTTCCATAAATGATATTATCTAAGGGTTATTCAGTACACAAAGGTTTTCCTGTGCCAAGGTTAGTTCACTGAGTCACTAGATGGAAAGCAAACCTGTGCCACCAGGGAGACAGTGTGTGTAATGCAAGAGTGAGAGGGCTCTTGTACAAGGTGCTGGGTTCCTGATGATGACTGGCCCCACACCTGGCAGAAAGCCGTGGGCTTTAATACTCCAAGTAAAACTCCCTGGGCAGACATGAATTGCCAGCCCATGGGATGCTCGGGCTGGCCTCACCTCCCGTTTGTCCGGTCGGCAAACTGGTTCTACAGTGTGACCAGGGAAACGTGGCCCCAGCGATGCCTCCACCAAATCCTCCCTTTGTGTGGACCTCTCATACTTTCCCCAGAAAGACTGATGTGCCACCTACACCTCTGTCTCACACAACTGGTGCATTCAGGAGATCCCCACTAATTACCAATGCAAACAGACTTTGCACTGGGACCTATGCAACGGGAGATGATCACAGGTTCATGCTACTCTTCTCAGAATCAGGCTTTGAAGCTCTTGCTGACACAAAGCTCCCATCACAGTCAGACAAAAGAAAACAGCATCTGACAAAATGGTTTCATAGTTGGTCCTGTCCAGCCTCAGTGACAGTCGGGTACTCCACATCCCCATTCGATACACAGGCTGATGCCTCTCAGAGCTTTTTGTCACTGTGGGTAGCAGCACAAGATTGTCCAGATTCACAGGGGAGGTGTGACCCACCGACTGCATAGGAGCCCTACATGGGCCACCGCAGAGGCAATGCAGACCAGCATCGTCTTTCCTGCACCAGGGATTTCCTGGGTGAGGGAATCGATGATGATAAATGCACTTTGCACCAAAGAACAAGGCTCCAAGGAGAACATCGCAAACTCTCAGCGTCAAACGATTCACCAAAGCCAAGCAATGGAAATTACTAATGGCACACGCTTGGCCAAGAAATGGCTATGTTGGTACTACGTAGGCAGAGCCTGAGAGGGCTCCTGGCAAGGCACGGGCCCATCAGTCCATCTCCCAAGGCTTTGTCAAGCCTCAGATATAATGCAGAGGAGTCAGCACTGACCTTCTTCACCTAGTGCTCTTCACCTGATAATCAGAGAAGTCCATACTCCCTGAGTAAATTTGACCCAAGACTGAAGAGATCAGCCCACGTGCTGACAGCCACCCTGAGTGTCGGATGGCCATGGGTGAGTTTTCCACATCTCTCCTTTGGAAAGCTTTCCCACTTTGCATGAAATAATACAGAAGTGCAAGTCACCTCCACCAGAAAGGGCATGGCAGAGGGCGTTCAGCAGGAGAGCTGTTGAGAAACCTTAACCTCAGCACCCTCTCAAGCCCACTTGAGCCTTCATGAGCCACTTGGATTCAGGTGCCTGCAGGCAGAGAGGGAGCTGGACCTGGGTCTCCTGCTGTCACAGGATGGGATTAGAGAGCAAAAAGGCAAAAATAGGAAAGCAGCAGGTGAAGGAAAGGAAGCTAGCTGCAGGAGAGGACAGACCAAGACTATGAACCCTCCCCTGCCCGGAATTAAGGGGGATGGAACTGGTGGGTATTAGGCTTAAAAATTTCCACGCTCAGACTAGAGTATTTTGGGAATTTTGGGAATTCCCCTGCTGTGCACTGTATAGAGGCCAGAGCAGTTAATACGTTTCCTAGATGGGAAAGGCCACACGGGTTAGAGGTGTCCCTGTCCCACAGCAGACCCCTTCCCAGGCGTTGCAGAGGAGCCTCACACAGGATTTCCATTCCTGGGTCCAAAATGGCCACGATGGAGCTGCTGTGCCTTGGGCTGTGCAGGAAGGGTCACAGGGCAGAAGACCACAAGACGCAGATGCAGCAGCACTCTAGTTGCTGCTGTGGGGTCACTAAAGCCCCCGCTGGGGTCGGGGTGATTTATGGGGAGCTCTCAGAAAGCAGAGGCAGCCATGCGTTGCAAGTCCAGAATCACCCTCTACATGGCACCAGCCGCTCCCCAGAAGCCCAGAGCGGTGTCCACCCCTCCTTGGGCTCTAGCAGAATAAAGAACATGTTTCTTCTTCCCCTTGTTCCTGGGGTCTAGTGACTGTCTAAGGAATGGCAATGGAAAGTGACAGATGTATATATATTGGAAGACAGGCAGCAGTGACATTCCCACTGATAGGTACAACTTGACTCCATTATACAGATATCATTGTATACTTCTTGCCACAATACAGCATTTTCCAGCATTTTTCTGTCGTGCTTATTAGTTATCACAATCGTTAAGGCATTTTCGGGGCTCTGATCTACATGCAGGAGGTCAGGCACGGTGTAAAGCCATGATGGAAATGGTCCACACCATGTGAAGGGAGGGAGCCCAGCGGATTTGCACCAGGCAAGAACTTGGCTGCCTGGCCCAGCTCAGCCAACAGACTTCTGGATCTAGTGCCACTCCCGCTGCTCAGAAACTATGTCTTGTAGGGGATCCACTGCTCTTTGCCAAAAAGGCTGTATGTCTGCTTTTGGTCAGAGCAGAAGCAGCAGCATTCACCACGGAGTCCAGGTAAGGAGCACTGCTGAGCCAAGCGGGTGATGCCCTGCGTGTGGGGTAAGACAGGCAGGGAAGGTTTTCCCTGCACCACCACTCTCATTGCTTTCCTGCTAGGGCATGGGAGAAACGTCAGCACGGTGCCCAGCGCAGGGGGAGGCAGGTTGTCAGGTAGCTCAGCAAGCAGCTCTCTTGCTTGTCATCTTCCTCAACTTCTTACATTTTCTAATTTACTGCTTATCTGCTGCTAGAGCTTTGGGGCACCACTTGCTGCCCAGCCACCTCCTTATCGTTCTCTCTACAGCCTCTTCGGCCAATGAAGTGTTACAAGCCAAGGGAAGCTGACATCTTCTCGGAGGCATCAGGCATGGGCAGCCATGGGCAGAGCAGACAGATCACAGATGTAACATGGGAGCACTCACCTCCCCTTCCTCAGGGCACCCACGCACTCCTTTCACCTTCAGCTATTGCTGTGCACTCTCATGACTTTGCATGTCAGGGTTGGATTTTTTCTCACATTGAGATCAATGATAAAAGTGGGGAATAAATAAAGAAAGTAACTTGAGAAAGATCAGTCCATCCGGCCAAGTGCAAACACTACCTCGTCATCCAGGGAGCGTTTTGTGATGTACAAATGGGAACTGAGAGAGATTCTTTACCAAGGGCAGAGCCTACTCGTAACAGGAAGATTCCCTTTCCCAGAACGACCTCCTGCACATCTGGGTGTGAGCACTGCTATCTACCGCCGCATCGTGCGCAGCCCAGATCTCTCACGGACTGTGGGCAATTCTCAAATTAGAGAGAACAGAAGCATCAACAGCAGCAGATCTGTTGTCTTCATTAGTCCAGCATGTCAGGGAGCATCTCAGGATGAAAGCAGGGGGAGGAACATGCATTTTTATCTTGTCACATTCTCGCATATGGTAGGGAAGAGCTGAGTCCTTGTGGTGAGCTCTGCCTAGCAGAGCAATTCCAGCTGCAGAGCCAGCCTGTGGATCTCATGCTGCAGGCTACCAAAACGTCACCTTGGGAACATCTCTTGGGGTTCACACTACAAACGGGCTCAGTGCCTGGCAATGACAGCTACAGCGGTGGAAAAATAGCCTCAGTAAGGAGTCAGGGCTCTCAAGGCACTGCAACTCTCTTCACAACTAGTGTCACCTACTCTTTTTTTTAATGCTGGGGAAGCTGAGCTGACCTGAACCCCCTCGTAGGAAGTGCTGTGATAGAGAGGGTGCCCAGCAAAGCAGGTGGTCTCACACCTCACTTCCACTGCACAGGGCATTGCTGAAGGAAGGGACATCTCAGGATCACGCAAGGGGAGGCAGTGAGGCAACACAGCAGCAGGATGAAGCAACAACACGGGCAGTGGGTCAGATTCCTTAGCCCAGGCCAGGACACACACCTGTGTCCCATTCCTGGCATTACTGCAGCTGACCCCTGTGGAGCAAACATTGACATCCAGAGATCTGCAAAGCAGATGGACCATGACCATCAAGGCTGACCGCTGGCATGACCCAGGCCAAATAGCTCCACACCCAGCAATTCCCACCCCGAACCTGTCCATCCTGCTTGGTGGAGGGAGCCTTGCTTTCAGAACCGCACCAGATCTTGGATGAAAGGCTGTGCCACCCAGCCTTGCAGTGCTGGGCAGGGACAGCTCACACAAGCTCTGCTTAACAGAGGATGGTGGTAGGAAGCAGTTATGAGGTAGCACAGCCAGCTAACAGCGGGGTACAGCACCCAGTGGCCAGTCCTGTTTGCCCAACACGTTCTAGGGTACCTCCTCTCAGCCCCACACAGCCTTCCATACTCCCAGCACTGTCCTTGGCACGCATGAGATGTTCAGGACAGCAGCAGGATGGCATGACTCTGCTTAGCTTTCTTACAAGGGACCTGGATGAATCAAAGCTGCCAAGGCTGGAAAACAGGCTGGCCTTAAAAGTGTAAAGCGATTATTTACTGGCCAACACATGCACACAAAAGATAGCCAGGACTTCGTGAGCTCTGTGGCTTAGGTGTCAGTGTGCTCACCACTTCAAAAAGGTGACCAAAGGATCTTTGCTGGCCAGGGTCTGTCTGCTCATCTTCACAGCTCCTGGGGACGGTCCCACCACGATGCCCAACACGCCCCCTGTCTCCCTGTGCTTTTTCCTTCAGGATTTTGCACCTTTCCCTGCTGCTGCAGTCTTGACCATCCCACCTCTGCCTGCTGTTCCACCTTTCGTAGCACATCTGCTTCCCCAGCACGCGGCCAGGGCATGGCAGGGTCAGAGCTGGGACTTCGGACTCGGGGACCTGAGCCCTGGGAGCAGGAGATTACCTGCAGGTGGGGTCACAGAGAGATGGGGTGAGGGTGGAAACGAGGGGGGCCCTCTCCTTGATTTTTGCTTGAGCTCTTCCACCTTGCAAGGCAATTTAAAAAAAAACACCCAAACAAGAGTCCCTTGAGCCAAAGAGCAGGTAAGAGCAAGCACAGCTCCACCGTGACTCATCTCTGCTTTATGAGAGGAAGGTAAAGATGGTGTTCCCCACTCCCTGAATGCACAGGGCAGTCTGGCATTGCCACCTCATGCCAGGGGAGCATCTCCCATGGGGTGAGAGACATGCAGCCCTTCAGCCTGAGAGGAGCAAGATCCACGGCACAGCTGATATATGGTCCCCAGCTGCATGTCTCATGACATTCAGCAGCATCCCTTTGAAGTCCTAGCTTAACGGGGTCAGGGCAAACCTCCCTGCAGAGCCAGGACCCAACCTGCTCATGGAGAGCACAGGCAGCATCCATCCGTCTGCTGGAGACCACTCCTTGGATGTGTTATGCTGAAATCTCAGGTGGATTAAAGGCGAATACAGGAGCTATTCACACCACTGCTACACTCCCACTGGAAAGACTGAACCCAAACCGACGCTTGGAGGAGCCCACGTCCTTTGTGCTGCTTCAGAGAGAGCAGCATGAGAAGTTTCCACCCGCTCTGCCCTTCTCAGCCTTTCCCCCTCTGTCCCAGGAGAACCCTGTGACAGGGCTCAGAAGCAGCATTAGGGATGACAGTGCTTGTGGGACCCATGGGACTGAGGAGCCCAGCTAGGGTCTCCCCACTCCCAACCCAGGACCAGGAGGTGGACACCCAGTCCCCTAGAAGGTCAGTGGGAAGCGAGATGCTGCCCTCCAGCCCTCACAGCTGCCCTACCAGCCAAGCGGACACACTCCCAAGGAGTGAGCTGGGGCTCAAGGCAAGAGCTGGGTGGGCACAGCTCCTGCAAGGGGTTCTCCTCTCAGGACTTTGCAGAACTCTTTGGGTAAACGCAGGTTCAGCCTGTCCTAGCAGGCAGTGCAAGGGTAACCCGAAGCCCAAGGGTTTAACTGGAGATGGGTATGCTACAGAAGGCAGCGTGGAGGCAGCTTGGGCAAAGCAGAGGCCACTGGAAGCTCTACTTTCCTCTTTGTGCTACATCTGTGCCCACCAGCCCCACTCCCAGGTCAGGTATTTTTGCCACCAATGCACACAGCCTGGATCCATGCCTTCTTGATAACTTGGTGATCGCTGAGCAGCCCTCGGCTCCCCGGGCACCAGCGTGTTTCAACACTCCTGCTCCTTGCAACACGCCGCGCTCCTCATCAGAGCAAAACCCACCAATTCAGGGACAAGCGAAAGAGTTTTCTTCTCTCGGGAGCCCCAGATGGCTGCTCTGGTAGTGAACTCACCTTTGCTGTCTCTGGCAGCTCCCAATGGGGGCTGCCAAGTTTTTTCCCAGGAGAGCAACACCTTCCCAAGGGCTGCAGTGCGTGTGCTGGCACGGCCGAGGTCTGCCCCGGCTCAGGCTGAGACCCGTTTGCCCCAGGGGTACCAACCAGTTCAAGCTGTAAATCCCAGCCCTAGCAAGGCCTGCCAGTCCACGTGGCCCAGCCAAAATTCCTGAAGAAAAACTAATGCTAACAAATAAAGGTTTGCTGGAAGCGCTGGCGCAAGCCCAAAGGGGGTTGCTGAGCTTCGCACAGAAACCTACCAACAGCGTTGTGGTTTCAGACGAAACTCGAGACACGTGGGTCCTGCGGCTGAGTTTCGCCAGCGTGTTTCAGCGACAGCCCAGCAGAAGCAGCCACCACCGCCGCGGGACCTGGCCAAGGCTGCACCGGGAGATGGGGCTGAGGGCTGGGAGCATGGCTGGACCCCCGGTCCCTCCAAGGCTGGAACAGTTGGGGTGGTTCAGGAGGCAGAGGGGAGCTGGCCCACCCCACACCTGCAATAACGGGGTGCCCCTGCAGCCTGTGGGTCCCAGATTTCATCTTTCTCCCCGTAGGGTGGCATGGAGGCAGCCCAGCCCTCTCCAGCTTGCTCCGGGGACACAGCAGAGACACGCAGGGGTGGCACCTGGCTTGCAAGCTGCAAAACCCAACTGGGACCTGGGCGGGCAGCCCACAGACCCCTCCACCACCGGGCTGACCTGCCGCGATGCCTGCTGGCCCCCAGGCCACCTCCATGTCAACCACCACCTCCGTCCCAGCTGCCAGCACTGCCACCGGGAGCTGCAAGCCCAAAGAGCACCCAGCTGCCCTCCGGCTCCCACCCTGCATCCTCCAGACAACGCAGCTCGTGGATTCAGGGCTGCTTACTGCTGAGCAGTCCGTTTTCTTCATCCTCTTCTCCTCTCGCACCACCAAATTTCTCCCCCTGTGCAAAACTGCAGCCAACGCACCCCCTATTTCCAAGGGCGACCACCTCATGGGGGAAATTCCCCTGCTCGGGCAGGGCTCTCCTGCCCCCGTCGCAGGGGGGACGGCAGCTTCGCAGCGTCCCATTTCCAGGGAGCTGCCCCGCAGCTGCGCGCCGGCACCCGCAGGGGCAGGAGGGGCCGCGCAGAAGTGTGTTACGGGCTGACAGTCTATCCTGGATCGCTCCCGAGCACCGGCAACCCTGCGCCCCTTCGAAATAAACCCCCTTGGCAGCTTCGAACTTTATTCTTCAGGCGCAGCACCAGGTGGGTGGAAATATTTCCATGCTCGGAAAGGAGCTGTTTGCGAGACGCTGCGCTGCTCTTCCCAGCCTGCAAAGACCCGAGGCAGCGTCAGCTCCTCCTTAGAAGAGGGGACGAGAGCAGCTGGAGACATGTGGCTGCTCCCAGCCCTACCGGGGACTTGCCCTGTGGCTTTGGCTCCGCCATCTCCGCGAGCCCTGCAGCAGAAAGCTGAGACAGGGAGGTAAAGGCAGCTGTGTCCCGCACCGCCAGACCAGGGGCTGCAAGGCGTTTTTCCAGTGGCGCAATCCCACCCTGGGATGGCGAGCTTGCCACTGGGGCAGGGAGGCCAAACACACTTTTGGATGCTTTCATTGACGGATGAGACAAGGTCCGTGCCCACGGCAGGAGAAGGGGGCCCTGCAAGCCCATCTCATGCAAGCCAGCATGAGCAAGAGCGGGAGCCAGGCAGGAACACCGCAGAATCCAGACAAATCCTCCTGCCTCAGATCACAGGAATGGGCTCCCCTGATTTTTGGGGTCATTACGGGGCTCTTCTGCCACAGCAGGACCCACAGCTGTGATGTTACCACCCCATCAGAGCACGGAGCCCACGCTCCCTGCAACGCTCCCTCCGCAGCTGCCGCTCGCACCCTCCGTGTCCCATCCCACCTCCCTCCAACCGTCGGTGCTTCAGGGCAGGGAAAGTGTCTCGCTGCTTCTTTGTGACGAGCTGTGGAAAATTGCTGGCATTAAACAAACTGCAGCTCCTGATGAAAAACATCGTTGTCACGGGGCAGGAGCTGCGAGTATTACTCACTCGGGAAAATTGCTTTTGGCTGGGTGAGGGTGCGCCAGGGGCAGGAGCTGCAGGGCTGGAGACCAGGAGCCTCTGCTCTTTGCCACTGGCGAGCGACGACGTGGCACAGGCCACCGGTCCCACAGCTCTCTGTGCCGGGGAAAGGTGTGTGGTTCCCCAACACCTCGCCATCCCCCAAGAGGTACCCAGGCACCCTCACGAAAGTGAAGGACAAGGTGCAGGCTTATCTATATGAATACAGGGTATAGGGCAGACGTACGGCAGGGCAATATATTGCCCTGTGTCCATGAGAGGGAGGGGCACGGGGGTCTGTTTTGACAGGCGTAGGGGAAAGGAAAGCTCCTTGGGATGGGACAGCCGGGGAAGGGACAAGTTGTGGTGCCCCAGCCGTGGAAGACGGGTTACCCTTCCGCAGCCCCAGGTTGGCGTGGGAGGGAGCCTGGAATTCGGTTGCCCATTATTCCACCTGGCTGAGCCTTTAGCAAAGCTAATCCCCACCGACAAGACCTAACAGCGAGAGCTGGCTCAGCCCTGCGCTGCGGGACACCGGCCCTGCCGATCCCGCTGGACGGAGGAGAGCTGGCACCACCTGCCCCTCCGCTCTGCCTTCGGTTCGGGGTCTCTTCGCTCCAGGACCGGGTCTGCTGCTCCCTGGTGTCACTACAGACCCGGCTGCCACCAGTGATATGAGAACCCTCATTCTGTAACACAACAGAGGTCTCCAAGCACGCAGAAGGACACCATTACCCTGTGGTAGCATCTCCAGCCCACAACCGTAGTCTGGCCCTGCGTTAGCACGAGGCAGGTCAGCATTCAGCAAAACCAACCTCAGCTACCGCATGTTTTGGCAGGGAAAAGACAGCAAGCTACAAACTTGCAGCCCAGCTGAGGCACCGCTGTAGTTTTCCTTCCAAAGACTGCAATCCTCAACGTTTTAATACGCACAGAAACAATGGGGGAATTAGCCAGAAGGGAGAGACTCCAGCTAATTAATCACCACCGTCCCAGGCTCCTGCCATGCCCTTTGCTGGCACCTCCCTCAGCCCTTCCAGGCACATCCAGAAGCGGCACGAACAGGAACGGTCTGTTTGGTGCCTTCGGCAGCACAGGAGCCACCAGCACGAGGCACGAGCATTTCTGTGCCGGCTCTTGGCAAGCCCTCGGCACCTTCATTAATGACCGCAAACGAAGACCTGAGGAACAGATCCTCCCTCTCTCACTGTGACAGGTTGACCCTGGCTGGATGCCATCAGGCATCCAGAGCTTTGGCCTGCCCAAAACCGCTTTATCACTCCCCCCTCTCAGCTGGACAAGAGACAGAAAATACGATGAAAGGCTCGTGGGCTGAGATAAGGACAGGGAGATCACTCAGCAGATACCATCACGGGCAAAACATACTCGTCTTGGGGAAATTCGTTTAATTTATCACCATATGAATCAGAGTAGGCTAATGAGAAACAAACAAAAAAAGTCTTAAAAACAATTTCCCCCAACCCCTCCTCTCTTCCCGGGCTCAGTTTTACTCCCAATTTCACTCTCTCCCTCCTCCCCCCGAGCAGCGCAGGGGGACGGGGAATGGGGGTTACGTTCAGCTCATCACATGTTGCCTCTGCTGCTCCTTCCTTCTCACAGAATCACAGAATCACACAATAGTAGGGGTTGGAAGGGACCTCTGTGGGTCATCTAGTCCAACCTCCCTGCCGAAGCAGGGTCACCTACAGCAGGCTGCACAGGACCTTGTCCAGGCGGGTCTTGAATATCTCCA
>Ga0065711_1000736_pt1 | contig 81200 bp, 41 predicted proteins | sample Hoacrofraction12_FD_59098 | JGI IMG/M metagenome (GOLD analysis project Ga0065711, IMG submission 59098) | Hoatzin crop microbial communities from Cojedes, Venezuela - Epithelial fraction 12 v2 (version 2) | ecosystem: Host-associated > Birds > Digestive system > Esophagus > Crop | place...
CCCCCAAACAACAAGTCAAGTTTGTCTAAGTAGCGTTATTTAGGAGCCTCTTTAGCTCATAGCTTTTCTGTCTTCTGAAAACAGCAAAGATCTACTTTAGTTTGATTACAATCACTCTAGTAAGTGGAAATTTTACATTTACGGGTATCAGTCTTAACGGCTCTTTTTTGCATATCTTTCACTGTAGACAGCCTTTCATGTGAGCATTTTAGAAATGATTCCACATGCATGCTTTGGCATTCCTTTGCCTATGGTCATATCAGCAGAACCAAATCCAACTTCCAGGATTTCTGATATGCGGATTAACTGATTCACTATTGCCCTTTTCTGGGGTGCAAATGAATAGTATTGTCTACTCCTGCCAGTCAAAGCTGAGACACAGTCCATTCAGCTGGTAGTGACAGCCCTCAAACCACAGGCCTGCACCTGCTCTGATTCTTAACTTAAAGGATGCCTCTGTTTCAGCTCATTTTTTTTCACAGTTTTGCCTTAGAGAGCTGCAGCTTCAATGCAGTCATTGTTTCCATCATTAACTGCTTGAATAATTCATTACTTAGCAGAAAACATCCCTTTTTGCTTTCTGTTTATTCCATTGTTTGTCCATTTCAAAATAAAGAAGTCAATGAGTAATACAGTGATTACTTTGAAAAAGACTTTTCTTAGCCAAGAAAAAATATTTGGCACAAGAAGTAAGGAACTAAGAGAGAAGAAATTTTGTCTTTTTGGTATTGCACATACACCCTGAAGTAATGTATTTCAAAGTAACTGCTTTGACTACAAATAAACGTAGTGACCTGTAACTGTGAGCTGATTATTTAGTGCATAACTATAATAATAATTAGTCTGTAATTAATTTGTGAATAACTATGTCATAATTTCTTTATAAAAACAGATACAGACATCTTCTAAGCTTGGGAAGCTGAAGGCACAGGTTACTATCAGGGCTAGAATTGTCACAAAGATAAACTGTGTTCCTAACTTGCACTAGTAAACAGCAGGGAAGTAATAGAGGACATCATAATTCAGTTCAGCATCTGCTTCATCTGCTTCCTATGAGTTATGAATCATACACTATGGGAATCTTTCAGTATCTAATCAAATATGTATGGGGTATTTCCTAAATCTGTCGTTATATTATTCCAAGGTTTCCAAATACTAATCTGGAGCAACCTTTACTGCTTCATGTACTTTGATTTCTTTTCGGTTTAAGCATTTTTGGTAATAGATTTAAATGATAGGAACTCCAATAGCTCAGTAATGCATCTGAAATTATGGATAATAGGATAATTGGCAAGATCAAGCTGCTGTTAAGGCATAAGATAAGACAAGATAATAAATCCTTTTTTATACGGTAGTAAAATACACTGACAGTTTTTAATTATTTTCAGTATGGAGCAGCACTGGAAATTAATCAGCTAGTGTAGCTTCCTAAATCTTTCTAGAAGCTTGTTAGCAACAGTTTGTGTAGGTTAAAAAGATACAAAAGCTTCTTTTACATGCCTCTCCAGAATAGGAAAAATGTTAAGAAGTGAAAAAAATTAAAGTATGGTTTCTGTAAATAATGACAATGAATGAAGAACCTGCAACATAGTTGTATAATGTATGCAACCTAGTAGTAAAAACAAATAGAAATTCAGAGTGAATCATGATGAATGAGTAAAAATAAATTGAGCCAATATGGCCAACTTCTAGTTAGCATGGTGGTATGCAAGGAGAGGACCCGCAGTGCGTAAAGGCTACCTATCAATCTATGAGGCTAATCTGCTGTTCTGAGGATAAAGATACTGAGGCTAAAATACAGGGATCATAGAATAAGATTCTGATTCTTGGTGAAGTTGGTATGGCTTTTACAATTGATTTCAGAGGGCCCAGGATTTCATCCAACGTGTTTGCAAGTAGGCACCTGTATTAATAAATGTAAATATATTCACACAAGAGAACACGTAAGAAGCTTTATGCAAGGTGGTAAAAAGGATATTGTTAATACTAATATATTAGCAGTCCTTGGGCAATGAAAACTAAGATTAACCATGGGAATGAGTTGAGAGAATTGGGGTCCAGCACATTTTTGGAAAATTCATTTTAATAGAGTTCTCATATTACTAATGCAAGTAGAAGTGTCAAACAGAGTTTTTAATAGAATTTCTGCATAAATTATGCTTGTTTGATACTCATAAATATCTCTTTCTCTCCACAGATAAGCGGGAATTTCTTCTTTATAGAACCCTGGAGCATAAAACTACTGAAAGTGGTGGCAAAGTAAGCCAAAAATTGGTGAAAAATACTTTCAAGAAGAGGTTTGGTTTCAAGGCACTGGAAACTTCCATGCCATTAATTGCACATAATGTGGAATTTTTCATTTTATAGTTTACAAATGTGTTTTGAAAGGACATCAAACTGTACAGCCTTTCCTGTGTTTTGAAGTCACATTTTCAAAGTGACCCAAGTAATTCATCCTCAAGGGCATGGGTTATCAAATTTGCTATACCCGCTTGGCACTATCAAACAGACTGTATTAGACCATAATTTCATTTGGAGTTTGGAAAAACTGCATTATTCATGCGTAATAGAGGAAATAACAGGTGTATTAAGATAATTTTTTAAAAATTCCTATAGCATTATTGACAAGAAAAAACAATAAAAAAGGAAAAACATTACTTCAATACATATTTGTAGAAGTGCAGGTAAGCGTGTACTTTAATAGATATATATATATGTATAAGAACACAATCCTTTTAAAAACATTATTCTTAGCCTAATGATTTAAAAAATAGTATCTTTTTCTACAACTTTTTAACAGTTTTTTGCCTGTTTGCAGTCTGCTGCAGAACACATATAATTGTTTCCTACAAAGGAACATTTACTGCCATGTCTGAAGTTTTAAACACCTCAGGAAAAAGGCTACTTCATTTTACAACTCTGTCCATGCTTTGTATAAAGGACTGTCATAGCTAGGCCCCTGATACCTATTGCAATTGAAATAAAAGATGAGGCAGAATAATAATGAACTTGCTAACACATTGATGCTAGCAATACTATAAGATCTGTGGTTAAAGTTATAATTCTGATAACCATTATTCAGATGAACTACAAATCCTAAGATCATCCCTACTGACTCCCTTTCTACTAGTGCTCTTAAAAAGCTACTGTAGTGAGACACACTATCACTGCTGCTGCTGTCTGGTTCTGCCCTGGCACACTGTAATTTCATTTTTAACATGCTATTCCTACTTACCTCAGAGCACTTACCAAACCACGGAAGTACTGCATGAAAAATAAAATATTGTGTATGGAACAGGAGAGACACAAGGTACTCAAAGGGGAAAAGAAAGAATTAGAATTTTGTCTACTGGACATTAAGAGACTCTGCATCTTTCTTCTTTTATTATGACTTGCTTGGTAAAGCTGGGGATAATTTCCTATGCCTTTCATAAGCATCCATCTCTCTTCCTGGCTTCCTTTGGCGGATCTACTAAAACACGAATTTCTTTTGTGCGGGGACTGTCTGATACAGTCATTGGACCGTGCCTGGGCACTTTGATGCCACTGCTTAAACAGATTCCCGGGCTCTGCAGTGAAACAAAAACTGAGGGGTAACAGCACTGCCATCAGGACATGTCAACAATGTATTTTTAAGGTCTCATACAAGGAGTAGGTTATGAAAGGTATTTGGTCAAGGAAACACAGCTCATTACCATCTTTCCATTGCCAGCAACTTGTCACTGGTGTGGGGTTTTGGGATATGTCGAGGCGTGGCTCAACCTGGGCTGGTCTTAATTATGGTAAAAATTTCTTTCTAGGGTCTAGGCAAGCATCAGGTAGCCTGCTTTGTCCCTCAGCTCTGACAAAACCAGCCTTGGTCATTGCTGCATAACAAACTGTATCCCTTTCTGTTCCAAACAGTTACTAGGGCCAGTGAGAAGTGTAACTTTAAAAAATAATAGCTAGTGGGTGAGCACTGTCAAACTTCAGATGGGAACTAATGGGGAAAAAAAACGCAAGCCCAAAACAAAACAGGCAGCAGATCTTTAAGATAATATGTAAAGAGAACTCCGTGGGGACCCAAGGCTGAGGAGAAAGATCTCGGCCAGTGCCTGTTGGTGTCAGCTGACAGGAAGCTGGGTCGGGCTTCTGCAGGTGCCACCCTACCCTGCACTCAGGAGCCACCTCTGAGGTCCCCTGCCCCACAACACCAGCCTGGCCCAGACACTGCTCTGGCCTCTGCTGCATCATTGCTTCTCCTGAACATGTGGGTGCTGCTAGGCGGCATTAATAATACACTTGTTTTGTAAGTGGTATTAGTGACCTAAGAGCCACTGATGTAAAAAACAGGTGGCTGCAAATAGCATGAAGGGGCATCCATGAGGCCAACGACAGTGACGGAGCTACAAAATAATTAAAAACAAATCAAGTCTTGGTCCTTGGTGGATAACTGGGATAGCTGTAGGGTAAGAGATGCCTAAATAATTCTACTCCAGACCGCTCGGCCTTAGGAGGGCAGATGCACCAAGCTACAAAGATAAAGAGGCACCAAGAGGGCAACAAGACCAGAGCAAAACAACCTGAAAGGATACGGTATACATGATCTTAGAACTGAGTTTGCACAGAAACAAAGGTCAACCAGCGGACACTGTGATGAGGAGTACGAGCCTTCATCTGAAGACCCCCGACGACCACTCAGGGACGCTAACAGACGTGCATGAAAGACATTAACATGTGTTAATTAGTTATTGGAAAAAAACATGAATATGCTAAGCATTTCTCTGAAATATAATGAATATGTATATTCTGGTTGTATTTAACCTGGAATGAAAAGCATGTTTGGCGCACATGTTTGGAGGAGAGAACCCTCGTGTGCCTGGAGCTGTAATAAAGGATACGTGCTTAACAGTATACATTCTACTGTTAGGTTATTACCGGATCTTTTAATCAATGGGCACCTCAGATGGGACCTACTATGTTCAGCTGTGGGACCCGGTAAGAACAGGACCCTCTTGGGCGCCCTTGAGAGTTTCTTCCCGAAGGGGCTCCTCGCCTTATGTGGATCATCACGGGTATAGACAAGGACCATACAGGTAGGAAAGCTCTGCAAAGGGATATGGACAGACTGGATCGATGGGCCAAGACCAACTGTATGAGGTTCAACAAGGCCAAATGCCGGGTCCTGCACTTCAGTCACAACAACCCCATGCAATGCTACAGACTTGGGGAGGAGTGGCTGGAAAGCTGCCCAGAAGAAAAGGACCTTGGGGTGTTGGTCGACAGCTGGCTGAACATGAGCCAGCAGTGTGCCCAGGTGGCCAAGAAGGCCAATGGCATTCTGGCTTGTCTCAGGAATAGTGTGGCCAGCTGGAGTAGTGAAGTGATCGTGCCCCTGTACTCAGCACTGGTGAGGCCACACCCGCAGTACTGTGTTCAGTTTTGGGCCCCTCACTACAAGAAGGACATTGAGTTGCTGGAGCATGTCCAGAGAAGGGCAATGAGGCTGGTGAGGGGTCTAGAGAACAAGTCTTATGAGGAGTGAATGAAGGAACTGGGGCTGTTTAGTCTGGAGGAGGCTGAGGGGGGACCTTATTGCTCTCTACAACTACCTGAAAGGAGGTTGTAGTGAGGCAGTCGTTGGTCTTTTCTCCCAGGTAACTAGCAGTAGGACAAGAGGAAGTGGCCTCAGGTTGTATCAGGGAAGGTTTAGATTGGGTATTAGGAAAAATTTCTTTACTGAAAGAGTGGTCAGGCATTGGAATAGTCTGCCCAGGGAAGTGGTTGAGTCACCGTTCCTGGAGGTGTTAAAAAAATGTGTAGATGTGGCACTTCAGGATATGGTTTAGTAGGCATGGTGTTGCTGGGCGGATGGTTGGACCTGATGATCTTAGAGGTCTTTTCCAACCTATGATTCTATGATTCTAAAGGTATTCTTTTACTACTAGTGGGATTGACCAAAGATTAGGGACTCCCATAAATCGTAATCCGATTACATGGGGAGAGTATACCAGGCTGCTGCTGCTCTGTCTTGTTCCTTTCGCTTGCTTGCTTTCTTCGCTTCAGAATAAAGGAAACTGTATTGGAGAAAAGAAAAAGTCCAACTGATTTCTTTGCAGCAACCTTCCCCCACCCCTCCCCCGCACTAGAGCGGCGGCAGTGCCCCAGGGAATGGTGCAGCTCTGCTTTCCCCAAGGACCGGGATCCTCCTTCAGTACCCACTGCCCTGCTTACAGTCTTTGGGGCAAATATGCTCCTTTCATCCATGCTAATACGGAGATTTTCTGATGCAGGAAGAGAGAAAGCTCCAATGCAAATGGCATAACAACCCCTTCCATTTCTTACATGATTATGTGTTTGGGACCAAAATGTTTTGCAGGAGGAAAAAGTGTCAAAATTGTAAACAAAAGCTGTTTTCCCACTGACTCTCTGTACAAATTATTATGCTAAAGTTCTTGCTTCTTATTTTCTACTTAATTTCTGCACGAATAAAGGATACTCTGCATGCATTCTCAGGAGTATTTTAGAGAAAGTCAGCTTGATAATATCTAATGCAGTGGATTTCTAGGAGTGCCACATTAGATAGAGCAACAGTAATTTCATATTAAAAATTAATTTACTTCTGTTTGACTTAAAACTCAGGGTAAATATAGTCTCAGATTTTTTTCTTGAGGCACAACAAAGTTAAATCACTACTGAACAAATCTGGTGTGATCCAACTTACCCCCTTCCCCTTATGTTAGCCCAGAATTTGAGTTGTTAGTCAATGCTCAGATGATTTTCAATGATGAGCACCATCTCTCTTTTTTTTTTCTTTCATTACAGCTGAAAGCTCATTTTCAGCTTTATTTTAGGATGCACAAAATGAAAACAGAACAATAAGAAGACTTAGAGGATTATCATAACTGCAGAAAACAGTACGCTTTTTTTGTTGGTTATTAATCAAATAGTGACGAAATGCAAGAGTAACAGGTAGGGGAAGCACTTTTAGCTACAATGTAGTGATCTTCAGTTTCCTGGACATGGAAGTCTGATGTCCTTTCAGCCAAGCTAGCTTATCCCTCTGCACTTGCAGTGCCTGTTCTTGAAAGCCACTGGTCTGCTACAGGTCCAGCACAGACAGATGTGTCAGCTGCCCTCAGGTCTTTGAAAGATCATGAAACACTAGTCACAAGTCAGGAAAATTAACTCCATCTTTGGGTTTCATTCAGCAAAGAAGAACAAGTGAATCAGCATTATTGAATTCCTCTTAAAGTGTGTGGTGTAGCATGAGATCACACATGTGGTAAGATCCTTAAGGAAAGTGATTATAACCAAGACAGAAAAAATTAATCATAATTGTATAAGAAGGTTCTGCCATGTAGTTTACATGGACATCTACATCTCTTTTGTTAGTCAATAATATTTGCCAGTTTCAAAGTTATCTAAGCTTTTAAATACCAACCACTCATTTACATCTCACTTTTACAAAACGAAAACTATGCAACAGTTTATTACACAGTACTAAATCACATTACCCTTCACAAACTGTTTTAACCATTCTATATAGAGCTAGGTGTGTGTCACGGTTTAAAGCAGGGCATCAATAAACTGAGTGACAGACACTCTCTGTTAACCCCCACCCTCCCACCAGAGAAGGGAAAAGGAGAGAAACTTACAAATTGAATATAAAAAGTTTTACTAATTACACTAATAATGTTAATAATATTAATACTAAAACAAATAATACAAAATATACAAAACCGATACTGAGTTTCCTGGAGTTGGGTGCCGGGCGCTGGCATCCCACCAGCAGCTGCCAGGCAGCACCAGGCAGTCCCAGACTGGCCTCGGCAGCAGGCAGGAACTGGACTCAGGGATGCACAGATCGGAATCTGGATCAGGATCGCAGGTAGAATAACAAGCAGGGTCCTGTTCAGCAGGCGGCCATGGACGAAGAGAGCGAGACCCGTGTGAGCCCCCAGTTTTAAAGTGAGTGTGACGTGCATGGCATGGAATACCTCGCTGGTCAGTATCGGGTCACCTGTCCTGTCCACTGCTCCCTGCAAGTGCGACCCTTTCCGACTCCTCACTTGGGGGACCTAAGAGCTCTGTCAGTGACCTTGGCTGCTATAGTAATAATTATAAACAGGGGCCTTTTTCTGCATTCCTTTCCTACCGTTAGCTCAGTGTAAATATAAACGTTAGGCGTTCTCAGTTTTGGAGCGGACAGTGTCTGTAAAATACCCAGCCAGCTTCAGAAAAACGCAGTTACTTAGAAGAATGTAGCTGTAAGGAGGATTCACTAAAAGAGAATCGGTTCTGTTTTAACCAAAACCAGGACAGTGTAGTATAGATTTTGATATTCCTATTGACTTCCGAAGAAGTACTTCATTCTTTGCCACAGTTGCTACCATCTTGTCATTGTTGTAAATGTGTAAAGTTCTGTATTTCCAACGCACACACAGTCATTACCTTTGCAAGTTGCATCACTAAGTCCCTTATGAGGTAATAAGCTGCAACTGCCTCCTGTGAGAGGTTGCATGTGATATATAAATGCAAAAACTAATTACACAGGTATAGCAGTCTGAGCTCACAGCAGGCCTTCGTTCATGCAAACTTTTGTCTTCAGGTTTCATTACCCTACTCTTCCTTTTGTTTCAGTTTTCATGAGTTTTTTTAGGCATTCAGATCACTTATCTTTTCCCTATTGAAGTTCTGACTAAATTCAGAAACTGAAATATCTTGTTACATTCAGGTGGTGTTGGTTAATGTTTAGTAGATTCTGATCTCAAATTCAGAGGTAAAAATGGAATTGTTCTGGATTATCTATTCTTGTCAATCAGCTTTTAAATATCCTGCCTCTTTTCCCAAGAAGGCACTCCATATTTGTTGAAAACACCTGCAAAAGCAACTCCCATGGGGAAACCTATAGCTTTTTATCCTGGTCCCATGATGTGGCACCCAATTTAAGCCCCCCACGGGGCTCTCCCCACTTTGCCTACAGCCCAGACCCCTGTATCATCCCCGAGGGGCTGTGAACCCCTGCTTCAGCTCCCAACATCATCTTGCCTTTGGCTTTACAGAGCCCAGCCCACTCACTGACCCACATCCTGGCTTTTCTTTTCAAAGTCATACCTAGCAAAGTGCAATGCCACCAAACTTGGACTGGAAAGCCTCCCTCCCTCCACACGGACACCGCAGGGCCACCAGACTCCTACCACAAGACCTCCTCTGTACTACTGCAATGTCACCAAACCCCTATCTGGACTGCAGACAGGAGTTTGAGGACAACAAACCCATGATCCTTGAGCTTCCACATGGTAGCCCTTAGGTCAAACACACAACTGCCTCACCACTGCATGAACTGCAACGGTTGTTGCAAAGGTAAAGTAGCATGTACAATCCAATTTGGTTGGCATGAGCTACAGCCAAGCAGGGTAGGAAAGTTGCTACAGGTGTGTCCCTGGGTTCAGCTGGGATAGTGACAATTTTCACAAGAAGCTGGTAGGGGCACAGCCAGGATGGCTGCCCCAAACTAGCCAAACAAATGGGGCATTCAATACTACATGACATCATGCTCCGGACTTCAGTGGGAGAGCTGGCCAGGGAAGGATAATTGCTGCTTGGGAGCACAGTGGGTATCAGGCAGTGAGAAAGATCACACTGTGTATTCCCTTGCTATGTACTTTTTTTTAATCAGTATTATTGTAGTTATTATTAACTTCCTTTGCTGTTCTATTAAACTGTCTTTACCCCAACCCATGAATTTGATCTTTTTCTTCTGATTCTCCTCCCCACCCCACTGGGGGCAAGGAGCAATACAGCAACCATGTGGTTCTTTGTTGCGGGCTGGGGCTAAACCATGACCATGTGGAACACAGCCTGAAAATGCATTTTATTATATATTTTATTATATATTATATACCCCTCAGTAACTCTTTAGGCTCACTCTTGTCTTGCAGTTCCACACAATGCCTCTTTCTTCCCCACCGGCTGCTGCCAAGGAAGGAGGACACAGAATGGGCAAACGTCAACTCCTCCATCTGAAGGACAGAGGCACAAGGACAACCCCTGAAAGGGAGCTCCCCACACCACTGCTGGCCACTGGCTGAACCCCTACCCAATGTCCCCCTGCCCCCAACAAAAGCCTCCTTAGCACAGCTGTGCTCACCAATGTGATGGGCAGCGGAGCTCCAACTTGTGCTGAAGAGGAGCTCAGAGGCAGACACCCTGGGCAAATACAGCCAGGCATGCAAAGCAGCAGCCACAGAGGCTGCACCCTGGATGATGGAGGGCTCAAGCCACTGCCTGGACTGAAAAGCGCCTGGGACTCCAGGGTACTGGGCGGGCCCCAAGTTACAGGGCAGCCCCAGTGGCAAAGGCCTAGGGAGGCTCCTTCTTCCTCTCCCGTGTGGGGACACCCTGACCTGCACCCCTCTAATGAGGTAGTCACCTCACACAAACTGCCAGCTGAGCACAAACGCTCTGAGATGCACAGCGTGATTACAGGCAGGTCCACATCCAGGGAGCCAAAGAGCTCAACCTTCCCACAGCAGCAGGGACAACTCTCAGCAGTCACGCAGTGGGGAGCAGCACGGCCAGAGGCACCCCAGCCCCGATGACAGGGAGGGCATGCCCAGCCTGACCCCACACCTCTGAAAGGGGGGGGCCAGAGATACTTGCCTGATTACAGGGGATGCCTCCAAGCACCTCTTGCAGAGCAAGACAGTCCAGGCCAGGGACATGCAGGGCCCTGCCTACAGGCTGCTCCCCTGCCTCTTGCTCTGCACTCCCAGCGAACACCACAGGAGCAGGAGGCTCTGGCCTACACCCCAGCTACAGGCTGGCCCTCATGGGTGAAGCACAGCACCACACCACCAGCTCCCTTCAGGAGCCCTGGGAGTCACCTCGACCCCAGCTGCGGAGAGGTCACACCAGCCAAAACCAGTGCCAAAGGTGGGACTGTGCCCTCCCTCCAGCACAGCACTTCCTCAGCCTGACATCACCTCTCTCCCCTCTAAATTAGTTCAGCTTTCCCCTCCTCTCAAATTCTGAGGACTGGGTGGTTTAGGACTCATTTGGTGTATTTATGTTTTACAAAAATCTGAAAAATTAATTATTTGTTTTTGGGATACAAAAGCTGACACAATTTTCTGTCTTGCTGCATTTTCATGTTTGCATAAAAGAAAGCAGCTAGGGCTGCAAATTCCAAACGAAATTTTTGATATATTTACATAGAAAAAGAAAAAAGATAAATTTCAGAAGAAGATAGGATCAATATCTTTGAAGTTGGGGAACTTTTCAGTTCATGCCATATGCATTAGCTCTTGCCTATGTTTTTGCTGCAGCCTGGAGATAAACAGTTTCATGTGTAAGTGCTTTACCTTTTTATTGCCTTTGATGGCTGAGACTTTCTAAGCTAAGTCTGTTCATTTAAGGCTCTTTGTTGAGATAATTTTAATGAAGTGTATCTTAACTGTTGAACATTTATGGTTTTAAAGATACGTAAAGATAAGAAAAGCTGAATGCCCTTCTGATATAGAACTCTAAACATTACTTTTTTTTCAGATGGATTCCCAAGCTTCGATATACATTTTTGGTACGCCAAGATGAAAAACTGCTTATGACAGTGCAGATTCCTCAGTACAGAAAATTTAAAGAATCAAGTAATAACATTCAGCTGTGAATTTTCTTTAATCAGTTACCTCTTCTGTTAAGGAGAAGTAGAAACTTCTATCTAGTCCTAGTGCCTGAGGTAAGGAATTTAAATGCATTTTGTAGATATCTAGTGTTGTGGTTTATCTGTTGTATTGCCATGATTGATTAGTCTTGACTGTATAGTTCAGTGATTGCTGGTTAATTACATATCATTAGTAAATCAATAAACGACATTGATTCTCATTTGGTTTAAACCACATGAACAGAGCGGTGTTTTCGCTATGGCACCCTAAGATCCACAATCGTTGAATTAGGGTAGCTGCCTATTCTGTTTAGCACTTTTTAATGGACCTGTTGTGCGTCAATTTGTCTTTTAGTTTTTAAACCTGATAGTACTACCTGCTTCTACTGTTTCCTGTGGCAACCAGTTGCTAATCCAAAGCTACTCACTACTTTAAGAAAAACTTGCTGTTATCTATTTTAAACCAATTGCTTAGTACTTTTATTGAGATTTGGTAATAGTTCTGCACTCTCTTTTTCCATTGCACTTATAATTTTGTCAGCCTCAGTCTCCCCTCAGGCTTCTCATTCACAGATTGAAGAGTCTGAACCTTTTCAATGTCTCTCCATAAGGCAACTGCTCTGTCCCTTTCTTTGTTTTAATTGCCCTTCTGTACCTTCTCCTTCCCCACTCACTGTTTCATTAAACACACACCCAAAATACAGGTGAGTATAAAATAAAAGTTTCAGTTGAAAAGTATATTTCATGCTGCAATTTATGCAATGAATCAACAGACATGGAAAGAATCTTTCACTTGTGTATGAGAAAAGCGCTCGTTCTCCTCTTGTTTGAGTTAATAAACACTAAGTGAGTACTGGCAAGAGAACGAGAGGATTCAAGGGAAAAAAAGGCTGGAACAGCTAGCTATGAATGGAAACTGAGAGGTATGCAGGATGATAAAACTCCCTAATCACAGTTTTTGAGTTAACGTCCATAGCTGATTGTGTAACAACAGAGGCAGGAAGAAAGAGGTATACGTTTTGTATGTAGTCATTGTGGAAAATATTCTCACCTTATCTCTTACAAGTTTCAAAACTTTGTTGTTTGTGTTAGAAGTTGTAAATAGATATGTTTATTTGTTTTGCAATAACCTAATTTGAATGACATATTATTTCATGAAGACTAGCTAACAAAAGGTATCTTTGGGGATCTTGATCCTTAAAAATCAGGATTGTAGCATGTGTCGTCAGATACAACCTATTTTTCCAGCATCTTGAAGGTGTGAGTCTGTGTATCAGTGAGCAGGCCTATTTAAAAACTTCAAGCAAAGAACAGGCATGGAATGATGAATAGCAGCTAGGAAAGTTCTCTGGTATGATACAAAGTAGTAAGGAAGATATTTCAGCTTCAAGAATCATGCCAGAAAGTGTAAAAAAGCTCTTTTAACTGAATTAAAAGCACCATTTTTGCTCAATGCAAAATTTATCCAGTCTGAGAGGAATAATCCAAATCACTGGAAGGTGTTTCTTCTCATCATTGTAGTTTCCTGTAGATGAGGTAGTATGGACGAGCAACAGTATCAACATCAGGGATCAAAATGGATGTTTTTCCTTCATCAGTGAACAACAAACAGAACAAAAAATAAAAATCAGCCCTACTTCCATGCTTTGGACTGGAGCCTGACTGAGAGAATTTTGATATGCTTACCACTAAGAGTTGTTTCTGGAGATTGCCTCTGTAAGTAGATACTGAAATTTCTTGATTACTGGATGGTAATTCCAAACACAGTTCTCTGCCCATCATTTATTTTATTTGGGTAGCCTATGGCATGTTGTAACATGAGTAACAGTCTTTTGTTTTAAGATGAAGAACAGGATTCCTAGGTGGTTCTGCTCTCTTTTAATATATGAAGCCAATATTCATAGGCATTCCAGACTCATGTGTGGTTTGAAAAAGCTGTGTTTTTTTCTTGGCTTTTCCTTGGCTTGTTTGTTTATTTATTTATTCATGGAAACAATCAAGGCTATCTCAGCTGTTTAGGAAAACTTAAAAGAAGAGCGGTATGTTCTGCATACTGAAAGTTTCTGTGGCATTGAACTGAGGAGATGAAGGATAAGTTCTATAGCGATTTATTATAAGACCTTGCCAACTCCATTTTGGCAGGTTGTCAGAAGTAGTTAGATAACATTACAAGCCCAAACGCAATTACAGAAGGAAAGATGTAAAAAAGCAATTCTCTTTCCTTTGCCAGTGCTGTTGACTTTCAGCCAAACATTCTTCTTTTCACCTTTATCACAGAAGTATCACAGCCCCACTCCTGATCATGGTCTTAAGATTGCTTTTCTCCAGCAGAAGTCGCTTCTCTTTTGTATTTGTCTGAGGATGTGTCACTAACTCTGCAACAAGTTTGTCATTTGGAAAATCTTTGAAGATATAATTCTGCTGTATCTGAGACAGCAGGCACAGACTCTTAGGGCTTCTGAATAAAAGATAAAGAGCCTGAAATATTATTTAGGCTTGAGTTAAAGACTATGTTAAACAAAAAAGAAATTCTAATGAATCAAATAGTTTTAAGGCCACAGTGGTCAAATTATTGATTTTTTTTAATGTATATGTAGTGGATTTGCCTAATTAAATCCTGGCTTAATTAAATAGTGGGATATATTTTTCTGTTTGGGACACTACTGAACTAAGTTTTAGAAAGGATTTGAGCTCAGTTAAGTATAGAATGTCTGACATCTGATAATGCCCTTAAAATTCCCGAGCTTATTTAGATTTTACTGCTGGCAACCAGACTTGTGATGACTGCCAAAAGAAAATCTTAGGATCTTCAGAAATTGAGTAGCTGGTTTCAGAAAGTTCAGTGTATTTTATCCTTAGAAAAGCTAACAAGGTTAAAAGTAATAAAAAGAATAGTATTGAATTATCTGGCCTCCTTTCATTAAACTAACTGATTTTATGCTAATGACTATAAAGTCATCTTTCCTTACATAATTTGCTCCAGCTATACTTTTAATTTCAGTTTTAGTTAATATGATTGCAAAGTATGTGAGTAGATTAAAATGAATGTACTGAAAAGTACTTAATCAGTTCTGTCTTTTTTTCCCCCAAAAGAGAACTGTCATTTTACTAAGGTACATATTCTATCTTGTTGATTATTTGTTGATTTTAAACTTGGCTGGATATTTTCTGCACAGTGATAGACTGACAACTTCAAAGATTTCACTTTTCTAGTACATTTTTGTCACTAAGTATTCATATACACTTCCTGATTTATTGAACGTCAAAGGTTAGTATTCATTTCTTCAAGATCACTTTTTATGAAAGCATGTCCTGTGAAAATGTGTGTACTGTAGCCAAAAATACTTTGCACTTTTATCATAATTACAGTGATTTCTCTTGCAATGACATCAAACTGCTTTACACACATGAATTAAAGTTTACAAAACCTTTGTAGAGCAGCTATGAATTGTTATACATATATTTAAAGTGAATACTCTGAAGGACAAAGATTCTAAGTGATTTATTAAGTTCAGGCAAGGTATCAACACAAATGACAATTGAATCTTCACCCTGACTTAATTAGTAGATCATAGTCCTTGAGTTTTCTTTAACAGTATGAAATACAATTCTGTTCTGAAAAGTGACTCCGTAAAAATAAGTGCCATTTTTATGAATCATTGATTCTATGAATATTCGTGCAAAAAAATCTTGCTGTGTCAAGAATTTGCTTGCTGGCATTGCAAATAACTTTTACAAAGCTGCCTCTAAAATGAAGGAAGTAAAATGACCCTTCTTCACAATTAATACCATGTTTAGCAATGCCTTTTGTCAAGAGGACCATTTAAATGGGATGCAATGTAATTCAGGTCCAGGTACTTACTGCTGGGCAGAGCTTTCAAGCTATTTTGCTAGGTCAGCTGAAACACATTATATCAAATTCAAGAGGTAATAAGATACAATAACCAAAATCTGTAAAAAAAAAAAAAAAGCACCTTCTCTTAAAGCCAAAGATTAACTGCATCTGTTATAAACCAAATAGCCAATGTGCCCTTCACAGGAGATCATCTGTCAAACTCCTTAATATCTAATTGTTCCTCTAATCCTTACAAATTCAATCCACTACCCAGATCAAATGTATCTGTGTTTGCTGCTGGGTCTCTCTGAAGAGATGGGCTAGTTTGATGCCTCCGAGACTTTTGAGGAGGAGACTTCAGAAAGGAGGAAGTTTACCAGCTGCTAAGTTTTTATTGCTACAGGAGAGGAAAGATGGGCATTTTACTGCTAGGTCACATATTTATTCATGCTGTGTTGTGTAGGTATGTTACAAATAGGTCTTGGTTTATGCTGTCAGTCTGTCTTCCTTTGCAGCAATACAGAATGCCATGCCTAAAACTGTCCTCTCTTGGGGTAGAGGAGTTTGCCAGCAGAACATTCTTCTATGAATCTGCAGTCTGACTAAGTCATAGGGGAGTCTTTGAAATCTTATTTTTTGAATAATCCTTTTCACTATGAGAAATACATGCACAAAATCACATCTCTTTGAACCCATTAGCACTTACAAATCTCTTTTTTAAAAAACGGTATCTCTATTATTTCAGACAGAATGTTTACCACAAGAGATAATAGTACTAGAGACCCCATGAAATGGAGTACAGTTACTCTGAATCATTATCAGTATTATTTCAGTATGTGAAGCTGTAACCTCACATCTGGAAAGGGATAATTAGTTCCTTATTATTACATAAATTCTTAGCAGCAATTATCCATGCTTCCCTTTAACATTTTTTCTTGTTTTGATTGGCAATGGGAATATGATAGCAGATGAATATTACTTTATTTACATAAATACACTGAATGAATAAAGTGCTTGAGTATATTTAGTCATGCTAGGAAATGTCTCAATTTTTCTTATAAAGAATAATGGCTTTTGCTTGTTATTCACATTTTGCATTATTTCCTGGCTCACATCTGCCTGTGATTAAGCATTGCAAATACAGCAGCATCTCCTGTATTCAGCAAAAGACGAATTAAATCTTTTTTAACATACTTGTAAGCAATTTAAAATCAGTGTAAATGTTGTTCTGGAGATATGTGAAAAAAGCTCCACAGTAGTGTGGACCAGCCCTCAAGAAATCAGAAGAAACAAAGTGCAACTCCTCTTCCTTAAAAACAACAACAACAACAACAACAACAAAAAACACAAACTAAAAAAGCTATCTATCCAACCACGAAATAGGATACATATCTCTGCACTGGATAATATGCCACCATTGCCCCATGTATGGACATCTCATAGATACGCTTTTAACAGATCTGGTTAAATAACAGGGTTGAAGGAAAAACGTAGGTTGCAGCATGAGAAATTCCAATTAGATATAATGAAAAACTTCCACTCTGAAGGTGGTCAAACACGGGAGCAGGGACCAGAGAGCTTGTGCAGTCTCCGTGTTTCAAGTCATTGAGATCTGACTGAACACAGCCCTGAGCAACCAGTGTTTGGGCTAAAAGATCTCCAGAGCTCCCTTCCAACCTCACAGTTTTGTGACTGTGTGATTCTGTTTACATATGTGGGCATACTTCTTGTTCTGTGTTTAGGGTACTTGTGTCCTTGGGTAATGTTTTATTCTCTGGAAAAGAAACATTCAGCCACCTAGGCTGGACAATTCTCATGCTTAATTCTGTGGAACTTTCATCTGAAGGTGAAGAAAGATAAACATTATGGAAAATGTCCGGCTGCTTTTACTGAAAGCCAAAGATACTTACCCATGACTACTGTCTTGAAAGACACATTGTAATAAAGATGTAAAGACATCCACATGCCTTGAATTGTATGTGTTCTAATAATATAAAAGGAACAGTGAGGGAATTATACTAAAACATGATAATGAAATTTTCCTTGTGTTAGCAATAGTGAATGTATTTGTTCTTGTTATCACTATGTACTTGGAACAAGATAAGTCTACCTGATGGATAAACCTCTGTGGTAAGTTTTCAAGAGCTAACTTTGCCTACTAATGTAAATGTCATGTCATCACTAATGGAGGTTTTTACAAAATCCACATTTTGATATTTAAACTGAAAGTATGGGCCCTATATATTGTGCATTACTTGGCTACCTAGAATCTTACAAAATGGGCAAATACAAAATTAAAATAGAGGGAGAGGGAAGGGCTGATTTAGAACTTTCAGAGGCGAAGAATTGATATTGATCACACCTGAAGTTTAAGTGGACTTGAATAAATTTATAAAACTTTGAGTCTAGCCTAGTAAACTATTCTTGGATTATAAACTGCTATCAACTTCTGATTTCAATTTGGCCTTTTCATAGGTTATTTGTGGAGACTCAAGACCAAGAATTCTTTCTGAGAAACATTGTCTTGATCATCTCTCTGTTGATAGTTGGAAAGAGCAGTGGAGTTCACTAAGGAAAAGTAGCTGGAGTAATTTCTTACTGTCTTAAGAGATCAAGAAAGTGGTATTAACAATTGTCTTCCTGTTGCCTCAGGATAAGAAAATGACCAAGCAAGTGTTTATTCTTCTGAGTTTGCAGAGGAGAAACATGGAATGGTGATACCAGGGTATACCAAATGTTACCAGCATCCTCTGTTGTGTTTTCACTTGTTGGTTTTTGCAAGGGGTCCCATGCTGATGATACCTGAACAGTATTTCAACATATCTGTGCTCTTAAAAAAATAACTGGGGGCAGCTGTGTATGTATTTGTGTCTTCTTTCCATACCAAAGTTCTTAATTACCTTTTTGGTCCTAATGTGAGGTTTTTCAGTGACTGCGTTTTAAACCTTTGTGAAATAGATACGAACAGTGAAGAAACAACAGCATATACAACAATGACACCACAGAGAACTGTGGCATTAGTTATATGCAAATACTGTAAGCTTTAAATACCTCTGAGATTCATTCTCAATACACTTGAATTTTTGAAATGTCATGCTTTTTTTAGGTTATAAATCGTATTTCTAATTAGTTTACAGGCAACTCTACGTAATGTCTAATTAGCTCCCTTCCCTCTTGCATGCGCCTACTATCCTTGCATGGCGGAAGAGTCACAAGATGACTAAGCCATGTTTCAGAATGCCAATTCCATTTAAATGTACACTTTAAAAAAAGGAAAAAGCAGATTAAATTCAGCCTTGCAAAGGGGCATAATTCTTTTGTGAACCGAGCGCTTTGCTTTACAGAAATAGCAGTAAAAAATAATTGGCTGTTGGACAGCTTAGGGATGTTCATATAAATATATTAAAAGAAATATTTGTCACTTGTGAACTTTTACATCTTCTAAGATAGAAGCATGGTGTAAGTCATGTTCAGCGCATTCAGAAGTATGTCTTTGGTCTTTGTCAGACTGCCATCTCTTGCATTCAACTCATCCTTTTCTCAAAGTCCCAGTACAAAACAGCGTGTATCAGATGGCCCTCAGATAAAGATAAGAAACCTTCTCACACTGCAGGACACAGAAGGGAAGTTTAACTGTTTAATGTATTCCACTTTTTTATTCTTGAACAGAACAAGACTTTCCATTTTTACACATTGATTTTATAGACTGTGTATGAATAGCTTCTTTTAATGGCATTTCCCATGAGTTGCAGCCTACATTTTCAAAAATGAGAAGTGGGTTTGGGTTCTTTTGTTTCTGGAAACCTAATTTTGAGGTGTATCTGAAAGAGCCTGATTTTTAAGAAATGATTTAGCATTTGCCTGCTAAAAATCAGAATGCTTTAAACAGTCTCCAGAAGGACAGGATAGTTCCAGGTCAATTTTTAGAATTGTAAAGGTAAGGTGGGTAGGAACAATCAGTCCTCACTCGTGCTGTCAAAGATAGGTAGTTGTCTGGCACTATAAAAATAAAAATTATAAATCCTTGCTACACTAGAAGTAATGAAAATCCACAAGGACAACTGGCTGCAGGACAAGAGGGAAAATCTATCTGTTAAAAATATTAATTATTAATATTTTATTAGCTATTATATGTTCTATTGTTTTGAATAATAATTCTTCAATTACTTATTTTAATTCCTCTTATCAATGGAAAATTTTATATATTCATTGGAAAATGCAAAATTTGCATCCCACCCATCTTGCTTCTTCATATTGCTGCCCACCAGCATGATATTTGGATACCATTTCCAGAATAAATAACTTCAAAGTCCATTTTAAGATTCCTCATCTCTGGAAAAACACTGGATGGAAATCATGTTTACTGTAATTTTCTGCAAGTTGTTTTGAGCATGACGAAGGGTCGCCATATAGAGCATCATCCTGGTAATGAAAAGTGCAAAGGCAAAGGTCTTGCACCACTTAACTTAGGTTTTACTTTGCGTAAATGCACAACAACAACAACAAATATATATACAATTCTAAGTATTTTAATGCAATGCATTTTTGAAAAGTATGAGCAACACAAGAAAATCCCAAAGAATTGCTTAGCGATATTGTGGCACCCTACGTACAAAACTGCTTCCACAAAAATGTGGAAATTTTTTTCTGAAAATCATAGAATCATAGAATGCTTTGGGTTGAAAGGGGCCTTTAAAGGTCATCTAGTCCAAACCCTGTGCAATGAGCAGGGACATCTTCAGCTAGACCAGGTTTCTCAGAGCCCTGTCCAACATGACCTTGAACACTTCCAGAGATAGGACATCCACCGTCTCTCTGGGCTACCTGTTCCAGTGTTTCACCACCCTCGTTGTAAAAAAATTTATTCCTTATATCCAGTCTAAATCTACCCTCCCTTAGTTTAAAAACATTACTCCTTGTCCTGTCGCTACAGGCCTTACGAAAATGTTTGTCCCGATCTTTCTTAGAAGTCCCCTTCAAGTAGTGAAAGGCTGCAATAAGATATTTCCAGACCCTTCTCTTCTGCAGGCTGAACAACCGCAACTGTCTCAGCCTGCCCTCACAGGAGAGGTGTTCCATCCCTCTGATCATTTTTGTGGCCCTTCTCTAGGTCCACTCTACCAGGTTTATGTCTTTTCTGTACTGAGGGCTCCAGAGCTAGGATTCAGTACTCCAGGTGGGGTCTCACCTGAGTAGAGGGGCAGAATCGCCTCCCTCTGCCTGCTGGTCACGCTTGTCTTGATGCCGCCCAGGATATGGTTGGCTTTCTGGGCTGCGAGCGCACATTGTTGGCTCATGTCCAGCTGTTCACCCACCAGTACCCCCAAGTCCTTCTCCACAAGAAAATCTTGGAAGTGGAGGTTAAAGCATCCTTGTATGTCTGGAACATTCGCATTATTAATGAGAGCAGAATCTGGCCCAAGAATGGAAATAAGGAAGATGAAATTTTAGCTTTTCAGTACTACCTGAAGAAGCCTGTCAGAATATGACAGAGTCTGCTAGGCATTAATAAGTATAAATTGCTTAACCGAACAGAGGAAATTGTGAGAAAGATTTGAAAGATTACTGTAAAGATTTTTATATTTCAGGAGAAATCAGCTGATGCTATAACAGTAGAGTACATTAACAGACTTGAGAAGTAAAATGACAGAACCAAGTAATTTTGAACAGTGATAGGGTATTTTGTTGTTCTAATATTGTTTAATTTCATATTAAATCAACGATTAATGTTTGATGAATGCTATATGCCAAACTGATATGAAATTCAGGAAAGGTGGTGGAGTGGGAAAAAGTCAGATGAACTGAGAAATGAGATTATGTCCTTCTTGCCACTAGACCTATTTAAAGTCAGTCATGCTACCAGGACTTACGTCACCTGAACATCTGGCCCATCAAGTAAGGTTATTTATTTTCTTCCCTAAGAAGAGAGAAAATATGTACTATGATTCTTCAGGAAATGACTTTAATTATAAATGAGCATGCTAAAAGAAAAAATGTTTTCTTTACTCCTGACACAGGAGCATTATGGCCTTGCTTTGATCAAGAGTTGAATAAAACAACGTAATGATACATTAATAACAGGATAATGTAAACAAAAGCTGAGTGTGATGGGCCTTTGTACAGAGCAAGAAGTGACAGAACTATGCCTGAAACTGCTGGAAAGGTACACTGTGATAAAGATTTGACTGTATGTGATATGACTATTTAACCCCTCCAGGAACAAAGACTGGGGAAAATGTTGTTGCTTGGACATCCAATGGTCTCAAGCGGCAGAGTCCTCAAGATGGAAAAGTTACATGTTGGTGCTGAGCTGCTGCCCTGAACCAGACATGGAGACTGCCCTGAGTGAATGCTATGTTCCTGTGTCTGAACTATGCTGGTCACTGCAATGGTAACTGGGACAGCTCTCGCTTAATTGTGTGTGTGTGCATAAGCGTAAGCTTCTCCTGACACTGCCTCACTCTTATGTGGTCTGCTCAGTAAGTTGAACTTAGCAGTGTCAATGGTTTTGGTGTTTCTTTTTTCCCCCATGACAAGTTCTTATAATAATGGGCACTTAGCAGGTGTCAAATAACAGCAGAGAAGTCAGGCTGTGGGGATGGACTTTTCCAATATACTTTTTATTTTTGTTCTTTAATTTCAAAGTCCTTGCTGCTGGCCTGCTGGACTATTTGACCGTGATGGTTTTTTTGACTTCATATAAAGTCAAGCCTTGAAAGAACTATTGTTAGAGTATGGACATAACACTGTATAACCAGTCAGAAAACTGTTTGCCGTGTTTTCACTCCTGCTGAGTGCTAAGAACATCACACAAAGTGATAAGCATCCTCAGCTTCCAATGAATTTAGCAAAATTAAGAGCACTCAATCCTCTGGAGACCTTCTCAGAATCTTTAAATAACAGAGCTCTCAATAAAATTTTTACTGCTAAAAGTATTATTTGCTACTTGTTGTTCTCATGATGCATCTTTGGCTTAACCACATGCTAAACAAATGGCTGGTTTAATGAAATGTATATTAAGAGACAAGTTCAGAATATGATATTACAGTACCAGATATAATAGGTGTAACAGACACTAAAAGTAGTTTGCAGGAATGTAGATCCTGTGCTTGGGAAATAGTGACACTTAGATTTATTACTGACTTTCTAAAATGTATAATGTAATAAAGGCACACATGGCACACATCAGTAGCTCTGTTTGGTGCAGTAAAGATAAGTTGTCCTTTGGGATCTGCATATTCCCCCAAAGATTCTGGGTTGTCTCATGGATATGTCAGAAGTGTAAGAAGCATATCCACTATGTTGCTTCTATCCTGACTGTTTTTTCCTCTCTTTTTTAGGACTTTTTTCAGTACCTGAAAACCAAAAACATCTCAAGATTTTATAATCCTTAAACTTTACACTACTTTAAAAAGTCAGAAAAAGGGATTTGAGGGTTTGTATTTGTATTTCGCTTAGCTTTCTTGTCCTTCAGGGTACATTTTCAGTGAAATTCCAAAGCTTTTTTCTATGACTTGAAGAAATTCAAGCATAATTTTTAATATGCAAACTGGGATTTTCATGTGGACTTTGAATTCTTGCCTCAGGATCTTCCAGAAAAACAGCAGCTATCACGAGACATGTTTAAAATCTTACCAACTGACATAACTAGACTTCTAAGGACATGTTCACAGAATAGAGTAGAGTAGACAGGATAACTCTGAAGCTGGCAGGAACCATGCTAGTTCCGGAACCACAGATAATGTAAGTGATAACATTTTTGTACTTGTCTGACTTCCTGTCAGCACACCTACTGATTCTGGGACTAGAAATGGTACTGTATCAAACTGCATCCGCTCAAATCTCTCTGTGCACAGTGACAAATGGGTAAACTTAGCCGTGTATAAATTATGCACTAAACTACAATCTATTACCATAGAATAGATATCTGAGAAAAAGAAGTGACTTTCCTTCTAGCTTGGTGGGAGCTAGTATTTAAGCTTCCATTTCCTATCTCTGAAAGTCTTTCCATCTTGAAGACCTGGAAGCAGATCTTCAAAATAGATATTTGCCTCTTCTGCAAAATTTTTTGTAAGAAACCAGATAGCTGGCTTTGGTGGAATGATTTCAGTTGCCTGGTAACTGCCGCTTGGGTTTTTATGTACGTAAAAAGTGAGAAATTGACACTATTTTTAAGAATTTTTAAAAAATGTCATCTTAACCAGGCAATATTCAGTTTTCTACTACTGGGCTTCATATTATTCCAAGCTAGGATAAGTAATAAAGATTTTCACTGGTAAACTGAAACCTTGCAAAAATTATTTTTTTTTTTCAATGGAATCATTCTGTTACGGTTTAACAACCTCAGCTAAGTCTGGTATTAATCGTATAGTGCTTCTGCTCAAATAAGGGATTTATCTTATTAATGTTTTTTACGCAAAGCATAGAAATAACCATGTCCTAGTTGACCACCCTTGGACTTGCAAGAAAGCTTCAGATAATCATGAGTTGGTTTCATGTAATGAGATATTGAAAATAAGGAAATAGGATTGCTGATTATTTCCACTTTAGCTTTGGAACGTCTAGATAACCAGGAGTTACGGGGTTTGGGGGTTTTAGTTTGTTGCCCCTAACACATGACTTAGAATACTGTCTATTGCAATATTTTGCAAAAAAAATCCCACAGGCTTACTCTGATTGTAGTCTAGGTTGAAAGGTACCTTCATGAAAAGTAGTTAGCACAGCAGCAAGCAGAAATTAATAAATGTGAATGAGAGGCTGGCTTAACACTGGGTTCAGTGCATCATGAACTGTACTGTACAGCTTCCAGCTAATCCTGTGCATGGAATGATCAAGATAAAATCTGTGTGCCAAATAGAATTCAAGCAATACTGAAATGGTTTTATGTAACCAAATGATGAAGTTCATATCGTATATGTGTAATGTTGGTGCTTAGAATAGGGAGGGAGGGAGCAAAAGTTAATGAAACTTAAATCTTGTGTTTGATTTGCAGGGGATACTTGTGTTAAGACCTATATATAATACTGGGTTTCTGTAATTGAAAAAGAAGTATGAATATTGCATCATAATAGCATATTATGTTATTTAGGCATTTGAATTGTCTTTTGTTCATAGCATTTTTTATACATCTGAATCTTGTGAGGCTAAAATATGTATTAAATTAATAAGTTGAAATTTCCGTACTATTTAAGTTTTAAAGGGTCCCAATTTGCATACATTTTGTATGTACTTCCCACCAAATTTAAAATTACTAAGTCAGAAAAACAAACAGAATTACTTGGTATTCTCAAAGATGCAGCACCTGTCTCTTCTGATGTGCTTTCTCAAAATTGCAGCTTTCTGATAATGCAACACTTTTATGCTACTTTCCACAGACATGAAGATAAAGGTAATAGATTATCAAGGTTAAAGACCCAAGAGTACTGAAAATGGCTGTTTCTTAATGAAAAGTTGCCATGCGCTTAGATACGCTGACACGCAAAAGTGAGTGGTCATCTTCTGGAACTATCTTAGCATTTTGTAAGACTTTTTTTTTGGTTTATTTTTTCCCAAGAATGAGACATAACATGAACTCTTCTGGTTTACATTTTAGATAGAGATCTTGAGTTTCCCAATGGATTAATAGTGATCTTTTTACAGTTTAATGAGAGAAGTCAATTTTAATGAATTTGTAATTCAGTTCAAATTGATTCCTTTTAAAAATCAATTAGAAATGATAAAACAGAGAAGAAAAAGTAAATATAGATATGTAACTTGTAGATGATCATTATTGTATTTATGGGGAAACTTATGTTGAATTTCCTTAATGTACTTTAAAAACATTAATACCCCTTCTACTATAACTAGTGCTACTTACCTATTATGTAAATAAAGTGAGGTAGATAGATTTTTATTTTTTTTTGTTATCGTTGCCATCAGCAAAATCAGGGCAAAAACCATCCCAGTTAGAATACTATAATATGTTTGTTCCACCAGCTCAATATAATTGATCATAAACTATAAGAAGAGTGAAAGTCATAGAAAGGTCTGAGAGGAACAGACTAAAAAGGAGAGGCCCATGGGAGACAAAGCCTAAGGAGGTTTGTATCTCCTTTGATAGCAGCAATAGAAGAATTTCAGGACCTTGCCTAGAGCAAATTCGCATGGGACCTTTCCCTTTTGATCATGAATATTAAGTCATTATTATTTTCTTCCTGAATGATTAAGTGCAGGGGCCCACTCATGTTTGAAAAATTCTTCATGACAGAGAATTTAGTAAAAATAAGAAGAACTATGGTGTTTTCGAGTTCCTCTTAAAGGTTGCTTTTTTTATTTTGTTATGTGGTAAACAATAACAATAAAAAGGCTGTTTAATTTAGATCTAGCTTTGAAATTATGAATATTTTATTTTATCCTCGAGTTAACTGTTCTGTACTTCAAGGTGACTCTCACACAAATGACCCAGACAGTAATCCGCTTCCCTGTGCCTCTTAGACATCTGATAAAAGCATATATTAAATTGAATTACTTCATGAATATAAAGTGACAAGAAATGATTCTTCATAAAGACAGCCAAAGGGAACATAGTCATTTTGCCTCATCCAGATCTGATATGCAATACAAGAAAACAAAGCTGTCTTGTTTCTGCATAATCTTTAAAATGTTGAAACACAGATAGAATGTGTTCCCTACTTCTTGGTTGTACTGTCCTAATTCTCATAGTGAAGAGATGGCACACAGTCCTTTCACATTTCAGATTAAAACAAACACCAAAGGCGTAGGTTTAGAATGTCCATTACAAATTAAGCTAACATGCCACAAAAAGTGTTGGACTTCCCCTGTACCTGAGAAAGATGTAGTTCAAAGCTGAAAATCTAGAAGATTTAAGTAACTAAAGAGGACTTGCTTCCACTGAATTTCTTTGGATTTTCTTATATGTAGGAATGATATCCTTCCAGAATATTAAAATATGTTTTATACTTTGGTTTATAGTGATGTTAATTTGACACCAATACTAATTTAATTGATTTGATTTTATATTTGAATTTGTCATATTTACTTTTCTCATTCACTTCCTGTTTTCTTGCAAGCTGGAAATACAGGTTCCTGGCCTATAAGAAAAATTGCATAGCTGTCTTCAGCGCCTTCTACTAAGTGTACACATCTTCTAAGCTTTCCCTACAAGTGAATGTACAATTTGTTGTTTTTCACCTTTAGCTACATCTTTCCTTTTTATAATCCTTAATTTAGGAAATACATAGGCACATGGTGTATTGATACTGACCTGATGTTATCTTCATTAACAGTTTTCAACCTTCTAATGAGTTATAAGATGAAGAAACACGTATGTGTTAAAGCTTCCTCATTTCACAACCTAGTTGTAGTATTTCCGATCCCCGTGTTCACAGTACAGGAGTATTTCAAATGTCTGTGTTCCTTAATATGTAGCGTTCAAGATGATTTGGATTTATAAGTAACTTACTGTATTCGTTTACCCTAATTAGTATAATATATTATTTTCTCTGGCATTACCTAGGCTCTGCAGGGACAATCTTTGAGCTTGACATATTACAAAGGGAAGAGGCTTTTTTTCTTTTTTCTCCATCTTTGACCTACATTTAAACAGTGCTGTGAGCAGTGTTGTAGTTAAAATCTTCTCACAGAAGCTCTTCGAATAGCCTATGTATTTACCCATCCTTCTGAGGAGGCAAGAGAAGCAGTGAGTCATAATAATGCATAGAACTTGTCACAGCCACCTTTCATTTGTCTGCTACTGAAAAATGTGTTCCATCCACATTTACTTCAATATTTATTAGATAGTGTGAAAGAATACCTCCTTCGGAACCACAGTAAATGATCAGATAAGTACATCTTTGCTGTATTTTCATGTCGCTGATTCCAGGCCATCATGCTTGCTTTTCGCCCAGGGGAGTAGGACCAGCATACACCATGAAGAGATAAGTTTTTACCAATGAATCTTCTAAGGATTAATGAAAAAGGGATAGCGATTTCTGATGCACTGATTTTTGGGAAGAATAATTCTGAATCTGGAGAATAAAAATGTGTGACAGAAGGTGTTGCAAAGGTTGAGAGTGAGAGACGTGGCAGTAATAGTAGGGAAATCTAAGGGCTTTGAAGTGACCATTGCTTTTAGTGTAGTAGATTCAAAGTTAATATAAAAGGTGCAGCCAAACTATTTTCAATAATACTGCCATGTGTTGATTTGTGCCTTCCTTAAAAATTACCTTTCGGTAACCTTATGTATTTTAAATGTTTGACTGTGAATATGATTTGCTGTCTTTTCAGACTTTTAGATGGGTGAACTTAATCTTATAGAATTTTTTCAACAGCTCTAACCAACTTTTCCATTATAAATTTTCTCCTGATCTTTGATTTTTACAAATTTGTTCATTATTCACTATTATTTGATAATTAGGTTACATACACATTCCAGCCATGTTTTTTGCTAGCTGAGTTAGGTAGCATTTTAAGTTAATTTAATACTTGCTTTTCTGTTCTTGCTGTCTTCTTTTTCCATACCTTAAACAAAAAGCCACCAAAAGAACTTTCCATATAGCTCTTCAATTGTAAAATTTTCTTGGGTATAAAAATTCTTACGAAGTAAAGATCTGCTGCTTTCTGCTTCTTCTTTTACCTCCTGCTCATTACATTTCCCAGTCATGCATTATTTCTCAAGCAGTTGGATTTCAGTAGACCCAGTGATGAACTAACTTAATCTGAAATGTGAGTATACCAGTCACTGATTGTAAATCCTAATCTCACACTGAATTAATTTGCATTTTGATATATCTTTCCATGCACTTCAGACTACATTTAGAGTCATTTTTTCCTGCAGTTTTTCTTTTGATATCTAGTTAATCAATTTTCAGAAGATTATTCAGTCTCCATACAAAGGCGATTAAAACAAAACCTGTTATCCTCCAAGATTTAACTTGTATATTAGACTGAATGTTGGTGCTAATGTCCCTCTCTTGACTCAAAAACTATTGTGACCTTGCCTTAGTTTTCTGACCTGCAGTCATCTGACTAAGGTCACTTCAAAAATATTTCTTAGGATTTCTTCTAGAAACTAGGCAGTGCTGCAATCTTACGGTCTGCCTTTCTCCGAGAAATTTTTGATGTATTTATCAATTTGCGCCAAATTTACAGAGGATTAAAGATCATGAAGATAATTAAAATCCAGCAAGTTTCATGAGATCAGCAATTACCAGTTTTGTGTGGCCAGCTGTTAAGTCTATCCACATGTGCACACTTGCTGGCTAGCAGGAGCACACGCAGCCTGCACGCAGCCACAGCACATGCTGTCAGTTGTCCATCTGGGGCAGCTGTGGAGTAAGCTACTGGAAAGGAACTGAAAGATTTACAGGGGTGTGAGAGCTAAAGACATAGAAAGATGCTTGTAAGGCAGCTAAAAACATGAAGGACACAATATTACAGAACTATTGCATTGCAATGCATTGTGCTATGAAGTCATTCTATACGAGCATCCTGTATTTTGCAAATATAGATTCTGCTTACACAAAAAGAATATCCTGAGACAGAAAAGTAACTGATTTATTAGGGTAATTAGGGCTAAGAGTTTTTTTATGGTTTTATCTTAATATTATTTTTACTTTCTAAAAGTGCTAGTAGCCTTAAGGGAAATAACTACAGTAGTTTTATCTTACCAGACCCCACAAAAGATCTCTGAACTATTCACTGACTGTGTCAGTGAAATTTTTATTATAAAATTACTACTTTTTGTCCATCAGATCTTCACAGATGAAGCTGGTGAACTATTTAGCCCTTTTATTCTTACAAATGATATGTAAACAGCTTCAGATTGATATTATTTTGCAATTGTTGACTGAAGACTAGATACAAACATATGGTAGGCTAGAAGTTGTTTGATGTGTTCACTTTGAAGTTGTCTTCGACTATCTGAAGTTCATTATTGACAGGCTGTGACAGACCCTCACCATTCCATGTGGTCTCACCATTCTCTGATTAAAAGACTGCAGCTTTACTAGGAAAGAACATTTGAAGCTCAGATATCATATCAATATTTGTATGTAAACTCAGGTATTTCCCTAAGGAGCTGGCACATCACAATTTTTGGTTTGAACAAAAATCTATTTTCATTAATGTTCATGGACAAGAGCACATAAGAATTTTGCAGACCACTTATGCTATTATAGTTGTAATAGGTCTAAAGATGTAATGAAAAAAACCCAGGGAAATACAATTTATTTTATTATTAATAAATTACATGGTTTATACAATTAATGGGAAAAAGCATAAAGGCTGTGGGCATGATATTGTTTTCTGTGTTTTCTCCAATTACATGGGCTGATCTAAAATCAGATTATTACCATTCACATCCATCCTATCTTTCATAAATGTGGGGGTTTTTTTCCTTAGTCCTGGTGTTGCTCTTACTCTTTTTGCTTTGATGAAATTCAATCTTTCATAAAGAAACTGCAAAATTAGACATATAATTGCTTACAGTTTTGTTCTAATTTAATCTCTGTTATTTCATTCATGCTAAGGGGTTTAATCTCTGTTAAAAACACACTAAGTGTCACCAAATTTAGTTCTTTAATTTCCAAATAAATTTGCTTTCTGTGCCTTTTTCCCCAAGCATTTTCCCTGGTTCTTGGGATTTTTTTTACTGAAGCTCATAAAACCTTCCCAGCTTTACCTTCACAGAGCATGCTAACCTGTTTTAAAGTCAAAGGTCCTAGATTCAGTGTGTAAATCTATGTTCACAACTAATCAAGCAGACCTCAGCCTGACTCAGGATCATCCCCAAAAATATGAAGTCAAAAGAGAGGCTGTTTCTCAGCCTTGCTCAAATTACAATTATTTAAGCTTTTTGAAAAATTTCATTGACCGTTTAATATTCTAGAAAAAAAGTCAGCTGTGCTCAAGGTGGTTTTCATTTATAACCAGAGAAATAGAAGGCTAACTTTTGATAATTCATTTCCTATTACTACTGTTGACTGTTTACTTGCTGTCATGAGTCAAGGTGGATATATGGGGATCTGATTTTCACTTTTCATCCAATGTGAACCATATTCTGTTATATTGTCTACCATCTAGGCCACCACAGAGTACAGGCTGAGAATTCCTGATTTAAGCTATATTCAGAGCAACATTTTTTGTGGTGTGACTCTGCTATGAAACTTGGCTCAGTATGGCAGAGTCTATGTATCCATCACATTTGTTCTTCAAGGGCCATCAGACAGCTTACTATACCAGAGCAGACAACTTACTGTACCAGAGAAGACAGCATAGAAAACTTCCTAAAAGAGCCGTGATATTGCTTACATAAAAGGGTAGTTTGTATTGCTTGAACGCAATCTGAAATGATGCCATCCACAGCAGGAATGTCTGCGACAAGGTCTTTATGAAGGGTTGTGTTTGAGGTCATACTTTGGACTTGGCTAGCTTAGTTAAGTGCAGATGAAGATCTGAAGCATCATTTGGCTTTATCCTGACTTTTCAAATGAACTTTTTTCCCTTTAATCCCATACATTATTTCAAGCAATGCAGTTGAGACTATGCCACTCACAGAAGACAGAAAACTTGCAGCTAAACTGTAATCAGTCTGAAAAGATCTGAGGATAGCTGCTGCGGTCTGATGAGGAAGAGGTTAGTTGCATGGAGTTTATGATTTGCAACAAGTTGAAATTACTGGTTTTCACTCTGTAAATTTCTTTCTTTGTTTTATAAATGGCTACAAAGTTGGCCAGGAAGCTGTTCTGGCAGCTGAAAGATAGGAAACAAACACACATTTAAAACTTCTGCAAATTCCTTAAATTATTTATCCAGGCCAAACATTTTAGTAGCTGGCTGTTTCTAAAGAAATATACATGGCATAAAGAGTGTTCAGAGCTCTTGTTTGCAAAGTACATCATCGTAAATAGATTGAGAATTTGTGTGCCTAGACTAAGAAAAGGAATGATGACTTCTATCTGCTGTACTAAATGTGTTCTGCTGGTCTCACACCTAAGTCTGATGACTTCTAATTTAGAGAGATGGAGGAAATCTTTGCTTTACATTACTTCAGTTTTTGGTTTGAGCACATGTTTGTTATGTTGTGAGATGCCCATCCTGCAAGTAAATAAGGTTTATACAGAGTGACCTCAGGTAGGAATGCGTAGATACTGATGTGTTGTGTGAAGAACAAACAGTAGAGTCTGAGTACAAACACAAACCTTCAATTTGGTTCAAAAATTAAAGCAAGAGAAGTGGATCTTTTATAGAAGACAATCTTTTGAAGAAACACCCAAAACAAAGACCAGAGTGCAGTTTGTAACAGCCATAATCTTCCTGATGTACAGTTATGATAACAGTAACCCTTTTGTTTTGCCAATGCTAATGATCCTTAACTTTGCCTTAGGATGTCCAACGCACCTATTGGTCTTTAATTGCAAGCAAAATTATCAGTGTCTTTGTAAGGCATTGCTTTGGTGTTAAAGAAAATATTGTTTTGGTCACAGAGTCATATTTTTATAGATTTGTGAAGTGTATGGCAAAGATACGGTGTTTATCAGTGGTCGTAGGAAAATACATGAAGAATCAAGTTCAGAGGGTAAAAGGCTTTGTGAGTCTTACTTAACTATTTCTTACAAAAGTTCTCTCTTCAGTATTTGAGAATGTTTAATACCCTCAATGTTAACTTCTTTTGGCTGTGAAAACAGTAAAGTATTATTGACATATAATGTTCCCTTATGAAAATTTCTGGTTTATAAAAAATGCAAATAGATTTAAAAAAACAATTTATTGCAATGCATTCAAAAAAACATACTATAAGTCAATATTTAGACTGATTGGGTTTGCTTTAGTTTTGGAGTTGAGTTTTCAAAGTTTATCTAAATCTAGCCAAATCAACCAAGGCTGGTGAGAGACTACCAGTTTGCACAGGTGAAAATGGGTTTGATTATACGCTAATTTATTGAGAGCCAAGGGCACAACACCAAACTGCAAAACCAGATGCTCGTCTCTTTTCTCTATGTGAGAGAGAAGGAAAAAAGGAAAACAGAAAAGCCATGAACCATGGAAGACTTCTGTGGTTTTACGATGTGGAGTTAAAAGCAAACGTGAAATAAAAGAAACTGGAGTTGGTTGCAAATTTATGGAAACCAATGTTCCTTTTTAGAAAAAAAAAGTTTATATATAGTGTATTTAAGTATGTATAGTTTACCTATACAGTTCATCTACAATAGAGGCTCCTGAACATTTTCTTCTTATTGTGTATTTTTTGTGCCTATGCACTCCAATTCCAGCAAGTGAGATCCCCTCCAGCAAAATTCCTTTCCTTTCTCATCCCTCCCCTTTTCTTGATCTCTGGTGGCTCTTGAATCTATTATGGCACTCTGTATGAAACAAGCGTATGTCAGTTCACACTCTTTCATCTTCTGTTTTAATTAAATTCACTTGTTTTTTTAGTGGCAGCATAAAAATATCTGTCGCAGTTTATTAAAATCTTGCATTATGAATATTTATTTTAGATACAAGCTTTCAGTATATTTCAGCTAATAAACTGCCTTCCAGTAAAGTGTGGAAGTGGGAGGGAAAGGGAGAAAAATAAAATAAAAAGGAGAAAGACTTCTTTTACAAAAGAGATGCAGACCATTTAGACCTGCAATGTTGTATAAATTTAAAGCATAACATTGAATGTATTGCAGGCTATATCTGGACTTTGTTTTGGGGACGGAAGTTTATTAGTGAGCATCTTAAATATAATTCAAACTGTGTGCAGATAAATGTTTCAGAAGTGATATATTTACCTTTACTGATAGCATTGACTTTCTTATTTTAACAACACCTTTTAATTAATTGTTCTTTTTTTTTATGGTGTTCATGACCTCTTCTCTGTTATTTTGTCCTACAGGTAATAGCAAAAGTGCAGTTCACCATTTCCAAGTATGGCTTTCAAACAGAATTGGAAAGATATTTAAATTACTTGAAAAACTGTTTTTCTGTTGAAGATCTATCTCCTTTCATCCATTCAAGAATCTTGACCTGGTTTTCAAAAATAGCTGTGTCCAGTTGTTATTTAAAATTCATTGTAGCCAAAATTAATCTCTTGCTCTTCTCTTTCAAAATGTTTCACTAATTCATTTTCCATCTTAGGCAGCCACATCACTGTTCAAATTACTTCACTGATGTCAAGCTTAAACTCATGCTGTCTCTAGGGGGACACTTCCACTGGGTTTCTCTCAAACATTGTCAGTCCAACCATGCACGCAGTGAAAACATTTGTGCAAGCTTTTATTATTGCCTACATTAACTATGACAACCTCTGTTCTCTAGCCTTGCTTACAGCAGCCTCGCTCCTTTGAAGTCATTGCAGGATATTGCTGGTAGAGTCATCTTGAACTCATTTACTAGGCATTGTATTGACCCTACTTATGCTCCTTCAGCATTTAAAATCTTTGCTTCTTTTCTGTTTTCCTCTTGTGTCTTTCCGATAGTTCAGTCCAATAATCATTGTAAAATCTAATCAGACATAAATGTGGTGTTCTTCATTTCTCCTTTCAAGTCACTTTTGCTAAGGTTATGATGAAAACTGAGAAACCATTCAAGTACTCATTTCACTGTAGTGAATAAATATTAACATATATCTAAGTCTTTTTCCCAGCTTTTTTTTTCCCTTCCCAAAATTACAATGAAAAAAATACAGTCAATAAAATACTGCTCCTGTACTATATTGCATTTTTTTCATTTGTTTTCATTTATGAAGACATTAGGATTTCTAATAGACTATTATCAGTGTAGATATAGCCTTAGTTCTTGCAGGAAATGTGATGAAATTATTGTGTGGAGGTATATGTTGCTGGCATCCCAAGTCGGTCAAAAATCTGAGTTTTCCCAGACCTTTTCTGTGTAGACAGCTCTCCAAAAGCTTAAAGTTTAAAAAAATGTAAATGAGAAACTTTTCAGAACTTTCAAACAAAGAAAGCTTCAAGTGATTGGTCAGATAGAACCGAAGTAATAAGAATTCATAAAACATCCTCCCACTGTGGTCGTGCAGGAAGATTCCAATTTCCAAGTTTGGTTTTTTATCAAGTAGGTGGCTCTGAGTTGGAGCAAACTCTGCCAGGTCCCTTTTGGCCTCTGCAGAGTTTCTCCTTCTTTCATTTCTGTGGCCTGCCTCAGAGATGGGAGTCAGTAGTACCACTGATACACAAGATGAGAAGTCACAGGTGCCTTGAGTCTGTTTGTTCCCTGATGCCTTTCCCAGCGCTACTGGTGTGGATGCCTTTGCTGTGACTCTTGCTTGGCTGCTCCCAGAGAAGAGGCAATTGGTCCCCTCTGCAGGAGTGCTCCATCTAGCACAGATATCTTTGCAAAGGAATATGGACGTAATGTACACAAACATCATAACATACAAACTGAGAATGAGATACCATCCATTGCACATTCAATTAACTGTCTTGGACTTTTTGGAGAAATAGAATTAATTTGAGGATACAAAATCAAATCAGTTGACTGATAACTAGAGGGAAGTTGTATCAGACCTGTATTTGGCAAAACAAAGGCAGGTTTGATACTTTCATTTTGAATTGACTGCAAGTTCTTCCACTATCCAGGCAAGTATCATGGTTCTGTCTATAAGCAATGAAGCCTGACTCAACCCATCCTGAACTAATTTATCGCTCCTGTTTCAGGCAACAATGTCTGGAGGTGCCTCTCTTTTTTCCCTGATTGCAGAAAGAAGACAGTTTAGGCACCTAACTTCTAGAATGCCATCCTTGTGGCTTAGGGTTGTGTTATGGGTTTGCGTGGCAAGGTTTTGTTAGCAGGGGGGCTACAGGGTTTGCTGGCAGGGCTTGTGAGCCCGTGGGGGACCCACGCTGGAGCAGCCTGTTCCTGAAGGACTGCACCCCGTGGGAAGGATCCATGCTGGGGCAGTTCATGAAGAGCTGCAGCCCATGGGAAGGGCCCATGTTGGAGAAGTTTGTGGAGAACTGTCTCCTGTGAGAGGGACCTTATACTGGAGCAGGGGAAGAGTGTGAGGAGTCCTCCCCCTGAGGAGGAAGGAGCGGCAGAGACAACATGTGATGAACTGACCATAATCCCCATTCCCTGTACCCCTGCACCGCTCGGGGAGGGAAGGAGGTAAAGAAATGGGAGTGAAGTTGAGCCCAGGAAGAAGGGAGTGGTGGGGGGGAAGGTGTTTGAAGATCTGGTTTTATTTCTCACTATCCTACTCTGATTTGATTGGTGATGAATTAAACTCCCATTTCTTCCCGAGTTCACTCTGTTTTGTCCATGACGGCAATTGATGAGTGATCTCTCCCTGTCCTTGTCTCGACCCACGAGCCTTTCATCATATTTCCTGTCCCCTGTGCAGCTGAGAAGGGGGAACAATAGAGCGGTTTTGGTGGGCACCTGGCATTTATCCAGGCCAAACCAAAACAGGTTAGTTGTACTGTTCAGTTTAAACTTCTTCAGAAGACTCTAAGTGTTTTGACCTGAAGTTTAAGTTCAAGGTCTAAAAACTTCAAAAGTTCAAGACTTCATTTCAAAATCAGTTTCATTTTATTTTTAAATGATGAAATGTGACAAAATCAGGAAACAAACCAGCACGACCTGCCACTTTATAAGATGAAAAATCTGTTTCTTCTAGCAGAAATGTTTGGGTAAACATCGAAATGTTTTCTATCAGTGGAATTTCCTAGAACACAGAAATCCTTTACTTGCCAAGCTTCAATGGCAAAAAATAAACATTGAGAATTCCCACAAACACAGCACCTTCCACCACCTGCATTCAGTAACAACAGAAAAGGGCATGGTACAATAATTCTAAGCATGATTGGAAGAATATCTAGAGTGTTGAAGGGCAACATATCTGGATCTGTATTTGGAATACATATATGGATAGATACAGTACAGTGGGATTGTCTTTTATATAACATATATAATAAAATGGGAATAGCTTTTATATTTATGTATTTATTCATAAAGTGTGTATATATTGTATTTATTTTATCTGGTCATACTCAGAAAAAGGATGGTTTTAATACAAAGGAAGATGAGAAAGGGAAGATGGATAATACTGAAATATTTTTTTACAAATCAGTGACATTATTATCCACCATGGAAAACAGTGATGATGGGGTCTGGATATGCTTGGAGATAGTAAAGTCCTAGATGCAAGATCCTTAGTAACTAATTTGTAACACCCGTGGCGAACTAGAAGAAGTATTCCATTTGGCAGATTTGCCATGTAATTGTAATGTTACTAAACCAAGATTTTTTCTTAATTTGTAATCTACTACTAAAGTTTGGATTTCAAGAAAAAGCTGATCATTTGTTTAGTTCTAGTCAGTTAATATGGTTGTATGTTAAGTAAGACCACTGCTGTTTTATTTTTCTTAATAATACTCTTATATTCTCCATTTTTCTCACCTCCTAATGATGCATTTTCAAGACATTTTGCCCATTTTAGAACCCATTCATCAAGACTTTGCCCAATTTAAGCAATTTTGGCTATGCAATCCTTTTTTTTAAATTTGATTTGATATTTACTTCAAAATATTAAAATATAAACTGTAAAAAATTTCCAAGGAAGAATCTTTGCCAAATTTTACCCGTTTTCCAAACGCTTAGCTGATTTTTTAGTAGTTTGCAGAAATGAGAGGGAAAGGAGCAAGACGTTTAATATTACAAAGTTAAATAAAATTATGAAGAATTCATTATCTTCACTGACCACCAGAAAGCTGGTCTAGATGGACATCATCTGTGAGGAACTTAATAAGAAGTAGGCATCAGTTGACTTCAGTCAGCTTCACCTTGTGTGGTTCAGATTATACTTGCATTCTAAATTTTCTGGGCTGATACTTAATTTTTGTCTTCTGCTAAAAGTTGCTATTCTAGGTCTTCTTCCTTCTGTTGGCATATCTTTTGTTGCAGCTAGCAGCATATATTCATATGTCTTTCATCTGGTGTCTGCCCTTACAAATATATACAAATCTTGCTGCAGCATAATTCTGAAAACCAGCCATGTTTAAGAAGGCAAAAATGTACATAAGGGAGTGCTGTGAACCAAACATTGAAATCCTTTTCCCATCACTGTTAATTAAAATTTTGATAAAAAGGTGGGATGGCTTTGGGAATCAGTAAAGGAATATGTATGTTTTCCTTTCTAAGTCAGTAATTCAAATCTGCCAAACTTGATGGAGATCTGTAACTCCATCAAGCTTTTGCTGTAAGCAAAAAGTTGCTTTGTTCACAGTGTGATTCAAGTTAACAGTAGGCACGAGTCCACATGGCAAAACTGTTACAGAGAATCTGAACTACTCAGCACTCATACTGGCAAAGCCTTTGTCAGAGTAGGCATAAAGAATGGGTGCAAATGTAAGTGCAGCACATTTCCTTCTTTTGGCTAGCCTGTCTAGCCTAATACCCAATTAACTTTAGTGCCCATTTAATAGCATTTTGTATCTTGGTGGGAGACTTCAGTCTCCAGTTCTGTCAAGGCACATATTCGAGTGGTAAATTAACAGATATACTCAGCAAAATTACAATTGGCTTTATCCCTTCAGTCAATTAGTAATTATGCACTCCTAGGTAGTACAATGGATTTTAAAGTTACAGTAAAGTGGTGTTGTTTCAGTCAACCCACAGAATTGTCCTTGTTTATACTTTCCCATCAGGCCTGAATTTATTGTCAAGGGGAAAAACTGTGTGGACAGTACTACAGGGCAGATCTGTGGAGCTGGTCAGACAGAATATTCTGGCAATGATTTTTTCTCTCAGATTATGTTAATTCACTATAGTAAAAGTTATTTGCAGACATGTCACTGTCATTGATTTCATATTTGGGAATTTCTGGTCAAAAAAGACTGCTTCATCAGTTAGATGAGCAGGATACTCAACTGTACTGATTATCAGGTTAGGCAGAGTCAGAAACTGGTAGGTCTTACCTCTGAAGTTCGTTCCCCAAGTCTGACCTGGAAAAGCATTCTCTTCTGAGCATGTCTTCCCCACAATCAATATGGTGGCTAAAACCTCAGTGTTTTTCACTAAGAAAATAATGTTATTCCCCAGGTATGAGGGAATTTAGGTTAATTTTTCTATATTAATATAATTCAAAGGCCTGGAAAATAACTTCTCTGCCCATGTTTTGATTGTTTTGAGGTAAGACATTACATGCATATATGTCTCAGATCTCTTTGGCATGATTCAATATGATTATTGAGAAACAAAACTACGTGTCAAAACTTTTCAATGCTTTTCCAACTGTATTCCTCATTCTGGTAAACCTATATGATTTCTGTACTAAATATAAACAACAGCCTTCTTGCCACAGTGCTAAACTTACCCAAATCTTATTTGCTCCTGCACGTGCAGATGATTGGCTCAAAGTGTTGGGAGATAATACAAGACAGACTTACTCTAATTTCCATATAGGAGGAAAAGCAAGGATGCACTTCTATGCTCTTTTAATCAGTAGTAAAAGGCCTTTCTTCACATCACTGAAATAACATAGCATGATACGCTAGCTCAGGAATGTAGAAAGGACTCAGCTTCCCATAGGTGTGCTGCAGTTAACAGTATGTACTGAAACACCATCACTTATAAATTTATCATGGGGCAGCGGTGTGATACTGCTATTTCCCCCTCCTGTCCTATTTTTGTCACTAATTCAAGGATCTTCTATTAGAACTCATATCTGTGACAAAGGAGAGAAAAATACCTCCTTTTAGCAGAATTTGAGCTAAAGAAGCAATGGGTTGAGGTACATGGTGTAAGAAATACTGAAGCCTTTACAGTAATTGAACCCCTAGTGACCTCTTTAGAATAAGGAAGAGAAAAACAAAGTCAGTTATCCAGTCTGTAGGAAGAAGAAAAAAAGGGGGCATCAGAGAAGCCCTTAACATATATGTTTTATTCATGTAGCCATGGCCACAGCTTTTAGTCATGATTAATGCATGCCACTGATGCATCACTTCTAACATTTGTTTTTATTTAAAGAAACTAAGTAGGAAGTATTAAAAGCCTCTCAGTTCAGGTTTTCAGTTAAAAAAAAGAAGAGAAAGTGAAAGTTAAAAGCAAATTGGTCACAGACAGCATAAAAATGAGGCCAATGTTGTGATGCATTACAAAAGGGAGATCATAGGCAAGAGCTACAAAGCACCAGGAAAAACACTGCCAAGGTACCAGCATTGTGGGGCTTTTGTAAACACTGTTGAATAGTTAAAGAGGATATTCATATTAGTGTTTTCTTCCAGTTTAAAGCAAATTGAGGAAAGCAGTCTTGAATTATCTTAGAGATGTGTTGTATGGAGGAGAGTCTTGCATTTTTTTTTTATCAGTGAGGGAATAATGTGAAGAATTAAAATACTATGCACTGAAAAGTGACATAGTGATATTCTCTCCTTAAAGAGCTGAAGGGATAAAATCAAAAGCACAGCACTTTAAAAAGAAAACATAATAAAATTGTGAAACTGTGGTCAAAGCTGTCAAATGAAAGTGTATGAAGGATATTATTAGATGAGTTTTCTTGCGCCTGTTTCTTCCTCCCTGCCAGGTAATGCTATATGATATTTCAAAAATATTAAATAATTAAATCCTTGCATAGGGCAATGAGAATTTTTTTCATATAAGTACATGAAGTACAGAGTTAGGTGACAGTATACTGATAATTGGGGCATTTAGGAATTTTAAATTATGTGTGCAGAGGCAAAGCAGCAAGAAGGCAAGCTTGCAGATCTTTGTTTATATCTGTTGCCTCATGCATGTGGCAGCTGAGTGCAAAATCTTGATTTAGTTGTGTTTCACATCTTCTTTGGTATGATGTAGTATTCAAAAATGTTGACTAAGGAGAGAGGCGTTGGGATTTTTTAACTATTTTTAGACCTTGTTGTAACAATAATGCTAAAAGAAAGACTTTATGAGATAGGGTAGAAAAGCATTTCTGCTTCTCTCTCAGGGTCCTCTTGGTGGTCAGCACTGAATGTTAATGGGAATTTTGTATCTTCATGTGAGCCTTTTGAGGGAGGGGAAGGGTACTCTTACAAGGAATAGGCAAGGGAACAAAATTGGCTTAAGTAAAGAATTTACCCCATCATCCGTAGTTTCATTTCTAAAGAGGTATATTCAGTAATGCTAGTTGAAGTCATGCAGTACAAGTCACTTTAGGGAGGTAATGATTCCTTAAACAGGGGTAAATATATACCAGTTAAGGAGAGTATAAATTGATAAGGGCTTCTGGATAGATCATTGTTAAAAGGTGAAATTACTAGCCTATGATAATTCTAAGCCAGAGAATTCCTGCTCTTTCTTGCAAAGCTCATGTCAAAAGATATAAAGTATTTTCCAAATATTGCACATGATCTTAAATGTTTTGAGATGCTGACATGCAAATTTTAAATGCTGTGTTCCAACAACTTTTTAGGAAGTCATACAGTACATTGGTTAATATCTAGACTATTGATAGTCTCCTCCATCATTAAATTTATTCTAACACTGGATTAAACACATTTGTGTCCTTTGGGCATACAAATGCACACTAAAAGTACAGTAGCATATGAGGCTTCTGGATATAAGCTGCGTTTGATGCTGTTGACCTTATTGAAATGACTGTCTCTTTAAAGGGATTGCAAGAAAGATGACCAGAAGCGGTTAATAATAATAAGGAAATATTTTGAAACTCAGTTGATTATAGTGAAAGCTGCTAAGGATATTTCTGTGAGACCTTCAAGGAATATTTGTGGTGAAAAGTAATGTCTTATGCTTGCGTAAAGACACATAGAAAACCATCTGATGGTATGAAATAGAGTGAAAACAATCAAAACTTGAAGGAAAAAAAAAGAACATTTGAAGTAAAAAAGCCAAAGACAAAAAGCCAAAAAAAATGGGGGAAAAAATATAGAGAAAACTAGAAAAGTAGGAGAATTAAATTGCTGGAAAACCCAAGAGGCTAGTTAGAATACCAAGCAAATTACCACAAGTGGGGTTCTAGTCAGAGAATTAAATTTACAGGAATAAGGCTCAAAAACTGAAGGTGATTCCTGTCAAGTAAGTTCAACATGAAGAAAACATCTTCATGCTTAAAATTAGGGGTACCCAATGGTGCTTAAAATAACAACAAAAAAAAGGACTCAAAGGAAATTTTGTGGCCTTATGAACAATAAGTATTCTACAGATCTATGTGCAAAACTAAGCTCTAGGCATAGCTATGGGAAAAAGATGATATTTTTGCACAGACTTTCTTTGTGCAGATCTGATATTATATCATGATACTGTTTGACTGGGATGTCACAAAGAAAGGAGATCACAGGAATAATAAATAAAACAAAAAACCCTGGGTGAAATGAGAGATGATTCAGTTGACTTCTTTAAAATACATATAACTCCTATTGACAGAGGTTTGGTGGGATGGGGAGGAGACTTCTCTGTTTTTGCCTAGGGAAAGAATACTTTCATCAATTAGAAAGGAAGGGGATTGCATGCTGGCTAACACCATAGACAAATAAGAGATGGCTAAGTCATCCTAACTTTAAATATGATTCTCAAGTGGGATTTCTGTTGTGATATGACTAAATATGTCACTTTGCTCCTGGTGTTCTTTTTTTTTGAGAAATAAAAGATGCAACAAGTTGGAAAACTAGCAAGTTGGAAAACTGGATGCTCTATTTAGACAGCCAAAGTGAGGATTTCTGTTAAGACATGAAACTGATTGGCATATCTGAAAGAGAGGTAGTAAAGCATTCATAATTGCTTCTATAATACTTTGTGCTAGGCAGTTTGCCTTTTTTTTACCTAAGTGATCAACTTCTTTGCTCTGCTCTTCTTTTCATTTGTTGTTCCCCTACTCTGTGTTTCCCTTCTGCTTTATTTTTCTCCCATGGTTTTTTTTCTTTTCCTCTTTTCCTCTACATTTCTTACAGAAGACTCCATCTGCCTGCATATTGTTGTCCTTTATGCAGTCTCTTCAGTTGTTTCCTCCCTCATCTTCTCTTTCCATGACCTACCTAGCTGCAGGCAGCTTGACCTTACAGGATGCAGCATTTTATTTTTTTTTTATTTATTTATTAGTAAGCTCACAAGGGAAAGACTGATATATTACTATAGTTCATCGTGCAGAAAGAAAGTGTTAACCATTGTTATACCTCAAATGAAAAGTCTGCACTGAAGCCAAACCATTTCCCCTCAAAGCAGTTATACAATGGGATAGCACTGGCTGTTCCTAATTCAGTACTGGCCCTGAGCCTTTCTTGAGAACAAATACTTTGAATTAGATTCTAGCTGCCAGTTTTTAAGCTCAAAATCAATGCAGACCTTCTCTGATTGGGAGAAATAAGGCTCCTTCTGCTTTGGTCCATGCTATCTTGTGCTGTGAAACCTGGATTTTCTGCAGCTGAATGAGAGATAGACCCTCCTGTAAGTAACTCTTTCTGCACAAAGAAGGATAAACAGAAAAAAACGTATTATCTGTGTTAAGTGGTAGAGCTACTTTTGCTTTGGATGCTCCATGATTGAAGGAGTATTCCAAACACCTGCAGTGAGGAGAGGGATTTGAGGATTCATACAGCACTATCCTTGTCTTTGCCGTAGTCACTGCCATGAACTTCTTGCTCTTTAAGAGCAGACAGTTCTTGAAGACTGAATCTCAACACCACAGCAGGGAGTTCATGTCCTCACTGTGTACCTGATAGCTTATATGCATGCTGACTCTGCTGCCAATGAACTTTATCCTCTCACAGAGGTGAGCTTTGCCCCTCGCTGTTTCTTACTCCTTTGAGGAAAATGCAGGAGTTTGTGTCCCTGAGCAGTAATGATTTTTAAATACTTCTCTTCAGCCCACATACATGAAGATAAAAATCCTAAATAACTATTTATAACTACCTGAAGACTTACGGGTCTATACCAGTTATTAAAATCAAATGCATAATTGTTATTCTTGTGGGGGAATATTCACAGAGCAAGAGTCATTTAAAATGGGCACAGAAACCAATTACATTCGTTGAGGGGATAAAATCCAGATCAAATTTAACAGGATATAGGCAGTCAATGGTGGCCTTTTGATACATAAAATAATTGAGGATTAAGATAAAAGTTATGGTCTCCCATTATCTATAATTGGTCATTTACGGTTTTTCAAAAAAATGAAGGGACTTCTTCAACTGTCACAGTGGTTGCAAGCATAAAATAACCAGTCAATGTAACTGCAATGTCCCTGAAATTAACCCTTCCTTTCACTCTGAATTTATACTTTTCTGAGTTGTGCATAAACAGCTCCCTCCATCATTCCAGCAAATTGCTCTAAGAACCTTTAACAGTCTGCCTCTGTGGAGAGAGAACATTAAAAATTCACAGTCATGTTGCTAACTTAAAAAAACCCCCAAACTTGGTTATCTTATACTTTTAACTACAGCTGAGTGTTTGCCTTAGTTCGTGGCTTTCATAAACCTTGATTTTAAGATTTTGATAAAGAACAGTATCTTGAGGTTAGAAATATCTTCAACCTGAACTCCTCTCATTTTGGCTGTTGGAAGTGGGATTTCTGAAGCGAATTTTCAAAGGGAGGTGTTCTGAAAAGACTTCTCACAGATACATTAGAGAGAAAAATCTACTGGACCCTTCCTTCCTTCCATCTTCCCTACTCCATTACCTCCTTTCCTTAGTTTCTCCCTTCCTTTCTTCAATAATCTGAAAAAAATAAAATACACTATTGAGTAAAAGTAGACCTTGGATGGACCTAAGAGCTTTTGAAGTCTCATTTTTCTTAACTTTATTTGTTTGCATGTAGGTGTCCTCATCTGTTTAAGGGAGGGACTTTACTTTTGATCTTGTTCATCCAACTAACTTGCAAGAGGCTTTATTTTCCACTTCAGGGGGGATTTTTTTTTCTTTTTTTTAACACTGGCCTTTGGATTGTTTGAAATGGTAGGCTGAAACCAAGACAGAGAAACATGTTTGTCACATCTTCCGAAGAAATTAGAAAGATGCTGTTTGTGTGTGACTTAGAGAATACCAGCAGATTGTCAGTAAGGTATGTGTTCATGCAGTTAATCAATAGATCCTTCTCTCTTGAAGCATTTATTAGCCATTAAAAGTGACTTTAACAGTAAGTATTATAAAAAGAGATTGCACCTGTGCAATATTGCAGGACATGTAATTTATTGAGTGTCCTCAGGTTATATTATTAAAAGTAAATATGAGAATCAAGTGTAGATCAGTCAGCTACTGTGGGAAAAAAGAGAGAGAAGAAAAAAAGAGCTACAGAGAGTTCAGGAGAAGGAATGTTAATGAGGTGTTTTGATGTTTTGGAGCTACAGACTTTCAACTACAGTCATTCAGTTTCCCTTTCTTCCTTTCCCTTGTGGCTTCTGGCATTGCTCAACATAGGGATACCCATCTGGCTCTGCACTCTTCTCTGTGGTACAATTAATGTTGTTTTTGCATGCACACCTTCTTTGTCTCAAAATCACTAGGGAGAAAGAATGCTAGAGCTATTCTTTCTATGATATTTAATACAATAGTCTTCTTCACAGAATTTATTTTGCAAGTAATTATTTTCCCTATACATCATTAGATTCCAATTAGCTCCAGTGCCCACTTTGCAAAATGTTATGTTGCCTTTTTGTTGTGGCAAACCTAGATTAATCCCAAGAAGAATGCTCTTGGAACAGGCACTGATGCAGTGTGAAATATTTTAATGGCAAGATTCACAGATTTTATTTCATATTCATGAACTTTTCTTCTTCTCTGTGTATTTGTATAAGTGATGAGGTCATTCTGCCCCTCTATTCTGCTCTGGTGAGACCCCACCTGGAGTGCTGCATCCAACTCTGGAGCATTCAGTACTGGAAAGACATGGACCTATTAGAGTGGATCCAGAGGAGGGCCACAAAAATGATCAGAGGATCAGCTGGATCCAGGTTCAGCAGGAACCCCTCTCCTGTAAGGAAAAGTTGAGAGAGTTGGGGTTGTTCAGCCTGCAGAAGGGAAGGCTCCAGAGACACCATATTGAGGTATTTCAGCACTTAAAAGGGGCATAGAAGAAAGGTGGAGATAAACATTTTGGTAGGGCCTGTAGAGATAGGACAAGGAGCAATGGTTTTAAACTAAAAGAGGGTACATTTAGAGTGGATATAAGGAAGAAATTTTTTTACAATGAGGGTGGTGAAACACTGGAACAGGTTACTCAGAGAAGTGGTAGATGCCCCATCCCTGGAAACATTCAATGTCAGTTTGGATTGGGCTCTGAGCAACCTGGTCTAATTGAAGATGCCTCTGCTCGCTGCAGGGGGGTTGAACTAGATGACCTTTAGAGGTCGCGGCCAACCCAGACTATTCTATGATTCTATATAACAGTTCATGAGACAGTTGTAGATTTGAACATAGGACCAGCAAAACAGGCATCTGAAAACCATGAACAGAATTGGTACTGCAAGGTAATATGGGGCAGTGGGATATTTTTTTTTGTTCAAACTTCTACTGGAACACAGACATTAAAAACCTGTCTGTACATTAAATCATCACTGTGATACATAGTCTTTGCAGAGCAGGAGAAAGAGTAAAACTCTCTCGTCTCCCTGTTTGTTTTCCTTGTTCTCTCCCAGTCATGATAAGACCAAGGCTGAGAATCTGGGGCAGAGGACGAAGGAAAAGTTTCATGTTTTCTTCCTCAGATGTGTTCTCAGAATATCTTTCTCCTTTACAAGTCTGAGAAGGAAATGGTACTTGCATTGCATAGCAGGGCATCATCTGCTAATCCAGTGTGCTAGCTCATGCAGATTACTCACTCCTCCAACATAAACTGAAACTCCTGCAGTTCCTTTCTTGTCCTTCTTAGGTAGGGTGATGTTACATTTCTCCTTGTGGTTTCAAAATTCAGACTTTGAGTCCTATCACTTTGCTGTTCGTCAATTAGCAATTCTGTTTCTTTTATCGGGAGAATATTGAATCATTATTTTTTCCTCTATTTGTTTGCACATCTGGGTAATCACCATAGCAACTGATGTATGCCAGGTGTCTCCTCAAAAAGATCTCTATCCTCTCAGTCTCTCTCACTAAATTCTTTACATTAATTGCCAAGCAGATATTAAATCAAACCTGGGACTGAATAAAAGATGAAAAAGGTGGACTCCTTATTACAAACATTGTAGGCAATTTTAATGTAACATAAAATAGATATCAAATGTATAAATCACTTAAGTGCTGGAGCTATAAATTAATATGCAAAATAATAGAAGTGCAAAATTTAAACTGAGAAGAGGACAAACTTGCACTTTGGAAAAAGTCCTACTAGTCTTACTTGCCTAAGGTCTCTTTCTCCCTGCAGTGAAACAAAATTTTTATTCCCTTTTTAGTTCTTCTAAAGGAACATTAAGGTTGCACAGCTAACAATTCAAATATCAGGCAAATAACATAAAAAGGTTTTAAAACCTAATTAACTCTGTCTTTTTGCATGCAAATTATGTACTTGTATACGCACTGAATTTTAAACATATGATTATATATTTTTATGATTTTTAGTCTGAACTTCAGATATGCACAGCCTTGCTTTGCTTTATACTTCTATATGTGCAAACTAATTCTATATATGGTATTAAAATTCTGATGAATTTTAATTATGCTAGATTTTAGCCAGCACTTTTCATACTGGCTAGACTTTTCATACATGACCAGGCTCACAGCACAGAAGGCCAACCATATCCTGGGCTGCATCAAAAGAAGTGTGGCCAGCAGGTTGAGGGAGGTGATCCTGCCCCTCTACTCCACTCTGGTGAGACCCCACCTAGAGTACTGAATCCAGCTCTGGAGCCCTCAGCATAAGAAGGACACGGACCTGTTGGAACAGGTCCAGAGGAAAGCAACAAAGATGATCCCAGGGCTGGAGAACCTGTCGTTGAGGAAAGGCTGAGAGAATCGGAGCTGTTCAGCCTGGAGAAGAGAAGGCTGTGGGGAGACCTTATAGCAGCCTTTCAGTACTTAAACAGGGCCTATAGGAAAGATAGGGACAATCTTTTAAGCAAGGTCTGTTGCGATAAGATAAGGAGTAATGGCTTTAAACTAAGGGAGGGTAGATTTAGACTAGATATAAGGATGTAATTTTTTACGATGAGGGTGGTAAAACACTTTAACGGGTTGCCCAGAGAGGCAGTAGAGGCCCCATCCCTGAAAACATTCAGGGTCGGTTTGGACAGGGCTCTGTGCAACCTGGTCTAGTTAGCGATATCCCTGCTCATTGCATGGGAGTTGGGCTAGATGACCTCTAAAGGTCCCTTCCAACCCAAGGCATTCTATGATTCTATGATCTTAAATTCTTATTTTTTGGCATAGCGATTTGGTCATATTTATTGAGGAAAAACACTACTCTGCATTTACTGCAACATAAAAGTATCCATATTGGTAGATATCACACAGTAGCTGTATCATGCCATCCTGATTTCTGTCCTTCTTTCCATTTCTGTACAGATATAGCTTTAGTAACTTCAATGATATACCCACTATAGTAGACGACTTAGTATGTTTTCCAAAAATATTTCTATGAATTAAGGATACTCTTACAACAGAAAGCCTAAAGCGTGCATGATGTTAATCTAAGATCAACCAAATAATTGCTAGTGTTGCATACTGAACCCAAGCATCTTTTTCATGCTAACCATTATTTTTTCTTTTACTTGATTTCTGAGAGTACCTCAGGATCTTTGATGTCACCAAAGCATATGTCTTTCAAAACTAGAACCTGGTACCTGCCTATTTTTTTAAACTTCTAATATTAGTGTATCAAAGTGAAATTTACTTTCATTTAGTCTCATGATACAAAGGCAGATTTTGGAAAATTATTTTTGGTACTCAAAAGGGTTCAGATTTTCTTCCCTTCACTGCTCCCTACCAACATCAGAGAGTGTGTTTTACCTCACTTCAGTGCAATAAGGACTTGGCCGAAACATAAGTTAGTTTAAATTAAGGGACATGCCTGATCATAGTCCTGTGTTTAGGCAGCATTTCTCGGGCCAGTGAGGTAAACTGTCTCCGTCTGAACATCCATTGTCCATGTCCACTCAGTCACCACAAGTTCCATTTTTAAATAAAATTTGTAATTGATTTAACTATCTGAAAGAGAATGGTGGGAAGAAGAACGGTGGGAAGAGGTACAGAAAATACACTCACAAGTTCATTGACAGACTGCTAAGGGTGAAAATATACTGTATTTAGCACAACCATTGTGTCAGATATGGCTCAAAAAACCCAGCAATTTCATGAATTTGTGGATTTGGTCCAGAAACTTGAGAACTGCCATAATAAGCAAAGCCCTTAATCCATGTCACCACCACACAGTGGCAGCCAGAAAGCAAACAATGACATAGGCACGGCTATTTGTATGTACATTGCTGTTTAAGGTTAGCTCTCTGCCTAGGGAGGAAAGGGAGATGGTGAAAGGGGACGAATTAATCATTAGACTGTGGTTTTTGGTGTCTTGTAGAGAGATAATCCACTGATCTAAAGCGTTCTCTATAATTCAGCTTCTGCAAGTCCCATTTGTCCTTTCTTTGTTACCTTTACTAGTGCCTACCATACAGCTTCAAAATGGTTAATAGCAAAAAAAGCAAAAGAATAAAGATTTTAATAATGGAATTTTCCCAGAATGCAGATTCTCAAGCATAGAGGTAGCTCAGATGAACCTACATTTGTACCGTTGCCACTCTCAATTGCATTGTCCACATGTCCGCTTTTAGTTGGCCTTTGCCCAATATGTGTAATGAAAGAAGACTGCATTTTCCTTCTATATTAACACTAAAACTGAACAGTATTGCTCATATATGCAACATAGGCCATGCATAAAATAACCTAATGCACTATAAATTTCCTAGATGTAATTTAAAGCATAAAGAAGTGTACAATAAAATTTTAATGAAATTCAAAACATTAAGCAGACTCAGAATAGACCTCAACATTCAACCTAGCTGTTTTCTTCTAGTACAGCAGGGGAAATAATAAATTTTATACTTTTTTAGCTTTCATTCTTTATCTCCTTGAGTAAATGCAGGACTGCTGTACAGGATCTGTATGCAAAACTAATTATTACCTTTCTGAAGCAAAATATGAATATCCCCCAAAGCTGCTATTGTGTAAAACGAATCATCTAGCGTCTAACAAATAGCCTTGAGGGCCTTCATAATTACTGAAAGGGATATTAGAACTGACAGATTTCAGGTGTATGCTACAGAAGAAAAAGGAAATATTGTAGGCTTGTTTAACAATTTCTCATTTAAATTTACACATTTGACAAATCCGACAACTACTGTGTTACAAGAAAGATCTGGGTTTGTTACCGTTCAAATGAAGATGGATGGTTCAAGCTAGTCTGTTTTCTTTATTAACAGGAGGGTACCTGACATCCTGCGGAGAGAGACTTGTAAGTCTTTAAGCAACACAGAGCTACTCCTTAAGAGGCTTCCAATGTATTTATTGAGACATATTTCTAACTAATAGTTGCAGTAATGCTAAAGTGAAACAGCCTAGTATTTTAAGAATTATTTTAATGGTAGTAAGCATAAAAAGTTTATTCTAGCTCACAAAATTTCTGGAATTTCATTGGAATAAAAAAATTGTACTTATAAATATAAAGCATACCAGGCTGAGTTATTTAATTTCTTGTGCAACCATTACAGCACTACCTCTACCTACAGCTTATTAAAAAAAAAATATAGTTGCCATATTTTATCTTCAATATTTCATTTTGCATTATTGCCAGAACAGCTTGCTAGATGAACTCTAGCTTCTCTGCAGTAAGATTTACAGTAACCACTGGACTAGTGATTATTTCAGCCAGTTTTCAAAACATTTTATTTTATGGTTTTGGCTTTCAGCAACAACCAGATTTCCCCCCTCTCTCCTGTTTCGAGAAATGTCCTAGGGACTGACAATCTATTACTCTAAACCAGTTATTTCTTTAATATTTCTTACCCTCCTAAAATCAGATCAAATCTGTTTCTTAAATGTAGCAGAAGTCAAAATATGTAAAGGCAAATTCACAGCTTAAAGTCAATTGAGCTGTGACCATGTACAACCACTGAGGATATAACCTCTATAGTGTACTTACCCCTGATTCAGCTCTCTTTGGAAGATTGCAGGTCTGACCTCAGGGAGTCACTCAGCTTCTAACGTTCACATCTGTGAAGCGGAGACTATGGGGACATGGAGATATATAGAGATGGCAAAAGTAATGACCATATGAATTTATGACATATTCCCTATTCCACAGGTGCTGGTCAGACATACTTTCTGTGAATCGTAGAATACCGGGTTGGAAGGGACCTCATGGATCATCTGGTCCAACCTTTCTTGGCAAAAACACGGTCTAGGCAAGATTGGTCGCCACTCCATCTAGCCAGATCTTAAAAGTGTTCAGTGTTGGGGAATCCACAAGTTCCCTGGAGAGATTATTCCAATGGCTGATTGTTCACATCATGAAAAATTTTGCTCTTGTGTTCAGTTAGAATCTTCCCAGGATTAATTTGTACCCATTACACCTCATCTCTTCCATGTGACTCCTTGTAAAAAGGGAGTCTCCATCTTCTTTGTAGCCCCTCTTTAAATACTGGAACATGATGATAAGGTCTCCCCTAAGCCTTCTTCTCTCAAGGCTGAACAAACCCAGTTTTCTCAGCCTTTCCTCATATGGTAGGCTTCCCAGTCCTTTGATTATCTCTGTGGCCCTTCTCTGGACTCTCTCCCACCTGTCCATGTCTTTTTTGTATAGCAGGGACCAAAACTGAACACAGTATTTCAGGTGGGGTCTGACCAGCACTGAGTAGAGTGGGTTAATGACTTTACCTCTGCTGGTGATGCCTTTGTTGATGCAACCCAGCAGCCTGTTGGCTTTCTTTGCCACAGCACCACGCTGTTCACTCTTATTGAGCCTTTTTGTCCACCAGGACCCCCAAGGCCCTTTCCACAGAGCTGCTCTCCAGCTGGGTAGATCCCAGCCTGTGACACAGTCCTGGATTATGTTTTCTCAGGGGCAAGACCTTACATTTGTTTTTGTTGAACTTCATAAGGTTATTGTTAACCCATTCTTGCAACCTATCCAGGTCTTCCAGCAGGGTGGCTCTCCCTTCTGAAGTGCCCACTTCCCCAGTCAGTTTTGTTTCATCGACAAACTTCGTCAGGGTATACTTGATCCCATCATCCAGATCACTTACGAAAATATTAAACAGCATTGCACCCAATATCAATCCCTGGGGAACCCCACTTGTGACACGTTGCCAGTCTGAAAAGGAGCTATTTACCACCACCCTCTGGGTGTGGCCTGTCAGCCAATTCCCCATCCACCACACAGACCACTTGTCTAGACCATAATGCATCAGTTTCTGTAGGACAAGTCTGTGACAAACTGTACTGAAAGCCTTAGACAAATCAAGGTAGACAATGATCACTGCTTGTCCCACATCAACCAAGCAGGTTACTTTGTGGTAGAAGGTGATCAGGTTTGTCAAGCATCATTTGTGCTTTGTGAGTCCATGCTGGCTTTTCCCAATCACACGCTTCATTTTACTTGTGATAGCCCCCAGGAGGATTCATTCTGTGGCTTTCTCAGTGACTGATGGGCCTATAATTTCCTTGATCCTACTTTAAGACTTCCTTGTAGATGGGGATGACATTAGCCTTCTTCCAGTCTTCTGGGATGACCCCCAATCTCCATGACTTCTGAAACACTGTGGAGAGTGGCCTCACAATGACATCAGACAGCTTTCTTAAGACACTTGGGTGGATGTTAACAGAGCCTATCAATTTGCAGAAATCAAGCTCCTGTAACAGTTCACATACCAACTTTTCCTTCACTGATGGTGGGTCTGTGTTTGCATCAACCTGGATTTTTGTTCCCAAGGCCTGGGGCCTAAAAATGCCGGTAAAGATAGAGGTGAAGAACCTAGATGAGCTTGAGAAAAGGGTCTGTGTGAAACTCATGAGGTTCAACAAGGCCAAGTGCAAGGTCCTGCACATGGGTCAGGGCAACCCCCAGTATCAATACAGACTGCGGGATGAAGGGATTGAGAGCAGCCCTGCCAAGAAGGACTTGGGGGTACTGGTGGATGAAAAGCTTGACATGAGCCACCAACGTGAGCTCACAGCCCAGAAGGCCAACTGTATCCTGGGTTGCATTAAGAGAAGCATGGCCAGGATAGTGAGGGAGGTGATTCTGCCACTGTACTCCACTCTGGTGAGACCCCATCTGGAGTCCTGTGTCCAGCTCTGGAGCCCCCAGCACAAGAAGGATATGGAGCTGTTGGAGCGGGTCCAGAGGAGGGCCACAAAAGTGATCAGAGGGCTGGAGAACCTCTGCCATGAAGAAAGGCTGAGAGAGATGGGGCTGTTCAGCCTGGAGAAGAGAAGGCTGCAGGGACACCTTATAGCAGCCTTTCAGTACTTGAAGAGGGCCTACAGGAAAGACGGGGAAAATATTCAGCAGGGTTTATTACGATAGGACAAGGAGCAATGGCTTTAAGCTAAGAGGATACATTTAGATTAGATATAAGGAAGACATTTTTTACGATGGGAGTGGTAAAACACTGGAACAGATTGCCCAGAGAAGTAGTGGAGGCCCCATCCCTGGAAACATCCAACGCCAGGTTGGATGGCGCTCTGAGCAACCTTATCTAGTTGAAGATATACCTGCTCACTGTAGAGGGTTTGGGCTAGATGACCTCTGAAGGTCCTTTCAAACCCAAAGCATTCTATGATTCTATGATTCTGTGAAGAAATTGTTGAGAACCTCTGCCTTTCCAGTGTTGTTTGTGACAAATTCACCTCGTGTGTTCAACAGTGGGACAATATTTTCCTTCTGTTTCTGCTTGTTGTTTATGTACCTGAAGAACGATTTCTTGTAGTTTTTGACATCTCTGGCAAATTTCAATTTGAGCTGAACTTTTGCTTTTCTAACTCATTTCTGCATGCATCGCAATGTTGGAGAAAGACTTCTTACCAAGGCCTGTAGTAACTGGACAAGAGGCAACAGTTTAAAACTAAAAGAAGATAGATTTAGACTGAACATAAGGAAGAAATTTTTTACAGTGTGAGTGGTGAGACACTGGAATAGGTTGCCCAGAGTTGTGCATCATGGGAAGTGTTCAAGGTCAAGTTGGACAATGCTTTGAACAACCTGATCTACTGAAAGATGTCCCTGCCCATGGCAGGGTGTTTGGACAAGATAATCTTTGAAGGTCCCTTCCAACACAAAACATTTTATGATTCTGTGATACTATGATTATATGCTTCTATTAAATAAAATTAATGAAAAGGAAGCATTTCTTACATCTATTATTATAAATTAATTTAAGAAATAAAATAATAACAAAAGTGATCCCAAAACTAAACCCCATGTATGCCTGCTGTGAAACAAAACTACCTATACCTAATACACAAAACAAATTGAATACAATTCTTCTGTGTTTGAAAAATGTCCTTGTTCTGTAAAGGTTAGTACTTTGCACAGGATGCACACAAGAATGAGCTGCTTTCTTTGCAGTCAACCTTATCGTAGAACAAAGTCCACAGAAAAAAGACTGAGAGTTCTTTGAGTTCTTTTTGAGACTTCTTCCAAAACCTTTCACCCGCTCCAAGGGGGCCTCAGACAGTAACACAGGTGAGAAGCTCTGTGGGTCAAGACAGCATGGAGAGTGTCAGAATAAGTGAGTGAAAAGTCAAGGAGATCTCAGACTTCAGATATGGTATTTGGAAGAAAAATATATCAACGTTTTTTGATATATCACCCCCAAACCCAAGAAAAACACACACACCATTGGTAGCAGTTAGGACTATTTTTTCTTGATTTTTCTGTTTATCTTCAGCTTTTTTTTCACTACAAAGTACTATTCTCATTTTCCAGAGCTGCACAAAATGTGACCAGTAATGTGTTCTGCAATGATTGCTTTCACCTTGTAATTTAAAGAGTTGATCAGCACAGTTTATTGTTGCTGATAACTCAAGCAACAATCTATTCCTTTCCTGTTATTGAGCTATCTACGTCAGTGCTGTCATTGTTCTCCTCTCGTTTAAAAAGAAAATACCCAGATATTAAGCACCTATGTCTTTCAGAGGACAGCATTTTCACAATCTGTTCTTTTCCTTCTTTGTTTAGTGACTCAGCCTCTTTTTGTTATTCGTTGCAGTTTTCTTTATTTTTCTCCTCCCCAGAAAACTGTTGGTTTTCAGTCTTATACATACACACAGGGATAAATGTAATACATCTTACTTTCTGTATAGTCTTTTGCTGTCACAGTTAACGGGCAAGGAAAGAGCTGCACCTTCCAGACCACTTCTTCCTCACCAGCTCAAGTTGGAGAACAACTCAGCAAGAAAAGTAGAAGCTACACAGTCGTGGTTCCTCTCTTTCCCACCACATGCTAGCTATTGCAGCTGAACTGGAAGTGGAGGGAGGATAATCTGTATGGCTGGATGAAGTAGCCAGGGTTTGTTCACACCAGCAAAACATGAGGAGAAAAGTGTTCTGGGTCAGAACTGAACCTCCACGAAGGTTTGATGCAGTGCCACCATATGAGACTCTACCTGGTTTAGTTCTTGGTTCTCTCAGTATCTTATTCATTTGGCTCATGGGTGCACAGCACTTCACACATCACTGCAGGTTTCCTTCAAGTGGTAGCTGCCCCATCATTCCCCCTCACCCTGGGGGACTTCTGAGCCCCATACAAGAAGGCACAGCAGAGCCCCAGTCCCACAGGGGAGCTGTGAAGATCTGCACCTCTTGGGGCTGTAAGTAAGGATCACTGCTTGATGACATGTGGCAGGATGAGATGTCTCCAAATATGAGAACTCCTTATTTATTTTTTGTAAGGTTACGTGTTTTCTCTGTCCGGCTCACTTGACTACTTATTTATTTATACTTTTAAATAAATTATACGTTCTTGTTTGTTTTTCTTTTGACAGGGAAGAACTGTTTAAACTGAAACTTAAACAGTTTGCATCTCTAATAGAAAATTTCTTTTCACTTTTGACTGTCTCCCTCAGAATAAATTTGCCTTTTTGTCTCATGATTAGATGCATCGTTTCAAAAGCTCTTTCATTATTATGCTAAATACTTCCCCTTGGTTATTCTTATTTTATATTTGAGACACTTTTCACATACTTCTGATAAAAACAAATTTATATTACTTTTTCAACCTTTTTTTCTTTGCTTCTTAAAGAATCACCTGGCTAAATAATACTTTCAAAGACATGTCCTGTCTCAGTTAACAGTTCTGGAATATCACAGAGTGCTGGGAGCTCATTGCTAGTGCAGTCTGGCTGCCACATTGATTTAATTGCCTCAGGAAACAACATCATGAAGAAAAGGTGCTTTCTTCAAATTACAATTGATGCTGAGACTTTAACACTGCTAAATTTACCAATTGCAGTTCAACAGAGGTAAAGAAAGTTGACTAAAGAAAAATATATCGTCACGATGTTTGCTTTGTAGGCTGAGCCACAGCTGCATTTCATTGCAGGCAGTCACTGATGCCAGTGTAAATTGGAATAATCCTTAAACTATTACATAGGATATAATGAATGGCCATGTAGAGAACATTACTGGGATTAAGACAGTGCTGTGATGATATTTTAACCACAGCTGCAGAACAAACTTGACTTGTGTGCTGAAGAGTTCAGTTATAGTTGAGGAGGGGTGGGGAAGAATTGTCAAATATTAATACAATGCTGCAATGAACTGATGAACTGAACAGTTGATTTGTTTGTTACAGTTGCTTTATGTTTCTCTAAAAAGAAGGAGTAGTTTGAGTATAATTAATTCTGTGGCACATCGATGTCTTCCTTTGCATCCAGCTGATCATGCTGGGAGGGAATAGCACGTATCCTGGAGGGCGTGAAACAAAGAGTTGAAGGGTAGAGTTGGCAGTTGTTTGAAATGAGGCTGAGATCATCAAGCTACAGAGATGGCTGAAAGTAAAACACCGTAAGAGTTTGCAAGGGATTTTCTGTGATTTAGAGAGACACAGTTAACTGAGACTAAGCCTAAGAGCAGGAGCCTGCTTTGCATGGTTGCAATAGGAAAAAAAGTACAAAATCTTCTTGTTTCTGTTCTGACCCAGCTATTTTGAAGATTCTTAAAAAGCTAATTTGTCTTTAATGTAAGCAAAACTTTTGTTGTTTTTTTTCTTTGGGGTGCAGACGGTGTGGAAGATTTCTGGGTTTGGGAATTTATGGTAAGATAAAGGCTGAGTCAGCTCTAGCTCAATGATCTGGCGAGTAAGGCCCTGGTACAGATTGCAAAACTGTAATTAAAAGTACTCAAACATAGCAAATATTCTCCAGAAAGAAAACAAGAGTTTTAAATATTTTGCAATTTTCTTTCTCTTAGCTATTCCCTGCCCAGTTTGTTCACATGAGGCTTTGTTTCCCTATATAATTCCTCAAGGCATTGAGGATTCTGTAGGAAATAGATTTATTTGAACAAACTCCGCAGTCATTAACTAATCATACTGCTGTGGTGTTGTAACTCAGGAGCAAAAAAAGCAGAAGAGTAAAACCCACTAAGTTCAAGTTACATGGTCAAATAGGCTTATGCAGAGTCATATATTTTCTTGCTGAAATTTAATCTAAAAGTCCTATGTATAATTTCAGCCAATTTCAGGTAATCTATCACGACCCCTACAATGCCTTTTTCAGTGGGATACTGAATGTGTAAGATGAATATTCAGTCTTCCTAAACAACCAATAACGCAGACCAGAAAGGATGGGAGTTACATGGAAAATAGCTAAAAATATGCCTTCTACTGTTTTACTTCCTTTCCTTATCCTCAGCATCAGATCTGGAAGACAGTCAGATCTGACAGTGTATGTCTACATAGTGTTTGTGTTGTTAAGCATGCTAAAAGAAACCAAGGATATGCTTTTCTTTTTCTGTTTCTTACCTTCAAAGAACTTCCTTCACACTGCAATAACAAACAGTCAAATATAAACAGAAAGGTAGATTATCAAATAGTTATTTAGATGTACATATTGTGACCGACCCCACAGAATACTTTCTCTACCTATATTTCAGATCAAATGTGTGTATTAAGAACAGGATTTTAAACAACATTTTTCTTACAAGTCTGGGAGACTTAAGACAAAGTGAAGTGCACATGCAATTCTTCATTTCCCTTGCTGTGTCTAGCCATCAGGTTGCTCATGATCTTAGCAGATGTTTCTGCTTTTGGCTGCAAGACAACTTAATGAACCAGGTTTTTCTCTCCTTCCTTTTCGTTCTCTGAGGAGCAAATGCATTCATGAGCAAAATGTTTCCTATACTTTGGAAATCAATTTTGCATGTTTCACTCAATGTTTCCAGTGCAGTTATACAGCAGAATTTGTAGTCTCACTACATTATTTACGAAAATACTTAAATAATTTAAAAAATGTAAGGCTTGGAATGGTACAACCAATAAGAGGACCCAGTTTCTGTGATGTTAATTGCAAGATAAGTCTTCGTCAAAGCTGTTATATGTTGTATCCTATTCTCTGCTATGCAGAGCAGAATAAAGCTGGGTCCTGGAACTGTAGCAGTAATTTTTAAGCTGTGTTGGAAGTAGCTCACATCAGCAAGACAAAAACTAGAATAAAGAATCAAGAATCTATCATTTGTGGCCTGAGTCTCCTCAGATGATGTAAAAATATCTGTAGTTGTTTTGACTTCAGTGAAGGTTCACCTACTTACATAAGTTAAGGAGCAAACTTTTGCTGTAACTGGAGGCAACAGAAATGCCATTAGTACCAAATATTGAGGTGATAACCGAAAATGATCCTCTGACTTGTCCTTGTTCATTTTAAAAGGCGATGGGGAAAAAAACCCTTCATATCTTTTGAACACCATATACAGATGTTCTGATAAAACATTTAAAAAAACAGTAGGGAAATTTTTAGATTATTAAATAGTTTAACCCAGCAGCTGGCAACTACGCACTAGACAGCTATTTGCTTACCCTTCCCCTTCCCCCCACAGCGGCATGGGGAAGAGAAATGGACAAAAGAGAAGAATCATGGGTTGAGATAAAGACATTTTAATATGGCAACAAATGAAATGTTAATGCTAATGCTAATAATTATAATAATAAAAAAATAATAATAATGAATATGCAAAGCAAACTATATATGATACAATTTTTCTCATCACACAACGACTGATCCACAGCCAATCCCTGAGCAGAGAGATCACAGACCTCCAAAGATTTCCACAAATTTCATGAAAATCCTGAAAAAAAAGCCTAACTCTCAGAAAAGTTCTAACTCCCGGACAAGCGAGAATTCAAACTCCTGAAAAAATGAAAAGCTGATAGCTCCCTGTCCCCTGGCCCACCCCATTCATAAACTGAGCGTGACATTTATGGTATGGAATATTTCTATTGGCCAGCTTGGCTGTCTGCTCATTACCTGCATTTGAAAAACAGGAAAAAGTCCTTGATTTACAGCAACAACTGAAAAGCACCAGTGTTATCAACAATTTTCTGGTACTAAATCAGCAGCTACACACAGCACCTACTGGGAGGAAAAATAACTCTATCCCAGCTGAAACAAGGACAAATAGCCACAATATTTTAATTAAAAGACAGTGATTTCATAAAATCATAGAATCATAAAATCATGGATTGGTTTTGGTTGGAACTTAAAGATCATCTAGTTCCAACCTCCATGCCATGGTCAGGGACACCTTCCACTAGACCAGGTTGCTCAAAACCCCATCCAACCTGGCCTTGAACACTTCCAGGAAGGAGGCATCCACATCTTCTCTGGGCAACCTGTTCCGGTACCTCACCGCTGTCATACTAAAGAATTTCTTTCTTATATCTGATCTAAATCTACCCTCTTTCAGTTTAAAGTCATTACTCCTTGTCCTATCACTAGGACACCCTTTTAAAAAGTCCCTCTCCGGCTTTTTTGTAGGCCTCCTTCAGGTACTGGAAGGTTGCAACAAGGTCTCCCCGGAGCCTTCTCTTCTCCAGGCTGAACAAGCCCAACTCTCTCAACATTTTGTCTCAGGAGAGGTGTTCCATTCCTCTGATCATTTTTGTGGCCCTCCTCTGGACCTGCTCCAACAGCTCCATGTCTTTCCTGTGCTGAGGGCTCCAGAGCTGATGCAGTACTCCAGGTGAGGGCTCACCAGAGCAGAGTAGAGGGGCAGAATCAACACTCTCGACCTGTTGGCCATGCTTCTCTTAATGCAGCCCAGGATATGGTTGGCCTTCTGGGCTGCGAGTGTACATTGCCAGGTCACATTGAGCTTCTCATCGATCAGTACCCCCAAGTCCTTCTCCTCAGGGCTAATCTCAATCCATTCTCTGCCCAGCCTGTACCTGTTCTTGGGACTGCCTCGACCCATGTGCAAGGATCTTGCACTTGGCCTTGTTGAACTTCATGAGGTTCGCATGGACACATCTCTTGAGCCTGTACAGGTCCTTTGCTCAATAGGTTTTCCATAAGATTTCAAAACTCAAATCCCAATTAAATTAATAAGGGTTATATATAACTTTTCTTTTGGTACTTTCTGATGAGCCCAGTACTCACCTTTCTCCACCATTACGTACTTAAAGCCGTTTAAAATCTGGTTCAAGATACTACCCAACAAAGCACAGTTTTGTCACTGACAGTGAAATGTAAAATACATGAATTTGGACATGGTTCTGGTTGAGGTAAACAAGTCTGTTTACATAAAATGGCCAGAATATGTACTAAAAAATTCTTGTTTCTGGTCTGGCATAAGTACTGGCAGTGCTGATGTCTCAAGAGAAAAACTACCTGCCTGATGGAAGGGTCTATAATACTTTAAAAACTTGTTAAGTGAAGTGAGTCCAATGCAGAATTGATTTTAACTCTTGGCAGATTAAAATAATTCTGAATGTTACACAATTTGCAGAGTACACAAGCCACATGCAGTTGGGAGGATGCCGCGTAATTGCTGCAGAATCCCATGTGGACATGCACCATGCTTACTGTGTCCAGTTGAGAAAGAAAAGTGGTGAGGCAACCCAGTGACCTCTACCTGGAAAGTTTGTGTCTGGCAGTAACCAGGACTGGAATGAGGGCCTTCGACTGCCCTGATTGATCTTATTGTAAAGAATGAAAGATGCTCCTTTTGTTTTTTCCAAGACACTTGCTGAATGGGTATGTTTTTTCATTCTGGTGAGGAATTTTGAATTTGTTACTAAATTTGCCCATCTGATAGATAGTCTGATAAGTTACATGAAGGATTCCTTTTAACTTTATTCAGGAGTCAATGAAAGTCTATGAGAAGTATAAGCTACTGCTTCTGTTGCTATTGGTAACAACACAATTAGAAGCATTCACTACACTTATTAGAGTAACCACACATGCAGTCATTGTAAGTACTGTATTTTTTCATCAATAGCAATATCCACACTGTAATTCAAAACCACTGCAGATTATGATAATTTGATATTCAAACTGAGGGATTCTTCTCACAGTATATTAATGATATTGGCTTTGTACCTAAAATTTTACACCAATTCCAGGGAAAAATAGCTAATCTGCAAAATACTTTGAATCTCTGCCAATTCAAAATAGGCTCAGCATGTACTTTTATTAGCATTCAGTATTTAGTTTCCAAATTTTAATTTAGCCAGTATTCCTGCTCTGCTTGTTTGGCCAAATTCTTTTTGCTTTCCTGATGTCTTTCTGCAGCTTTTGTAAAATATTTCATATTTCCCTTTATAATTTCAATAATATTGTTGACAATTCATATTACTCGTTTTTTCTACTAAAAAGGCTGCCATTTCTTACAATGTGTTTGAGATCCTGAGATGTGTTGAGATTTTGATTAAAAAACATTCTTTAATTCATTTATGTTAGATATGGTTAATGTCTTACTTTTCAGCCAGAAATTACTCCTAACCTATATCACTTTTCAGAGTGCATGACGGAGGATTAAAAGTGTAGATAAAGAGAATAATCTAGTGTCTAAATGCTTGGTAACAGATTGATTCATACAATGGAAAAGTAACATTTTAAATTTTGTGGTTGATTTTTTTAAAATATATTTAAATCACCCTCAGTCATTTTGAGTACAGCAGGACCTTTGGATTGGCAGAAGCAGAGTTATACTATGTCAGACACTGTACAAACTCAGATTACGAGAAAATCCTTGCTGCAAAAGCTTCCATTCCAATTCTATTATTCTTGGAAGTTTTTCACGATCAACTGTAAGTACAGTCTGAGGACATAAACACATTGTTGTATGCTACCATTAATGATTTTATGACAGCAATAGGTGTACCAGACATTGTTTGACTCCACAGAAAGCACACAGATTATTACCCAAATCTGTGTAGTTTTAGTGAGTGATTAGGCAAGTAATGCTGCAGCAGCGGTGGTGAAAAGAAAGAAGTTTGATGCATGCAAGCGCTTACATTAAATGAAAACTAAAAACTTAAGATATGTCTATGGACAGAAATGTAGGTGTTTTTTTTTAAGAAGGGTGTTTCAAGATTATCAATATTCTACAATGCAGCAGGAGTTGATGCTTAGAGTCCAAAACTTGTAAGGAAAGGATGCAATAAGCAGAAAAAATATGAGACTTCTGAAAGAAAGGTGTGAAAGGCAGAGTTTTAAAGGAATATCTAAGCATTACTGGCAGAGTTTCAAGGGGATGTGTTTGTTAATGAATACACATAAATCTGGCATGGCTGCAGCATTAAATACACTCATCTGTTATCTTTGGTTCTCAAAGAGAAGGAACAAGGCCTGAAAAAAGTACAAGATTTTGGTAATGATTTACATGCAACTGGTTGAAACTGAGATCAGTATAAAACAGACCCAAGAGGCAGACGTAGTTTATGAAGTAAGAAGAATAATGATTCAGATAATTAGGAGAATTATATTTGTTCCTCTTTCTCTAAAGTAGCAGATGCCAGCTGTTGGAGGTTGAATATTAAACTTGGTGCCCCTGTGGTATGATCCAGCACAAAGGAACGTCAGCTGTAATATCATGAAACAATGTTTTTCAGAATATAAACATGTTTCTTATTCAATAATTTGCTAGACTTTTACTAAAGCTAGAGGGAGATTACTGGGTCCCAGCTGGGTCAGGCTTCCTTTAAGTTTTAGAAAAGCTAAACCAAAATGCATAAGGCTCTTTTTCCCCTGAAAGAAATTTTCCTTCCACAAGGAATTTTGTCACTTACCGTTCTTCTTGCAAACTAAAATGTTTTCAAAATTCTAGAATTTCTTCCAGAATGGAAATTCAGCATTTTAACCACTGTTCATTCACTTTGTAATGTACAAAGCTTAACTGGGTGATGAAGACATTTTTAAAATCCAGTCAGTAATAAATGCCTGCTATTTTCAATTCTTCTTTGATAAGACCAGTTGCCTAGAGATAGAATACCTTTTCACTTCTAGTAGAAAGATTACCACACTGAGCAAAAACAAAATATTAACTTAATTAGGTGTTCAGGGATATCTGAGACACAAGCAAATATTATATGTTCTGAAAACAGAACTTGACATATTATCATGGGCTTTCATAAGTAACTGTCTTTTTTAATTAATGTATGATTTTCAGGCTGAGAACTTAATCAAAGGCACTTAATTTCTGTATTATTTATATATGTGCATATACACAGTGTGTGTGTAATGTGTCTTTCTTCCTAAGGGTAGTTATCTGTCCTGAATTAGATATATGTATGCACACATGCACATATTATTCATGTATATGCGTTGTCCATTTACCATGCTCCGGTTAGCAATGGGAGACAGCTTCAATTTCAAAGTGCCATAATTAAGCACTGGCCTGAGTTCTGCCCCAAAATCTGGGAAAACTAGACCAAACCAATTGCTCAGTGACCTTTCCTGCCTCCACACAAACAGTGAATCAAGAAACAAAGACCCTATTGTTAAGGGAGAAATGAAAAGATAAGAGAGGGAAGGAGGAACGTAGGATGTAATAATATCTGTTTTCCCAAATTATATGAATTTAATGTATTCTTTCTTCTTTTCTCATGAGAAAACTGTTGAGTAGCTAGATTGTGTCTTCCTCTTGCAGCAGGTCTCAACTCCCTGCTTGTCAGTGGCAATCCTGGGCACCTCCTGCCTCCTCTGTCCTCTGTGCTGTAGCCAAGCTTCAGCCTGTCCCATGCTGACCTCCCCATTCCTTCCTGCTGGTTGGAAGCCAGGCACTTTTCAGTGACATTTTTAGCTTCTTAAAGAATATCACAGAATACTGGACCCCACACAGTCTGCTATCTACAGATTGCACTAGTGGCATTTTCTTTACCTAGGACTTCAGTGTCCTAAATCTGCAGGCTGACCCATTTGATTAGGATGAAAGTTTGCCCCAAAGTCTCTTTCACTCAAATCCCTTTCTTTGCATCAAATGTCAAGAGAGTTTTGGGTTTCCTTCTACATTTTTTTCAGGATGACCTATTGTTCTTTCCTAGTTCTTAGGCCACCTGGCTTACATATACTCATCTTTGAATTATTGATATGAGGAAATTAAACATTTGGAAGAGTAAGACCTGAAAGTCTGGTATGCTATGATAAAAAATGGTTGGATATTCTATTTTAGAAATGTTCTTCTCAGTTTTTCTCTGTAGCCCTTGTAGAGCCCCACATCAAAATGAACAATTGTTTCATCCATCTCGAGAGACAGAGACACTCAAATTAAGCAAACTACTGAATCGGGCATTGTGCTTTGGGAACTTCCTCATTTTGGTGAGGGACTGGGGCAGACAAGCAGAATCCTGTGGAGGCAGTGTGCCGGCTTGCCACCTCTTTCCCTCTGAGATGTCATGTAGGCAGGGGGGGATGGTGAGATCACCAAGACCCCTCCTCTACACCCACTAAGCACAGCAGTACCCCTCCCCTGAGGAGGAATGAAGTTTTGAAGACAATCTCTGAATTGTTGTTAAATAGCAGCCAGTGTTCCAAGCTAAGGAACATCTAAAGGTTACAACTTGCTAGACCAAGGACATACATCTGCTGTGAGACTGTGAAACAAGGAGTTGGAAAGAACAACAGGGACTCTGGTGTCCTCAGATGATGCACGACCAGAAAAGGACAAAATGAGTAGGAGTCTTCCTCCCCAAATGACCACCAGAGACCCCCTGGGACCCTTGCGCAGGCACAGATGACTTTGCTGTCTCAGCACAATCCCTGTGCAAGCACAGACGACCCTACTTGCGTAACATAATGAATATATATTAGATAGGTGGAATAATTGTACAAGTTAGATGGAGCTTTTGTAACCTTTGTGTATAAATATGCAATGCGATTGTAGGCAGCTGTGCACCCCCCATCGGAAGACCCTGACCTCCAGCAGAGCCCCTCGCTGGATCCAAGCGTGGTGATATATTTTCTCTTTTCTTTCTTTTTATTTTCCTTTCTTTCTCTATCTCTGAATTTCTAGGCACATAAGGGCAATGTTGGTGTAAGTTTGTCAATCTGCTATATTTTATGGTTTTGTAAAACTGGACATTATGTTGTTGCAGGTTTTGCCAAGTCAATATTCATTCTAACTCCACAGCGCTAAAAGTAAAATTATGAAGTTGCAAAGTTACCGTCTTTTGTAATCTCACTGAATTCCAAATAAAGCTTTGCTCTTTTTTTTTTTTTTTAATCAAGCCTCTTCAGCCATTGTCATGACTGTTAGATACCATGCAGAGAATCAAAAAAGACCACCTCTCCCTTCACTCACTAAGTGGGACAGGACAGACATCTGTAAAAATTAATATGTGTACCTCTCCTAATGATTTTAGTGTGCTTTTCACATCTGCTAGCATATACTATGATCCCAAATGTTAGGGAGTTACTGAATCTCATAGCCTGGTAGAGGTGAGGCTGCTGCAACTCCCTGCCCCAGGTTCAAGCAGTAGCAAAGCCCAGGAAGGATTCACTATAGGCACACATTCAAACACAAGCATATACCACATATACATATACATACACATCTGGACACACAGATCAGACATATATATGTGTCACAGATACAGTCAGCACTCACACTAGCTCAAATGGAACCAATGGCCTCATCCTACTCCCCTCAATGGCTGGTTATGAGGAAGGTCCAGTAGTGGGAAAGACACATGCACAAGCATGTGCACATGTCCATGTGCATGCATAGTGTGGACCTTTCCCGCAGGTGGGCTCAGACACTCAGCCTGCCCGTTGGCTGCCCCTGGATCTGAATCTTCCCAGTTGCTGGCACCTGGACAAATAAGCTCCTGAGGTCACAGCCTCCCTTTAGCTGCTGATACAGACTCCTCACACTCACTTGCACACCCACACTCACTCCAGTTGCTGGCATTCAGACCCCATAAACATATATGAGTTAGAAATGGCATTTAATAAGAGGGAAGGGAAGACTGGATTGACTGCCTAGTATGGCTAGACATGTACTGACTAGCCACCTGTTTACATGTGACCAGCTCCTTTCATCCTCTTATCCCTCTATTTTTCCATGCTGATTCCTCCCCAAACCACCTTGATCCTTCCCTTTTCCCACTTATGGTTCTTCCCCTAAACATCCTATCATGTTCTGTGCAACCGCAAAAACCTCTTCCCCTGCATCCCATAATGTGCCCCATACTCCTGGGCAGTGATCTCCCTCAATTGGAAAGCTGATCTTCAGAGCCACTACACTGGCTCATGGTGTCTTACCTTGACACAGGGGCTGAGACTCTTCTGGGACAGCTGTGGGAAAACCTAGAGTTCATTTCTCAGAGAGGTTATTGGCGTTCCCCTGCCTGGCTCTATGCCTCTCTGCTCCTTCGTGTGTGTGAGTACAAGACTTTAGTCACGTAACCTAATACATCTCTTTTTCTGCTGCTACATTACATCTTTTGTTTGGAAACTTTTCAGACAGCCAAAACAGAGGAAGACATTTGAAGTGGTCTTACTTCTGGCTGTTAGCCTTACATTAGCAAGGCATGTGAAAGGACCTGAGAAGGAGACTAGAAACACATGTCAAAAGGAAAGTAGGATATGTCAAAAGAAAAAAGAAACACAAATTATTGTGTTTATATAAATAAACATCATTTTTAATGGCAAATTTTGGCATTGTTCATTATAAAGCAAAAAGTTCCAGGAGCAACATTTGAAGGCATACTAAAACTAAGATGAAGGTTGATGTACTTAGAGAGTGTCAGTGGCTTAGCAGAGTTCACCAGATGATGAAATATTCTCCATTGGGCTCAGGAATGACAGTCTGGTGGGTAAAGGTCAGTTCTGAATAAGTAGTTAAGGAAAGCTAATTTGCAGTGTTATGATTAATCCTCCAAAACCATTATGACATTCCACTGCTGTCATTCTGTTAGTTCTCTCTTATAGTACAATTTAGCAAATCTCTAATGAAAAAGTTACACAACATTTATGATAGGCTTTCAAACTTTGAAAAGATTTCCGAGACTGCTTTGGAGAAATTCTGTGGCAACTTGATCCACTTGCTTGTTGCTTGCTTTATTGTTCTCTTGGTACTGCTCCTATGGCAGATATTCTTCCATAATGTTAACCACCATAATGGATGTTTCAGGGTGCATACTTGGCAAGGCTTCTTGACTCAGCATTGTATTGTTACCCCAAAACATGCTAGTGAGCTAGCTCCTCTCAGCTAATGCTAAAGGGCATTAAGCTGAGGTTCAGCTGTTTTGCTGTCATTCTGTATCCCCTCAAATATCATTTGAATTAAATACTTATGTGATCTCCATGCAGTTTCCAATCCACTGATATTTGGAAGTATAGCATGGATCCAGATGTTAGAATAAAAGTATACAGCCAGACTGTTTTGTAGCCAAAGATGGCAAAAATTATTTTATAGCTACAGTGAACTGACTATATTCAGATGCAAAAATACTTCAGAAGTAGCTTTTATGTTTCAGTAGTAAAACAGAAGGAAGCTAGGGCATTTGCCCATGACTCCAGACTTCCAAGTAATGGCACTGTTTTTAAGCATTACTAACTACGCCAGCTGTCTTCAATCCCCTGTCCTTGGGGAACAATGAAAATCCCATTTTGTCTGTTCCTTGCTGCAGTGTTCCAGAAGTCAGCCCTTTGCAATTCTTTCACCTGCTGTGAGGAAAAGGGTGTCAAGAGCTTGAAAGAGCATGGGAGAACACTTCTTTTGGAACTTTCTTATGTCTGATGGCAATCTGAATTTCTGTTTCCCATTTGTTTTTTAATCTGCTGTGACTTCTCCATTTCACACTACTTAGAATTTCAGAGAGAATGGCTATTTGTCATTTAGATACTCCTGGTTTTTCCTCTTCCATTTTGGTAATTTATTTTCACTATCAGAGTAGGGCATGGACTGCTGTGTACGATTGCAGGTTTTTTCAGATGTAAAAGTAATGAAATGGTTGTACTGTGTGTGCAAGGCATTCTGGACATTTGCTTTTGTTGGTGAATTGTTTAGATGCGTTCTGACCTGATTCAGACATAGTATGTAATCTTTTGTTTCATCTAAAGAAATGCATATGTGCATGAAATTATATACATACATGCATATCTATTTAACTCAGAAGATATTAAAATCCTTTTAGAATGAAAGCTGAAAAAAATTTCAACATAAATTTGGTTATTCCTTTCACATTCATATCTGATAGAAGCAAATGCTAAGTTGGTTCTGTTGGAGATACAAAAGAATCACAGTTTGAATATCAGACTAACTTTTTTTTTTTATTTGGTTAATATTTTCACTTATCAGAGACTCATTAAGCTGAGAAAAGTATAAATTCAAAGCTGCTTTGGAGTATTATCTGAACAATTGATTTTGGTTTTTCACTGGAAATCATTGCTTTATTCCTTGAAGCTAGAAGTGACCAAGCTATGAACATGTAAAATCAGAGGCAAAATTCAAGAATAATGTTTATATTCTTGTCCATGTGAGTAAAAAGGGAAAAATGCTTTCTTTTTAATCCAAACTTCTATTTCCACTTGATTTACTATTGTGACATGATGAACCTAATATAGTGCTTGGTGTCATCACTACCTTGAAAGGTAGCCTTTTCTTTCTTTCACACCACCAAAGTAATACATACGGGACATTTTTATAGGTCAGAATAGAGGTTTTCTTCTAGAATAAAAACTGATATGTCACCTGGATAGGACATACATCCTGTATTTTATGTTCTATCAAGACATGAAATCTTAAAAATGCTCTACGAAACAGATCTTGGAAAGTCAGTATGTATCTGAATTTAAGTAAAAGCCATTGGCCTATTATATCACTATTAGTACTGAATACTAACACCTTTGAAATTAAACAGACCTCCACAGATTCTTGACATCAACATAAAATGGCGTTTGAGAAATGACACAGAAGGTTTTTGATGTAATTACTATAATGCCTATATCACCTCTATTAATGACTACGCAAATGTGTTCCACAACAACAAGAATAACAGACCTAGCTTTAACAAGAACAAAAATTCTTTCTGGCTTTGCTTTCTATATGCCTGTCAATCTTTCCAAGTGCCCATATTATATTAATATACAAAAAGTCTGGACATCATATTTTTTGCTAGTACAAATACAGGCGTGCAACAATCCTTTGATTTTACAAAAGCTGCATCAGTTTATAGAGAGAGAGATTTTCACTCTCAGAATCTCATAAAAATGAACATCAGCTTCAATGTTGTAGCAAACCTTCTGGCAACAAGTCAAATAGAATCTACCTGTACTTCTACAGTTCAGAGAAAAGTACACTTGTTTTCTGTAATATTTGATAACATCTAACTTGAAGTCAGCTAACTTAATATCCATTCTTTGTGAAATTCTAACAGTTGATTTTGTTTAATCTTAAATAGAAATCAATGCATTTTTTTAAAAATCATTTTGGTGAACAAGAACAAGGGAATAAATTATCTTGTATTCAGATATTTTGTATAATGTGCTGTTATTTGTTTGGATAAATACCAGCTTGGTTTGTATTATTCTGATCTAACGTTACTGTTGGTTGTTTTTTCTTTCCTGATACATTGGTCAAATATATTAAATATGGCCTGTTGGTGTATTAGTATGTTAAAATCAGTAAACCTCCCTAGTATGTAAATTTAAAATAAGAGGCTTTTATTTCTTATTTTGTATTCTATCTTGGTGAAGTGAAATGTTGTTTCCTAATTTCATGACAATTTTGCCAAAATTGATGAAAAGTTTTTATATTAATACAAAATTGTATTTTTAAAACTGTGATGCTGAGAATTTTTTCACTCAGTTTTAATTTTTTCTACTAAGAGCTGTTGGCTTTTCAACAATCCAGAACTCCCAGGCTGTTTTGCCCAAGATGTAATTACAGATATTTTTTCTCTGTATCTAAAATGTTGTTTAGGACTTCGAAACCCTGTTTAACTTTTTCAAAATCTGTTTACTTACCTATATCAAAGTTATTGATTCTAAAAAAAAAGCATTAAAACTTAAATTATGAGAAAAACTAGTAAGACTGAGGCTCTAATTTAAACTCCTTTTCTTATATTTTGCAAAATCAAAATATTTTAATGAAGTCTATCCAAACATGTTAGATTTATGCCACTATTTCCAATTTGACAGGAAAAAAAAAAAGCTTAACTATTTCTGATATACTCTTGTAGTCAGAGCAAGCTTAGAGTAGCTATGTGTGCGATGAGAACAATGTTTTGAATGATGATGTACATTTTTTGACCAGGAATTGCTGTCTGTCAAACAACGTCTTTACAACTGCTTTCAACACAGAGGCCAATACTGAAGCAGTCTAAAAAACCCACACACTACTCTCCCGCAGGAATTTATTGTCAAAGTGGTAAGGTAGGAACAGCGAGGAATAGGGAGATCTATCCTCTTCAGTTCTGGGGACCAAATATCCTCATGTATCGTGGAGCACTTATGACCCTGCTCAGTGTAGTGTGGTCAGGTTATGGCAGCCCAGCTGTGTGGCTATATACCTTCCCTTTTTTCTCATTCATTTTTCCAGTCCCAAATCTTTTAAACATGACAAGTGCTGCTCTGGGATGCTGGATAGAAAGCTTGCACTACTGCTGCCTGTATCAGTCCTATGCTGATCAACTGGCAACTTTTTTCCAGGGGCAGATGTAATCAGAATTGATAGAACAGAAAAAAGGAAAATTTATGTTATGAACTTTGACATTATACCAGGTATTAATGCAAAAGAATGTACAAATTCATACTCTTTTTAAAGATAAAGGTGTTCTGTTTCTAGGGTTCTTATTTTTTGTTGCGGTTTGCTTTGTTTATTTTTTCTGTACGAGTGGTACTGCAAAACCATCAGCAGTGTCACCCCCCACCTCACTTCCACACGAAGATGTGAATTACTGGTTGTATTGACTAAGGAATGAAGGAAAAGACAGGGGAAAAGAGTGGTGACATAGGAGGCCATGTTGCCACATATTCAGAGAGGGTGAGGTTTCTGCTGTGAGAGGCCAGAGCACTCAAGTTAACCTTTGCTCTTTGAACCAGTCCCTGAAAGTGTTGCTGTCCCTATGGATTATGTAGGGATTCTTGGTAACTAGCCACCTGACCTAAGCAGCAACACTAAATCAATGGTATTTCTGATGGAGGAAGGGGAGCTATTTTTCACAGGTAGGGAAGGTGTTGAGGGCAAGAAGGGGGAGATGGTAGTGGCATGTTATTTCACTGGCGTAACTTCAGCATCTATGTGTGGACCTTTGCGTCCTTAGCAAGGACAGGAAGTCATACCAAGAACTACAAAGGACAGGGAGGACTCATTGAAACTTACACAATGCAGTTTCAACTTCCCTTAGCTTTTTTTTTTCCATATTGTGTGTAAGTCTTAGAAATGAGAAGGTCGAGGAAGGAAGGATGGGCTCTATAGACAGCTAAAAGTTCCAGGTCCTTAACAGAAACATGTTAAGCTGATGTTGCTTAGCTGAGGAAAGAGACGTTGGAGGCCCAGAGATAATAGAGGTAGATTAGTATCAGATATATTACTGCCGATATTAGTACCATTGGCTCATTCCGCTTTTGGGTGTTGAATTCTTGCCCCTTCCTAGAATGGAGGTGAGGCCAACTTTGTGCCTCTGTCTGACAAAAGTCTAGCATACATGACTGGTGAGACTGGTGTTGTTCTCACCAAAAAATTCACTTATTTTTCTTCCTTTTGGGAAAGGTAGCTCCTAGTGTAAGGCTTCTGACACGTAGTTCACTATTAATGTCCAGATTAACCATTGAAATAGCTTTCTGACTGGGCTCTGTGTGCTAGGAATGAATTAGAGTTTTTCCCACAGGAGATGACTCAGCCCTCATCCGATCCATGAGTGGTCCCATGCAGAGGACTATCTGTGACTGTGTTACATGATGCAGGAATGCAGGAGCAGGTGTGACATCCTTCACAGTGCTAAGCAGAAGGTCGTTTTTCCCTCATCAGTGAATACAGGCCTGTAAGTGCAATATTCCTGCAATACTGGTGCCCCAGACTGGCTTATTTGTAGCAGTTGAGTCTGCCTTGAGATTTTTGTACATGACTTCTAGGATCATGAAGATTTGCTATTTCTACCCTTCTCTTGATCCGATTTGACTCTTGACTGGATGAGTATGAGGGATAGAGAAAATCTGTTAGATATTCTCCATAATACAAGGATTTATCATTTTGTGTAAGATATCAAGCTGGATAGCTGAATAGCTGGGTCTGGAGATGTATGCTTCATACTATCAACTGCTGAAGTAGAAATTAAGACAATTTTAAACTAGAGCAGGGCTTAGAAAACCAGTAACTATCTAGGTATTTAAAGAAGTCATTGAAGATAGAAGCATAGTATTTTGGGCTTCAGATTATGATCAGTTAAACTGACTTCTGTGACCAAAGGCAGTAAAAACAGAAGTTGCCAGTTCAAAAATTGAGATGTAAAACATAACAACTTGGGACTAGTTTTATTTTTAAACAGTTGTTGATATAATATGCTGACTTCTTTGACCAAATAATTTATCAGTCATAATGACTTCATTTTTTTAATCTATTAACTTTTAGATAGCCTAATAAATTTTAAATCTACCATGTCCTTTACTGTTTCTTCACTATAAACTAGTTCTATGCCAGAAGAAGAAGCGTCTATGTCCTTGAAAATAAGCATCTAGTCCGGCAATGCAGTAGATGCACTAATTAATATAATCAAAACTGCAAGCCATTACTGCAAGCTTGAAACAGACAATTTAATGGGCTGAGTATTATGCAGTTTCTAATGAAAGTTGACCCTTTTGGTTAATCAGAATTCATAGTAATACAGCACTGTCTAAGTGTTGCATAAAATTCTTTACCTGAAGCTTGCAAATATACTGTGATTAAAAGAGGAGGGGAGAGGAAAGAAAGAAAAGAGCCCTCACAATAATAAAAAAGCCCTCATAAAAGTCTATCATATGCATTTATTCTGATTGGTTATGTAATAATATTTAATATGCTCTAGAGAATAAACTGTTTCTAAAAGAATAAGGAAATCCACAATTGCAAAGACATGTGTGGTATTATAAGTGCTGCAAGTCATTAGTTCCTGGCTTATTAGACCAAATATAATTCTTCCACTTAGACTTCAACTAAACAGTTATTAGTTAAGCAAAGTGCCCTAACAGTACTTCATATGCAAGGTGTAATGTCATGCCAAAGGTATAACTGGTGAGACATTCACATAAAGGATTCAATACTGATTTTTATTTTAACTACATTCAGTCATTTTTCATTTCAATTGTCAAATATACTGAATGTTAAGAGAAGGCATGATAGCCTGCATTTGTAAAAGCAGTGGCATAAATATTGCTAGAAAGATCAAAACAGGGAGGTAATCTTAAAAATGTAGGAGGTTGACCCCATAATCATTAAGATGGAAAAAATAGTGAAGACTATTTCAGTGAGACTGAATCTGTGTTCCACTGAGGTGAAAGGAGGTGTTACCAAACATCTGAATTCACACAAGATTGCTTACCGGGCCAATCTTAATTGCTTTACTACTTATATACCTTTATTTAACTCTGGATTCTATCAGATTTATATTTTTTATATTTTCTCTCAACTATGTGTGTTGACAATTTGGGGTTGTTTGTTCCTAAGAAGGAAAAGGCAAAAATGTCCTAGTGAAAAACATTTTCTATTTTCAGATGAGAAAAGAAATTAAAATAAAGGCAGCTCATTATGTCCTTATCATAATAAGAAATTCTGTTCTTAAAGAAAATTGCAATAATACATGGGACAGATGCCTGATGTTATAAGTACAATCTTGGCTGAATTTACTTGTGAATAATGTCATTGGTACACTGGTTCATATGTGGTCCGCACTTCACAATATTTACTTACCACAATTTTCATTAACAGAAGAGGTAACTTTGAAAAAAAAAAGTCATAATTATACCTCATTTCAGGATTAAACAATCCATACTTCTAACGAACTTGATAAGTGAAAACTACCACTGTGCCTATATGTAATGAGTACGTATACAAATAGTCACTGACAGCCTGTGAGCGAGTGCCCTCCAGCAATTTCTTAAATGTAACTAATTATTTTGAAATATCTACTTATTTGTATTTTAAGAATATAAAACATTTTTAGAAGAAAAAAACTCAGTGCAGTTTATTGCTGCTACTTCTGAAATAATGCACAGCATTTACCAATGTAACTGCAGTACTGAAACAATAGTGATGCCTCTTTAGTATTCTTTCTTTGGGATTTTGAGGTTCAACTTCTATTTCATTCTTAATATTGGGAGGGAGAATGAGGGATACAAATAAAGAACCGGCTCCTGATTTTCAGGGGTTTATAATTTGATTACAAGTAGCATTTACATTTCTGTGAGTTATTTTCTTAATGAATAAAAATGTTTCAAAATTATTTACATTTACTGGAAATAAATTGAAATTCTGAAAACTGCTGATTGAAGGCTGTGCCATGAGCAGTCAATATCCAGTGTAAGTAGAATTTACAAATATTCTAGTCTTCTAATGCACTGCTATTGGAGGCAGGGGTCTAATAGGTTTAATCCCTTTGATAACAATTGGATTTGCAAAGGGTGTTAAGACCATGAGATCAGAAAAATTGAATTATTAAACACTAGTGTTTAGAAGTGTCACAGTCAAATGCTTCATCTTATATTTCAGATAATGCTCATCAAATTTGTGCCAAAGAAGTCTTCACAATTCATGCCTTCTGGTTGATTTAATCTTTCGTGTGATTTCTATAGGGCAAAACAAAACGCAGGAGGACAAATTCTCCTCACATTTACTCCACTGGAAATGAAACATCTCTGTTCCTTTAATGGAGTTCACTGAAATTAACTTTGTGTGAGCAGACAGACTTTGACTTCTTTGCCTTTCTGCAATTCAGAAACTACTGTTAGTCTGGTAAGAAAGCTGTTGGGTAGGAAAACAGTCTGTTAGTTTGTGCAGAAACTGCAGAGAGCTTCCATAACATCATATAGTTCCTGGAGGCTTATAATTGGCATGCGACTCACAGTAATTGTTAGTTCTCTGCTCCTGTCTTCTGTTTCATAAAGCTACTCAAGTAGCTGTATAGACAAAAGACAAATACGTGAGCGTAGCAGGGATTATAACTTAGCATTGCTATTTTAGGTTAGCTTGCTTCAATGTCTTTTCATGAAGGAAAGCCCCCATTTCAATTTTTAATTGTGTTTTAATGTACTTTATTCCTATAAGTAGAATGTTTAGAAGAAATGCCATATGAACTCTTTAAAATGCTTTTGGAATACACTGCTAGAACACAAGACCTGGGAAACGGCACTTCTCTAGGTAACGGACTCTCCAACAAATTGACTGATTCTCTGGGCTCCAGCCTCCCTATTTCCCAGCCATATAAATCCAGTAACTGTTGGCCCTTCCACTTTGAGAATCTGATTAAGAGGACTCTGGAACAGTCCTTTAATACAAAATTGAATGTAATTACCAGGGTGAAAAAAAATAAAACAACCCACAACACATTACCAAGGAAAGTAAGTCATCACAGCCAGACATATTGCTATATATTTCCTTATCTCAGCATAATTTCAATGTCTCTGTTTCAGTTCTACCTACAAATAGAGGAAAACAGCTTAATTGTTCTTACTCATGAGTCTTTTCATAGATTCACTATCAGAGTTTGCCTACCAGAATTCCAAGCATCCTTCAGCTAACTAGTTGGAGGCAGCTAGAGATATCCCAAACCAGAAAGATTACTGTTATTTCCTAAGGAAGCTGGTCAATGTTTAGTTAATTTAACATGGTATTATTCCTTAACAGTTCTCTTTGACTTAACTCCCAGCAGTAATGCAGGATAAAATTCTAAGGAATGCAGAGGCAGATGACTAAAATACACACACGTACATGTTTGAGACACACATTCAAACATATTTTCCATTCTCCACAGCAAGAAATGAAAGTACTTTTTTACTCCAAAATACATATTTGTGGTGCCTTTTTGTCAGCACTTGGTGAGATAAAGCAATCAGTGCCTGAACCAGAAATGATAGCAATAGTACAGTGACAGAAATTGCATTTTAAGGAAATGGATATGTTTTCTCAAATCTGCAAAGCAAAATAGACCCTCATGCTCTCACTTAAGCAATGCAAAGTGAAGGGGAACAAAGCCACATTCTTACAAGATAAGAGTTCAATAGTAAACTAGTTTGCTGCTTTGTTAATTTAAGTACATCACTTCATCTCTCCCTGCCCAGTTCTCTTAGATGTATGTAGGGATTATGAACTACTGAATCTATTCTGACTAGTGTGAAATAACAAAGTAAATGATNTTTTCAGAAAAGCCTTTTCCTTCCTGAACTTTCTTTATGTGAGAAAGAACTGTTAGCCTAGTCAATTAAAAAAGGATTAAATTCTGCCACTGTATGAATGCAATAAGAATTCTGTAATTAAGACCAGTTGGCCCAAATGTCTAAACACTGTGGAGAAATTCTCAGATGGAAAATGCACTCTGGAATACAGATATTTTTAAAATATGAATCAATATGATTAGTCAGTACAACAGTAAAAAGTGCTTAGAGAATTACGGAGAAGCTGCAGATCCAAAATACACAAATTTATGGCTCAAAGTGAAGGAAGTCAATACACAGACTGAGTTTCTGTGTTAGCTCTAGAGAAGCTACACTGTTTCCTTGCACCTTATTCATTGGCTCAAGAAGTCAATTCTATTCCTCAGCTCTGCTACATGAAATAGGAATTTCTCTAAACAGTTTGAATTTTTCCAGAACTTCAAGTTTGCTGTAGGCTGTTTTCGTCTGTGACACATGTTTAATTCCTATACAGTAGCATTAAAATCAAGACAGGTATAGCTAGAACTGGAAATTGTGAGATCTAATCACCAGGTACATTTTCCATTCAGATCCTTTATTATTGTTATCCCATGCTTTCTTCTAGTTTTGCTGACATAATTTCGTATACTGATACCTCTTTTCCTGGCTCAATTTATTACAGTCTGCCTTTGTGAGAGGGTTTTGGTTTGTTTGTTTGTTTCCATGTGTGTTTTTGCTTTAGATTGCCAGAGACACTCATAGAAAACGACTGTGGGGACCTTTATAAAGCATCCCTTTTCTAACACATTCATCTTGAAAATGATTGAACTATCAAGCAGAATACTCACCAGTATAAAATAAACGGATATACTATTGTCCATTCTCTGTCAGCTCATCACATCAAGCTGTTCTGTGTATACAAAATGATGAGTGCCTGGTGGTTTTTAAGTATACATCTATCGGTATCAACTTATTTTAAAAAAATATATCGTGAGAACATAATTGGATCTAAATTTATTATGTAACTGGAAGTTTTTTTCTTCATGAGGTGGGGGCAGGGGAAATGCTTAGAAAGTGTGCTGTGAAATGTCTCAATTGCAACTAAAATTCTTATGAAGACATATAAATAAAGCATACTGGTTTTGGTATTCTATTATGTCAAGGAAAAAAATTACTGTTGATCTCCAAGGACTAGATTATGTTTCATGTATTATGCTTGTTGTTTAATTATTGTATTTAATTAAGGTTTTTTTTCTTATTCTGTAGTCCCAAATATTTTCTGCTTACAATAGATTTTAAATATTTTTATTAAATTAAAATAAGGTTTTAAGGTAATCTGAAAGGAGCGAGATTAGTAGACACTACATCTAGTGTTGAAGAGGTGAGATTAGCAATTTTTTAAGAAGATGTCAGATGAAAACTGCCTATAGTTTTGTATTCATCTGACATACAGAAATTTCTTAACTTCCATATTTCTTCCAAACAACTTTGAACTTCTCAGGGTTGTACAAAAATGCTGAAAACTGATGTCTAAAAATGCTCAAAATTTTGAACAAAAAAGAACTTACAACAGACTTTTTATAAATTTCAAGTAGGCTTTTTTCTTTTTTCTCTTTCATTTTATGATTTGAAATCATTACTTCTTTATGGTGAGTGTATGCTACTGTCATCATATTTACTAATCATCAGACAGGGAAAACATAGTATTGAATTATGATCTAATGTGTCACAGGGGCCTTTTCACATGTCCTGTTCTGCATTTTGTGTGAATTTGACTAAATGAGGGGTCTTTTTTGGTGGTGATGGTGGTGGTGATGATAATGGTGTTTTTTTAACCACTGTATTCCGAGTAATTATGTTCAAGCATATTTTTAAATATCTCTTCAGATTATGAAGGAGCATGCCACTAATTTTTTGCGATTTGCATGGAAATTATCTTTGACAGAGCATAGATCTCCCATTAATAGAATCTACACTTACATTACTTACAAATAAGCTGCCTTTAACCCTGTCAAGCTGTCTGTCAATGCGCTTTCTGAAAATCGAGAGAGGTTTCTTAGCTTGGTAGTCTGAGAAAAGTTCAAAAAGAGGGAAGAAAACAAGAAAATGAAAGAAATAAAGCTACTAAAATTAATGGCAAAGTCCTCATGCTTTATGGAGACTTTATTCTCAGAACATTAATATGTAAACTTCATTAAATGAAGATTTTATGTACTTAATGGTATTGTACATCAAACTGAAAAATTGCTTGAGTTCAGATTAAAAGCAATATAGGCTTGAACATGAAACTAGTAGATCATTCTGCACAACACTGAACCTTTTAAAACTTGCAAGAATATTTGATGCTATGGCACTTCTAAAAAATTTTAGCCTAAATAATTTTTTAATCTGTGTATGTCAGTAGCTAATCACTATACATGTATTTCTGAGACCTTTATTTACATTAACAAAAAAAAAAATCTACAGAGTATCTGTCCTGGGTTTGGCCAGGACAGGGTTAATTTTCACCAGAAGCCAGGAGGGGACACAGCCAGTCGGGCTGACCCAAACTGGTCAAACAGAACAGGGTATTCGAAACCATGTGCTGTCATGCTGGGTTCCAGGGGTAAAAGGTAAAAATTATGGGTTGAGATAAAGACAGATTAATAGGACAACAAAGAAATACTACTACTACTACTACTACTATTACTACTACTACTACTACTACTCCTTCTACTACTTCTACTTCTACTGATAATAATGAATATGCAAAACAAACTATATACAATACAAATTTCTCACCACTTGATGAGTTGCAGTCAGTCCCTGAGCAGTGATCGTGGAACCTGGAAACTGGATTTTGTGAATTTTGCAAAACTGAAAAAGACCAAACTCCCAGAGAAGTTCGAACTTCTGGACAAGAAAGGATTTGAACTCATGGAAAAGAGACAAAAGAGAGTCCTGCCTCCCCGGCCAATCCCCATAATAAACTGAGCGTGACAACTAATGTACAGAATATTTCCATTGGCCAGCTCAGGCTAGCTGTCCAGCTATGCTCCCTCCCAGCACCTGCACACCTGCTCATTGCCTGAATATCACAAACTGCAGAAAGTCCTGGATTTCTTAACAACAATTGAAAACATCAGTGTTTTCAACATTCCTCTTGTACTAAATCCAAAACACAGCACCTGCTGGGAAGAAAATTAACCCTATCCCAGCTGAAACCAGGACATATAGTACTGTGAGTATGTATTAGACAAACTCCAGTACACCAAGCAAAAGTTTTAGTTCATGGCTTGAACCAATGGCAAAGCCTAGTGAGTGTACACTAGGGAAAGCCTATGCAAAGGTATAATTGCACAAACTCTCAAAAGACATTGTAGAGATATTTTTTAAGGCTACAATTTTTGAAGACATGCTATTTGTAGAATATTAAACTAGAGAAGACCTTGGGTTTAATAATGAGCACAAACCATACATCCTTTTATTTTGGAACAGGAGACTGCATCTAGGTTTACTCCTAGATTTTGCCAATAAAGTTAATTTTATGATGTGCAGAACTATGATCCGGAACCTGAAGCCCAAAAGATCATTAGAACACTTTATCTGCAACTGGTATTCCAGATCTGAATGTTGCCATTTGAGTCCACCGTTAAAACTCAAAAATGAGAAATCAGACTGCATTTTTCTTAAACTATGAATTTCTGAAAAGTCTTAATTGCTCCCTCCATTTTTTGCCAATGATCACTTGTGTGGCTTTTAAAGAGAAGTTTCTATAACACGACTTCAATCCCGTAGTTTGATTCTAATTTAATTTCTTACAACTAGAAGACTCTAAGCAGTACAATTGATTCTCAATATGGAGACAATAGTAAAAAGTGGGATTGCACAGCTTAAAGTGTACAGTGACTGAAATAAAGAGGGAAAAGATAAGACAGAGGAGAAATAATCGTAACTAACTAAATTGTAGCTATGGTTCTTATTTATGTTGAATTTATTTATCAGAAAGGAAGACACAAAAGCCAAAAAGAGAATCAAAACTATAACGTTATAAAATGAAAGCATATTGTTAATTAGTGAATATTGACTAAAGAAAGGATTAAAGTCAAATTGTGAGAAACAAGAAATCATCTTAGCAGAACTTTAGGGCAAAGAACGCTTAACTCCTAGCATGAGTTCACAGGAGATTTGAAGATTATCTGCCTGTCCCTACAGCCACAAACATCCTTAGGAGAATGCTGTGGGGACCACCTGCCCCCTCGGGCCAGGAGCATCAGGGCAGGGTCTAGCAGCCAGGGTCTGTACATCCTGTACTTTATCAGGTATTTCTGACGGTGACTCATAAAGATCAAAGAGGCAAGTTTGTTTATAATTGCAGTCAGTGCCCAACTCTTTATGTGCTTGGAGGACATCAGGACCAGACCTTGAGCACTGAAGTTTTTACTTTGAGAAAGGCATTTGACTACAAACCGTATTGGCATCAAGCAGCCCTAAAGGTTGATTGCATGGCTCAGATTAAGTGACTGTTCATACTTTTGCTGAAACACAATAATTTCCTTTGGTAATTGCATTCAAGTGTATTTATACCTAGTTGCATTCAGAATATTTTTAGTCTTTAGTATGTTTTACTTTAAGATTGGAAAACAAATGTGCCGAACTGTGAAGTTGTTTTATGCATTGAAATTTGATAGTAACTTCGTTTCATTCTTTGCCTCATGTGCAATACACTTAATTGGTTCCTAACCAGTGAATTGCAATCACAGTTTACGGCTTAGCTAGCAGTCTTGAAAGGTTTCACCCAACTTCATTTGCAGCTTTCAGAACACATCATTACGTCATTGAATACCATGAGTAGACAAGGAGTGTGTCCTTTATTTTTACCGTTTGTTAGTGCTACAGTGTTGTAGTTGGGCCCAGGCCAGCAACAAAAGGGCCACGCGGCCGCTCTACCACCCTTCCCCTCGCTGGGGGGCGGAGGAGAATGGAAAGAAAAAGGAAAAAGCTCGTGGGTCGTGGGTCAGGATAAGGACAGTTTAACAGAACAGCAAACAAAGGGAACAGTAACAA
>Ga0065711_1026283_pt1 | contig 81170 bp, 42 predicted proteins | sample Hoacrofraction12_FD_59098 | JGI IMG/M metagenome (GOLD analysis project Ga0065711, IMG submission 59098) | Hoatzin crop microbial communities from Cojedes, Venezuela - Epithelial fraction 12 v2 (version 2) | ecosystem: Host-associated > Birds > Digestive system > Esophagus > Crop | place...
GGAGTACTGTGTTCAGTTTTGGGCCCCTCACTACAAGAAGGACATTGAGGTGCTGGAGCGTGTCCAGAGAAGGGCAACGAGGCTGGTGAGGGGTCTAGAGAACAAGTCTTATGAGGAGTGGCTGAGGGAGCTGGAGCTGTTTAGTCTGGAGAAGAGGAGGCTGAGGTGGGGAGACCTAATTGCTCTCTACAGCTACCTGAAAGGAGGTTGTAGTGAGGCAGGTGTTGGTCTCTTCTCCCAGGTAACTAGCAATAGGATGAGAGGCAATGGCCTCAAGTTGTGTCAGGGGAGATTTAGATTGGATGTTAGGAAAAATGTCTTTACTGAAAGAGTGGTCAGGCATTGGAACAGGCTGCCCAGGGAAGTGGTGGAGTCCCCATCCCTGGAGGTGTTCAAAAAACTTGTAGATGTGGCACTTCGGGACATGGTTTCGCAGGCATGGTGGTGCTGGGCTGATGGTTGGACTTGATGCTCTTGGTGGTCTTTTCCAACCTTAATGATTCCATAATTCTGTGATTCTATGATCTTTGCCTAAGGGTTGCGGAGCTGGAGAGCTGTGACACGGGTGTGACAAAGCTGCAGCAGACAATTTCACGACTGCTGAAAACGCAGAAGGGGCTTGTGCAGAGAGTATTACGGAGGAGGTAGTGAAACAGGCACAATTTGCCATCCGTGCTGTAGATTCCAGAGGCTGTAATTCAGCATTAGAGAGTAATATATGTTTGGTTCCAAAATAAGGCACTAGATTTGCCTGTACTCGTTTGGCTGAGCAGCTGTGCCTCTCACCTTTTAAACAACATATTGGCCATTCCTGGTGGATATGCAATGGCTGCATGACTTTGCAGAAAAAAGGGCTGGAGTGCTCTACAGCTGAGTGAAGGCCAAGGTGTTTGCAGTAGTACCTTTTAGGTCTTGCACACACGCAGACATCTCTTCTCCCAGGGTCATCATTCCGTGCTGGAAGAACAACTGCTGAAGGTTGCAGTTTCATGCAACCGTGGTGTCCCTGTCATTCTGTCCCCAGGCTCCTGTGGGTGACCTGCAGGATCCCCGTGAGTGCTGGGTCGTGTTCTCCTCACTGGATGGCAGAGGTGGCCGGTGCAGGAGGGGAAGAACAGACATCTTCGCTGATCTGGGGGCGTTTGGGGCAGCAGCACTGGTTGCATTTCCTCTTCAGTGAACTTCTGGGGGAAAAATAACGAAACCAAAATCCTGTTCCACTTTTTTTTCCTCTCAACTCATGGCGCATACTTTCTGTAAATATAGCTGCCTTGTGTGGCAGGGATCCATGGCTCAAAACTCAAGGTGGGCTGTTGAAGGCTCTGATTTGATCCTTTCATGGCACAACAGCCTTCCATTTTCTGCTGCATCCTTAACCCCTGCTCTGCCTTCCAGCTGGGCTGGAGGCAGGCAGGCAGGATCCCTGTGGGAACAATACTGGCCTGACTCTGACAACAACGTTGCGGGGCAGGGGGGAGATGTCAGACAGCTTTTATCTGCTGGTGACACCTCTAAAAATACCTTCCTTAAGAGGGAGGTGCCACCTTTCAGCCTTCAGTGGGCCGAACAAGTTCTTTTGCAGAGCGATGCAGAGGAGGATTGCCATCAATCCTTTGTTATCCCTTCAGGCTTTCCATTAATTAACAGGTTTTCAACCGTAAGTAGCTGACTCAAAAGCCTTTCTTGCATTATCCCCGAGCAATCCTAGCTATTGTCCTTTTTTTCTACAACTCTGAAGTTGATTATTGTAATACTAAATAATTTCTTCAGTGTAGATCTTCTTCCCGTTGCCTAAAATAGGCTTGTATTTGGGTGCTTCAACACAGCATTGCGCTTTCCTGCATTCATCTGTTTCAAAACCTTTTTCAGCTTTGGGTTGCTCCCAAAAAAGGTCAGATTTTTCATCTTCTTTTCACACAGAAAACAGTTATCCATGCCTGGGCCTAGCATATTATCAGTGGGCAACTGGGAACATGAATGAGATCCAGCAAATTTCTGAGAATGTGGAGCCGTCTCGTAACACCAAAGTCATAATCTAAGCAAAAAAGGTTGAAACACTGCACGCCTTGCTTTTCTTATTCTCATACTGAACTAAAACGAACAAGTTCAACTGGGACAGTAAGTGGGCTTGCCCACTCCATGACTTTCAGCATTACCAATGGAGAAAATCAGGAATGGCTGTGTTGGAGCAAACCAGTAACATCTTTTTTTCCAATATCCCGCATCTGGTGATGCTGCACAGTGAGCATCTGTCATGGTTTATTCTGTGAAGCACTGCAGGGGTTTATGCTCTTTTTTCTGTTGTAATTGTGTATTCCTGTCATCTTATGTAAGTATGTAGGCTCGTTTCAAATCCCTCTAAGCTTTTTGGATAATGGATACACATATGTCAACGTCTTTTCCATATGTATATACATGGAACAATTGCCATGGTAATTATGCAATAATTATGCAAAAATATGTTAAAATTAGATCATCTTTATTAATTGTAAATGTGTTGTCTTTGCCTTTCAGTTTCATTCTTTATTCCCTTGCTCTTCGGAGATTAGAAATAGAAAACAGTCAATCTATTATCTCTGCATTGGTTTATTATTTGCTTACTTCTGTCCTTCCTGTTGCTCAGGTTTCTGTTACTTATAAGGCACCTTAATTACCTCTGTGTTTTTTCATTGCTGACTTTTAAATTTTATGTACTGCCTTCTATAGCTCTTTATTTTTGAGATAGATGACAAGAAGTACCAATCATATATTCCATATTAACTTGTATTAGAGTATGATAAAACCAGACACAGGATTGGATTTTGCTTGTTTGCCAAGTATGACAAAGTTCTTGGTAAATATATTGTGGTAAGTGGACAGAATTTGTGTGCTGCATTACACAAAAGCTTATAGAAAAAGTGAGTAACAAACTAGATAGTTTACTGAGGAATTTGCTGAGGAAAGGCTAGGGAAAATGTGGATCTTCCTTGGAAGGAAACAGGAGACCTGGTTACCCGGGATATGGGGAAGGCTGAGGTACTCAATGATTGTTTTGTCTTAGTCTTCACTGGCAAGTGCTCCAGCCACACCACCCAAGTCGCAGAAGGCAAAGGCAGGGACTGGGAGAATGAAGAAGTGCCCACTGTAGGAGAGGATCAGGTTTGAGACCATCTAAGGAACCTGAAGGTGCACAACTCTATGGAACCTGATGAGGTGCATCGACGGGTCCTGAGGGAACTGGCGGGTGAAGTTGCTAAGCCACTATCCATCATATTTGAGAAGTCGTGGCAGTCCAGCAAAGTTCCTACTGACTGGAAAAGGGGAAACATAACCCCTATTTTTAAAAAGGGGAAAAAGGGAAGACCCGGGGAACTACAGGCCAGTCAGTCTCACCTCTGTGCCTGGCAAGATCCTGGAGCAGATCCTCCTGGAAACTATGCTAAGGCACGTGGAGGGTAGACTTACATTAGATATAACAAAGCAATTCTTTTCTATGATGGCATTGGAACACGTTGCCCAGAGAAGTTGTGGGTGCCCCCTCCCTGACAGTGTTCAGCTGGTCTAGTGGAAGGTGTCCCTGTCAATGGCAGGGGGGATGAAACTAGATGATCTGTAAGGTTCCTTCCAACCCAAACCATTCTATGATTGTATGATTCTATGAATTTTAGGTTCTTTGTTCAGATTTTTAAAAAATTCTTTGGAGAGCTTCGTTTTCAAGTTGAGCTGGAAATCCGGGGCAGGTTCTGTAGCAAAAAGAATGATAACACATTGCACAAGTCTTGATTGTTTTAAGAAATCTGATGCTTCAAGGGATGGGGACTCTTCTACCACACCTACTAGATACTGTCTTCCAGTAACAGTGGTCTTACCCGGCCTCTTGCACGTACTTTTAAGACTACTTCTGATCAGGAGCAAGTATTACTAAGTCTTGTAAGCATTCCCAGGGAATTTAGACAGCACATGTGGTACTACTCGAGCATTGCACACACCTTTTTCTATCTTTATTTGCAAGCTTTACTGTGCACTGCTTCTAGGAAAACAAGTTTACTGTTCATATTGCTGGTGTGCCTGCCTCTTCGTCTCACCAGGACACGTAGCGTATAAACCCTGCCTGTTCCCTTTGGCCATGACCCCTGCTGATTGCATCAGGCAATATCTGGGAAGGATTGCAACTTTCGAAGGGAAGGCAGTGGCAACTTGTGTCAAAGAGAAGAGAGTCCTTAAGTTAGACCTTAAATGTATAGAATGAAAGGAAAATACACTACCATTGGCATCTTCTCTGCTTCTCCCCTCACTTTATTGAAAAGTGATGATAAAATTCTAAATTCATTTTCACTAGTCTGATTGAAAGTCACCAGATCTTTTTAGCATAGAAAATTGTAAAAACACCTGGTAAATTATACCCTGAAATAGTTTAATTATTAGCTTTTTGTAATTATAATCAAGTGCTTTTATATTTACTGAGGAAAAGTGCTATGTGGGAGCCTAGAGAGCATTATTGAATATAAAACTCCTAATTTGATGTCATCTCGTTTTCCCTTTGATCTGATTATTCTGAACGGCAAATCTATCATCCGTGTGAACACTCGGAACATTGACTTTTACTTGGTATGTATTCAGTTCTAACAGGTAAGAAACTTGCCTTTAAATATTTCTGCAGTGTCATTTTCACCTGTTCCCTACTTAGAGGAGATGACAGTATTGTCATCTTGCACTATGCAAGATGCTTTTAATTAGTTTGGTGTAGTTGGCTATGAAATCATTTGCTGTCCGTGAATGCCAGAATTGATGACTGTCATTACAATACTCTGAAGAAGTATGAAAGAATCCAGTTAATGAAATAGCCGTTTGGGCATCCTTATCACTTCCGTTTACATTTTTGTTTCAGTAGCAGCAATAAAAAAGTTTGCTGTTCACAATTATGATCATATTTAGATCAAACAGCTCTTATTGTGCAGTGTGTATGGATGTACATGCAGGCAGCTGGATACCTGGTGTGAAAAAAGTTATATAATCGTGTCAAGAAAGTAGTGGTCACAGAGGAAGGTAATTTTCTGATGTACGAGAAGGTAGTAAAGAGCTGCTGACTGTTCAACTTGGAGCTTAAACTGTAGCTTAAACCGGTAGTATGGCGACTAACTGACAGTTACCCAGGTATTTTCTTTCCTCAGCTTGTTTCCTTGGTTCTTTCCTGGATATAGTTTGTTCAGAAGTGTATCTTCACCTGTTTGAAAATACTCACTGTAGTTTACAAACTAAATTAGAGAGTCGTGAGATGGTGTGAGCTTCTAAAATGGTGCAGGTTTTAAACTCATGAGAAAGCACTCGTGTTCATGTCACGCTTCAGCTCACATGCTTTAAAACTCTGCTTCATGTCTAGTCATGTGAGCACTGAAAAATACTACGTTGCTAAGGCTATAGTTATTAAGACAAGGACAGTATGGACCATGAATTAAACTCTGGATCTTTTGAGGATATATTATAACACATTTTTTTTTGCATCATCTTTTTTGATCTGAATTCATCTCAGAAAAGTAAGTGTCTGAAAATAAAATTCAGAAAGACAAATGCCATCTGCTTCACTAAACAATATATTTGCTTCTGTATAAGGAAGTTTGTGTGCTTTCCTCTTGATGTTATTATTTTATTAATGTGCCCAAAATATTTGGGAAAATGGTAATAACTGAAAGTCAGTAAGTCAGAGAATTATGAAATATGTATTTGATCAGGAGTGATGGTATATAGAAGAATGCGTATAAAAATTATTTTTCATGCTGCATTTTGCTGTTAGGATGTCACAGAAGAGCTGCATCTAACTCAGATACAGGCTGCTTTTCAGGCAGTACCCGATGGGAGCAGGCGCGAAGGAGGCTGTAGGCCTTTCCCTGCACAATCCTCTCAGCACTATTTGGTGTAGGTACTTCCATGTGGCTTTGCAGTTGTCCCTGCCATTGCTTTTGGCATTAGATCTGTGACACATGTTTGAATTAATAGTAACATAGATGAAAAATGCATTCCTCTCCTTGTACGCTACGGGCGAGGCATGGTACAGAGCAAAGACGCTGCAAGGCGTAAAGGCCACGAGGCAAAGGTAAGCAAGGACTCGTCCTAGCTGCCGAATGCTTGTTCACTGTTAAATATTTACTTATTTGTAGTGTATTTACATCTGCTGAATTTAAAGAAGAGGAAGAAGATTTGAGTGATGTTTGTATTCATCTGTGTTTCCTCAAACATGTGTGTTAAAAATTAGAATCCCGAAACAGCAGGAAAAATGGGAGCTCCAAATATAACGGTGTTGGGCAAACTGGTGTATGGGCACCCAACTACTTAATGCTTGCCTCCAGTTATATTTGTATCGAAAATGCTTGTGAGGAATTATTAGGAAACCAGCAAGAACCTGCTGTAGAGGGAACTCTAATGATTTAAAGAAATAGCTAACATACGTACAGGATAATCAGCAGTTGGATGTAAGTATGTTAGCTGATGTATATTACAGGATTAAGTGTTCCTGGTTCAGCGCCGCAGGGCTTGCGCAAACGTTCCTCTGGTGAACTTCTGAAGCGTTAAAGCAAATGCATGACAAGGAGAGAAAGGCAATTTGAATTCAATAGCTGCTAGTAGTGTGAGAGCACAATACCAAGAAAACATTGAAGTAAAACACTACGGCCACGTTCTTGGCCTAAGTTCTTGCCAGTTGTTAAAGAAACTACCAAAATGATGAAATTCGGATAGAAATAATTAAACAACATGACAATATTCATATGCTTTGGAAAGGCAGCAAAAGTGTATTTGAAGATGTCTCAGATAAAACGCGAGAAACCTCAGCCTTCCTGGGAACCGTCTCAACAGGGGGGTCTTCGCTTGCGCTCGTCAGGCTGGTGCAGTCCTCACAAACCTCCCCGCCATGCTTCTGTAGCGTGTTTGATTTTGCATGCGCTTGCGTGCAAGGTTTGGTACTTGCTCCTTTTCAGCACGGTGAATGGAACAGCAGTGGTTAGATTTGTTTGCAGCCAGATACAGGCGGTCTCGCGCAGTCTCGTGCTCCCTGCGGCGCACCGCGCAGTGACTCACGGGCACGGAGCTGAAGAGGACTGGCGCAGGGAATATCGGCGAGTCTCGCAGTTTCTTCTGTCAAATTGGAGGCAGCTATTTTTGTAGCTTTAGGTAACTGGATGCAGCTGAAGCAGTGACAGTTTGGGGAACTACAATAGCCTTCTTCGCAGATGGAAATAACAATCTGTTTTTGTAGAAATGTTTGTTAGTCCTGAAACTCCTGGCTATAAACTGTAGGTAGGAGGAGGCAATGGCAATCCAGAGAAGCCAGAGCCGGTATGCAGGTGTGCACTGGCCTCTTACGAGGGGCAGAGATGCTGAAACATGAGGTCAGTTTTCTCCACAGCTGAAAACTTATTTTCTGTAGTTTTTCTAGATCCAGTTTTATTGTGATACCTGGTTATCAGTTACATTTTATCTTTTTCTGCAGTTCTGCTAGGGCCATCATTAAGCGTGAACTGGTTCATTTGATTTGCTCTGCATCAGACTCGATAATTTTAGCCTTAGAGAACTTCTCTAATCTATACCCTTGATGTTCTGGCTATTTACGGATTTCGGCATTGCAGCACATAAGCTTCACGTGTTTGGCCCTCTAGACAGAATTCACAATCTGGAGTTGTGTGCTGTCATCCTATACGTAGTGAATAGGACCTAGGTGCTGTGCGGTGGTTTTCATGTCACGCAACATACCAATAATAACCACAGTCAAATAAGAGTGCATCTCTGCAGCTGGGACGCTTTGCTTCTGGTGCAGACTGAGTAGGAAGAGATGGCTGTGGCCACAGAGCGAGCGTTCAGTGTGGAGCGTGGCTCTGAAGCCCGGTGGTTGGACATTGGCCGGGAAGAAAGGGGAGCCCACCTGTCCAGGCCATCCCCCTCTCAGGACTGCTCGTGCAGGTACCTCTGGCTATATCCCTGTTCTTATTGCGGATTGCAGTGTCCTGCTCCCATCTACTTACTGCCTGTGAACCCAGAATGAGGTGCTTTTTATCCTGCTTAACACCACAGTTTCAACAGAAGGCATTAAAATATTTACTCTAACTCACCATTCTCCTCAGTGGGCTGCAGCAGGCAATGAACTGGAGAACTGTTCCAGTCAACATAGGGTATTGCGAAAAAAGTGGGAGAAAGTCTCAGTTTTCTGTACTCCAGTAGACAAAGCTGTGCAAGTGCGGATGCAGACTGTGAGTCTGGCCTTCACGGAAGACTCCAGGTATATCGCAAGGCAGATGCAAAGCTACAGCCAGGCACACTTCTTTGTGTCCCTCTCCCCAATATTTCCTGCTAGCTGGTTTACTTCTGTTGAGAACAGGGGATGGAGGAGGTGATGCACATCTGGGAATATCCATCTGGCTCCTGAGGTCACGGTCGCTCTTGGCATTACCTCACCTGAGCTCTTTGTGTGACTCTCTTCAAAGCTGTCACTGATGCTGGCCAGGACTGGAGTGAACAAGGGGCACACTTTGCTGGTGTCAACTGGTTGGTGTTGCTCCATTGCTGTTTCAGTAACAGTCATCAGTACAAAACCAGAATCATTCCAGGCAGTGAGCTTGGAAAGTCCATCAGAAGTTTTTGCTTCTCTGCATGCTTCCATTTACAATTATTGATAGCAATTTGGTCAGTCTAGCAGAGGTAAATAATTTTGCTGCCACTTGGAATATTTGTTAGCCGATTCAGCACTTTATTACCCAAGAGCTAATAATCTCTTATCAATATGTGCAGGCTAGCACAGTAATACTTTTATCTGTGTTAGGAGAACGGGGGCTTTTCTACACAGTGTTATTCAGGAAAACTAATCCAAATTGATTTTTAAAGTAGATTAATTAAATTAGGTTCCATCTCTTTGAATTCACTAAATGGACAAATTTATGTTAGTTAAATTAGATCAAATCCTTGTTTAACCTTTCTGGTTCTGAATTGCGATGGCCTTCATTTGATTTGTTTTAATTCACTTAAAAATTGAGACAAACTGAAGTGTGCTCGCTTATATTCCAAACCAGAGTCTTTGATCTGATTTAACTAAAGAACTTTAAAGCCAAATGTTCAGTTAATTGGGATTCGAGTTTGAGTGTCCTGAGTGAACAAGTATCTGGAAAAGAAGTGCCGAGCAAATTCTTTGTTCCATTTTGTTAATTGTAAAATGTACGTAACGTCTGGTGGAATTAACGTACTCTTGCTATAGCTGAAAGTGTTTGTGTCCTCAGTAAGTATTTCATGCATGAGTTTAAGGATGAAAGAGAGCACTAATATTTTACAACAAAAGACTTAATTTTATCTGCTGATAAAATTCGTACTATTAATTCACTGTAACTTGAAACGGAGCTATCAGGGCTTGCCCAGCACTAACAGCCAGGAGTTACCGAGCTGCATCCTATGTCTGAACGTGTTACTGTTTGTATCAGTGTGGTACATAAGCTCTCTGCAGTATGTTGTTTAACCTTCCTACACTTTTAATATAAAAGATAATGATGTGTGTCACGAGAAGATTGTACCGGGGCTGGTAGCCATATGTATGTGACAATTCCCTCATTCTGTGTGCCCTCTGTCCCTGGCACTCACGGCGGCCAGGGACCTGGCCTGACCTTGACAGAGGCTTGCAGAGCAGGACTAAATATTTAGTTATGAACACTGGGAGTGAAGTGGGGTCTCTTGATGTGGACTGTTAACTAAGGTATTAGTCACACTAACATTGTCTCAGCCAGTTTTTTCCTGATTTATGTGGCAAGCTTTGGTGGCATATTGCTTATTTATCACTGATAAGCTGTTCTTGCACTTTTTTTTATATATATATATATATATTCAGTCTCTCACTGCTGTGGACTTTTGATAACATTATGATTTATATTTACCCGTGTTTTTGCCTGACAGTAGTTGAATAACAATAAAATTTCTGTTGATTTTGGGTGGTCAGATGAAAACTTACAGCTACAACCAATGTATTAATCAGTGCCACCCATCAGAATGCTATGGGTCAAAGCAAAAACTGCTATAGTTATTTTATTTTGTTGTCTGAGTGAATGGCATGAAGTATTTCCTGGGTTTCCTTATCACTGGTAATGCATTAACATTGGCTCATCCTCCTTCATAATCTGTTGCTAATCGATAAGTTATTTTGATTTGTGTTTTTTTTCAAGGCGTATATAATCTAGAATCAAATTAATCTTTGTGGAAGAGTGAACCTGCATCTTTTCTGGATTAAATTATTCACATTTCTTCAAATGTCTGGTTTTGTTTGGCTGGAAAACTGCTTTCTGAATTTATAGATAGTTTCAGAACATTATTTTACCACTGCATAATGACAAAAGCAATTTAAATTTACAGATTATTTTTGACATAGGAAGCCAAAGATGGGTTGCTTGTAGAGTCCAAAAAATGGAAACAAAACAAGCATAGTAGACAATACAGTAAGTCAGTTATTATCCCGGAGAAGCACATCATACTCTCTGGAACCAAGATAACAAGAAATTTATGGCACTGTTCAACACCTTAATGCTATGCAATGCTGCAAGAATAACGACAGCTACCCGTGGTAGTAGATCTGTGTTGAAAAGAGTAAGAAACTCTAAAGATGCTTGTTTGAAGATTATACTGTATTTTTTCGAGATAAAAACATTGGATGGCCTGTTTCCCACTTCCTCTCCCTTCTGAAATTCAGCTCCCAAGCTACTCTGGTGTTGCTGGCTTTCTGAAGTGTTGACTAATCAATTAGAAGCAGTACGATATGAATCGGTGACGAAGCATGCATAATTTGCAATGAAAAATGAACGTACCAAATGTTCTGAGGTGTAGTCTACATGCTAAGACTGATTCATTTGTTTTGGAGCATCCTTAGCTATGAAATTATTTAAATGGAAATTAGTGTCTGAAAATTAAAAAAATGTTTAAAACCAAAAGCAATATTCAATGGCTGAGTGCATCTCAAAACTAGTGAACATGTTGCCAATTCACTCTTGATTCTTTCAGTACCCGTTTTTATGTTACTCTCCTAGCAGACTGTGATCACCCTCAAGTGTTGTTCATGTAATTGATGTCCTGTGTTAGAAAAAATTCCCTTTTTTGCCTTCCGATGTTTGATGCCTTTACAGCCACTGGCTGCAACTTTTCCATGTTGCCATTATGGTGAAAATGTGAAATTTTTTGTGCCTTACTGGAATTCTGGTGTATGGGGTAGAAATGGCAGGACTCCAGTAGCAGGGTGCTGCCAGGGATGTACCTCTTGGAGGAGGAGGCCAGGAACTGTCCTGTGCCAGACACAAGCAGTTCAAGCCAGCTCTGAAACACTCCGCAGTGTGCCAGAACTTCAGTCCACCAGGGGAGAGGAGCATACGGTGCCTCTGCTTGGACACATTTAATAAAAAGGTATAAAAGATAAAAGTATAAGATAAGGTCTCTGGGGAGACCTTACAGCAGCCTTCCAGTAGCTGAAGGGGCCTACAAGAAAGCTGGAGATGGACTTTTTACAAGCGCAGGCAGTGACAGGACAAGGTGAAATGGCTTCAAGCTGCAAGAGGGCAGACTGAGATTAGAGAGAAGGAAGAAATTCTTTACTGTGAGGGTGGTGAGGCACAAGAACAGGTTGCCCAGAGAAGCTGTGGCTGCCCCTCACTGGAAGTGTCCAAGGTCAGGTTGGATGGAGCTCTAAGCAACCTGGTCTAGTGGAAGATGTCCCTGCCCACGGCAGGGGTGTTGAAACTAGATGATCTTTAAGGTCCCTTCCAACCCAAACCACTCTACGATTCTGTGATTCTATGAGAGCCTCAACTGCTAGGAATAGGAGACATAGAAGGAGATGTAAGGAGATATGTGAAGAGGGGTGTGTGGAGACCAGGGAGGAGGAATGGAAGACATGTGTGGAAGAGGACCTTGTTGGAGATGCAGCTGGAGATACCCTGCTGGAAAAAGATACTCCATGGCAGAGGAGGGACACTCCCGATAGGACTGTGGGCTGTAGGCAACCAGTGCTGGAGCTGGGAAACCCCCAAACGGAGACTGTGGCTTATGGAAGGACCCATGCAGAAGCACGTACACCCCTAAAAGGGACTGCAGCCCATGCAGGACCCATGCTACAGCAGATGATACACTCACAAAGGGATTGCCGCCCGTGGAGGACTCCCACCATGGGACGTACGCCTCTGAAGGGACTGCAGCATGTGAAGAAACTGCGCTTTGCACCTGAAGGGACTGCGGCCTGTGGAAGAGACCACAGGAACCCGCAGAGGAGCAGGAAGATGACGCATGGAGGAAAACTAAAATAAAATTCCCTGAGTCAAGACTGTTTTGCTCACAACATCTGATTAGGCTGATTGTCAGTGACAGGTTTCAAAAGTGTGTCCTAAATACTTTTTTTGGTAAGTGCAGCTCAAAATTGTGGTTCTGTGGGAAATTAAAAAATTGTAAGAAGTTCCAAATTCAGAATGAGTATCATAATTTTCAAGTCTTTCACGGAAGGATAATTCTGTTTTATTTGGGAAGCTACATATTTACCCCTTCCAAGTAAAGATGACCAGTAGCCATCTTGATTTCTGCAACAATTTGACTGTGCTGCTGCAAACAAGAATTAAATGGGAAGGAATAATTAAAAATTATGTATGCAAACAGCTATCATCTATTATTGCAGGTACTGTTGGCAAGACCATTATATCATTTTTCCTATCAACAAAATAATATTGAATCCTTTCTCAAAATTCCTTTTTAAAAATATTTGGGGTCTTTTTCTGTTAACCAAAGGAGTAGATACTCTTGTTTTGTAAGTCTTGTATTCCAAGATTTACTTCTAGTGAGTTTATTCCTATAAAGTTTCCTTAAGCAAAATGTTTGAGGCTGACATGTTTGGATTTTTTTTTGGTTATCATAAGTTTTTGTTTTATCTATAGATTTTTCTCAACGTGGTTTTCTTCTTCCTGTACATTTCCTCTGTCTCTTCTTCCATCTGCTGTCGGTCATAGTGTTTTGGTCTGCTTTCGTTAAATATTACCCTGGTTTTCCTGTAGTTATGGGAGGTGTTTCTATTTTGTCAAAGATAAATTTGCTAGTTCTGTTTCTGTTGGTGTTGAGAGAAACACTACTACTTCATGTCTTCTGGCTAATTTATCTCCTAGTTTTAATGCTAATCTGTTTAAGACATGATTAACAGTATTCTGTGGACCTCGTTTTTTTTCCTGTCCAGAGCCTATTTTGACACTCAAATTAATGCTTTCCTATTTGCTGTATGTGTACCCAGAGCTTAAGTTTGATTTTTTTTTTTAAATACTGTGCCAGTGGTTTGGGTTCTTCAAATATTATTTTCAATAATTTCAAGTTGAAATTTTTCACAGAAATGTAGGCAGGTGGGGCAGTTAATTATGAAAATGTGCTTGAAACTTCTAAAATTAATGACACAAGAGTTTAAGAACCATTTTTTAAAGCATTTTCTAATGAAAAGCTTGACTTCAACTTTTAATTGTACAGTATATCATCGCGTAAGTGCTGGTGGAGGTGTCTCAGGTTTCAGTGCTAATTTATTGGGCCAAAATCTTAGATCTTTCTGTAGATATCTTAGATCTTTTTGTAAAGTAAGGCAAGACAAGACAGTCTAATATTTTAATAGTGAAACAGAATTATGTACTGTTTGAACCATTCCTCTCATGCCAGTTAGAGCTTCTTGCCTGTACCACATTGTCTCATGCCATTTCTTTCTACTTAGAAGCTTTATAACGGCCTTTGTAATGTGTCTGACAATGAAAAGCTTCTCTCTCATGTCCCATGAAAATTAGACAATGAATTCGAATGCTCCAGGACATCTGATTTTAGACCTTTGAACATGCTGTATCTCTTGCATGTGATACTGTGCTGGACTATACCAGGCATCTGCCCCTTCCTGGTGGAAACTTTTCAGATACCTTGTGTGATATTGCCTCTTATTTGCCTGCTGTATCACTTAGCCACTAAAATGTCAGCCACCTCAAAGACTTAATGTAACCATAGCCTTCCAACTGCTCAGTTTTCATAGTTGTCTGGTATAATACAGGACAGGAAATCTCACCAAGAAGGCAGGTATGAATGATCTGCTGACACGGTGCTTTTTGCAGGTAGACCCCTACTAGAAGCTAGGATGGATGGATAGTAATTTTGAGTTCTTTCTTCAAAGCAATCAGGCTTTGTGATTCCAGGATGTAGTTCCTTCTGAAGGGCCTAGAAGAACAGTGTTCTCAGATTAGCCCTCAAGACATTGTTTCTGAAGTGCATTTATTCTCTTAGGCTGTCTAGCATAGGCCTGCAATACCGTCTTGGAGCCATGTAACTTGCACCAGCTGAGTATTACCAGGAGTCATTTCCTTTATCCCATTAGCCTGATGGAGGAGGTCAGCACCCTCAGCTCACTGCCAGCCCAGAGCAGTTAGCGACTGGTCCTCCTTGTCCTGTTGAGGGAACCGAAGGAGACCTGCTTGTGTTTCTCCCAGTTACATATTTGTTCCAGGCGTGTTTGTGAATGTACACAGATATGAAATGTAAACTTCAGGGGATGGAGATTCTTCAGACTGAAACATGTACGTTGATTTATGTAAGCGAGGGAGGCTGGAAGTGTTTAGCTCTAACTGAAAAGGGGAGCTGTTGGTTACCTACTTGAGATGACACCCAATCTAAGGTGAAACTTCTGCATGTCTGAGGAAGCAAGAGGAGGGTTATTTTCGAGGAGTGGCAGGGCGCTCTCCTGAATAAATTAGCACTGATTCGGTTATGGGGGTGGGGCAGAAGTAGCGAATGCATTTCAAGGTAGGAAACTTAATTCTGCCTGGAGCCCCAGGGGAGTACAAAGAGGACGTTACCTGTGAAAGTAAGTGCATGGCACTGGGAGCAGGCTCTCTGTAGTTAAGGCTGTCTCTTGGGATAGTGCATGCAGAAAGTCTCGCAGTGTGTGTCGTAGTCACCTGCATAAAAGGGGAGGGATAGCTTTCGGATTTGATATTGGTGTGGGTAGGCAAAATCCTATTTTTCCTTCAGTTCCTCACTTTTGTTTCTTACAGCTGTTTCTAGCTGCGTTGACTACTTTGGATATAGTAAATTAATCCTTGGGTTTAACCTCAGCCTACTGTGAAGAGAGTTTTCAACAGAACTAGCTGAAAAAACCCCTGAGTTTCCTAATCAAAATGTACAGAAAATGTACAGTATGGCAAGAGCCGTGCTTATCCAACCCATTCTTCAAAGTGTGAAAAAGATACCACCTTCATAGAAGGTATATGAGTCAGGATGCCCAGAGTCAGGAGAGGAAGAAATGCCTTCCAGTTGCAAATAATAACAAGAACTGACTGCACTGTCACCTCCCTGCAACTTCATCCAGATAAAAAGGTCTGTTTAACCAGATTCTGTGTGAAAACAGATGAGTATTCTGGAAAGCAAATCTCTGGGATATCTGTATGAGTATGTAAGATGATTATGTGGCACCTGATGAGTCCTTAACTGACGTGAAAATGTCTTCTGAGGAAACTGGGCAAGTCTTCAACCAGGGCTGCTGTGGAATTAAGAACAGTGCAATTACAAAGAAAGAGCTGATATGCTTCATTCCCCCCAGCCCCCGACATTTACAAAACTGCATTCCTTTTGACCCAAGTTACTGTGTCTAACCAGCACTAAGTGCTACGGATGTATTAGCTAGGGTCAGAGTTGCTTTGAGCATCTGTATCCTATAATGCATTTCTTGATATGGATGTGCCTCAGCCTTTGCTTCAGAGAAGTTTGACATAAATTCTATAAATACAGCTGTTTTTTCAACAAGTCAAAAAACACAATCAGCAAATTTGAAATACATTTTAATAAATTAGGATCAATTTTTTCACAAATAAAGGTACTGACAGCAATCTTTCTGGTTTGGTTTCAGGCTTATATCTCAGGCTTGTCTGTTCATCTTTCTGAATCAGCACACTAAGCTCTGAAAGCAATTTTTTATGTCAAGATTAAGCTTACTTTAGAGAATCTTTTAAAACTTTCCTGCAAAATTAGTATTAATATGTGCAATTTTTCCCTTACATTGTCCTTGTTAGACATCTGTTGAGTAGGTGGACGCTGGATGTTGTCTGGCATGGAATTTCATGTTTCAGCTCCAAGTAACATGACAGCAGTCAAATCACAAGCAAACAAGAAAGCAGGTATTTCAAAATGATGCAAATATGGATGTACTGCTTACAAACATGCTGAAGGTACCGTATTTCAAGGCTGAAGTAGTTTTCTCCAAGGCCCAAGATAATACTCGGGTGCAAGGCTTGGTCGTTTTGTTCCGTGTGTGAATGGTACTGTATAAGCAGACTGGCAGATTTTTGATTTTGATGAAATTTGAGATACCAATTATGGTTCTGTTCAGTTGGTGTCATTTTTCAGTGTTCTTCAGTGCCTTGACCTTTCTGTTAAGCAAGACTATGGACAGCGAAACTGTCTTGATATAGTTACGTTTTGGACTGGAGGGTAGTGTTGGCGAGGACAAGAGTCTCATTCTGTCTTATGTTGACAGCAGAAGTCCCTGCATAAACTTATATGAACTTGGAGTATCTTTTCATTTTTCTGTAAATAAAAAGCGTTATTCCATTATGGTTTGCTGACAAAGCCAAGCACTGTGTGCAACTCCTATTATATTATGTGACCACGAGCCAAGGGCTTTCATCTTTCTTTTGGTGTAATTTGAATTAAATCTTCTCCTTTCTTCTTTCTCTGAGGAAGGAGGTTGTATTAAATCAGATTTTTTTTTTCAAGCTCTGCAGGTCTGAATAGCGGAGGAATAGGAAGAATAAGAAGTGATTGTTAGTGCTTATTAGCATGTTTTTTCTTTTCATCATGATTCAGTTAAACTTAAAATAACTCTCTCTAATTACTGCTCTGTTTGACACTGTCAGAGGGCTGGGGGTTGTCTTACAATTTAGCAGCTGTACTAGGATTCTAGACATCCTTTCGTTTAAAAGAAAAAACAAAAGAAAGAAAAAATCGTTACACTGATGTTTCAAACTGTTTTTTTACAGAATAGATTCAGTATGTACTTATACCACTTGCTGTGGTGATTTGCTGTGTGGAGCTGAATGCTGAAAGCAGAGATAATATTGGGAGCATCACGCATGTGTGGTTATGACAGCTGACGAGAGCTCAGGCACTGTGGAGAGGGCAAGAATGTCCACAGAAATGCTGCCGATAAAGATTAGTGGGCAATATCCTAATTTCCTCCAAACTAAGGGTAAAACTAAAAGGTTATGTAAGGGTGCCTGAGATCAGTGCAGTTAAAGATCTCTTGTAACTGTGTTTTGCCAACTCCTATTCCCTGTCAGTCAAGGTATGAAGGATGTCTGTTTCTGACAGTAGTGTAGGTACAGCATTTTCAAGTATTTGGATAATAGCATTTAGATAAGCTGTAGTCTTAATGTGATTTTCTGCTTCCTTCTCTTCAAGCAGTAACACAGGAAGGGAGGGTTTTGGTATGTTGTACCTTCATTCTGTGGCATAACTGGATGGTAACAGATTCGAGAAGCGTCAAACACGCTGAAAGAAAAATTTTCTGCCGACCTTGTTGGGGCTGACTGAAGCTGTTGGGAAGACCTGGAGAAATAACTTATGACACATTTGACTTCGGCAGTGTTTACTTCTAAACAGCTTCCCGTTTCCATGCAATTTCCAAGCTGAACCTACTTGATATTGACAGGTAATATTTTAAAGGATAGATTGATTGGACTGGCAGAATGAATTAGCCATCAGCTTGACAACCATATAGCATTATGTTGTGTATCTGTTTACTCAGCACTGGGTGAAATGCAAGAGTCTATTGAAAATCAGATTTCCATGCCGCTTTGTCAAAGCAAATTTAATCACAGCTAGAACATGTGGCATCCATCATTTCCACTTCAGAAGGCATCAACAGGCACAGATCAGCAACAACAAGCACTGCTGTCTTTGACTCACATGGAAAATTAAATTTTACCATAGGTTTTTGATAAATGATGCAGTCTCACCCATCAAATATGATTACTTAAGTGTTCTCTATTAAAGTAATCCTCAGTAGTTTTGTATCTAGAAGCAAGATCTTACACCATTTGGCTTTGAGTCACTCCTCCTGATGTGGGATTTGGATATTGTCTTTGCAGATTAGACACTGCTTTCTGTTTGTTTTTCTTTGAAATCTCAGATCTACCTGGCTGCCAATTTTTGTCTGTGTTTTAGTGACCAGCTCAGCTACACACTGTAATATAATCTGTGTTTTTCTCTGAAGTCTCACTTAATGCCTCTCTTTTTACCCTCATGGAGATAAGGGTAGCAAATTATAATACAAGAAATCTCAAGGTAACTTAAGGAGTGAAATAATACAGAGGACGTGTAAAGATGCAACCGGTTGCTTTGTTCAAGCCTCAAGTATGGTAGAGAGCATTTTAAGTGTTCAGATTTATACAAAATGTTGAAAACATTATACATATTAATTCTGCACATTTCACTTTAAAAAGTTTTCATCTCCTTTAATTTATCACACTGAAACTACTCCAGTTTAAAAGCTCAGTAATAGTTTTCTGGGGGTGATCTTTTTCCCCTCTTCCACTTCCATTTAGAATGGCCAAGCATGTGTTTTGTAACACCACTGTCTATTGCTGTTATTCTTGTTAAATTTTAATCTCATGTGTTAATGCCTCCATAATTGTGAGTCCAAAGCCTTTTTCTTCCAGACATGAAGATAACAGCACAATTTTTCTAGTTCCTACTAATTGAGCTATGATTCTTTAAGATTGTCTCGTCTTGTACTGTCTCTTGTAACATCCTCAAAAATTGTCATTAATTGAGAGGAGCTCATAGTCACTAATAGGTCTTCTGAAAATTGTTTCACAATTGCTGTTTTGAATTACAACACTGCTCAAAAATATCTTGTGTATAGACTATGCGAATTCAAATAATAATGCTTCCTGTGTTTCTCCATATCCTCAAGCATCAATATTCAGCTGCTTATAAATACTTTTGTACTTACAATACAATTTCTAAATTGCTTTTCTTTATAGTGTTGCTATTAGTGGTATCAATATTTTGAATCCAATGTCTGAATATGCTTTTTTGCCTCTTTCCTTGAGTCAAACTGTTTCCTTTACATTTCCACCAATTAAAAAATGTATATAGGTATGCGGTGATAACCTATGGATGCTAATTAAGATGTACACTTTTTTCCCGTTGATCTAAAACAAAATCTTAATTAAAACATATGGCCATATTTATTTCATGTAACTTAGAAGTCCAGATTTTACATGGAACTGAACTAGTAGGCTAACTCATCTGAGGCGATTTGCTTATGTACAGTCAAGGGGGAGAAATGTATATTCCAAGGAATGATTCACCATTCTGAGACAGGCACCTAAAATAGGCCAGGTGAGTCACCTTCTGGAGGTGTTACTCTCTCTTGACTGTAAAAGGTGCCTGGGATGAGCAGTGTTACCTGGGAATGTTAAGCAATAAGCAGAAATTGAGGAGGAAACGTGCCAAACAAGCACTGCCTCTTTGATACATGCCGTGATACAGACATATTGCCGGGACTACTGGCACAATACAGATGTGTCGCACACCTGCTGCTGGGAAAGCTGTAAGAAGTCGTGGGTGACGCTCGTTCTGTGATTTGTACTGATGCTACACAAATGCTGCACAAGTGAAACGTGTATTTAAAGGCTTATGTGCCATAACTTGTCTCTTACTCTCCCAGGTAGTTGCCCGCCAGACGTACTCTCTGAACTTTCTGTTATCTGCACTTGGACATCTGTATCGGGGACATTTATGTAGAGTGACAGTTGAGTACATACAAGAACTAATCAGTCCCTAAGGGTGCAACAGTTTTGCCTCTGTCAGACTGGTTTCTGTTGTTCTTTCTGTTCTGTTTTTCTGTTTCTGTATTGCTTAGAAAAATATGAAGCTGCTGAAGTATAGCTTACCTTTCGACAGCAAAAGGTGTTTCTTCCCAAAGGCTGAGAGATGTTCAAGATTTATGACTACTTCTGCTGTCTGATTTGCCAGTGTGCATGATTTATGATGAGCCTGTTCCTATGCTAGCTATCAGATTGTCCTTTTCAAACCAGAGTCTCTCATGTTAATAGTCAGTGCAATTCATAACGACTTGTCACCAGGCCTGACTATTATCTGAGTGGATTGATACTCATCCAGTAGGCAGCAGGTCTGGCTTGTTGATCCGCTTTCTTCTGTGTAGGCCTTATAACTTAAAGGCACACTCAGGGTGATAACAATAACTCAAAATTTAGAGACTTGAATTTTAAACACCTCAGTTAGCAATGATGAAGGTTAGCTGTGGTGTCTGATCGTAAATAGCAGGTGAAGTGTGGACTGGGAGGGCCAAGCATGGTATGACTTTCCATCCCCTTGCAACAGCTCCCATATACAGCTTGTGTGCCTCCTGATCTTGCCCAACATGAAAATTCAGTGGTTCATCTCGCTGCGTATGCCTGAATTGAGAGTTAGCCGGCTGCTGTGGGAATGAATAATGAGGAGAAACTGCGCAGTTTGTGTATTATCTCACTTCAGGCCAACAGAAGAGTTTGACTGGATTTTCAGAAGGTGGCCGTTCTTGGATGCTGAAGGAAGTTGTTAATGCAAAGTCCGTGAACCTCCAGCTGAGCAATAGTGACTCTGAACTGTCTGGAACAGTAATGGGCCTGCGTGCTTGGGATTGCTGCCTTGCCTGGCATATGGGATTTACTGAGACCCTGCATGTATGGGGTTTTTTTCTTCGATATGAGAGAAAATACCTTTTAGTTTGAGTTTTTCACTCATTTCCATTCCTGAGAACAGCCTAATTAGAAAAGTCTGGAATAAAAAGATGAGTTGAGGCAGAAAATTCATTTTGATTGTAGCCATCCAGTCTAGCAAAGAAGTAATAGTGCTGCTTCAAATTTTAAAATGGTGAAGTAAAATAAAGATAATGTAGCTGAGTTGTGTTGATAAATAACTTTATTCTGGCTTATTTTAAAACAAATAACATTTTCCTAAATTTTTATTGCAATATTTCCAGACGTTGTTTGATATTGTAGTGTCCCAAAACTATTAAATTCATGAAGCTTTAAAGTTTCATGACAGTTTTACTAATATAACTGAGTAAGAAAAACAGAAGTTGCTATTTTAGGTTTGATAACTGCTTTATATGCAGTACATAAAAGAGAAGAATAGGCTTAGTCTGTGTTTTGAACAGAGTGAACATAGGACCCTTTCCTATGCATCTTTTTATTCAGCAAAGAAACTTGTGTGCGGTTGAACAATGGATGCTGGGACCTTGGTGTAGGATATTATTCCACTCTAATGAATCAAAGTCTTTTTCAGCATTTTATGGAGCTTTCTGTAATCACATGATCTCAATCATTTTAGCAGTAATGTAACAATTTTTTGTGTCTCTTGCTCTTGTATGTATACATCCATCAGGATTTAAATTATATGCAGTCTTTTTACAGCAGTTTAACAAGAGAGAAGTAACGCATGAAGCAGCAATAAAGATTTACAAGCCAATGCTTGTCAATTATCACTTGGATAAACACATTTTAAAGACCAGGGCATCCTGATTTGCTTCAGTGACAATCTCATAATTGCAGCAAATACAATTTAGAGCACACAGTTCTGGAAGGAAAGATGCTAGGGAAACCTAGGGGGATGGACATCTGGGATTGGAAATAGCTGCTTGATTGCTCATGGAAGCCTGTGTTTTCAAGAAAGCAAGATGTTGCTTTCTCTGTCAGTTTAAGCTTTTTTTTGTTATCTTTTTTACAATACAGGGGATGAAAGTGGAGAACTTTAATGAAAGCATACATCTATTGCAGAGGAGAGCAGCAAGACTTTTAATATAACTAGTGACCGAAGTGTAGCGTGACCTGTGTTATCATCTGTCTCTAAAGGAAAAAATATCTCTCTTCAGTTTTTGTTTTGGTAACTACAGACCCTTGCACTTCAGAAGGCTGGGCTTTGGTTCTGTCTTCTCATGTGAGTGATCCCTGAGTGCACAGTCTTCATTTCAGAGTCATCCTCACTTGTATTGGAGTCTCTTCAGGGAACTCCAGAGGAAAGGGGAAAAAAAGACTTCATCACCAAGGTACATGACATGTGCTATGAGCTGGCCAGTGAGTTCAATCAAAATCAGCTTCCAACTCATCCTTTCCTCCTGAGTAATTTAATTCGAAGGAAAGGTACTGGACTTCACTCTGTTTCCAAAAAACTTGTGTATGATGACTCTGGTACTGCATGTGGTGTTCTGCCTCCGCCTTTAATTGTCTCCATTTCCCACAGAAGTTCAGACTTACAGTTTCTGCTCAGTTGCAGCATATCATTCAGACACCATCTAGACTTGCTTTTTTTTTCCTTTTGCCAAAGAGAGCAAGTCACAGAGGTTTCCTTGAAATCCTCCATACAGGGTCCCTATACATACACAGAGTAAGCTCCGTGAGGCAACATCTCATCAGTAACCATCACCCTAGTCAGGCCTAGTATGCTGTGAATTGGCTGAGATGATCCAAATCACAGAGAAGACCTCTTACTCTTCCAGCTACTGTCATTTCTTGTCTCCTACAGCCAGTGTCTGCTCTGTTCAAGGGCAGCCAGCTGGTCGGGCTTGAACCCTCTTTCCCTACAGAGCTGTTGGAAACTATCGTCCCATGAGATGGGACCGAATTGCACTGGGCATTTTCACTGTATTCTGCACTGCTCTGCCTCAGGTCAGCAAAGTCTGCCAGGAATTTCTGGATTGAAGTGAGGTTAATTTCTATCTCTCTTGCTGTCCAGGAACATGTATGATGCTTATAGATGCTTACGCAGCAGCATGCTCTGACAAAGTGGTAGAGTTAATATTTGAGAGAGACTAAGGGCAAATCTGTTCATGGCGGTGCAAGGTCTCTTCCAGATGAAGGCTTGTTCCTGGTTTCCTCATTTACCCTGTGAATAAAGCCTTGAGTCAGACCAGAGGTAGATGTGTATAGATCTTTCTCCTATAATAAGCTCCCTGAAGAAGACAAGAAGCTTTTGAACTCAAGCCAGATTTTATCTGAGTCAAAGCTACAATAAGTAACTTCTTAAATCCAGAAAACCCGGAGTGGCTAGATAAGGTAGGATAAAAAGAAAGTATACAGCATTTTTTTTGTTGATTCAAAAATTTGCTACCCACTGTGTCTGTTCAAAAGAGTTTTACTTCCAAGCAGTTTAACAGCTCTGAATGGCAGCAAATGCTGCACTGACTCCTCTGATACCAAGCAGTTTGCCTTCCTTGTCTCTCTGAGGTCTAGGTGTTTTCTCCTGGCTCTGGGCAGTCTCTCTGATCTCCAGAGGTCCCTTCCAACCCCTACTGGTGTGTGATCCTGTGAATCTATGTGAGCTGCAAGCATCCCCAGGCTGAGCTGTGACTCCCTTTTGGCAGGCACTGCAGTCTCTGGAAGGTAACTCCTTCCCCCTGTGCTCAGTAGTTCCCCAGAAGAAAGGCGGTCTCCCCTCCTTCCCTCTGCCTTGCTGTTTCTTTTCTGAAGGAACATCACACACTTGTGCAAAAATATAAGCAAACGTACACGTACGTTTGAGTTTTCCTGTGAAGGTCTAACATACACTTTTCCTGCACTCCCTCCTGTACCAAAGTAAAGTTTATACTGAAGGAAGGCCGTGTCAAAATTATTTCATAGCCTTAGACAGATGAAACGCTTAAGCTCATCTACCTTGTCATGCTGTCTGTAAAAAGACTATGAACCTGCTTCCAGGCACGAAAGATCTCGTATCTCTGTATTAGGGCCAGGTTCTTTGTTCTAGTTCTTCCAGAACGGCTGGTTTGTCCACAAAGACACTGGCAGTTCAGAGTGTTCTGCTGTATTGCAGGGAAGGACCCACCAGGACCATGTGCTTTGTTTAATGGAGATATTTTTTGCACTACAGTCATAGCCACAGGTGCCTCCTTATGAGAACACAAAATGTCTGAACTACTACTTCCATCTTTAAAAGTCAGAGATGTACTTATCTAATATGTAAATTTTTCAGGATCACAACATCAACTATTCACCCCCATTCATGAATGAGTAAAATCCACTTCTGTTGTGAGACGACTGTAGAATCTTACAAGAAACTGTGTGGTTTTAGGGTTCAAATTTTGTCCTAATAGATTGCAGGGGACATTATATACACTGATAGCAACTTGCTTGCAAAAACATATCGTTGTCATGTGCATCATATCTTCTAGGATATAGATGGCATGGAAGTCCTGTCTGAACCTTCCAAGGCAATATTATACAGAGGTGGCATGTAAATTGCTGACAGATTTAACTCTATAGACTTTCAGTTTAATTAAAAAATTCCTCATTTTCCCTAAACACATTATTCACTATAGCTACAAGTTGGCTCAATGCCCTTAGTATCACTGAAACCCTACTGTTTTACCTTGGCAGGGCAAAGTTTTTCAGGCCTGCCCTCTATGCATTCTGTGGGCTGAGTGAGTAGAAACTAGACCAGTTTTCACTCAAGAACTTCCAGACAAATAACTCTTCTTCTGATTATACACCTCCCTCTAGCAGATATCTTCCTTCCTTGATTAGAGCTCCAAGCTACTCCTGCAGTTGGTTGAGGAACTTCTCGTTGTTGGGGGTCTGCAGAGAACCTGCCTGGTAGTTTCCTTGTAACTTCCAGAAACCATTACGCCGTTGCTGTGGGTGATGAGAACTGCATTAAAGCTCTTGTGATCTCTGTCCTTGTGCTGTCTGTCTTTTAGACACTTACGGACTCAAAAGTTTTAAGTATGTGCGTCATATGCACACGAAAGAACAAAAGTCATGTTTCACAGTCTGGAAAAGCATGTAAGAAAATGGTACTTCTACAGAGCTGCAGATATTGGTGGAGTCAGCAGCCCAGCTGCGTGGTTGAGGAAGAGTGCACGTGTGTTTGCCTGTGCACCCAAAATTGCTGCCTTGCCGTGCAGTGCTAGTGATAGATAGCTTAGCGAAGTGATCTGTCGGTCTTTGAAAAGGCAAAGAAAAAGGAAATGGAAAAAGGGAGTCTAGATGAAAAACTGCTTGTCACATCTTGCAAAAATGATTGATGGTTCAAAAGGAATCTCACCTTCAGCGAATGAATATAGAAATGCATAAATCTGAAATAAATAAAATGTTTTGACTTCAGCCTTGCTTTCTCCTTCCTGGATTTCTCTGTTTTCTTCAGCCTCTCACTTGCCGCCCCTCTCTCCCGTTGTGATTCCCTGTTTACTTTTCTTCCCTGTCAGCATATGGTTGTTCTTTTATTGTTTTTATGTTCTTCATGGATAGTCCATTTCTCTCTCTTCTGCTTCTAGTTTGTTCTCCAGTAGTCAATCACCTTTTGATAGCCAGAGGAATCTTCCTTCCCGCGTCCCTTTTGCAGCCTGCACACTCCTGCTTGGAGACTGTCTCTTTCCTCCACCATGTCTATATCTGTATCAGATCTGTGTATGGAGCTCAACATGACCTCGCAGTGTGCACTTGCAGCCCAGAAGGCCAACTGTATCCTGGGCTGCATCAAGAAAAGCGTGGCCAGCAGGGAGAGGGAGGTGATTCTGCTCCTCTGCTCTGCTCTGGTGAGACCCCACCTGGAGTCCTGTGTCCAGCTCTGGAGCCCTCAGCACAGGAAAGACATGGACCTGTTGGAGCGGGTCCAGAGGAGCCCACAAAGATGATCAGAGGGCTGGAGCACCTCTCCTGTGACGAAAGGCTGAGAGAGTTGGGGCTGTTCAGCCTGGAGAAGAGAAGGCTCCGGGGAGACCTCACTGTGGCCTTCCAGTATCTGAAGGGGGTCTACAAGAAAGTTGGAGAGGGACTTTTGACAAGGGCATGGAGTGATAGGACAAGGGGTAATGGTTTTAAACTGAAAAAGGGTAGGTTTGCATTAGATGTAAGAAAGCAATTCTTTAGTGTGAGCGTGGTGAGTCACTGGCACAAGTTGCCCAGAGAAGCTGTGGATGCCCCTCCCTGGAAGTGTTCAAGGCCAGACTGGACGGGGCTTTGAGTAACCTGGTCTAGTGGAAGGTGTCTGTGCCCATGGCAGGGGTGTTGGAACTAGATGATTTATAATGTCCCTTCCAACTGAAATCATTCTATGATTCTCTGATCTTCTCCGTTATTCTTGGTCTACATGCTGGAGCAAACATCTGTAGGGCAGATATTCTAGTCATGTTGGTTCCCACAGTGCTTGCTGTTTCAAACCGCTTAGGCTGTGTGAAGACTAGAGATTTTCTCAGGTGCTCTCCAACTGCTCCTGTATTTTGGGAACCTCTCAGTGATACTCCCTTTCTGTTTGCCATTTCAAGAGCACTGTGTCATATGGACTTCTGTAATGCTCCTATCTCTGCCTCTTGGACCTGCGTAAGATTTAAATCCTCGGTGAGGATGATGACATGACCTAGAGTATGACCTCCTACTTTGGTCTAGCTCAGTGAGGCCTGAAACTACAGCTATTAACTTGTCATTAACAATTATGGAACTGCAGAAGCTTTTGAGTGTGTAATAAATTAAAAATAATAATCAGTAGAACTAATACAGCATGTAACTGAGCTGAACAAAAGTTTTAATAAAAATATCAAATTTTGCCTGTCCAAGTAGATTTTTGAAAATGAGAGTATATTACTTAAGTAAGCTAAAAGAATTAGTCTCCGAACTGTAGAATTTCCAATCCCATGGCACTGCAACAGAATGCTGTGAAGCCTTCCGCCGCTGAAATTAACTGTTTTATGTTTGTACTAGGTAATTATATTTTGGTATCCAACTAATACAGAATACTTTTTGCTCTGAACTTATTAGCAGGTAGGAGAAAGAACAGGGAACAATGTTTCTTATGCTGTTACCTTAATTATAACTTCTTATGTTAACTCTTACATTTAGTTTTAAATACAGAGGTCTTTATAAACTGTGTAACACTTGAAGAAAGATGGAGGCTTATAATGGAGCTTTTCTAGATTATTATACAACTTTTTTATTTTAGAAAATGGAACAGACTTTATATAACCTCGGTGTGACAGTTATTTTTAATGAATGAATATTTATTGAATGCTTATGGAATGCTCCTAATATAAAATATTTTGGGTAGAGAACAATATTTTATCCAATTATAGCAGTAATTTGTCTGTAAGCTGTTCTATTTTATACTAATGTGTCTTCAAACCTGTCAATAACTGAAAGGGTATAATGTAACATTTGTTTTTAAAGAGGTGCTTGTACTGGTTTAAAAAAAAAACATTGTGAAGGTGTTTTTCTGTATGCATCCATCCCAGATGACTAGTTCATATGTGGATATCTATGCTGTAGAGCTCTGACAGATGCACAGTAAATCTCAGCCCTAAATTCTCTCCACCTTCGGGGGCAATTAGTCCATGCTAAAATAGCCAGCCATCTAAGCCATACATACTGAGTCCTGTTATAATTAGCAAAAATAGCATGGCAAGCTCTTAGAAATAAAAGCCAACAGATAAAGTGGGTGAAGAGAAAGTGTATTCTCCTCATGGTGGAGCAAAATTCTTTGGAAAGTCAGCCTACCTCAAGTTGGGAAGAAGAAGCAGTGGAACATGAGTCCTTGTATTCTGTGTTTCATTTTACCTGTGCAGCTGTCAGTGTTACGTCAATGGTGGGTGGTATGCGAAGGCTCCTTTGTATTTCTTCTTTATACCAGCCTAACTGTCTCCAAAGGGGTTCTTTGCTGGTGTATATGGTCAAAGTAAGGGGCACGGCCAACAGGTGGAGAGGAGCTTTTATTCTTCTGCATGTGACCCTGTGAGGCTGGACTTGGAACACTTTGGTTTGTCTCCCTGGTGTAGTAAGGATTTTGAGAAACTGGAAGGGTGCCATGGAGGGAAGCTGCGATGAGCAGAGGCTGGAGTCCGCATCCTGTGTGAGGGATGTTGAGGGAACTAGGCTTTCCTGATTGTGAAAAAAAGGCTGTGAGCACTCTAATGATGGCCTTGAAATGTATTTACAGATATGACAAGGTCTTCTTAGTAGTGCTGGAGAACACAACAAGTGGCAATGCTCACGAACGTTATATGGGGAGGTTTAGGTTGTACATAAGAAAAAGAACTTCAGTAGGTGGGTCGTGACAGGAACAGGTCACCCAAAGAGACGGTGGAGTCTCCATTCTTGAAGGTTGTTCAAGACTTAGCTAGGTAAAGCTACAGGTGACCTAATGATACAATGTTGGTAATAGTCCTGCTTTGAGTGGGAAGCTGTCTGGACCTCAGAGTTACACGGTTCAATGACATTTCTACAGAGTTTTGTGGTTTTCCTTTTTGTTGGTGTGGCTGTGATGTTCTTGTTTCTGGCTCACTCTCAGCTTTGGAGAACAATCTTACTGCTTGTTTGCAACCCAAATGATTGCACGTTAGAAAGCATTAATGCAAAAAGATGAGAAAAAAATGGCATTATGGAAGGTCCGTATGTTTTGGTATTAACATTGTTCATTTCTAAAAGAATCTACAACTGATTTTTTTGTTCTGTTGATGATAGGAAGGGTCTCAGTGTAGAAATGGTATAGCAAACTGCATGGGAAATTCACAGTCACAAAATTGTGATTTTAATTGCAAGGTAGCAGTAGAGAATGGTAGTTGTTGTCTCAGGCCCTGGATCTCCACTGCTTATGTCTTTCTGTGTGTACTTAGAAGCACACAGATAGTCAACGTACAGTCTGAAGTGCAGGTGTTAAATCTGCTTTAGTTCCTGGCAGCCGGGGGACTACTGGTATATTAAAACATTAGTATTTAAAACTCGCACATTGAACCTTGTGGATCCAACGACTTCTCCAGCTGTAGGCTACATAAAATGTCACGAAAAAACAGTACTCTTTTTACTAATTAAACAATCTAACTCGGTATTGTAGCCATTTGAATTCCTAGGGAAGGTCTTCTGGAAAGAAGTTGAAGTGTAATGATTGACTTCAAAGTGTTTCTGTGAAAGGTTTTGAAATTTGTCTCCTTTTAAACCTTGGCTGACAAAACTAGTTCTGAAAAAATGATGTTTGATAAAGTCTATTTGGAAAGCAGATGCTTGCTGAGTCAGAGTTCATGGGATTAGAATATTGTACACTGATTATATCAGGGAGCAGCTGTGGCTCTGATTCTTGTGCCAGGTTTACATAAAAAAAGGATATTTCTTCTGGGACCAATCAAAAATACTAATATTTGATCAAGGAATTACTAGCTGAATCTTTATTAATTGCATAGTGAGATGTTCAGTGACCTTTATTTAAGATGATTCTTTGGAGACTAAAAATTAGCTAATCTAAGTATGTTTCATTTAGAGTAGACCAGCCTCAGAAATATCATTAGGAACTAAGCATCTGTTCATCAATCAAAAAACTCTTTATGGAAAGAGCTCTTAGCTGATACTTCTTAGGAAGTCAGAAGAGACTTCTAGATGAAGTAAGTCCACCAAAATAGCAAATGTTGCAGAACTTTATAATACATGAAATTAAAATGAAGGATATATCTCAACTAAGTACAAAGGTAAAGATGAAACTTCCTTGTGGAGGATGGAAGTAATTAAACTGCTTTTTTTGAGTTACTGGGGGTGTATGGAATATGTTATCCACCATTTTCATAATCTCTGTAATTTTGAGAATAATGGGTTCAATGAAGGTGGAATTTCACTGTAGGATTTTACTTACTTTATTCTCTACACTTGTTCAAGAAATTTCGTAGAAGTGACTTCAATCTCCACTTGGTATGTCTGGCTAAAACATGATAATAATTGGTTTCAGAAAATGTCAAGCTAGTATAGGGTAGGCAACAGTGGTGGAATTGCATGAAAGATGCTGTGTGTCTGGCTTTGTCCTGAGCAAGGCCTGTTGACTTCAGTGAAGGCTTTAGTGCAAGGCACAGGTGAGACTAAGTACGCATTCTTTTAGTCTCAAGGTCCATCTTCATTAACCTACAATTTCTCAGGTTTAGTGTATTTTGAGTAAAACTCGCCAGCTCCATTAGCTGCCCAGGTATGAATTTGGAATATTGCCACAGCACTGATACCATTTTTACTGTCATAGGAAAATAAATATTTCTTCTTTTATTTTCATGGACCTTTTCTTTCATTTTTCATGAACTCTTCATTGGTTTATGAATTTAATTTCTTCCAAAAAAGTTCCTTTATAAATTGCAAAGAAGACTCTCTGTCATAAAATTTTAAGAAATCATTGCCATTTCTGTAGGAGATTGTTTAAAAGCTGCAGAGAGGGGAAGATTCATACCTGGTAGCTGGAAGCTTTTGAGTCACCTAGGCTAGCGACCTGGTCACATTGGGCTTCCTAGAGAGGGAGCAGAAAGGGGATTCAGAAACAGGTCACGATGGTTCAGAAATCATGTGGTCAGCTTTTAATGTAGGCCTTTCATTTACGTTACATTTGCGTTCAGAGTTGGATGGAAATGAAAATGATTCCCTTGAGTTTGCAGACTGATTTTATTTTATTTTGAAGCACTTTTCCAAAATTATGTACTTTGTGAACAAGCCGGTTCATGGGGAAAGTTTTGTCCATTCTGCTAAATGAAATGTTCCTGGCATGGCAAGCTGGAGGGGTATTTTCCTATTGTGTTCCAGTTATTAGTCTCCAGACAGAAAAATGAATACAAAATGCAGCATTTTCTTTCACTGGTGGAATGCATTTACAGTGAAAGTGTTGTCACTGTTTGATAAATTGTGGAGTGCCGTGGGATTTCTTTTTCTTAATTTCTTAATTTTTCTGTTTGCAGTACGTAGAAAGCTTTTCAATAAACGTACAGTAAGTATCGTGATGAAAAACTTGAAAAGCTGTAAATGTAAAGTGAATTCTCTACTGCACTGCAGTGCTCCCTCCTTTTGCACATCCATATATTGCAGCCCTTAACAACATGTTTCCAGTGAGACCCATTTGCCGTTTAGCGCGCAAGTTGGAGAGTGAATGGGGGTGCACATGGAGTTCAGCAGTTTCACGGAGCCCTGAACGCGCTTGCTGATTTTTCCCTTTGTAATACACACCCTGCTTGCTTTTTGATAAATGTGATTTCTCTCCATTTTGTAGCGGCAATAGGGGAAGGACAAGTATTTCTGAGTAGTGGAGAGAGCATTGTCTGAAAGGATGTTGGCTCCTCCAGCATTTCCTTGTACTAAACACCATCCAGAAGGCAAATGCAACGCTCTCTGCTGCTGGCAGGCACTGGCTGGTGAGCAGGGAACGTGCAGTGGAACTGCACCTTAATCAGGGAGAACATCTGTTTATCTAAGCACTTCACCTTACATTTTGTGACTTTATTTTGAAAAAAAACCCATGATGTCATTCGTGGCTGTGTTTGGTCTTTGCTTAAGTGGTATAGTGAACAGAAGTCATCAAAAGCACGTGCATAAGTATCTCCAGGGTTGCAAGGGCTCTGTAGAACAGTGTCTGTGGCCACATACTTGAATGTGTTCAAAGGGACACAGCGTGAACTTTGTCAGTTCTGCCTGCCTCAAAGGTAGCTTTAGTTGCATGTTTAACAAGTTCTCTAGGAGGCTGAGGATTTCGCTTGTTTTGGTTTTGTTTTGCTTGGATTTTTAAGTTGTGATATAAAACCTACAGTTGTGTTCTACAGAAATTCGACTACAAAGTACACTACATATAAAACAGCAATATTTAGAAAAAAACGGTGAATAGTTTATTTCTTTTTCATTGCTTCTCGACTACTTAAATACAATATAATAGGCTAGCTAGTAAGTCTGTGAAGAATGTGATAATCAAAGGTCTTTTGGGCATAGAAATCAAGTCTCTTCAGTGACTATTTATCAAGATTATATTTGTGTTTGACTTCCAGAAGAATTCACAACAGTTACATGGTTTACTAAACTGTTAGGCTTACATTGTGGTGAGTCTACATGGGTTTTTTCCGTTTTAGTCTTTGAAGCTAGTAAAAGGTTTCTATAAAAAGGAAACACATACATTTTAAATACATTTAAATGAATAATTTGAATGCTCCTCTGTATAAAAATATGCTCATAAGCACCCAACGTCATGGCCATAAAGATGACTACATCAACTTTCTTGTTAGCAGGAAGTAAGAAAAGAAGAATGTATCTCTTGCTGCTTGCTACTTTTGGGTTTTGCCTTACTTCTAAAGAAATCAATACCAAACTCTTGAAAGACACTAAGATTTTTTTAAAATAAAAATATTTTTAAAACTTTCTTTCACCATGTTTTGGTTGATCCTGGCCTCTCTTTTCATCGAAAGACCAGCAGACTGCAAGCAGGAGTACACTTGCATTTCCCTTCAGCTGTGTGATTACCTGCCAAGGCCTGCAAGTGCAACATTTTGCCCCACTTTGCAGATTTCCTTTTGATGCCTAAAATGCTATAGAACTTGAATTAATCATAGAATCATCGAATGGTTTGGGTTGGAAGTGACCTTAAAGATCAGCTGGTTCCAACCCCCCTGTCATGAGCAGGGACACCTTCCACTAGACCAGGTTGCTCAAAGCCCCATCCAGCCTGGCCTTGAACACTTCCAGGGAGGGGCATCCACAGCTTCTCTGGGCAACCTGTTGCAGTGCACATGCACAACTTGATGGTCATTATGCTTTAAAATAATTGGTGTGGGTTTCTTTGCTGGTAAAACTGGGACAAGAAATTAACGAGAAATCCTTTTTCATTTGATGCTTTAGTGCTAAGCTGTTGTGGACTCTTTTTTTTCTCAGTTTCCTGAATTCTTCCTTATCCTACCTAATAATGGGCTTTTGAGTGCTAATTAGTAATGGGAAAAAATAGCTCATACTTTTAGCAAGAGATGAGGTTTCTTGTTCTGATAATATATGGTAGCACAGTTTTATTTTGCATTGTGTCCGTTGTACAGTTTGTATCTCAAGAATTCAATAATGAAGTAAGGGAGGAGACCAGGAGGAAATATCCTTGTGGGGAGAAGGTGCTATGAGGTTTCCTCATTTTTATCACTGAAGACATGCAAGACTGCAATTCTTTCTTCATTCACTTTCAATCAGGGAACTTAATCATATTTCAATGTCAAATTAAATGATAGTGCATTTATAATTTTGTGCATTTAAAATTTGCTTCTTTTGTAGTAGAAGTTTTGTTAGCATCCCTATCAATAGGGGAGTCTGCTTTTTCAGTTCAGAAGGAAATGCTTTGGGGTTTATATGTATTATAAAAAGAAGATACAAAGACTAACTCAGTGCTAACTCACACTTGCAGATCTGTGATTACAGCATCTAGTCACTTTGATTTCAACAGCTTTTTGTAGCGGTGTTTAATTCTGTAGGATCGCTCAGTTTGCTTGATGGTTGTTGTCCTTGAGAGACTATCGAGTCTGATTTCTGTTCGAGTAAGAGGGTTCATGCAGAAGTCAGGCTTCTAACTTGCAAGGACTTTGGAATCCTAGTAGCACCTTCGACTTCTGAGATTTGGTTTAACTTGTAGACTTAGAGTTTGCAAAATAAGTGCCCTTCACTTTTTAAATATAACGAATAGTCCACTGAGTTAGGACTATTCAAGTGTAGACTTTCATGCATGTGATAGCTTGAGCAATGCTGGGCAGAGCTCGGGAAGAAGAGCAGCAGGATGCTCATGTTCATAGAATCCTCCTTGCTTAAGACCATTCACAACACAACGCCAAAATAGTGATTAAAGAAGTGCTATGGTGGGTCCTGCTGGTTGTGTCCACGCTGCTCCTAACCACAATAGCAGGAGCACAGTGCTTCTGTGTTCATCTGTCTCCTGTCTATACTGGGTCCATGCAGGGATGCCTTTGAGTGTTCCCGACAGGGTGTGAAGCCACTCGAGTGGGCATTAGTGGCACACTAAGCTTCGGGGCATGCTCAGGCTCATGGAACCACGTCCCAATGATGTTTTTCAAAAGATAGGAGAATCCAGCTTTGCTACTGTTACCTTTCTTTTTCTGCACTATATCAGAAGTGCTGGTGTTTCTGATCAGCTCTGTTTAGTGTGTACATTGCTGAACTCCAGTGACACACACTATAGTGCATGATTGAGGAAAAGGCTTGGGAGGTTTGAAATGTAATGGCCTAGTGCGTTCTTTGAAGAATATTTTATTCACTGACGTTTTCTGGTGTGACAATGGAAAGTTAGTAAGTGCAGTTTTAAAGACTGATTTTATTTACCTACTGCTCTCATTGAAGAAATTCAAAGCCTTGAAAGTACCTTGACAGGTAACTCTCTTTAAAATCTGTCGTATAAACATCACAGGAGATTATTTTTCCAACTAAACCAAAAGTCTGAAAAAATGAAAGGTTGGACAGAGAACAAATAGAATAATATCTTCAGCTGAAAACAGGAAACTACAGTTCCTTAATATTTTTCCGAAACTGTAGGCAATCAAGTGTTTGTCCTAAATGCAAACTGAAATAGCTGTCAGCACTTTTAGAGAAGTTATGGGTACATAAGCATTTGTTCTTAAGATTTATTTTCCCTCCCTCAAAGTTTGGGTGAGTTATCCAGATCAAATTTTGTCCAGCGTAAATAAATATGGCTACAGGTGTTATAGTACTAGTAGTTAAAAATAATAATGCAAAATTCCTGTGCAAAGCAAAGTGATTATAGGTACTGGTACTACAGGCCAGGCAGTAAAGAGAGAGGTTTGCTTCTCTGACAGCCAGTGCCAGAGGCTGTGGCGTAGAATTTTGCTGGCCAGTCTCTCCTCGATCTGCAGGGTAACTTTCCAGGTCTTCTCCCTTGCAGTAATGCCTCTGAAAACTGGTTGTAGCCCAAATACTATTTCTACTATTTCTTACTTTCTTCAGTTCTAGCAGAACAAATCTCCTATCTTCCTTTGCAGAAGGAACAGGCATCTCTGTGAGTCTTGATTATGTTAGGCATTTTCATGGTGCAGAAAACATAAGAGAATCTAACTTTGCTAATGCCTTTTTCTTTTCCTGTACTGTCAGAAACGAGAATGTTTCCATAAATAATTAATGATCTCCACTTAATAAGGCTATGTCTTGATTTCCTGTAAAAACAGATGGGAAGAGATGTCTGTCTCTATTCTGCATTATTAGGTCTACGGAAACTTGTGGGAGCTAAAGCAGATTTTGGAAATGAATGGATTTGTCCAGTTTGTCATGAAGCAAGGTCCAGTGTGGAATTTCTCCCTCAGGGTTAGCAGCTGTAGCTCCAGAGGTCTATTGGGTATCCATTCTTCTGGAGGATGCTTGATCCAAACCAGAAGTGATTCCACAGAACATGCTAGACAGAGTGATACTCAACAGTATTGATGGTCCTCAATGAAGCAGAGCTCTGCAGGACTTTGTAGTGTCTCTTTTACATGACAGATATTATTCCCATGGTGTTGCTGGGACTTAAAGATCGTGAGATCAGATCTTGTTCTACATCTCTTTTTTGAAAGCAAACAGTTCTCTCCACCTTATAAAGAAGGTTGAAGTTGTATGGTTGCAGGATTGTTAGGCTTGGGAGATGACAAAGGTTGGATGTCAAGATTGCTGTGTCTTTATCCACTCAGTTTTCTGTTTATCTGGATGATAGCATCGCGCTGGGCATCAAGTGGCTTGTTGGCAGTATCCGACAGACTTTGCAGTAGCCCAAGTGCAGTCTTTGCAAGCAAATTCCTTTAGAGGCCATCTGTTTCTTGTAATTCGCTGGGTGGTCTTTGCAATCCCTATTTTACCAGTACAGGCTCACGATGTTGTAGGCTGGATAGCGTTTTGTGTGGTATGGACCCTGCCAGTCAGTGGCTGGCTCACTGCATGCTAAAGGCCAGAGGAGTAGGTATACTACCTAAATGCATCTGGAATATGTACAATATGGCTATCTTTAAGTGATCATGCATTCTGTTTGCCGTTTAATATGGTATTTTCCCTTGCTGTTGCCACTGCCCTGAAGTGCTAGTTTGCAAAGTTACTGAGTGCCCATGAACAGGGAACAGTGCTTGTATTTCTTGTACAGTCGTAGTGTTTCATGGGTTGCAGTTATAGTCTAAGGTCAGAGAAGTGCGTTGACAGAACAGTTCTTAAAATACAAACTGAAAAATCACCAAGCTTTCACTCTCTTTTTCCAGTTTGCATTAGGGGTGCTTGTGTTATGGAAGCAGTTAGATAATCACAAGTGGTATGAGCATGGTATGCCATACAAAACACCCTTCTGGCTCTTTCCTTGAGGACTCCAGCACGATGAAAAGCTGATCTGCAAGAAAAATTTGAGTATTAAAAAACAAATGAGTAGTTGCTGTGCTCCCTCTATTTCTCGCTTATGACCTTTGTCCAGCCTCATAAACAAAAGAATGTAGCAATCTGTCACACAAAGTATTCTTGACATCTCTAAAATGAGCTTCCCCCCCCCTTTTTTTTTCTTACTTAGAGGTAAGTTGTTGCATAATTAAGATCTCTTTGACATGCTGCTTACAGTCATATAGTCATCCTGTCACAGGATTGGTATCCATCTGGCTCACAGCTGATGGAACTTTATACTACCCTGCTCTCCACTTGGAAACTCAGGACCTAGAATGTCACCATGGCTACACTTTTTCAGCCCCCACCAAGTGTCATGATGGGTAGGCTGCACAGGTTTTTTGGTTTTGGTTTTTTTTTTTTCTTTTCTCTTGAAAGGCATTTAATTTAGAACAACTTGCTCTTGTCCTTTTTGTTCCATAGGTAGAAATGTATTGATTTTTTACGCCCTAACAAATGAGCGGGGATCCAGCAATTATTTCAAGGCTGCTTGTGGACATGTCGCCTTTAGCTGTTCTAGCTGTGACACAGCCTCACTAGACAAGAGATGCAAACTTGACCTATTCAGAAGGGATGCTCACTTCTCCAGCTACACAAAGGGCTGCATCTGCCCGTGCAGGGTGACCTGGAGTAGGTACACAGGCGGGGGTCCACTGTGCAGTGAGTGCGGTGAAGCTGCCGTTTGTGATGCATGTACACTATACGTACAGCGAGGCTGACGCAGCTGGGAGCTGCCGTGCTTGTGCCTATCAACATGGAGTTTATTCAGGGGGTCCCGTTCATCCAGACCAGCTTGTGTCTGCGTGGTAGGTCTGCAATGTCCCAGAGATTTTAGAAATCCAGACGCAATTTTTGGTTTTCCACCCAGGGACAAATCTCCAGGGGAAAGAGCAGGACAGATGTGGGAGAGGAGAGCCCTGTTTCTGCAATATATCAGTAGTATTCTTGTCACACGCTGAAAGCAATTCTGCCGAGAAGCTATTCGGATGCAGCGAGCAGCTGAGCAATGGTGTAACTTAAAGGCGGGCTGAACTTCATGGCAAGCAGCGAAGGGCACGTTTCTGAGTGAGGCACTGCACTGCGTACATTTGGATGCTTTCAGAAGTTTGTCTCGGGTTGGGGTATGCTTTTTTTAGCTATCGTGCATTCATAAGGATCTATTTGTGGAAATCCAAGAGTTTCATGAATAAATGAGATGGCGTATTCCTTTCTTCGTTTCATGAATTACAGTATCAACATTTTAGAGCTTGTTCATGAATTAATAATTACTTTAATCAATAAAAATAATTACAGTGCTAAGAAAATTTTAACAATGAATGCTTTCATTCCGTCTCCACTTCGTTTTAATTAAAGCGTGACAACTCATATTTACCATTTTCATCATGATAGCTCTAAATGGTGGAATTTGTCATCTTTGACTTGGGCTCTAATTATAATTCTTTTAGATGGTTCAAATTTCTTCTTATTATTCAATTATGCTTGCTCCAATTTTAAACTGATGAATTTTTCCTCTCAAAATCTCTTTCATGCTGTAAGAATATCTTTGACTTTGTAACACCCATTTTAAATATTCTGTGCTACCCAGAATAAATGCAAATTAAATATGTGAAATAGAAAAACAAATATAAACGGCTGAATATAAATAAATGCAGCAGAAGACCAATTATTTCCAGTTTAAATGCATCTATCTTACTTCAGTATAGCATGAAATATTAATATAAATTTGTTGCAAATACAGAAATTGCTAAAAGACCATAATAAGCTTGCAAAAGTAGCATAAAAACTTAATTTTTATGCCTATGACATAGTCTTCAATTAAATGATCGCTTATTAATTTTGCATACAGAATCTCTTCCTTGCTGTTTTAGTAGATTGCATGGCATTCCCTTAAATATAATAACTTGCTATAATATTCTTGTTCAGCCTGTTCTCCGTATCTTACTTTACTAATATTTTTTAAACTTGGGTGTGTGAGAATAAATTTGTTTTCCTCATCACAGTAAGATCTGTTTGCCTCACAAATGTATGTCTCTTGTCGGTGCCTCAGAGAACTATGTTTTCCCTGGTGGATAGCCAAGAGTGAGCCACTGAGGAACTATGGGGAAAATTACTAGACTTGAGTAAACCGTATTCTTCAGGCATGTAGGAACTAGGTTTTTGAAGTCCTTGCTTTGCAAAACATCATGTAATGCTAAGACATTGTGCTGGCACTCTAAGACAGAGCTTTTACTTATTTCAAACACAACTGTGAGCGTACTTCCAGGAATCAGCCTCGACTGAGGGCTTCCTGAGGTGGATTCATGCCATCTGAATTTAAACAAGTAATTGTGATAGAAATGTGTGTAATATCTCTTTGTACGCCCAAACCCCACAATGGTTCCTTTTCACTCCTTGCTATTAGTATTTCTGTCGCTATCTGCCTTCGCTACAAAGCTTCTGCAACGTCTTTCTTTCCTGTGGATCACATTCATTTCTAGACTGCTCTGTGCAGTAAATAAGAAGAGGTGTATTTGGGCAAGTATCAGCATGGTCCAGTTGCTGTGCCTGTCAGATGGTTTTACCTTTCCTGAGGATGCTTTCAGTTGACCGTTATGGTTTTCAGCCACTGCACCGTGTCTGCCTAAAAAGCCAGATACCTCCTCCTGTGCCTGTCACAAGCCGTCACTTACAGCCAGACTGCTGCTTCAGGATTTTGTTGGGCACCAGTCTGCAGATAGATCCTACCGTTTGAATCCAGCCTCCGTGAACCACCATGGTCGAACAATTAAAGACTGCATTACAGTGTGTGCAAGGGGGGGAGTGAGTTAAATTTGTGGATGGAAACCAATTTCTGCCGTTACATCTCTGGAGCCCTCAACTTAAAATCATCATAAGGTTATTTCAACAAAATTTTTTGTGTGCACGTTCCAGTAGTTTTAGAAGATCTTTTGGGAAGAAAGCAGCAAATAAGCCAGTACAAGCACAGCTCATCAGAAGGACTGAAAAATTTGAGATCCGCTGTGCAGAGGTTTGCTACTAAACCTGGTTCAGCAGTCAGCAGCTGCATCTTCTGAATGACTTGCCCTTTTCCAGTAGCTTCATACAAACTGGTTTCCCGTGGTGGAAATCTCGGGGCTCATTCCAGCTCTGGAACCAAGTGTGCTGCTGGGCGCGCCCATCCCTGCCTTCTTTTGCCAAAGCACTTCTGACCTGTCATGTGCTGTCTTTTCTTTCTGCCCAGTTCCTTTTTCAGACCCTTTCCTTGCCTCTTCCTGACTCATCTCCACAGAGGTTCTTCGGGCTCTCTCTCGGCGCTCCTGTCCTCTCCTGGGTGCTGTGCTGCTTGCACAGTGGATTACACTGGGGTGGATTACCAAAGTAGTAATAAAGGAGCAAAAGTATAGAACTTGATGATGGTTACACTCTGTTTTTTACCTAGTGAGCAACGCCCCATTGCACAATATGTGTATAAGTGCCACTATACCTCTCAGTGTAATCGAGATTAGTTGGTGTATAAGACTCTTATCGGCTTTTTGCAAACAGCAGATTTAATTTATGGTGTATTAATTGCACTTGGTGTGTTAATGTCTTAGTGTATCTTAATGATAAAACCTGTTTTTAGAAATTGTTAACTTTATGTGGGTCTCAGAATAGAGGAATTGTGTTTTTCAGGCTATTTACATGGTCAGCTTTTACAAGGAATATGGACAAGCTTTGGACTTGGTTGTCATGTATACAGACAACTAAGAGACAATGACTGTTTTTTATATTCACTTTTTTTTAGTGACAGACAATATGTTGTCATGAAATCCAAAGTAGCAGTTGCCTGTGCTCAGTTGCTACTTCAGTGTGAGTTGTAATTGCTTTAATGAAGCAGCTATTTCCAGTTTGCCACACTGAGAGAGGAGCTCAAATACCTATTTTCCTGGGATATGTCTTTGACAAAATACTAAATACTTGAAATATTACACACAAATCCCATGTCCAAGTTCTTATTTCTTGAACCCAGAAAATTAAGATACATCCAAAAAGTATCTTGAGCAAATATTTGCATTTGGTGGATTTATCATTTGCTGTCAGCAGCTACTTCAAATTATTTCAAGATATCTGAGATCTGGGAATAATCTGCCATGAAATGATACAGCTTTTGCTTTAAAAAATGGCATAAAAAATAATAGCCCTATAAGATGTAATGTTTATGAGGTCATATGAATGGCTGCATAGTGTGCACATGGTGAGAACTGTGCATTTCATGTTAAATACAAGAATGGCTGTGCATTGGGAAGGAATATTTAAGAAATCAAGAGAACTATAAACGGCCATCTGCTTCATTCTCCATTTTTATTTGCCGGATTAACCCACTGCAATATTTTAATGGATAATGGATTGCTGTTCCATCTGCTCATTAAATTTTTCATACCACGAAACTACCTTATCATGAAAAAGGGTTCCTTTCTTTACAGGGAGGGGACAGTTGTAGGGGAAGAGGAAAATCAAGATATAATACAACAAATGGCATGAGCTATACCTTTCCTGTTAACCTCTGCTGTGATGCCAGTTTTTCCTGTACTTGCTCCTGTCTTCAACACAATCATCGTTATGTTGCTGTCAGGTTACGAAGGAGAAATAAATAGTGGGGTCCTACCGCTGTCCTTTCTCCTGTTCTTCTGGGCGATCTTCTGGGCTGCGAGTAGGAGAGCGAGTGGTGAAGGCTTGCTGTGTGCTGGTTGCTCTTGGCTGCTTACATGGACCTCCTGTGTTGTTGCTGCCAAAGTCTTAATTTGAATAGAATCGTGGAATCGTGGAATGGTTTGGGTTGGACCTGCAAAGATCATCTAGTCCAACCCCCTCTGCCGTGGACAGGGACATCTTCCAGTAGATCAGGTGCTCAAGGCCCCATCCAGCGTGACTTTGAACACTTCGAATAGCTCCTACGCTGCTCTGACCCTTCTCTTTGCTGAGATTAACAGAGTTGACAGGCTGAGCAGCATGGAGCTTGTGCAAAACAGTTTTCATTTCTTGCTGTTTTGCCTCTTGTACCGAACAGGGGCAGTGGAGAAGGAGCGAGCGTGTGGCTGCCTGTGTGCTCTGAGACTGGACCTCAATTTTGTGCTTTGCTGCAACGGCAGAAAATATTGGAGTCTCTTAGTTCTGTAAATATGCATTACTGCTCTGCCTATTCGAATAAGCAGTCCAACTTTGTTTTATGAGGTGTTCCAGGGAGCGTTGTTTTAAGGAATAAGCATTGCTGGGTACTGGGGAAAGCCCTTTCCATCAAGGGAATGTCCTGGGTAAGGGTGCAGTTTTTTTAAAAAAGGGGAAGTGATGTTTAGTGTCGTGGTGTTATTTTCAAGATGGGAAGATGGCTGAAGAACAATTTACCATGATGTTATTCTAAGATAATAAACATAGTAGGATTTACCTAAATAGGCCTAACAGAGCACGTTAACCATTCCAGTGTTATTATGGTAACAGTGGAGAAGCACAAAGCAAATTACAGCCCAAGCCTCAGAATCTGATGTTTGCAACAGAAATGTGTTGCAGAAAGACATTTGAATACATTGTTTAAAAGAGAAAGACATCTGGTTCGAATGACCCACCAACCCTGGAGTATACGCAGATGATCAGCCCAGAGCTTATGTTTTCATAAAATTTCCTCTTATCTCACCGTCTCATTCCTGAGCAGAAACAGCCCATTAAGATCTCATTGCTAGGCAGAACGCGTGGTTCAGATTACTGTTTTCCCCGTGTGCGCCACATTTGTTTACACTGAATTTCACTTGCCATTTTATTGACTAATCACTCGGTTTCATGAGGTTTTTCTGCCGTTCTCTTCCCTCACAGCATACATTGCAGGCTCCACAGTGCTTCTGCCTAGAGCCAGGCTGTTTGGTGTTTGTGCTCAGTTTGAGCTGTCTTACCATCTGACTTTCACAGGTATTTCTGAAAGAGGATCTTATTCTCTGGTACCTCCTTCTGGGTTTAGTTAGTTTGGCAGGTACTCCAGCTCTTCCCCTTTCCCTCTCTTTGTTTTGGAGAAAATGTTATTAAAAAATTCAGGGGCTGAAATGCTTCTTCCCGATTTCCTACCCTGTGTGAGAGCATTTCCCATTCCTAATGGGCAGGTTTAGCGTTCATTTTGTTTAGGAAAATGACTTACCTGAAAATGTATTTTGTCCAATGTAATTAAGCAAGGCTTAGCATGCCAATGCCTTGCTATTCACATAGTCAACATTTTATCATCCCTACCCAGGTTATTCTGCTGGGCTGGTGTTAAGAAGAGCAAGAAGTCAAGAATGAGTCCTTCCTTGACTCCGAGGACTTCAGTCGGAACATTTTATATCCCATGGCTAGGGGGGTATTGCCCACCACCTTACACAAATCAGAGAAGGTAGGTCTTCTGGTGGCATCTTCAGTTCTACAGTCAAGAAACTACAGAGCTTAGAGTGGGAACCCATGAAGCTTCTTGGCAGTACATCATCAATATCCAAATGGGTTGTACCTGCGATGAGATTTTTCAGTACAGACATCCTTGAAAACTGCAGGAGCTGCTGTACACCCCCATCATGTCAGAAAGGCAAGTAAAAGTGAGCTTATACCCGACCCCTTGTACCTTGCTGCTCCTACAGTCAAAGTTAAAGTAGTACCCCTCAGAGAAGTCGTTCTGAGTAATGTTGAGGTGATGGGAACGTGATCTCACTTTCCTAACTGCAAGACAACTTCACAGAGCTGCAAGGTTCCGTAGAAGGCTTTGCCAGATTCCTATGATTTGTTTCTCAGGCTTCAGTTGCAAGGATTACATCCCTCTGAGCTATTTCTGTAGGTCACATGAAGTCAAGTACTATTTTTTTTAAACCCACTCAGGCCCCTATGGTCTTAATGACTACAAAAACAGTGAAAATTAGCTTAAAAAAGATGAAAAAAATGTTGATCCAGTTTAAAGATGTTTGCAATGCTGCACATTTTAAATAATATTTTCTCTGTGCAGGTATGACTTGTTTTTTCAGTCAAACTCTCAGAAATGTATAATACTGGATTACAGTAGAGAACACAACTGATGAAAGGGGTGTTGTGAAGTTCCGAAAAAGAGCAAGGTGTCTCGGTTGCCATCTGGTACAACTGCTACACACAATACCATTTAAAAATACTTCTAACTGGAAATTAAGTGACTTGGCTTTGATCTACATAGTTATAAAAATTATTAATCAGCTTAGAATAATTATGAAGCACTTATGGCATGCTGTAACTTTGCCAATTGCAGTGAGTCCATGGACTTCATTGACAATGGTCATAACAGCATAAGAAGCACTTTGGTTATTAATTAGGGAAAAGCCGGTTAAAAGGGGGAATTTCTAATTTTCATGATATGACACATGCTCTCTGAAAGTAGAGCTTACAAAGCAAGCATATTTTGTTTACCTGTCTCAGATCCCAAGAAAAAAACACTCTCCAGTAAAGATTCTCTGATTTAACGTTCTTAACATTTTACAGAAAGAGTGGCCGAAGCCCTCCAGATAGGCAAGATTTTTCTGCGGGTCCTCTGTGATTACCTGTACTCAGGAAATCAAAGGAAATATGCTGTATCCCATCCTTATGGTGCAGGGAACGGCTGCCTCTGCCAGTTGTTATTGAGATTTGTAACATCAGACTGTAACATCAAGGTTAAATTCCCACAGGTCTCATACTGCGTGGTGCTGGTTGGTTTGGGGAGTCTCCCTTCTTTTCTCTGTCTGTGCACAGCTGGACAGGAGTTATATGAACAAATTAAGAGCTTCTAGGCTTTGGTTTATGGGGCCAGGAATATGTTGAGCATATTTGAAAGCTTAAGCCATATTAATAATTGAAAGGACTTTGCAAATTTCTAAATCTTATGAATTAGTAAATAAAACATAATAAAGTCTTTAGATGTGAAAAAAATAATTAAATACAAAGTCTAGTTTGCTTTAATAATTATAATTCTTCATCTTCAACATTATCTTATTAAATCTTAGCTCTGAATTGCTGAGACCGAATTTTTTTTCAGTGCCTGAATTATGGTAGATTGCACAGTAATGAAATTATGTTTTCGAGATTCTAATGAAAAGGAAAAATTAGGAAAATAAGCATCATGAAATGCTTGCCCTGCAGCATTTGGGATACCATTTTAAATTTGCTTTTCAGTGCACTACCTCATCTTTCTTTATCCTTTTATTTTGATGCAAGAAGGATCTTTTTATGGTAGGTGGAAGTACTGTGAATTCAGACTTGGAGTGCTGTGTGCTTTTAGTACTGTGATTTTCAGACTTTTCTTCGCGTAAGAGTGGGAAAACATTGGCAGAGGCCTTCTGGTTTGTCTTTTAGAACTTGGGGGAAATTATATGTGTTAAATTGCCCTGAAAGTCAGAACCAAATAACAAAGAAGTTTGGGAGGTTTTCTTTGGCCGGCTAATGGCATACTAGACTCCGGCCGTCTCAGGGCGGGAGGCAGGAGAGCAGCGTGGGACCATTGCAGAGTCTGTGGGCCTTTCCCCCTCGTGGCCCCAGAGGATTTTGCAACTCGAAGCTGATACAAGTGATCAAAGCATTCCTCCGAATGGTTTTGGTGCGCTTCGTGTATGGCCCTGGACCATCTCTCCACCTTTTGTCCCGTTTCTAAGGCATCTAGTTTTGATGCTAAGGTCATCTTAGCAGTCACCCGTTGTCTTTTCAGGAGGGAGGCATTCCTGGGGCACGCATCACGTTCCTAAAGGCAGATGGTTTTAGCAGGTATGGGTTCACCTCCCCTCGGAATGGTTCACTCTAGGGACTGCTCTCAGACAGTGCTGTGGACAAAAAGGCACAAGGTTCACGTGCTTCTCCTCCACGCAGTTCTCTGACGCTCTCTGAGCAGACTTGGCACTCTCAAGTATGGCCACATGCCGGCCCGTTGTCTGCCATAGCATGCAAGTGCCTACTCAATTTCTTGCTATAAAGCCCTGTTCTGGTTTATCACAAAACAGCCATTTCAATTGCTTTGAAAATACAAAAATAATGTTGCTCGGTCCAGTCTGGACCGGGTGGGGCTAACCCAAAAGAAAACGAAGCTACTAGTGGGGCGGAGAATCAGACCCTGGCTCTCTTTTTGCAGTGTAGACAAGACTCCAAACATCTACGAGGTCAGGTGGGATTCTAGGTAGCGTACTCTGAGATTTAGGTGCCGTCCTTCAGTGTAGATCGTGCAACATGACTGCATCCTTTGCCCCTGGACCTGACTTCTCTTGTGAGAGACACAGGTTTCGCATACAGCGTGGCTTTAGCGTCTATCCGGGGTTGCATAGCTATTTTATGTCTGATTGCCCTCTTGGCCGTTTTTGAAATGGGGCTTAATCCACTCATGAGGGGGTCACGGGAGAGGTAGCTATTATTCAAGGGAACTGAATTTGAGAACTCAAGAGGTCCTATCCAGACGTGTGTTTCCATTTCTGTTGTTTTCCTGCCTTCTTTCAGTAAGCTTTCTGAAACAAGGTAGCAGTGAGCACAATGCGTAAACAGAGCAAACACTTGTATTTTTTAATTACCCTGATGTTGGAGGCTGAGCATTTGCTGAAGAGGTTTAGTGTGTCCTGTCGTCCACCCGTCCATCTCCCCCATAGGCAGCAGAGTGAAAATTGAATTCCTGCTGCAGCTGAATCTGTTTCATGATTATTTGTTGCTTTTCTTTCATTAGACAGATTGATCTAGTTTTCAGGAGATGTTTACTTTGGTGTCTGTTATGCTATTAATTTCCTACTCAGGTATTCAGAGAAAAGCTGTGTGTCAGTGTGAAGCATTACACCCGCATCAGCATAGTGTTTGTCACTTTCTGCAGGTCTAAGGAGTTACGTATTTCATTTAAAAGAAAAAAACAAAAAGGTGTTAGGGTAATTTTGGGGTGTTGTCGTAACACTGTTGAATTGTATTTTCGTGTCTTTAGTAGCCTAGCTTGCAGTTCACGTTGTGGGCATGTATTATATTTAATTTTTAAAAAGTGCCTTTAATCAGACTTAAATGTATTAGCTTTGAATTTTATTGTGTCTTTTAGGAAGAAAATGCAAATACAAGCGTAATTTATCTTTTTAGTAATTAATCTGCTTAAAGAGATGTTCTTATGTCTTTTACCATTCTCACTGTATTTTTTAATCCCCCTGACACTTGTATATTCTCTTCATAGAGTATACTTTACTGGAACTCAACAAAGCAATTCAATGCATGTTTGCAATCTGTAACATAAAATAAAGATTTAGTATTTTAAGTAATTTTCAAATTCATTCCATCTTCTTAGCTGAACTTCTACATGAAGCAGAGATTTTAAGTGAACTATCCACTTTAAATTTCACTCTTTTCATTCTGGAGTGGTTTAATGAAGAATTCAGGAGTGATTCAAGTAATTTTCTAAGCATTATACATTGTGCACAATGATATGTTTAATATTGCACGTTCATCTGAGTGAAGTATTTCTAATGACCCCTGGCCTTTTTAAATCTTGATTAGCTAACTGAATTTTTTTCTTTAATTTGCCAACTTTGCTGCCCCTATTAATCTCTCCTTGAGGGAGATTACAGATCTAGGTTTTCAAATGGATTGTGTTGTGGATTGGTTGGGGACGTTTTTCCATGGGAAAGGTCATCAAAATGCTAAATGCAAAATGTTGTATTTAATATTCTGAGCAGACTCCACAAATTTTTGTACAAAATCAACTGCAGTGTAAGCAAAACACTGGATTGCTGAAAAATGGAAAAAATGTTTCTGTAGCTGTACTACTCATTTTATATAAGACGACTGTGGTGGGGGCTTTGGTCTGCAAATGCCATTAAAATCTCTTTTGGAAATACTGTATGCTTTTGTACTTAGATATGCCTTGTCTTGGAGTGAAATCTTGATGTGGATATGGACCATTTATGACCAAGCCTAGCGAATTTTATTTCATTAAAACTCGAAATAGGTGCTATGGTATCTTTTAATTTCAGTGAAATGTATTTAATTTTTTGTTTCCCATGAGGCTCCTGAGTCTGTGTTTGATGTCCAGAAGAGTTATAAGATGGTACACAGTTATGTATTTTCTCAAATACAAGTCATTTTAAATGATGTCAAGGAAAATGTAGAAGTGTTTCTCTGCCTGTGACCAAGACCTGGGTAACACGATCTGCAGTTCTTTTCCATTCTGCCTCTTTTCATCCTTAGGTTCACAATGCTACAGCTGTAGGATCTGGGTTATAATTTTGGGGAATACAAGCTGTCAGATGGTTGCTCGTGTCCATGTCAGCCAGCTGTGTGGTCTTGCTCTATACTTGCTTTTAGTGGCCAAACCTTCCTTTCAGTGGCAAAAAAATTAATAAAAGAAAATAAATATCCAAGTTATACAGTAGTTACTCTTTGGAAAAATACGTGTCACAAGCTAACATATTCTCATTAGTGGTTTTTTTTATATTGCTTTAAAGTTAGGTGGGTTCCTTTTGTTTACAGTACGAAGGAACATTTCTTCTGGGAACTGTCCCAACTTGCACTGGAGAGAGGAGTCTATTCTGGGGGAGTGTTTCTCATCTATTGTCTTCTGTCCGTTGTATAGTTTGCTATGAATGTCAAAGGTAGAGGCCAGCTTTATCTCAGGTACACTAGAAACCAATTAAGTCTATCGTACCATTTCAACATGCAGGCCAGTTAATAAGTTTGGGTCACTGCTGACGTGAATTGGATTTGAATTGGTGTTCTGGAGGTGAAAGACTGGATATTAAATTATTAATGCTTTGCAGTCTCAAGTTTCCTCACTGCAAGCGTCCTTCCCTCCCTTCTGCTTCCTGCAGAGGTTTGAATAAAATACGTGCATCAGGTCCGGTCTGCTCTCAACTGGCAAACCTGGGATTTAGGTTCCCTTTCCAGTTCCCCCCTCCCTACCCCCAAAAAGTATAAAAAGTCAACATATTTTTTGTTATTCTCACTAGGTCTCCAACCACTGTCTGCTTTTACAATATTGATATCTTTTCTGTTCCCTGCAGGAGTCTGTGGCTTTATAGCTGAGGAACCAAAGACCAAGAGTATTCCTGTATGCTTGGAGATTTAATTTTGTCTCGCTCTATTTCTCTGTGGAGTAGTGTCTCTAGAGGAGCCAAATGTGATATGCCACAATAGGAATTTTTTTTCATTAGTTCTTTAAGTAGTAACATTACAGGTATTCTGTTTTGTAACACATCAATGAGTTACATCTTTAAAAATAATCTCATAACCGAGAAGGGAAACATCACACAAACACAAAGTCTGCCTTCGTATCAGAGACAGGGCGAAAACAGCTTTCAACTTAAATTTGTATAAAGCCTGACAAACAGAGTTTGCAGTGATTTTACTTTCAGGGAAAAGCCGTTTCAAATAAATAAGAACTTGCTCCAGATTCAGATGACAGTGCCTCTGTAAAAGTCAGATCTGATTTTTTGCCCTTTTCTTGACAATGATTATAGTAAGTGACCTGAATGTGGTCTGTTCCTTTGAAGTGAGCAGCTCTGAGATGCGTTGAGCAAGCGCCTTCTTTTCACCCTTTGAAAATGAAACTAGCAGGATTATAACGTTCCTGTCCCCCTAAATGGGAGTGGTACACGTGCCCGCTTGCGTGTGCTGTTCAAACAGTACCCCTGCTAGCGTGCTTAAATGTACTTAGTAGTTTATCGTGTAACATATGCCAAGTAAGTTCTCCTTGCTTTCTGTTAGTGCCTTTCCAATAACTGAAGTATATGAATAAATAGATGTTTATTATGATTAAAGGAGTAACCATATATTCTAAATTTATTGAGTGCTGACTGAAACTTTTTGGTTGGAAGTTGGTGGAGAAAAATTACTGTCAAACTCATTTACCACAATTGCAGCAGAAGTGCGGTTCCTTCTGGGAACACAGACATTTGTATAATCTGACTCTGTGGCACTGAGCTATGCTGCATGTAGTGTATTTATGATTGAACAGAAAGTTTCAAACAGCAGCCTGTGAAATTGGATTTCAGATGTAATGTACCATAAATAAGTGCTATAAAGAATGCCTTTAATGCTATAAATCAGTTTTTATTGGTTTCAGCTATCTCATTCTGGTTATTGTATTACCCACAAAATCAATGGGAATCAAAGAGCTGGAATATATTTTATTTTAATGTCCCATCTCCCATGGAAATGGCATATGAGCCCTTAGATCACCTTTTGGGTAGGTTGGGCAAGGCTGATAAATTACGGGCTATGAGGGTATATTCACAGAAAGGTCTGTGTAAATAGTAGCTGTGTAAGACTTGAAGTGCTTTGGTACAGCACTTCCTCCCTGTAAGGGGATACTTGCCTATCTTTCTGAATGTCCTTCGCTTTTGCTGTTTCAGTAAATTTACCAATGTTGTTTGATTCCTGTAGCTCAGGCTTGAAAAAAGCGGCATCACAAAGTTACGTGGACCAGACGTCACTGCCGTTGCATCCAGGATCAGGAATGGTTTGAGCGTAGGAGATCAGGTTTCTCTGTGCCTTTAGACATTCCCTGTAGCAGAGGCCTGCTTGGTCCTGGGAAAAGAGCAAGAACACTTCTAGCAGCAGTTGTGAAGAGTAAAATACGGTGTGGGCTCCGTTTAAGGACATGTTATTCTAGTGGAAGGAAGGAAAGTCATGCATCATGATTCTATGAGTAGACTTTTATAACCAGAAACAGATCATACTATCCTGGGAGAGTGAAGAAATAAGAAGAAAAACTGTTTTCTAGCTAAATATTATCAGACCAATTTAAAAGGTTAGCTGTGCTTCCTCTGTGTTTCTCCTTTGCTCGCATTAGTATCTCACTGTAGGATACAGTTAGGAGAAACACACGCCTCTGGAGCACAGTTATTTAGGGCTGGAAATCTATGGCTGAGGGCAGAATACTTGTCTTTAAATACGTTAGAAGCCCTCGCTGTGTTAAAAGATGGATGTACAAATACATTGCAGGAGGAGAAGAGTACACTTGTAAATGTCTCCTGGAATATTGTACTGCTTCATGAGGTTACGTATGCTCGTCAGTAAAGAAGACTGAAGAAGTAAGCGTTTTGATACGTGTTACGTGTGGGTTATTCACACTGTTCTACACATCAGCACTGAATTTTTCCTTTTCAACCAAAGCTGGTGTAATTTATATGCCAGAATTAAGACGGGAAAGGAGACAAAGAGAAATGACCCCTGTGGGGATTTGTGTAGTCTGTAACAGGTTATTTTTGGTAGCAGTCTGAACACCAGGGTGACGGTAGGGCATAGGAACCAGAAGAGCTGATTTACTCATCTCTGATCCCGCGAATGGTCTTAAACTGCCTTTGAGTCGAACTCGCTCGTGTTGACTTACCCCCACATTACCTCACATTGGATTTTAAGCTTTTATTACAAGGGTTGAATGACACCTTTTATTATTTGCAATAGTATAAGCAGTTATTCTCACTGGAGCGCGAAGATGTGCGGCTTCATGAGAGGGGAGTGTTAATCATTTACATGCAGACGTCTGTGGTTGTCTGTGGGAGTGGGTTAAAGAGACAGGTGTCAGACCTGGCTGCTGAACAGGAATGTGAGACATGAATGATACCAGGGAGGCAGAATAAAACGCCTGACTGCCTCAGAGGTGGTTATAAAGTTCCCTATCCCTACAGTAATTTTACAGGTGGTGATTAGAGGAGACGTAATGATTTCATGCAAAATACAAGATAATTAAAATGTTTGATTGGATCTACAGACCTGTGGTCAATTTGCAAACCAGCTGCTGACCAGCACTGCACCGTGCTATCGTGAGCATCGCTCAGAGCATCGCTCAGAGTTATGCCCTTCGTTCGAGTAATGCAGTGTCAGGCATAAATTTAGATGGTCCTGTTGCCGCTACTGGTTTGGGTCCCACCTAGTACCTAGACTGATTGTGAAGTCCAAGAGACAACAAATCTATTTCTCTGATCAAAGAATGATATGGAAAACATCCCAGGATCTTTGGGGGCTGCTACCATGCAAAGCATCAAGTGCAGCATGTTGTGTCGCAGTGGGGAGGCAGATGGGTGAGGAAGGCTCTAAGGACAAGAGCTCGTTTGGGGGTCAGATGGGCACATGCTGGACTTCACAAGTACTTAGGGTTAGGCAGTCAACCAGCTTCCTGCATATGGAAGAGGAGCACAGGATGGTGGGTCATTTGCTTTCTTCTCCTGAAAGAGGGAATTTAGACGTTAGCATCTGGAACATAGATAGGGCCTTGTTCTTCCTCCCTTCAGGTACAATTTTGTCAGTCAGTGAATGGAACAGTGCTTCTTGAGGCTTGTGTGAGCACCTCGTCCTACACATCAACTATATGGTGTTACAGAAACACTATCCAAAAAAAAAAAAAAAGTCAGCCACAGACAAATGAAGACAACTGAAAAGCAGAACTAAGGAAAAAATCCCTTTTTCAATCATGTGCATCACCAAAGGGTAGGATCAAGCAATATGGTTTTGACATGTCTAGAAAATTACAGTACGTGGAATACACATGCACACGTGGAGTCTGGTGTTTGGTTTGCACATGTGTGTTCCACCTTTGGTGCAGTGAAGTGCAGTTTGGAGCTGTGCAGGGGCCCATCTTGCCGAGTGGGGTAGACCCCCGTGCAGCTGCTCATAGCCCTGGCTGGGTGCTGGGCTGGGAGGTGGGAGGTGCAGATTAGGCAGGGGACCCAAGTGTCCCATCTCGCAGGAGCGCGGTCCCAGTGGTTTGCCATCTATCAGAAGATAAACTAATAAGCTGGAGAATTTGCTGGGTTAGGTCCTGGAGTAGGATTTAAGCATGATAGCAGCTGTTTGTGATTCCCGTAGTTTCCAGGTTGAGATCTGGGTCGGGGTACTGCCGTAGCTGGGAACGGGCAGCGACAAAGCTCTGGGCACATCGTCCCCCGTGCGTGCTTCTCATGGTTGGCTCTGCGGGGTGCCACAGTCTTACTTCAGGCATTTCATTTTAGATCTGTCTGTGGATTTGGAACAAAGACCCATCCTTTCCTTTTGCTTCTCGTGGCTATGAAACTAAGAAGACAGTGATATAAATGATGTAAAAGGACTGAGCCTGTCCTCAGGGAAAACTGTTCTAGTTTCACCATAGTTTTTACCGTTTTATTTCCCTTCCATCTGAAAGCTGACATGCGTTCTGATACTGGTGGTCATGACAAAATGAGTGATTTGCCAGTGTAAGAGAACAGATGGACAGACGGACAATACCAACCCAAGGGAAACCACAGGTGACCTCAGCAGGCACCACCTCAGGTGAGCTTCCAGGGATGCAGCACAGTGCTGTTCCGGCTGCGCTTTTGGAGTTGGGCTGGTGGCTTTTCTGGGCGTCTCTGTCGGTGCTTGGTTGGATGGGGTTAGGCATGGCAGTATGATGTTTCTCAGCGTTTGCTAGTTGCTGGTTTTTCACAAACTAGAACTGAAAATGACAGTAGCAAGGAGGTGAACAGGACCAAGTGGCAGATCTCACGATTTTTCAGAAATACCACATCAAAGTTCTCTAATTCACAAAGTCCCAGTGCGTCAGTCCATGCCTGGAGATTCGGTGGCAGCCAGATGGTGGAAAGCTGCGGGTGCGAGGCTGTAGCACGAGCTCACGCTTCCTAGAAAGGCTCCGGTCGGGACGGTGCCTGCTGGGAAGCACCCAGTTTGCAGTGCCAAGCCATCCCACAGCCGCTTCCCTGCCCCAGGGTCCCGTGCATTGGTACAGCTGGACCAGCTGCGTCGGGCATGTGGGGTTGTGAAGCGGAAAGGAATAGAAGGACACAATAGCGGGTGGTTGATGTGTGAGGAACATACGCAGTTATTTGGGAAGACAAGAGGGGCGGTGGCAGGGTCTCCGAATGGAGTTGGTGTCTGTGACTTCTGCAGGTGCGCTGCAGAGGGATGCGCTAGTGAGCTGCTGGAGCCGTCATTGCTGACGTGTTACAGAGCACTCAGTGCGTATTGATTTGAAAGTGTGGCAGGATGAAAAAAATGCAGGTTTTGTAGCATGTGATTTTTCAAGGTATTAGTAGCAGTGTTAAATAGCTGAAGTTAGAATTGCCATGCTAAGAAACAGCTTAACATGAAGTCTGCAGGACTAACATTGTGCCACTCTCCCACATCCTCTCTGTTTCTGGCCTGAAATTGCCATTGCCCGTTGCAGAAATAGAACATTTTCCGTACGTACTGTTTCAGCCACCTCTACCAGTAAAAAAAGCAGTTTCTGCTCTTTCACACCCCTGTGCTCTGCTGGCATGAACCCTTCTGAGGCGACACAGTCGTCTTGTTTGGGGACCTGAGCTGCCTGAAAAGTAGCCCAGCTCGACACCACAGCCCGTCCAAAAAACCTGGGAATTTTTCAGCAGGTTCAAATCCCGAACCAGCTCACCCAGGCACAAGAATGCCTGATCCTGCACGGCCCTTCAGTTTGTTCCTTTAGGTTACACCTTGCCTGTCTTGACTTTTTGATTATCTCTAATCCATTAGCTCACTGTTCTGTTCTCTCCTTTATCCACTTCTTTTATTTTTTTTTTCCTGCTATAATATTACTCATTTTGGCGAGAGGAGGGAGAGGAAACGTCTTCTTTCACAAGTCACAGAATCGTATTTTTCTGTTGTTGTGTGATCCGCTCTGCCTGTTCATTCTGCCTGTTCTTTCTCCATCTGTTTTGAGACGGTTACTTTTAAGGAGCAGTGCTCCGCAGAGTCATTCGAGTACCTCTGTTCCCTGGTTCTGCAGGGTGGTGCAGACCAGAGGCTTTGCTTCTGAGCAGGACACCCAGTTTTAGTTGACAGTTTTTCCTTTTTCTCCTATTAAGTCAGTGGTGTGCTCAACAGTGCAAGGTAACCTTTTTTGTTCCCCCCTTACTTCATTCCTTTATCGCCACTGACAGTGCAGAAGAAAAGACGAAAAAAGGAGCTTCTCTGAATCCTCAATCAGATAAGCAGAATCCCCAAAATAGAAACACCGGTGTGGAACCAACAGACTCAGCATTTTCTCCTTTCTATTCTATTCTTTCTCCTTTCTAGTCTTTTTTGTTTTCTCCTTTCTATTCTATTTTTGTGAAAAATTGAGATATTCTAAAATATTTCTATTTTTCCCTCCCATCAGAAATCAAACATGTGTTTGAATATTGACGGTCTTTATCAAATTAGTTATTTGCCAGTTGAAGAGAAAAGGTGGGCATAACCAAACTAGCTGCTCACCGGGCAAAATTTTGGTTCTTGAAGTGACAGTGGATGCTAAGTAGAGTTTACAGCAAATGAACTGGTTTCCTGGGGTCAAACTAAGCAGCCTGTGTAAATGCCGTGTACTGTGACTGAGAAGCACCAAGCTGATGCTGTGGCAGGTTTCCCGTCACTGGATGTATGTCGCTGAAGTGTGCCCTTTCTTTTGTGTGCGTGTCTCTGGCTTTGATGAATGCCAGGGCAGGGAAACACAAGCTTTTACCTTTTATAATGCTTGGGTGAATGCTGGTAAATTTGCCTATTGATGCTGATACGAGTTTTCTTCAAAGTCAGCTGAGAGGAAAATGTAGTCTAGATGGGGTCAGCAACTACTCCAGGTGTGTGATAAAATAAGACATAGAGAAAAAAGCACAGGCCAAAGGGCCCAATTGATGGTAATACTTACAACCTTGTGCAATGTGAACAAGTTACAAGCCCAGGCTAGAATTCTGCTTAGAAACTGGAACTTTTCAGGCATGTCTTAATGAGCTGAGCTTCACACTCGAAACAAGAGCTCTCACAGCCTCCGTTCCTCGTCTGCCTTAACCTGCTAAACTGGGTTGTGCTCAGCTGACACGGAGAAGCACCATGCGTTCAGCATGTCTCCCTAGACTGAAGTTATTCCATCACACTTTTTGCAAAAGCACTGTGCCTTGTTATTTGTCTCCAAAATGTGGTAGATGATTGGTAATCATGGAGTAGGATCTGAAACTATTATGCCGCCTTTAGAATGAAAGGATTTTAAAAAATAGTTAATGCTGAGATTTTAATTGCCTCTTATTTATCAGACATGTAGACTTTAGGTTTCCAAGCTTCACACCATAGTGGTGAGGCGTATATTCAGCTTACCTACTTTCACACACTTTGCCAAAGTATCTGCATTAGCGATGCAATTGTTTATGCTTTCCTTCTAGTCAACAGAGGAAGATAGGCCCCTTCAGAATTGGGCTACTGAGATGTGAAAGACACTTTGGAGGTAGTTTTAGTGCTAAATTAGTCACCTTAACTTAATGATTAAGCTTTAGTGAGCTAAATCAGTGCTTAGCTCTTTGTTTCATGTGAAAAGAAAGATCACTGCAAACAATTCTAACTCCAAAAGGAGTTTTTAAAAGAATTACTGAAGTTGCAGGAAAATCCTCAAAGGACATGGCTATACTAGGCATGGTTTGCTAACTCTTTTAACAAAACGTTCTCAGTCTCTGATAAATCCTCAGAGTTTATAAGGGGGATTGAGAGATGCTATAATCTTCTCTTTAAAAACAAATGTGTTTTATAACCCAGGAGCAGTAGGCTTCAACAGCGATCTGTAATAACACACATGACAGTAGCCGTTGGATAGAGGCTCTTAGAATCATGTAGAATGTATGTACTAATAAAGTTTAAAACAACTGAAGAGCTTTCAGTTTAGGATTGTGGAAGGATTCAACTGGTAGATAAAATGCATTTGCTTGGTGGCTTTGGGAAGCCCGAAGACAAGGGAGTTTCTTGTCTGGGAGGGGTGATGTGGGAAGGATTGCATGAATAAATCAGTAGTCATGAGTTACCGGTGGCCTGATTAGTGCAAAGGTGTTGTGTTTGCAGAAGACCACACAAGATAAATTTTCATGAAGAATTTGAAGGAGGACGGGGATGCCATTTAAAGGCTTTGGTTGCGCTTTCCTTCCCTGCCTAAGGGTCAGCCAGGGAGAAGGAGCTGCAGAGAGAAACGGCACGGTGAGTCGTTAGGCAGAACGAAAACGTGGCTTGTGCTGTGGTTGGGTAGTAAGTTTGGTAGGTAAGGGCAAATAAGATGAGATTGATGGACATGGGGCAGTATATTTGCTGACAGTCAGCTAATGACTTAGGCATTGGGAGGTGTGAGTCAAAAAAGTTCTTGAACAAGCGCTCCTTATCTGTATTCTGGTGAGACTGTAGGATGCACTCTGGTGTGACTGTGATGGACGGGACTGATCCTGCCCAAGGTACCCATATAAGGTGTAAGTGGGTGGTCTGAGCTCATCATCTAGGCGCCTTCTTGTGGTCGCTACCAAGAGAGAAAGAGAGAAAGCCTTTCCAGAGGGCGTTTCTTGTCCGTCCTCACATGGATGCTAAAGACGGTTGTGATAAATTGCCTGGTGACGCATTTCTGTCCATCTCCACAGAGTGACTTCAAGTAGGTACCAAACTTGTATGTAGTTGGGTGAAAAGTATTCTGCTTGAAACATGGAGTAAAATTAGTGAATTTATACGGAGTTACGCAGGCTGGGATCATGCTTGTGTGATTTGAACACTGTAACCTTAGCAAAACTGTGTATTTCAAAATATTTTAAGGGAAACAAATGTGATCGTATTCCACATAAAAAAAAAAATTGGGTGTAAGGGGAAAAAATAGAAACTAAAAGGAGAAGGTGAAAGCACCACATATTCACTGGAATTAGAGATTTTATCTATTGTCCTTCAGATCAGTTAGAGGGAAGAGAAACAGGTATCTGTATGTAATTGAGGAACTTTCTAAAATTGTACAGTTGCCTGTGGTTCCTATAGAAAACAGAAAAAACCTATTGTAATGAGAGCTGTGACGATGTATCTGCAGAAAGCTAATGCAGCAGAGTCTTCTGATTTAAGTAGTAACCCAATTTGGCCAGCATGGGTTTGAAATAAAAAGGAATCCTTCAGGTTTATATAATCCTAGGTAACTGAAGATAGCTGCTGTTTAGTGCTTTATCTTCTCTATCCTACTAGGACAATAGAGACTGACCTTAAACCTTTAGTATTTCTGCTTGGGAGCACCAAATTGCTACCACCTGTGTAGGCCTGCTGAGAAACTGTAATAGAAATCTTGAGGGAACCTTTCACTTCTCAGAGATCGAGGATTTATTTTTAATGCCCGGTTCAAGCATTCGTTTTGCCCATATTCCCGCAGTTAATAGCAAGCACCAACTCTCTACTTTTTAACAGAAAATTTTATTATTAGAATGCCTAAACTGATTATTTTAATCAGGCCAGTGTTATGACTTAAGAAAATGAACTTTTTTGGCTATTTTTTGCTGTGTATGGGGGAAAACCCAGGTGCTGCGACTTCAGGTAGTTAGCTCAGTAGTTCAGGTAGTTAGTTCAGCATTTGTATATTCTTCAACTACTGGCAGTGCTCCTGATAAGGCCACAACTGTATTTTTTATAACTTTGACATTTTTATTATTTTTTTCAGAAGCTGATGGAGTAAACATACTGCCTTTGCTGTTCTTGTGTGGGTTCTTTTCTTGGGTTTGGTTTGTTTGGGTTTTTTTTTTTCTTTTCTTTTTCCCCCAGATCAACCACACATCTAAAATTCTTTGCCAGTTGTTCTCTGGCCAAGAGAAGCCAAGAAGGCTGTAAGCCTCCAATAAACTGAATGAGTACAATTTTCCTTTAATAAAGAGCTCCTTCTGCTGGTGGGAATAAAACCACATACACTAAACCCAGCAAAGAATGTACAGCCTAGGTTGTGTGGTAGGTACAGGGCGATTTCTGAGATATTTCTGGTATAGGAATTGCATTATATTTAATTTTTCTGTTAGCAGAAGGATGTGCCTGTGTGCTAATGCTGTTGCCCTGTGGCTCTGCACTGATGTGGTCCCTCTGTCACACACAAGTAATATAGGAGACATTCTGTTTCTTGATACCTTTTAGTCTCTGATGGATGTAACAGATAATAACATGCAGCCTTATATGTGTTAAAGACGTATATATTGTAGTTTTGTTGTCAATAAAATGCGTTTTTTATATATCATGAAATAATGCAGTGAAAACAAACCTGCTGAAAGAAGTGTGTTTCTCATCTGCTGAAATGGAAAATTCGTTCTGGGGTACCAGCCTTGGGCAGCAAGCTGTAAAAGGGTTCTACTTTTGGAGACATTTTGCTTCCGACATTTAAGTCGTTGGGACTGCTGTACGTAATGTTCTCAAGCAGCATTCAGCAAATTTTGATAATGGGACAGAAAGTAAAGAGAAATGCTACAACAAAACTAATTTTTTTTTTTGATGACGGAAAACTTTTATCTTTAGCCAAGCTTCCTTTCACGTAACTAAGCTCTTTCCATTGTTTGTACTCTCTGAGGTGCCAGCTTGATAACAGGACACTGCTGACTAACGCTACCTGCGATGGAGGGCTTTATTAAAATGTGGGAAAATCAAAGTGGGCTACACCCTCTTAACCCCCAGGATGGAAGAACCTAGAGAGTAATCACTTTGGGTGTATAGTCTTTCAAATAATTCAGTTAGGACTGTGAATAAACAAGGTGCATCATCTCCAGGGTTGCCATACCGTCAATAAAAAGAACAAGTCTTTTTGTCTAACTTTTGTATACTTCCTTGCAGGAAATCCTCAAAGAGTAGTGAGATTCACCTCTGATGCTGAAGTTGTGGGGTACCAAAGTACTCTTTGAATACGAAATATTTTTTCTTTGTTTTCTTGGAGGTTCTCCGAAACCTCTGTTTTCAGGCAGTGTAGCAGTACTAAGGAGCAGCTCCTTCCTTTGCTCTTCACAGCTGATTCTAACGTGGGCCAGAAAAGCGCTCTCATGTTCTGTGAAAACTGCTGCTGTTTCAGCTTAGCATCTCGGTTGGATGTTTACTTTGGATGGTTAATTCTTTAGTTCCTGTTTCTTTAGAAGTCCTAGATCCTCCTCCCTGAAGCAATGTCCTGCTAGCTAACGAGAGAGCATGGGCACTTCTTCTGGAGAAGAGGGGAACGATGGAGTGGTGCTTGCAGGAGTAGTCGTCGTCATCTGAGAGCACTGTTTTTGTAAGTCACACCTACCTCCTTCCTTTTGGGAAGGAAGGACTTGGTGCTATTTAGCTGAAGAACCCAAGGCAATCTGGCCAATATAGCTTTTTATCTCCACTTGGAGTGGTCAGTTCATTGGAGGACCATTGGTCCTGTTCTGCATTGTTCTGCTACAAGGCAGTGCTCAGGGATTTTTATGAAGTATTATTAAAAAGAACAACACTACCAAGGTATCAGACGTATTTGCTGAGTCACTTTTGGAGGTATGAACTCCAGAAATCAGTTAGCAGTTCCCGCCCACTTGTATATAAGATGTTCTCTGAGATAATTTTTATACAGGTTGAGCTTGTCATGCTCCTACAGAACTTAAAAATACTTGGTTCTTATAAAAGTACTTTGAAACCAAATATAGTGGGTAGGCCTGATTGCTTCTTAAAACTTCTAAGGCATATGTATTTAAGTTCTCAGTAGACTAATGCACAAGGCATGTTAAGAATTCCCTGACGTTTCTCAATATGAAAACTATTTTCTTTTATACAGAGCTACTAAATGAAAATTTTTATGGCAAAAATCTTCTCCCACTTGATTTCTATCTCCTTCCCCCTAAAGAAAACTGTCCTCCAAACCCCCTGTGGGGACAGTGCTCTCTCCATAGCTGCTGCGTTGTGTTTGCTGCTCCGTGACGGTGTCTCAGAGAAGCTGGAGGTGCCTGACCGAGGTTCAGCTCAGCGCAGAAGAGCTCCCTGAGCTTTCCTCCGGTGGCTCCTTCCAGCTGCTCTCGAACGTTTGCAGCTGCAGCTGTGCTGTGCTGTGTCTTCTGCAATAGTGTGATCTAGATACTCAGAATAGGCACCTACATTTAATAGGTGTATTTGACCTTGGTTTCTCTGTGCTTTGTTTTCTCATCTGTAAATTTGGATAATACCAGCTGTTCATCTTTCAGGGTTATTGTGAGGATAAATTATTAGTGAAGCACTTAAGTACTTAAGGGATGAGTAATGTTGTAAAGTCTACAAGGGAATTAAACATTCTGTCTTTCTAGCAGGATCTGAATATTGTTTACTAAATGAGGTACAGGGCCATACACAAAATGCTGACTAGAGAGCTGTGCATCCAAATGAGGCAGAGCTCCTATCTTAGAAAAAAAGAAGTGTGAATGAAGACTTCTGTGCCAAGGCTGTAAGTGTACATAAGCAGATGAAAAAGAACAAAGGTAGGGCAGTCTACCATAATTCTGATATCTGCAACTTTTTGGCTGCTGACTTATGGATTTAATACTATTTTTATGAGGTGCTATATTTTGTGATATTGTCTGTTGCATTACATAGACACACATACACACATCCTCTATGTATCTTAGTGCTGAAGTCTGTCACTAGAACGTACGATGCAGCCAAACCAGGGATTTGGGTAAACATTAAAAAGAAAAAAGAAGAAGTTAGGATGTTAGGGGGGTATTTTTTGTTGGCTTTTTTTTTAGCATCTGCCTTTTAACATGGCATAAAAATTTTCTAAAAGGTTCACCACTCAATTAAACTTTCTATTAAATGCTGGATGCAGAAGCCGTATATTTAACAAGTTTTCCACTCTGTTGCTTTACTGTATAAATAATACGTCTTCTGGAAATTTCTAATACACGTCAGGTATTCATGATGAAAAAGCACATTTGTACTGCCAGTTCAGAGATAATTACTTGCCATTAGGTTCATAAGAACATAAATTTTATTCATTTCTATCATCTAACTTGTCAACTTCTTACATTTTGTCTACACTCTGCCCCTCGCTGACAAGCAGCAAATAATTTAGTCTTCCACCAAAATGATAATGACTGGCAAATGAAAATTTCATTGAAAGAGACAGCACAACATCAGTTGCACTAAAAGAACTTCTGTATTTTTAGTTTTTTCCAATGATAATTCAAGTGCTGTCACTGACATGAATTTATTTAAGTGACTTCTGTTAAGCTGCTCTTATTTAGATGCTTCCTTGTTATTTCAGAGGTAAGCAATACATGCTGGTTATTTTGTTCAAAGTGCATTTTTCCACACAGTCTTGTAGTCACTTCTGTTATAAGTTGTATGAGAAAATAATAGACTTTACCACCGTAACAAAGTTTCTTCTCTCAGTTATGTCGCTTAGGTGGCACAACAATGCATACAAATGCGATGGGGGATGCAAATGTCTCGCTTCTTGTTAGACAGAGGTCATCTATTTCCACGTCAATTTGGTTTTGAGAGGCTGTCCAGCAGTAACACTAATGGCTTCAGTGATGTGTTGTCTGTAGCTTAATTGAGCACCCCCACGAAACTCTATTGCCTCGTTCGTAGCGAGATCTGTGGCATGCTGATACACAGATGAGTAGAAAAGTTCTTGAGATGTTGGGGAAAGATGCTAATTTGGTGATTATTTGGAAAAGATTTTTCTGTTACCTGATACCTGCCCACCTCTGTCCATCTGAAGAAATTGCCCATTTCTTCCTAGAGTAATTGAAAGGACTTCTTTTTCCCCTCAGCTTTTGTGTTCTTTTTGTGGAGCTCTTTCTTACCTCAGTGACTGACTACATAAAAATCTTAGAGAATCGTAACTAAGCTGGGAGAAAATATGCATTCACAAAATTTATATTCCTAATAATGATTTGGGATAGTTATAGTATTAGAAAAATATACTTCAAATATTGAAAAGAGTAATACAGAACAATGCTTAATATATGTAATTTGAAATCAAAAGAGGTAAAGTAATTATTGGCCATGTCTGTCATGTTTGTGTATTAATCTGCCACTGGAGACAACCAGATGCAATTCAGAGGGAAAAAGAACTAGCACTAGAGAAGCAATTTTCCAGTGAATTAGACTCTGACAAAGGTTGCTTAACAGGGGAACCCTGCCTTTCCATCAAAGAAAAATAAAAAAAAAATACCATCACCTTTCCTGCCATTTGGTGGTAAAATTTTAGAAGAACATGATCCAGTTAGTCCCACAATGCCTTCCAACATATGGACGCTGACAAGATTTAGAAAACAAACAATGTTCCCTCAATGTGTGTGTTAGATATTGGTATTGTAGGCTTGCCTTCATGTGAGCAGGAAAAGATACACATCTTCACGTTGAGATGAAATGGTTTGTGAAATGTTCATGCTATGCATCAAGCACTCGAGAATACCTTAGTAAACATACAGTTGAAGGCTATTAATGTATATTATTGACTTCAATTAGAGTTCACTGTATATCTAGTAAATGGGAAAGTGTGGAGTTGCGTGCATAATGCAGAATTACTGTAAATGCCTGGAGGAACAAAAAGACATCTGATTCCCTAAAATATCTTACTTTGCAGATGAATGTAGCTCCAAAGGTTTTGTTAATACAGTGTTAATTCAGATAAAAACGCACAAAGGTGGACACCCTGTGTCCTGGGGATAGATACTTCTGTACTCTTCTGCCTCTTTCACATTTCAGATTACCCCACTGCTTGTGCAGATATTCTTAACAGTATCTTTGATATTTTGTTCTACAGCAATGCCGGGTGGCAAGTTAAGATAGAAGCTACAATATAAGCCTGAACAAGGATCTTTCCTTTTGTTTGGTTTTTTTGTGAATTGTTTTGGAAATCACAAGGTCTCAGAGAAATCTGAATCACTGAACACTGGTCTCAAAGAAACAGAAAACGGGCTTAGGTGGTTTGTGGAGAATGCAGACAAATGTAGCCAAAAGATAATCTAATGCATTTGCTTACAGTTCTGTTGTTAACAGTCAGCTTTCGTAGAAGGATGATTTATTTCATTCCATCATTTTCAAATTCCTTTTTCTGGGTGTAAAAGTTAAAATCTTCCTTTCAAGAAAACTTCTAGGAAGAAGGATTTCAAAAGAATCATGGAATCATATAATAGAACCACAGAATGGTTTGGGTTGGAAGGGAGCTTAAAGATCATTTAGTTCCAACCCCCCTGCCACGAGCAGGGACACCTTCCACTAGACCAGGTTGCTCAAAGCCCAATCCAACCTGGCCTTGAATGCTTCCAGGGAGAGGCATCAACAGTTTCTCTGGGCAACCTGTGCCAGTGCCTCACCACCCTCACAGTTAAGAATTTCTTCCTTATATCTAATCTCGATCTCTCCTCTTTCAGGTTAAAGCTATTTCCCCTTGTCCTGTCACTACCCATGCTTGTAAAAAGTCCCTTTCCAGCTCTCTTGCAGGCCCCTTCAGTACTGCAAGGCTGCTAGAAGGTCTTCTTGGAGCCTGCTCTTCTCCAGTTTGAACAGCCCCAACTCTCTCAGCCTTTCCTCATAGGAGAGGTGCTCCAGCCCTCTGATCGTTTTTGTAACCCTCCTCTGGACCCGCTCCAGCAGGTCCATGTCTTTCCTGTGCTGAGGGCCCCAGAGCTGGACGCAGGACTCCAGGTGGGGTCTCACCAGAGCAGAGTAGAGGGGCAGAGTCCCCTCCCTCTACCTGCTGGCCACGCTTCTCTTGATGCAGCCCAGGATACAGTTGGCCTTCTGGGCTGCGAGCACACATTGCTGAGTCATGTTGAGCTTCTTATCAGCTGGCACCCCCAAGTCCTTCTCCTCAGGGCTGCCCTCAATCCATTCTCCACTCAGCCTGTATTTGGGCTTGGAATCACCTCGACCCATCTGCAGGACCTTGCACTTGGCCTTGCTGAACTTCATGAGGTTCGTATGGACCCACCTCTCAAGCCTGTCAAGGTCCCTCTGGATGGCATCCCTTCCCTCCAGCATGTTGACTGCACCACTCAGCTTGATGTTGTTGGCAAACTTGCTGAGGGTGCACCCTATCCATGTTGCTGACAAAGATGTGAAACAGTGCCAGTCCCAATACCGACTCCTGAGGAACACCACGCATCGCTGGTCTCCACTAGTGAATATGAAAATGTTCAGTTAAAAAATAAAACTGAAATACAAGTGTGAACTGGTATTTCAATTCCTGTACTTCCAGTTTACCAGAGTCCTAGCTTCTCCTAGTGCCTGAGCACCTGGAGAGTCCTGGTACTGGCTCTGGCTCCAGAGCTGTTAGGATTTCCCCTGGAAAGCCACCCTCCTATATCCTCACTCTCTTGCAACGAGCTGAAAGACCCCAGGATCTTGAATACCAAGGCAAAGTTGCACTTACAGGAAGCCTGGGGTTTTCAGCATCTCATCAGATGAGTTGGCAGGAAACCAGCTGAGGTTCTACCTTCCTGTTTCCACGTAGAAGTTTGTTTGAGGCACTTCCATTTCAGTGAATCTGGTTTTCCAAGAAAAAAACCAAAACACTATCATTGCTTACCACAAAAGAGATTTCTAGCCAGTTCTTTTGTCAATATTGACTAGCAAACCACTGTGACATTTTTGGTTTGTTTTTTTTTTTTAGCCAATCCCAAGGTACCTATGTTGCTTTCCTACTCGTTCTTGTGGAGACCACACTGAAGCTGCAGCTTAGATGAGAATTTCATGCTTAGTTTATTAAGCAGAGCTAGCGAAAGCCACTGATGCTCTGCTGCCCTTTCCTCTGCTCCCATTTGAGAGGAGGAGCAACCTACCATCAAATACGGACGTTAAGTTGTTACGTTGTTACTAGGAGTGCCTATGCATTAAACGCAACACTTCTATAGATTTGCTTAGTTCAAGGAGTCTTTCAAAAGCCACTTACTTTAAGCAGGCAAGTGGTTTGTAAATTATCAGAGAGCTGTTTACCCATATTCCTGTAAGGATTTGGAACAACGTGCTGGAAATCACCACTCTGCTTCACAGGATGTCTCCCAATCCAGCGGAAACATCTAACACCCGGTGGGTTTGATGTGTAAGTAGAGGACGGGCAGAAGGGGACTGAGAAATGAGAGAGAAAAGATACCGCAAAGAACATAAAGGAATCCAAACCCTCGCGACTTAATATCCAGACATCGCTTTTCTCAGCCCATGAGCCTTGGCTCCGGAGGGCCGTGTCCAGGGTTTCGGCAATGGCGTTGCTTTCCTTCCCTGCTCTGAGGCAACAAGCATATGTCAAGCCAGTTGGACCATCTGCCGCACGAGTGCCAGCGAAAGCAAGAGGAGCACAAGGGGGAACAGATACTTGAGGGCATTAGTGGTAAATTATTTAAATGAGAAACTCCAGGTTTGGTGTTGAAAAGCTGCGGAGTCTTGGCAGCCTCATCTTTCAGCAGGCAGGCAGTAAAGAGAAGCACAACTGACCGCTCTTGCCAAAGCGTCGGGGTGTTGGGTGGGCCGAGCGTCCTCAGTCTGTTCACGTACCTGCACGCCCAAAAATGGTGAAACAAAAGAGGGATTCAAATGCATTTTGCGAGACGGCTCATTTGCGGCGTGTTTTACTCTCTGAGAAAAGGAGTCTTAATACAAATATTTCCAAGAAGAGCCTTGAGGATTTTCTAAGTGTGTTGATGAGAAGTTTACTGGCAAGGATTTTTTTCAGCTTGTCCATGACTGATTACCTCACTTTTGAGAACTTTCAGGCTGTATCTCTGGGTTTTGTTGTTGTGGTTTTGGGGTTTTAATTTTCACTTTTCATAAATGGGCTTAGCAGGGAGGCACAAGAGTCTGGGCTGAGTCCGTTTGTCTGGAAGATGCACGAGTTGATTTCCCATGTGGTGTTCTTGGCTGGCAACTGTAAGCTTAAGTATATTACTCAGTGATTTTTGTATTATTATTATTATTGTTACTATTTTAAGACACTGCTTCTGCTCACAGCTTTGCACAACTTGCAGTTCCCTGTGCCCTCACTGCTTGCCTGGAAAGGAGCAAAGAGACGGCACAAGAAACAGGTCCATTGTGTATGAAGAAAAGCGTGGAGGTTAAGGAAGGCTTCTGAAAACCTATGGTGTTACAGCTCTACGCCACCTTTTTCTTGGTGTACAGTAAGAAGGACCACGCCAAATAGTTTTAGGTCAGAGAAGAAGAATGAAACTGAGGAAAAAAATTCGGGACTGTCAGGGGTCTGATGTACGGGGGCGATGGCAGCTCACAAGGCATCTGTCTTCCCGCCCAAGAATCCAGCTGTGATCGATACAAACCCGCTTGTTGTGGCAGGGTGCTGTGGCTGCTGCTTACCCCTGAGCACAAATTACCTCTGCCTGGTCGGCAATGAATATAGGTTTCTTGTTTTGCTGCACTCACACAACTTTGGTCTTAATGAAAGCTAGAAGCAAATACAGATCTGGGATATATAGGTGTGTGTAGAAGCAAGGGCTGAGATTCTCTATTTGCCTTTAGAAACTGGAATTCAAAAAAACTTTCCCATGTGGTAAGTTTTGTGACAAAAAATAGACGAGTTTCCTGCGATGTTTCTACAAGGTCTGTGGGTTTAGGTATGTGCAGCAATTTTCCTGCTTGCTTCCTCACACCTGGCTCCTGCTTTCCCACTCCCTGTAAGTGAAGAAAAAGAATTTGAGTGCAAATTCTCTCGCAGCCCAACAGACAGGCTGTTACGTGATGGGACTGCTTGCTTGGTTGGTTTTGTGCATTCACTTTGCTTTGTTGCGAGTCTCCTGTGTAGAAAGCCATTTGTGCTTTCAGAAACAGAAAATGACAAGCGCTGGTGAACCTGATGGGCTCTCAAAGCCCTGAAATGGAGGAAAATGGGAGGTTTGTACCAAGCACCGGCGCGCTGACCTCAGTGTGGCATTTAAGTGTTTTAAGTACTCTTTAGCTCATGTCAGTGCAGAACACGAAGGCATTCGCATACAAATTTCTGGGAATGATGCTACAGAGATTAAAAGAATAGGACAGTATTTGCTTTGTCATCAGCATACTCAGAACAGATTTATTGAAAGAACCAGCACTAGCAACAGAGCTGTAGCAAGGTTTCCCGAAACATTAGTTTTGAATAAATAGTATTTGATCATGTTGAAATTTTGCATGAACTTCTGAAAAAAAATTGACTCCTTTGCAGTTATCAAAACGTGTAATTTAATTTACATTGCTAATGAGAAAAATAAATGCCTTTTTTTGAACAATGTAAAAAATAATTATATTAATTTCCTTATGTAATCTATAAATATTAATTGATTACTTCTGTGACTTTTCTGTGTTTTCATTCTGTTACAGGACTTAAAGTACATAGTACATCGTAAATGAAAGGACAGTTGTATTTTTAATTGTCTGGTTTGCAAAACATAGAAACCCAATTGCTTGCCTTCAGAATACTCTTTTATTTCTTCCTGATTGCATATTCATGACTAGTGGACCTTAGCATGAAGGTCCAAGAGTTACATTCTTCTTTTGAGGCCTACATTTTATTTTAATGTGTGGTATCTGTACGCCGAGGAGCTAGAAACAGTTACAGAAACCAGGCTGCTTGGTGACAGTGGCACTACAGTGACTGCCTCCTAAGTGCTTGTGCCCTTTAAAACGTCACAAGACCTTCCTTCTTCCTTGGAAGAACCTTGCTGGATAAAGAAGGTCTCGAAAGCATCATTCTCCCATGTTTTCTGCTCACCTTGACTGAAGCGGCATAAGCACACGTTTGTATGTAACTACCCACTTTCTGTTTCCAGAGCATGTCTAGTTAGAAGATGTGTTTTTAACAGATACCAGTACAAAATTCTGAGTGGGACTAAAGAAAAATGGCACCTGATCCAACTCCTGTTTCTGTAACCGTGGTATCTACAACCAAAAGATGGTAGAATATGAAAGAGTGGTCATCAATGAATACTTTGCTTTGGGATTTCAATTTAGTGTATCAGTGTATAAAAACTAAACGTGTCAGGGTTTAGTTCTCTTTTGCTGCTGTTGGCTCATGTTAAACCAGATTGATGACCAACCTCCTATGCTGGACTAATGCCGTGGGCAGTGCCATGAACTATTACGCTTCTCAGACAAAGACTTAAAAAAATAATCATTAAAAACTTTGAAAGAAATCATCTTATGTTTTGCTAATAGGTCACAGATAGGTTTTTTGCACAGATTTTAATAGCCCTAGACTGAGCTAAATGGCTTTAGTTATTTTACAGCTGGCAGTGGAAGCTGTTTCATTTGGACGTTGATATGTTGGCACAGGAGTATTTGGATTACTCTCCGGTGTCTTTGGCCCTGGAATAACATTGGATGTTAGGTTAATTTCCAGCACAAAGATTGCTTGAGAACCTTAAGATTGGAAGACTGTGTGGGTTTTTTTTGGGGGGGGGGCGACGACAACCCCCTCCCCCCCAAACCACGAACAAACAAACAACTGGAAAAGTAATGCTGAATGCTTAACAGGACGTAGAGCAACATGCATTTGCATTTTACGTTAGAAGAAAATTATTAACCTGGGATGTCAATTTGTCTTTATAATATGAATCTTTTGTATCTAAAGGTACATTAACATTTATTTTCAGGTCATTTTTTCCTACAGTGCTCTTGGTATATGTCATGATCATATATGGTCATTTCTGTCCAATGTGACAGGATGGAGCCAAGTTTATGCTCACCTCGCTTCTCCATTTTTTTAAATTTTTTAAACTTGTAACTGAAGAGGGTTTCCAGAGGGGATGGGGGACTTTTCTTATTTATTTTACTGAAGTTCTCATTAATCTTGCTTTACAGAAGAAAGTTGATGTAAAGGATCTTTTTACTTTTGTTAGTTCTTCTACATTTTTCCTGATTTTTAAAAAACGTTCTATTTTCTTGCCTTTCTCTGCAGCTTCCTCATTTCCCATCTGCCTTCCTGAATGAGGGCGTAGCTTTACTTCTGCATCTGTAGGCAGAGTCTCTAGTTCCTAATTGACCCCTGATCTGGGATTAGTGGCTCAGTAGGCTTAAAGTAGACATTGAATCAGTTTTTTTAAAATTTGATACTTGGAAAAATAAAACATTATTTCTGCAGTGAGCATGCTTTGCGTTCTCCTTCCCGCACAAGAAGTTCCTTCAGCTCTTGAACCTCATTTTGGAGATACACCAGGGCACTTAGTGAAGGCCAATACACGTTCGTTACCGGCACTGAGCAAATGTAGGGCATGACATTGATTTCTGCTAGGGAAACTCAGAGCGTGCCACCAACTCTTCCTACTTTCTGAAGTGACTCCCAAGCCAAGCCTGTGAAGAGGTGGCAGTGTTGACGCCCTCCCCCATCTTTTATATCATATTTTATCACCGGTGGCAAGAAGAAAATAAAAAAAACCCTCACCTGACAAGTATGTAGAGATTATCAGTTAAATTATTAATTTCTGGTAACTCTTCTGAGTTTTGCACAAACCTGTCTATTTCTCAGTCAAATACAGAAAATTCATTTTATGTGTCATGGTGGCATCCAGCTATTTTTTTAAAGCAGAACATCATTTTTCACCTTGCTTCTTCCTCGTAGTACATTTTTCTGCGGGCCTTTGTTTCATATCTGAATATTTTTTCTATGCATTTTTGAGCTTTGATTTTCAGTGGGAGGTGATATCTTTTATTAACTCACCTGACAGATGAAAAAAATATATGGATGAGCTTCTGAAAATCATCTCTTACCAAGCTCTTCTCAATTATTGAGTTACTTTTCTCACCTGTGTTTCTTTTACACTGGGTCAGCAGACAGCAGTCTATTGCCAGAGTGCTTTATCCCCTGCAAACCTTTTGGGATGCTTTGCTACTCTGGGATTCTCTGAAACATATTGTGAAATTCTCAGTGATCCTTTGCAAAACAGAAGTGAACGTGCAGTTTTTCAGTAACGTCTCTAGGACTGGAATAGTGAGGAAGAGAGATGTTTGTACCGATCCTAGCATTTGTGACTGTTCAGTTTGGAAACCAGGCAATAGATAATTTTGTTTAAGATTTTGCATTATTTTATGTGGCTTTATTAAAGAAGCAATATAATGATTGTTTCATTTGTAAAAATTAATAAGGAGACTGTAGCTGGAGTGTGCTGCTCAAGATTTGTGGGTGCAAAAGTTTTGAAATCGTATTGTAACAGAATAGCTGTGTTTTTATATTCATTTTGTCTGGTATCAAATAACTACACAAGGTGAAATTAGCCCTGTGTCTCTTCATCCTCTTTTAATTGGAACCGACAGCTTATAATACAGATGCTTTGAATAAATATAAAAAAAAATAACCTGGAAAGGAAAGGAGCTCTGTGAATCAGACTGTGCGGTGATGACTTTATTTATAGCCTAGTTCATTTACGATTGTAAGTAAACTTGACTTCCACACACAGCAAAGTGTGAAATATCCAAATTAATCACAGACATAAGTGCCTGCAGAAAATAGATTTTGAGAGGATCAAAGATATGAAATGAGAAACAGAAAAGAATGGGGAACATGCCATTTATGGATTAACAGGCTGAAAGGTCACTTAGCCTTCAGAAACAAGGCTCAAAGGCAGAGCTGCTATTGATTTTTTTCTTAACCGAAATCCCATTTATACTGAAAAGAATTAAAGCACAGACACAGTAAACAGATTAAAATCTTCTAGATCCCACTTGCATGTGGCCTCTGAATTTATCTGGCTAGTTATAAAAAGCTAGCGCTGTAGTCTTTCCGCCACGAAATGGAGGACAGCGTGATGTGCCCGTTTGTGGATCCTGACCCACTGTGTGGACCCCACAAGTTCAGCAGAGCTCCAGGCAGCAGATGTCAAACTCCAAGTAGGCCTGTGAAATACCCTTCAGTTCTTAGATGGGAGTGACCAATTGTCCACTCAGGATGAAAAAGCTGTAGGTTTTGGGCAGAGCGAACAGTGATACAGAGAGAAACCCTGATCATGGGCGTGCTTCCTGCAAAGCAGCTGAACCGTGAAGACCCTCTTTCTGGACCTGCCACAAACTCTGTTGCTCCGAGAGGAGCTGCAAAGAATGTGATATCTGACAGACATCATGGTGACTAGCATGTCCCAGAAAACCCTCATGACCACAGGATAATCAAAGGAATCTGTTCTATGCTAGTGGCAAAGGCCTCAGTAGTATATTGGGGCATATACTTCCTACTTTTGGACCTTAGCTTCTGTAATGTTATGGGAGAACAGCTAAGGAAAGAGTAGTTAGTGTCCATGACGTGGTGTCATCTACAGTGAAAGTCTGTACCTTCAGCAAACCACAACCACTGGCAGTGCCCTAGGGCACTGGAAGTCCCACTGTTCTCTTCCAGCAGGCACCTTGTAGCTGGAGACAGATGAAGCTGGACTTAGTGATATGCATTGCTCTACTGTGGATCTGAAAGGTTCTGGGATTTTCTGTCTGATTCAGTTTAGCAGAGAATGGTTATATTATTGGCTGTTGGAGACTTAATGGACTAGATAAGTGAACAGTGAAGTGGCCTAGAAGCTGCCTGAACTGCTAAGCTCAAAGGGTTGTTGTGATGATCAGTGGCACAAAGTCCAGCTAGAGGCCAGTAACCAGTGATGTGCCCCAGGGATTGATACTGTTCAACATCTTCATTAATGACCTGGATGATGGGACAGAGTATGCCTTTAGCAGGTTTACAGATGTTATAAAATGAGAGGAGTGGTTGGTACACCGGAGGGTTGGGTTGCCATTGGGATCTTGACAGGCTGGAGAATTGGACTGATAGGAACCTCATGAAGTTCAACTAAGGGAAATGTGAAGTCCTATAATGACCTGGATTTGACTGTGTTTTGCTGGATGACTTTGGGTTAACAGGTAGGTGAGTGTTTTCTGTTCATGTCATAGATGCTCTGTTGTGACCAGTATACCATACCCCTCTTGAGCTCGGATTTCATTCTCAAGCATGCCAAACTCATAGCTGTGCCCTACAGCTTACCTGGTTTCCATCTTTCCCAGTGCAAGAGCTTTATACAAAGCCAATCAATATTTTCACCACAAAGAGCTGAGAAAAAAAAGCTTGTTTCTGTCAGCATTCCTAACCACTTCAAGCGATTAAATCTTCAAGCTTTTGACCTCAAGTGAGGTATGTCTTCTCTGCTGGCCCCCTGTGACTTGAATTGGTGCCTCCCTCTCTCTGTCTCTCTCCCTCCTTATTTTAAAAGCTGTACTCAAATCCTGTATGGAGTACAGATGCTGAACAGCATTCTGTGCCTCCATGAAGCAGGCTGAGAAGTTTTCCTAGCCATTCCTGTTAAGATTTACATTGCTGTGCAATAGGAAGGAATGATAAGCTATTGTTCAATGCCAGAGCTTTCATGGCTTGCTTCAGGGAGGAGGAGATTTTTGGAACTAAAAAGTCTTTGTATTTTGGAGTCTGTTCTGGATAGGATGAGAAAATCTTGTCAATAGTTGTAATTCTGGAGATAGATGACAAAAGTGAACGAACTCTGAAAGAGAAGTGCTTCTGCACGCAACATTTATTTGAGCTATAGATTTTTTTTCCCTTGGGGGATAATGAGTGGATGCTGTAAGTTCTTAGATGTTCAAAAAGTCATTGAATGAATTAATGAAAGAAAAATCCACTGAAGTCAAAAGTTGCCCGCTCTGGATGAGAAAGTACATGAATCAAAAGTTGTTGCATGCTAGGAGTGTATCCATGCTTGCACTTAACCTTCTCTGTGGCCTCCTGGTACTGAGCTCTGTGGACCCTCTGATCTGACCCATACCTCTCTCCTCATGCTGGTCTGTGAACTGGTCCCATTCAAAACCCGAGTCCTGGCTACTGCTTGCAAAGGGACGATGTGGCGGAAGATGCTGCTACTTGGTCTTGAGCATTTGATGCAAGACCCCAGACCTCAGGTTCTGGGGGAGAAGTTGTGAACACACGAGAGTTTTCTCCGTGTGGGTGCTGGGCAATGTCTGGGATTCAGGTGCGGTGTAAGTGGACTGTATCAACTGTGCCATGTGTCAGCATCTGGTCTTACTAGGTCAATAAGGTGCAAGTTTTTCAGATCATGATCAATTTATTGAAAATAGGATGGTTCCAAATGTCTTTTAAAATGTGTCTGCTTTTATGGAGGCCATAAGCTTAAATCTGGAAGCATAATTTCAGACAGCACCACTGAAAACAATGACTGCTATAACTTCAGTTTTTCAAAGAACAAACAGAAGAAAAACTGCAAGCAGATAACATGTTTTACATAAATACCAAAACATCTCAGCAGACCCAGCACAGCACAGGTAAAAATAACTTTCTGGTATCCTTCCAGATTTGTATTTGCATTTTGAATCAATCTGTACACATTAGAAACAAAGTAAAATTAGACGATTAAAAGTGTAAAGCGGGCTTTGAGGGGTTTAGTTCCGATAACAATGTGTAGATACAATTCTTGCAAAGTGCAGTCAACTTCTGTTACACTGTCAACGTGGTATTTGACTATACACAAACACAGACTGCTGCAATGACAATTTTATACCCTATTGTACAACTCCAGTCAGCCCTGGTGTTTCAAAACAAGACAATTTGTCTTGCTGTAAATACAAAAAGAATTATACAAATGCATCTTTCTGCTTTATTATCCTGGAAACCTCATAGATCATATGAAATGTTTGGTGTGTGGCAGTCCAAGGAGGAAAATGGAAAAAGAGATGGCACTTAATTTGGCTTCTTGCTATGTTTACCTCTATCTGATGTGGTATTAAGTTGTCATTTACACAGCTTTAACAACATTTTTATTTCTTTTGAATTTGTGAAATGCAGGTCAGATGAATTGCGCTGTGTTTCCTGAGTTTTCTCAGTGTTCGAAGTCATTAAAAGAAGTGCAGTAACTGCTTGGGAGAGGAAATGCAGGAAAAATAATATACATCTCAGGAAACTAAAACTCCCCTTGCTGAATGTAATATAGAGAAGATCACAAATAGCTGTTTAAAATTGATGCTGACTTCTGAATGCTTATGGTCTTTTTTTTTTCTGTTGGCAATCCAAGAAGTTTGGTCAAGAGGATAAAGTACAGAGAGATATGCCGGTGAGTATCAGCGGCTTAGATGCAGCTCACAGAGCAAGTGCCAGTTCACAGTGAAGATGCTTTAGCAGCAAGCTTCAGGGAGGCTGAAGGTTAAGATGGGAGTACCATTGCAGAAGTGTTCCGGGTCAGGTAGTTCGTTACCAATCAGGGAAGAAATGGCTTGAATGAGGACTAAAGGACGGACTAAGAAATGGTCAATACAAACAGCTGAAGCTGTCTTTATCTCTGATTGTTGCTTTGCTTAGGTTTAGTGTTTCCTCAGTTTTGTTTGACATTATGGTATATTGCATCTTTTGATTGCAGCCTTGTCTTCTAATTTCACTTTGGCCCAGCATAGACTATACCTGTGTCACCAGCTGCTCGATGCTTGAGAGGCACACGGCAGTTGGCCTCCAAGGAGCTAAGAGAGGGAGTTTCTCATTCCCTGTTGGTGCACAGCGCAGAGTGGACGAGAACATTGAGCACAGAGCAGTGGCTCCTTGAGGACATGTGTCTGTTGGCCACAGAAACAGAAAGCCCATCCCAAAGTAAAGCCAGGTGATCAGTAGTCACAGTGGAATAGATCTGTGTTTTCTCAGCTGAAACATTCATCTCTGAAAAGCGTGGCTCAAACCTGCACAGGGCACCTGTATAAAAGACCTGTTGGTTGTTGGCTTTTCCTTACACCAAGAAGAGTTTGTTTACACACTACAGCTAATTTTAACAAGTCTGTTATTCTGCAAAATTCCTACTTGCACTCTCCTATTATTTGCAATGTGCACATAATTCAGTAGCATTAGTAATGTGTGTATAACTGTAATTATTTTTACTGCTATAGAATTTCCATATCATAAATACTCATTTTGCTATCAGGCTTCAGAAGATGTGTCCATAGGATTAGCAATCTTTATACATATCATCAACAGCAAACCAGAGAGATTCTTGTTTGCCCTGATAGCTTTTTATATCAGTCCTGCCTGACTTGGGCTATGGATACTTCTTTGTTGACAGGTTGAACAAGTAACTAGATGGTAATTTTATTCAACTTCCGTGGTTCAGAAAGTGTGTTTCATCCTGGTTTTGAAACATTCTTACACAAAAACAGAAGGATGGACAACTTAAAAATAGATAACCTTACATCCTATAAGCAATGCAGGGTTCTCTCGCATTGTGGGAAGGATGTGTTAAAACTCTATTCCCTTGACTGTGGCTGGCTGTCATCTGCATATGAACTGCATTACTAGGATCCAGGTGAACTTCTAGCTGTATTTTATGTTGCATGTATAAATGAAGAACTGGAAAGCATTATTTGGTGTTGGTTTATAGAGCTGTGAAAAATTGCTGTGACTGGTTGCCTTAATCACGTGCAGTAATCAGAAGACAAAGCTGTGCAACATTAAGACACTGATTTCAGTCAACAACAGTTAAAGAAAAGAAAAAAAATCCTCAAATTAAATCTCTGGAAATGAGCCCTGGCCCTCCATGCACGTATGTATATATAACCTAGTAGCTATATAATTAAATATGGTGATGCATAGTCTAAGTAGTGAAAAGTTGTGTGCTCCATTCATATCTTCGTGCTTCTTCAACGTTAACATAATTACTTTATTTTGGGGGAAAAATCCTTTTACTGTAGGATTGTTTATAAGCAGAACTGTAAAATAGCTTAGGAGATCTTAAAAGACTTCAGGTGACAGTGGTGCCTTTGCTTAGTCTTTTGCCTGTCATCCAAGAAGGCGGTTTCTGATTTTTGACTGATGGATGGGAATAACTAAATAACCTCTTACAAATGGAAAGAATTGCTCTTAAAACCTTGCCTTTGAAAACTTGGAAAGGTTTACAGTTGCCAGATATCAAAATAAGTAGGGCATTCTTGTAATATTTTTCCTAGAGCTGGAGGAATTTGTGAAAAACACTTTGACTGTAGGCTTGCCTTATTTTTCTCATGCTGTCAGGTCCGTCAAGTGTGTGAGCTACTACAAAAGGAGGAAACTAAAACAGAGTCAGGAAAAGAGAGGAAACTAAATGTGCAGAAGTGTTCTGAGCCCTACAAATTAGCAATAAAGTAGATGTAATTGTATCTGTGCTGTATGGTCCTTTTGTAAATCTGCTAATGTTTTTCTATTACTCTTCTTTTATTTGTTACATGGCATTTCTAATATAAGGAAATCTTATAATTTGGGGGGGTCTTACAGAAGCATTTGCGTATGCTAGGTCTAATTTTTCTTGTGCTTAATGCCCAAGCAAAATTGCATAGCTGTAAGCAAAAACACAAAGTAATTGTGTTTGTGTGTGTGTGTGTTATTTATTTATATTTATAATACCTTAAAGACATAGTCATGATACAATACCCCACTGCAAGAAGAGCTGGATAAATGCAGAACTTCAGCCAGCTACCTCTGATGGAGTGAGTTGTTGAGATTCCTGTTATAGATGATGCAGAGAGGCAGACACTTCAGGGGCACAACTCATCTGTCCTCTTTTAAAAGCCGACTTGGGGGGGGAAGTGAATTGTGCCCTAAAAGGATGTATTTCTCTGTTGATGAAAAGGGAAAAAATGACCAGCTGAGTCTAACTGGCTGCATTGTAGACATCTACGGTGCGATGTGTCTAGCATGAGGTGAGATGAATCCCGGCTGATGACACAGATGGGAAGCACAGGTTTTGTAGGAGAAAGATGGGGATCGTGGCAGAGACAGATTGACTCATCTCTCTCCATGGAAAGCAGGACTGAAAGGAAGAGAAAGGCCAGTATAATTTTTTCATTTGGCATTTTTTAAATAAGTTGGCAAGGTTCTGTGTGAAGAGAGAAGTAGAGACAGGAGCTCCTTTGGGATTTTGAGGAACAAATCCTGGACATCAGTAAGGTCTCTGCAACTGTCAGTGTGGGATTGCTTGAGGTTAAAATGAAGCCATTAAAAAGATCTAGAGGATGACTGAGCTAAAGGAGGAGTGGGTGAAACAGTGATGGTGAACATCAATAGGGATACTTTGCAGTATATACTAAAAGTGCATTGTAGAGTAAAAGTAGGCACAGGGGAAGCAAATATTGGAATGATCCAGGCAGAGGGACTGGCAGCATGGGCTACAAAAAGGGTACAAGAGAGAGACAGTTGAAAGATGAACAGTTTCAGCAGCTTTGTTACTGCAGAGGCATGAAGAAGACTTGAATTCTGCTAAAAAGTCACCAGACCTAGTGCACCATAAATCACGTACAAGTTGGATGCAAGGATGTAAGTAGGGAAGGGTGAGGAGGACCACTGGTGGTCCCTGGAAGGGGAGAGTGTAGCTACGGAGGCTTCCAAGAGATAAGCAGTGTATGGGGTGAAGATGAAGGGACTTCTGTGAATAGAGGAGACCGATAAACCACGGCTGCAGGTCAAATGAAGATCTCATGGTGATCAGAACAAGGAACTAAAACAGGTTGGGCAGGTACAGGTTGAAGTCATTAGGAAGAGTGTGGGGCAGCTCATTAATGCTTCAGGCAGATAAACTGTCTCGTTGCTGCATTTTTACTGTGATTTCTGCTCCATAGTCATTAGTGAGCACAGTCTGGATTGCAACAAGTTTCCAAGATTTATGTAACTAATAATAACTCTTACACAGCTTTTTTTGGTTTGGAAGAACTTTAGGAACAACACAGATGAACCTCATTTTCTTTCTATGTCAAGATGAAATTAAAAATACATTTTTCTGTAACTTGGTTTATTTTTGGTTGCAATAACTGAAGCCAGTCAGGAATGCTTACTTGTTCTGTTTCTCTCAGCTTTAATAAGTGTTCCTTGACTGAGGTATTCTGCAGATAGGTATATAAAATGAGAGAAAATGATACCTACCAAATTTATAATTTTTTTTCAACATGTCAGGTTCTCCTTAGTTTTCCTTACAATTTTACTATATGTTTTTCTAGATATTGTTGTTCTGTTGTTGGTAGTAGGTCCTTTCCTGTGCAGAAGCGATCCACCAACTTCTGAATTCAAGCCTTGAATTTTTAGTGACAGAGGCCCGGAAGGGAGATTACATCCAGAATGAAAGCAAGGAAGATTGTCAAGTACTTGTTTCATAATTAAAGTGAAGTATTTAATAATATAGCATTAACTACTGGGATTAAAGCTGTATCTTTTTAAGTATGCTAGGCAAACTTGTCTGCTAACAAAAAGGCTTAAAGTTGGGCAGGGAGGTTTTCCTTCTGGAAGCCTTCAGGGACACCTGCCTCTCGCTCATTGCTTTGAGAAATGCTTTTCTAGGTACCTCAAATGAAGGTGCAAGTTTGGCAGCATGGATCCTGAGAGATTTTTTGGCTTCTCAGCTAGTTGAAGCTGAGAGTAATTTTCATTAAAACAAATTGTTGTCTCTATTGTATGAACCACTATTACAGCTGGCTGCAAATTTTTCGTTTTCTGTAGGTGATATTAATCACAGGGTGCCTGTAATCTGATGCTGCTTATCCTGAACAAATACAATTAAACTATATTAAAATTCAATAAGGAATTCTTTAAATACATTTATTCCTATGTGAATATTAATCTTTTTTTTCCACTTAGGAGCAGATGTTCGCTCTTCCTCTTTGAATTCCTTTTTCTAGCACGTGCTGTGTGACATTGAGGTACAATCACATAACGTAGCACATGCGTTCGGCATGGGTTGGAGCTATTTAGTGAGTTATCACTCACGCCCCTCAGGCTTTGCTTAATTCCTTGTCGTGTGGGACTAAGGTTATATAGGTTCACAGAGTCATATATTGCTAGTTACTGTGTCACTACCACCAACACTTTTGTGTTGGGAAGACTCATCATGTGGCTTTGCTGAGCATCAAAGGTAACTTTTTAGAATGGTGCATCTCGTAAGGCTTGAACTGGAAGCAGATAGCACAGCTTGCGCTTTGTTAAGCCAGCATTTTCCCGTCAGGAAAAGGCCACTCAAGGCCTGAAGGATATTGAGGCAGCTCTTTAGAGAAGCTCAGTTGCACCCTTATCCAAGATGACACACAAAGATTTAAAACTTCAGGCTGCTGCTTAAGGAACCTTATGTCTCTTACCACAAACATGGGTTTATCATAATGTCTCCTACAGTGGAAAAGAAGAGATTTGGTCGTTTCAGTGTGCATGGAACAATTGCATAACCTCACAGTTATGGGGGTGAGTTTCTTTTCCATTGTTCTAACAGAGGATGGCTGTAAAGCTCCTTGAAAAATCAAGTACAGCTATAAAGATTTTGCTAGTATTGTGAAAAAAATTTTTGTCATGTCATCAGACTGATGGGCAGATGGCATTATTTGAATTTTTAAAAACTACAGCCAAAGAATATTTCCCGGGGTGTAAAAAAACCACAAAGCCCTTTAAAAGAACATGTAAAGCCAAAAGAGAAGTTCACAGACTATGGGTTAGTGAAAATGTGACCATTCAGGCTCTTCTTTCTTTTAAATGTTCTTTTGTAATCGGAAACACCAGGCAAAACATAGCTGGCACATACAAGAAACATATAAGATGATTGGCTTTAACTATTAAGAGAAAATAGAGAATTCCTTGCACAACATAATCCATTTAGCAGTTTAAACTGATAGCTTCATAACAATGGTTTCCTCATGTGAAGCTATGAGGAAGGTGGAGAGAAGCTAACTCCGTCAAAATCTATCTGTTCCCAGTGTTCTTAAGGAAAGTACATGGAAATGGCTTTGACAACATATTTTATAGCCACAGAAAAAGGGACAGAAAAACTGGCAGTTCTTGAATGGTTGGCTTCAGTCCCCTGCAATATGTTGATGGTTTGCATTCAGGAGGGGCGATAATGAAGTCCCAGTCTGATGAGCAGCCGCACTGCTTTCCCCAGACCTTTTCTTAGGGTTAAATCTGGCTTCATTCCGCTCCTTCTCAATGAGCATCGAATATGAAGATGATGTGGATGGTACCGTTGTCACCTGGATATTGCATTGCTCCTGGAACAGCAGCCTGGGAGAAACTGCTGACTCAGACGTGAGCCTGATAGAAGGAGATAATGGATGCATGAAGAAGAAATATTTTTGAGAATTAACTAATACGCTGTTCTCACCCTTTGTTGCCAATTAGTGCTCAACATATGCCATATATAAGGAAGGCTGAATAATAACTCGGTGTTATTTTTGCAAATGTGAAGATGAGAAGGGGGACAAGTGAGTGAGAACTCCAAGTGAGAACAGTGGTAGCAACATATGGAGCTTATAAGCGTGTGTTATGAAAAGTACGCTGTAATTCTCCATATTTATGTGATGTAAATGGTATTACACTGAAGTGGCTGCTGCTGCTCTGCAACTCTGCCGTGCCGTGCGGGAAGCACAGAGCTTTCCCAGCTGGCAGCACCAGCAGATAGTGTCCATCAGAAGAAGCCAAAGTGAAGGGGAACGGCGGGGATGAAGGCCGTGACTGGCAGCTGAACACTTTTTCTGAAAGTTGTATCCTGATTCAACTAATTATAACTTTCCTTTCCCTCTCTGTTCACCTTCAGGCAATAATCATTAGGGCTATATGAGTGTGTTTATATTTACTGAGAAACAGCAAATTTGCTGAACAGTGTGATTTGAAGTCTCAGAAGCATTTGAATGCATCAAATAATTGTGGCTGGAAAAAATCCAAGGCTTAATTGGAAGTGTTCTCTTTGTTAATCCCATAACTGATTTGGTGATTAGGGCATTCACCCTTGATGTGGGAGAACTTTATTCTGCTCCTCTCTGTACCTCAGGGGCACAAACCCAAAGTTCCCACACCTGAAATACACCTAAGCACCAGATCTCTTCCACCTCTCCTACTGACATGCTTTCACTTTGGATAAGAGAACAGTCACTGGGATGAGGACTAGGACCCAGATGCCTGCAATCTAACACCTAAATTAGAGAATATTTTTATTCCTGCTGTCTGTTTCATGTGCTGGTAAAAAGGGAACAGCTCCAATAAAGTATCAAGGACACTATTTTAGGCTCTCATATAATATCCTGCTCCAGGAGAGTTACTAAGAAGGGAGAATTTGGCAGAAATTCTTGCTCTGAACTAGTTGGAGAAGGAATTTCAGTCCAATTCTTTTGCCTTTAAACAAATTCACGAGGTTGACAATATTTTGACGTGGCTAATGTTCAGAGACATCTTCAGCTACTTTCTAGAAGAGTGTAAGGGCAGTTCAGGGGCTGTCCTGACTCAAATACCTCTGACTCACCTCCGTCCTGGGAAAGGTGATGGAGCAGCTTATCCTGGAGGTCATCAACAAGCAAGTGGAGGAAAAGAACGTTATCAGGAGTAGTCAGCATGGATTCACCAAGGGGAAATCATGCCTGACCAATCTGATAGCTTTCTAC